>Ga0315280_10000901_pt1 | contig 53490 bp, 51 predicted proteins | sample YL17G06_40_MG_FD_203697 | JGI IMG/M metagenome (GOLD analysis project Ga0315280, IMG submission 203697) | Sediment microbial communities from Yellowstone Lake, YNP, Wyoming, USA - YL17G06_40 | ecosystem: Environmental > Aquatic > Freshwater > Lake > Sediment | place: USA: Wyoming | collected... | reverse complement strand
GGCTGTGCCCCAAGGACTTCACCTTGGGGGCTGTCGCCGCTATCGACGAGCGATCCGGAGGCGGGCGGCAGCTATCGACACATCCTGCGCCCGCTCCCCGCCTGCTGGCGACACAACCAGCCTCTGTGTACTTATCGGCTGCTCAGCCGAGAGCTTTACCGGAGCCCCACAACCCGCGTGGAGTGCCCGGTCGGCGGCCGGAGGAGGATTACCGGCGGACGCCGGCGCTACATGCTTGCGGCGGGACGCCGCTGCGGGAGTTTTCAGAGCAGCCGGTGTGAAGGGAATGGGGGGCAAAAAACTGTCAGCCGACGGCCCGCTGACCGCGGATGCCCGTTCTATTGGGCTTGTCTCCGGGTCTTCTTCTGCTGCTCGGCCAGGGGGGCGTCGGCCTTCTTGACGATGTCGTCGAGGCGCTTCCGCTGGCTGTCGTCTGCGCCATGTGCCCGTCCCGGTGCCGCGCCAGCAGGCAGTCCAGCACCTGGCCCGGTTGGAAGGCCTGCTGGTAGCCGGCCCGCGCCCGGTGCGGCTCGGTGAAGTAGTCGGAGAACTCCTTGCCAACGAGCTCCTGGCGCGAAAAGCCCGTCGCCAACTCCGTGGCCCGGTTCACGCCGGCGATTCTGCCCTCGGCGTCGACGGTCACCAGGGGGTCCGAACTGGCCTCAACGAGGCTGCGGTTGTAGGCATCGTTCTGCTTGGCCCAGCGACGCTTTTCGTCGGCCCGGTCCAGCGCGTCCGCGTTCATCCAGATGAGAAGGAGGATCACCGCCGCGGCCCCGCTGACCATCAGGATAATGCCGAACTCCGTGCGGTAAGGCCCCGCCCGTTGCCCCATCCACCGCAGCCAGGCCACCACACCCAACGCCGCGACGCAGCAAGGCGCCAAGCGCCGCATGAGCGTGCAGCCCACGCGCGGACTGACCAGGATCCCCGTCACGCCTTCCTCGGGCCGGGCCAGCAGCACCCCCAGGCTCAGCAGGCCAAACAGCAGCGCCCCGTGCAACGCCATCCCGGCGGCGCCGCCTTTCAGATCCGGCACGTAGTAAACGGTTCCGCAAAAGGCAATCAAGCCGACGGGCAGCGCCAGCAATTGGGCGGGCCGCCGGCCGCGGCGGGTCTCGGCGTCCAGCAACAGCAGCGCGCAGCTTGCCAGAACGAAGCCGGCCGCAGCCAGAGGCGGCATGCGCCCGGGGTGCGCCACGCCGGGAGTAGGCATTTCACGGAGCAGATACTGTTCAATTCCCAGATCCATGCCCAAGAACTGCTGAGCGAGACTGGCCAACCCGATCAACCCGGCCAGCATTGCCCAGGCCTGTCCAATTCTCCGGGCCACGCCGCCGCGCTTGCCTCCGGTCAACCAGAGAGCCAGTCCGCACAGGAAAAAGCAGACTGCCGCATTGACCCCCATCGGCGTGCCACCGGGCACCGCCGTCTTCAGCGCGTCGCTGCCGATGAACCAGCCGGCGAGGACAAGCACGCCGACGAAAGCAGCAATCGTTCCCGCGGCCTGGGGAAAGAACCGGCACGCGGATGCCAGCGATCGGTCAGCCAACTCGCTCATGGCACACTAGCCTCGATTTCCACGGACTTCGGCCGCCTAACATCCTGGCTGGCCACCAGGCCGTTTTTCGGGCCTTTTGGGGTACACAAAGAGGCTCCGTGGAGATCCAGCCTAGCCAACAGAGATTAGGCGAAGATGAAGGGCAAGTTATTTTCTTCTAAGGAATTCACGGCCGCGAGGAACGCGGGCCTACGGTGAAGAAACTGCCGCCCGCCGGCTGATGGCGGGCAGCCTTTCTACTTGGCTTGTTTGCGGGCCTTCTTTTGCTGCTCGGCCAGGGGGGCGTCGGCCTTCTTGACGATGTCGTCGAGGCGCTTCCGCTGACTGTCGTCCAGCATGGCGCGGATGCGCATAATGCCTTCCTGCCGGATGTGATGCGTAAAGGAGTGCAGATCATCGTACTGGCGCATGGTCTCGTCCAGGATCCGCTCCAGTTGGCGGCTCTGCACCTCGGTCAGGTTCAGCTCCGACTTGAAACGCTCGACGTAGTGGGCCCGGTCGGCCTCGTTCCATTTCTTGGCTTGCTCGACCATGGGGCGTGCGGGATGCAGGATGAAGTGCTCGGTCAGGTTCATAACCAGCGCGCCCGCCAACACGCCGGCCAGGAAGACCGCCAGGCTGTATACCACGGCGCAGGTTCTGTTGGGCAGCACGCTAGTCTCCCTGGGTGGCGCTGGCGGGCATGACGATGGCCCGCATCACGCGCTCACGGTTGGCGTTGTTGTCGCTGCCCAGCGGCGGCGCCTCGGCGCGGATCACCCGAGCATCCAGAGACATCTCCGCGGCATCACTCCTGCCCCGCTCTGTCACGTGAAGCGCCACCACATACGCCCCCAGCAGCAGCACCAGCAAGGTCATGGCAAACACCAGTTGCCGGCGCAGGGCCGGAAAGAACTGCCAGAAGGGCCAGGCCGGCAGCGCCGCCTCGGCTGCGATCCGCAAACGAACGCGGTTGTAAAAGCCGGGCGCCGGCGCCTCCTCGGCCGCCAGCAGCCGCATCCACTCCTGTGTCTGGAGCAGTTCCGCTACCTGCGCCCGGCAAGGCGCGCAGTCCTCCAGGTGGCTTTCCACCTCCCGGCGCCGTACGGGCAACAGCGAGCCGTCCAGATAAGATTCCAGATGTATCTCTACTACCCTATGCATGGCTTCCTTCCCACGAAACCGAGTGCTGAGTGCCCTTGGCCTGGGTGCTCAGCACCCAGCACTATCAGGACCCCGTGCGGTGCTCCATCAACCCCGTCTTTTTGGCCACCTTGACCAGCTTCTGCCTGGCCCGGAACAGCTTCACCTTGACCGTGTTCTCGTTCATGGACAGCATGTTGGCCAGCTCTTCCACCGGGTAGCCCTCGACCTCTTTCAGAATGAGCAACTGCTTCTCGTCTGCCGAGAGCCGGTCCAGCAGCCGGACCACGATCTCGCGCAACTCCGTCTGGCGATCCACGTCGGCCGCCGGGTTCCGCCGGACGTCCTCGGTGTTATCGATCCGCCGTAAATCGTCTTCGCTCAGGTCCGACTCGAACGTCAGCTTGCGCACTTTCTGCTTGCGCAGATAATCGTAACACTCGTTCACGGTGATCTTGTAGATCCACGTGACCAGCGCCGAGCGGAAATCGAACTTGCCCAGAGAGAAGTATATTTTCGTGAAGACCTGCTGGGCAATGTCTTCGGCGTCGTTGCGATTGCGCAGGATGCCGTGAATGATGGAAAACACCTTGCCCTGGTAGCGCTCGACAATTGTGCGGAACGCTTCTTCCTCCCCGCGTTGCGCCCGCCGCACCAGCGCGACTTCAGGGCTAACAGACGGTTCGGTAGCCAGATTCAGACCCGGTAGCGCCAATTCCATCACCCATAGGGACGTATACGCGTATCAACACGTTACGCCCTTTTTCAGGCTGTAGGCCGTGGGCTGTAGGCTGTGGGCTCCAGGGGTAAAGCCTCGCGGCCCCCCGCGGCCTACAGCCTACAGCCCACAGCCCACAGCCTACAGCCTACAGCCTAATTCATTCCCATTCGATGGTGCTCGGGGGCTTGGAGCTGATGTCGTAAACCACCCGGTTAACCCCCCGCACCTCGTTGACGATCCTGTTTGACAGCCGGCCGAGCAACTCGTGGGGCAGGGGCGCCCAGTCGGCCGTCATGCCGTCCTCGGAGGTCACGCAGCGGATAGCGATGGTGTAGGCGTAGGTTCGCTGGTCGCCCATGACACCCACGCTGCGAACCGCCAAAAGGACCGCAAACGATTGCCACACTTTATCATACAAGCCCTCGCGCCGGATTTCCTCCAGCAGGACCGCATCCGCCTCGCGGAGGATTTCCAGCCGCTCGGCTGTAACCTCGCCGAGAATCCGGACCGCCAGGCCGGGTCCGGGGAACGGTTGACGCTTCAAGATGCGCTCCGGCAGGCCCAGTTCCCGGCCCACGCGGCGCACCTCGTCCTTAAACAGATCGCGCAAGGGCTCGATTAATTGTAGATTCATGTCGGCGGGCAGGCCGCCCACGTTATGGTGCGACTTGATGGTCGCCGACGGCCCCTTAACTGTCATAGATTCAATCACATCTGGGTAAAGCGTGCCCTGCACAAGGTATTCTATCGGCCCCAGCCTACGGGCCTCTTCCTCGAAAACCCGAATGAACTCATTGCCGATGATCCGCCGTTTCTGCTCCGGGTCGGTCACCACTGCCAGCTTTGTTAGAAAGCGGGTGGAGGCATCGACGCCGATCACATTCAGCTTCAACTGCTCACGCAACAGTGGGAGGATGGACTTGAACTCGTCCTTCCGCAGTACGCCGTTGTCCACCAAGATACAGGTCAGGCGGGCTCCGATGGCCTGATGCACCAGCGTAGCGGCTACCGAGGAATCCACCCCGCCGCTCAGCGCGCAGACAGCGTGCCCGTCGCCCACCCGCGCGCCAACCCGCTTCACCGTCTCGGTGATGAACGAGGCGGGAGTCCAATCGGCGCAGGCCTTGCAGATATCAAAGACGAAATTGCGAAGGATCCGGGGGCCGTCCGGGGTGTGGTGCACCTCGGGGTGGAACTGCAGGGCGTAGAGCCCCCGGCTCGCGTCTTCTATGGCGGCGACGGCGTTGGCCGTGCGCCCGACAGTGCGAAAGCCCCGTGGCAGTTCCTCCACCTCGTCGCCGTGGCTGTTCCAGACCGGGATGGCGCGCGGCAGCCCGGCCAGCAGGGCGGACTCCGCGGTGACGATGTCCAATTGCGCCCGGCCATACTCGCGGCGCGCGGCCGGCCGCACCCGCCCCCCCAGTTCGTGCGCCATCAACTGCAGCCCGTAGCAGAGGCCCAGGACCGGCACGCCCAGCCGGAACACCTCCGGCGAACAGCGCGGCGCACCCTGCTCGAACACCGAACTGGGACCTCCGGACAGGATGAGGCCCCTCGGCGTCATGCCCCGGATTTCATCGGCTGGAGTGTGAAAGGGAACAATCGCGCTGAAGACGTTCTGCTCGCGGATGCGCCGCGCAATCAACTGCGTGTATTGCGAGCCGAAATCCAGGATGACAATGCTGCTGTGCATCAGGGGAGAAAAGTCAATTGTACTCCATCCGCGGATTTCGTCGAGTGGGGCCACCGGCGAAGGGGACCGCAGATCAGCGATTCACTTGTACTGGGGGAATCGGCGGTGGGCCGGGAGCGCCGCCGGACCATGGCGCAAAAACAAACGCGCCGACAGGCGCCCCTTTTCCGGGCGCCCTGTCGGCGTGTTTCTTTGCGAACGCCAGCTTGGATCAGAAGTCCGAACGAAAGATCACGTAGGTGACACGGGAGGCGTCAGTCCCCCGATCTGGTTCGCCAGATTCGCTGCCTGGCTCGACAGCGAGGAAATCTGACCGCTCAGACTGGCCTGCTGAGCCTGCAGCGTTTGAAGTTGCGCCAGTTGCGCGGCCGACAGTGGAGTCCCCTGGGCAACCTGTGCGACCAGGGCGTTGATCTGGTTCTGGTTGGCAGCCAACGTAGACTGCGCCGTCTGCACCTGGGTGAGGATCGCTGACAACTGCGCCAGCAACCCCTGCACCTGCGCATTGTAGCCCACAACTGAGTTCAGAGAGCTTCGGAGCGACGTAATCTGCGTGTTTAAGGCGGTGATCTGCGACTGAAGCGCGGTGTTCCCGCTCGTCAAGGTGGCCAACTGGCTGGACATCGATGTCAGTTGGCTGCTCGCCTGGGACAGTTGGCTGCTCGCCTGAGACAGTTGGCTGGAAACCTGGCTCAACTGGGCCTGCGTGGCGGCAAAATCGCTCTTGCTCACCCCGGCCTCCGGTCGGGTGGCAATTGCGGCAATCCCGACCACGGCCGCAGTGGCGCCCAGCACATAAGCGCCGATGACTTTGGCGCTGGTTTTGGCGCCACCCGACGGGGTGCCGGTGGGAGCCTGCGGCGCCGGGGAAGGCGCGGCGGCAGCCGGCAGAAGCACCGGGCGGCCCAATTGCGCCACGGCCACTTCCTTGGTTGCCTGATTGGTCGCGGTCAGCCGCCCTTGGCTGACGTTCACGCTCACACGCCCGCTGTCCTCGACCACGACGTCGGCCGACACGCGGCCGGTCTTGCTGTCCAGCGACGGCGTCAAGGCCCAGGCGGAAGCGATCAGCGTCAACTGCCCGCCGCGGCTCTCGATTCGCGACATTCCCTTCAGGAACTCGACCGACTGCGCACCCGTCAGCCGCACCTTGCTGTTCGGATTCACGACAAATCCGGCCCCGCCACTCAGCGTGAAGCGGGCGTACCCGGAAGCCGTCTCAATCGTGTCGCCCTGGTACAAGGCGGTTCCGCTCGGCACGGTCACGCCGCCAACCGCGACGTTGTCGCTTCCGGCCGAATTCAACATCCCAACCGGCTGGGGGGAAGCCGCGAAGGAAGCAACTGCAAAAACCAGGATCCCCACCATCACTGCCGCTCTGCGGGCTAACATGGCATCCTCCTCCTCGAAAAAAAATACCTCGCCTCGGGCTGTGCTCTGACTCTTTCAGCCCATTCTAAAGGTCCCCGTCATGGGGGAATTGGGGACCTACACGCTACCCTTAGCGTTAGGGAACCAATTATCAATGCAACTCGGCACCCCTGTCAAGATAAATTTTCCTCATTTTACGGGTAGAAAAGCACGACGCCTGCATCGGCAATCGGTGGGCCGGTTTGCGGTTCTGGCCGGATCGGCCGCCAGCGCCGGCGTGGTCCCCGACGCCGCCCGCGGTGGCCCCAAGGAACTTCTCCGGATTCGGCTTGGCGCGCCGGGGAACCGTGCGGGTCAGGCTAGATTTTCAAGCCGATTTCGGTATACTGAAGCTGTTTTCTGGGCCGTCCGGCCGGACCTTCCGGGGCTCCGCGGGCAGTACTAGCCGATGATTCGCGGATAGGCGCTGCTTGCCATTGAGGTTTTTACGCCGGGCGCCGCTTCGCGCGCGGGGCCGCTAATCGGTAGTTTGCACGAGAGGGTAACAGCCATGCTCAAAGGCGTCGTCCTGGCAGGCGGTACGGGCAGCCGCCTGTACCCGCTGACGAAGATAACAAATAAGCACCTGCTCCCGGTTTACAGCAAGCCGATGATCTATTACCCAATCGAAGCGCTGGTCAACGCCGGGATCCGCGACATCCTGGTTGTGACCGGCGGCAGGAACAGCGGCGACTTCCTGCGCTTGCTTGCCAACGGCAGGGAGTTCGGGCTAAGCCACGTCAATTACGCCTATCAGGAGGGGGAAGGTGGCATTGCTGAGGCGCTTTCGCTGGCCGAGCATTTCGCCGATGGCCACCGCCTGTGCGTTATTCTGGGCGACAACATCATCGAAGGGAATATCATCGGACCGGCTCAGGACTTCGCCCAACAGCCTTGCGGCGCCAAGGTTCTGCTGAAAGAGGTGAACGATGCCGAGCGGTTCGGCGTGGCCGAACTCAGGGACGGCAGGGTGGTTGGAATCGAGGAAAAGCCCCGGTTTCCGAAGTCGAGCTATGCGGTCACCGGCATCTACATGTACGACGACACGGTCTTTGAGAAAGTCCGGAAGTTGAAGCGCTCAGAGCGGGGCGAACTCGAGATCACCGACGTGAACAATCAGTACATCCAGGAACGTAGTCTGACGTACAACGTTCTCGAGGGCTGGTGGACGGACGCGGGCACCTTTGAATCTCTGCGGCGGGCCACCAACCTGGTGGCGGAAACCGGCGCCAACAAGACGGATCTCTCGAAGCTCGGCGCCCGTGCGGGCGCCTGAGGAGCGGCCTGCCGGCGCTGCCCGCCGGGCCCGGAAAAGGCACTACTCCACCGCAGGCTGATCATAACCCGCCGCGTGCCGCTGTTTCCACTCCCAGGCCGACCGAACGATATCCTTCAGGTCAGAGTGGCGGGGACACCAGCCAAGCTGGCGGCGGATCTTCTCTGAACTTGCCACCAGCACCGCCGGGTCGCCGGCTCGCCGCGGGCCCCTTCTGACAGGGATAGGCCGGCCCGTCACTTCCGCCACGGCATCGATCACTTCCCGGATCGAATGGCCCTCACTGTGGCCGACATTGTAGACGGCGCCCTGGACGACAGGAAGCGCGTCCAACGCCAGGAGGTGCGCTTGCGCAATGTCCAGGACGTGAACATAGTCTCGTAGGCAGGTGCCGTCGGCAGTGGGGTAGTCGTCGCCGTAGATCGCGAACTCAAATGCCGGGTCCAGGGCCGCGTCCAGCAACCTCGGGATCAAATGAGTCTCGGGGCGGTGATCCTCGCCCAGCTCGTCGTCCGCCCCGGCGGCATTGAAGTATCGAAGCGCCACGTACCGCAAACCGTAGGCGCGATGGTACCAATCGAGGATCTTCTCAAACATCAGCTTCGATTCCCCGTAGGCATTAATGGGCCGAAGGGGATGATCCTCGGTAATGGGCGTTGACACCGGTTCTCCGTAAACGGCCGCGGTGGATGAAAAGATGAAATCATTCACCTGGAGCTGCAAGATCAGGTCTAGGAACTGGAGCGCCTTCTGAACGTTGATCTCGAAGCAGGACCGGGGTTCGGTCATGGATTTCTCGACCAGCGTGGCGGCCGCGAAGTGCATGACCGCGGTGGCGCCCGTGTCCTTCACGACTTGCCCTATGGTCTTCGTATCGGCAAGGTCGGCTGGCACAAACAGCGCGCCGCGGGGCACAGCCTGACGGTGGCCGGTGCTCAGGTCGTCGATCACGGCCACCGTGTGTCCCGCGGCCAACAACTGCTTGACGCAAACACTGCCAATGTAGCCGGCCCCGCCAGTAACCAACACGCGCATGGGTCAAAAAGCTCCTCACCCGAAAATGATGACTCGCGGCTAGGATTGCGCGGCACCAACAGCGGCCGGCCGCTCGACCGGCGGCTGGAATCCAATCTGGAAACGGCGGAGCAGTTCATGCACCTGGGCGAGGTCGTCCAGTTCGGCCGCTTGCCGCAGCAATCCGAGCTGTTCGGCCAACGGGCCGGCCTCCACGCGGCGGTCGGTGATGGCGGCGCGGATTTCCGGCACCCGCGTTTCGCGCAAGTGCTCGTCCGCCGCAACCAGTTCCTCAAACAGTTTTTCCCCCGGGCGCACGCCGATGTATTCAATTTGGATATCCTGGTTGGGGCGCAAACCGGAAAGCTCGATCAGATCCCGGGCGAGATCGACGATGCGAATCTGGTTGCCCATGTTGAGCACGTAAGTGGCCCCGCCTTCGGCCATCACGCCGGCCTGCAGCACGAGGTTCACGGCCTCGGGAATAGTCATGAAAAACCGCCGCATATCCGGGTGGGTAAGGGTGATGGGCCCGCCGGCGGCGATCTGCTTCTGAAAAATGGGGATGACGCTGCTCCTGCTGGCCATTACGTTCCCAAACCGGACCGAACAAAAGCGTGTCGCGTGCCTGCCGTTTTGGGATTGGATAACCAACTCGGCCAGCCGCTTGCTCGCTCCCATGATGTTCGTCGGGTTCACCGCCTTGTCGGTGGAAATCAGGACGAAACGCTCGGTGCCGAATGCCCCAGCCAACTCGCTCAGCAGAGCGGTGCCGAAGACGTTGTTCAGGATCGCCTCGCAGGGGTTCAGCTCCATCAGAGGGACGTGCTTGTGAGCGGCGGCATGGAAGACGATCTCCGGCCGGTGCTTGGCGAAGATCCGCCCCATCCGGTAACGGAAGCGCATATCCCCGACCAGGATCTCGAACGGGACGCGGTGGCTGCGCGCTTCGAGCTCGAGTTGCCTGTCGTAGAGCCCGTTCTCGTCCTTGTCGAACAGCAAGAGGCAGGCGGGTTCCAGGGCGGCAAGCTGCCGGACCAGCTCGGAGCCGATGGAACCGGCGGCGCCCGATACCAGGATGCGCTTGCTCCGGTAGGTGGCAGCGATCTCCGGCGCGGCGTCGAGCACGGGCATCTCACGACCGAGCAATTCCTCCATCTTCAGTTCCCGCAAGCGAACCAGCCCGACTTCATGATCCAAGATCTGGCCCAGCGAGGGAACGATCAAGCTGCGGGCGGGGGTGGTCTCGCAAAGCCGCCAGAGCCGCTTCAGTTCCCCGGCGGGAGCCTGCTGAATACACAGGATGATTTCGTCCACCCCCCTTTCCCGCACGGTTTCCGCCAGTTGGCCTGTTGAGCCCAGCACGGGCAGGCCATTGACGAGCATGCCTTTCTTTTTTTGGTCATCGTCCAGGAAGCCGATCAATTCCACGTCCGGGCGGTGGCTCAGCTCCTTGGCGACGATAACACCGGCGCTCTGCGCACCGATCAACAGCACGCGTCTCCGGGCCTGGCTGCGGTAGCGGTAGCTGAGCTGGCGCTGGTACAGCACACGGCGCAGGAAGCGGACGGTCAGCGCGCCGTACAGCGACATCAGGAACTCCATGGCGATGATGCTGAGGGGCAGCCGGATCACCCACCAAGCCGGAATCAGGCGCAATCCAACCAGGGCCAGCGAAACGACGGCGTACGCCTTGGCGTTCTGCAACACGTCCGGAATGCTGGCGTACCGCCACACCTGGCGGCAGACGCGCAACAGCGTGTTGACCGCCAGGCGAACAAGGATGATGGCGGGCAGCAGCAGCCACATCTGAAACGCGCTGGCGGCCGGCACACGCCCTTCGAACCTGATTTGATAGGCAAGCAGGAACGAAAGCCCGATAATCCCGGCGTCGATCAGATACCGGTTGGTGGTTGAGTAAAAATCGTAGCGCAGCTTCACAGCCTGCTCCCGTTGTTGGCAGTCGCGCCCGGGGGGCCGGCCGGCGGGACGCCGGTAGCGATTCGTTCAGCGCATCGCGCCCGCGCCGGCCACAGCACAGCCGCGAGGGTCCGGAAGATGACACCAAGATCGCTCAGAAAGTTACGGCGGCGCGCGTATTCGAGCGATAGTTGCAATTTGTGCGGCAGAATTTGCTCGATGTAGAGCTTTTCCGCATCGCGGTCCGCCAGCAATTCCGATTCGTTGCGGAAAGCCAGGCTGGCCGGGTCGGTGATCCCCGGCCGATCGCGGAGAATCTCCGCGTATTGCGGCCGGAACAGGGCGACGTACCGGTCGACCTCCGGCCGCGCGCCAACCAGGCGGATGTCGCCCCGCAGCACGTTCCACAACTGCGGCAACTCGTCTAACTTGTAGCGCCGCAACAGCGCGCCCACTCGCGTGACGCGCCGATCGCGCGCTGTCGTGATCGACAGGCCCCTCCGCTCGGCGTCCGGCGTCATGCTGCGGAACTTCAGGAGGCGGAAAAGACAAAAGTCCCGCCCCACCCGCGCCTGCGCGTAAAAGACCGGCCCTCCGTCCTCCAGTTTGATGGCGGCGGCCAGCAGGGCCAACAGCGGGGAGAGCAGCACAAGGCCGGCGGCGGCGCAGACGAACTCAAACGCGCGGCGCATATCCCGCCTTCCGCACCCGGTTTTGCTCGACGACCCTGCGCACCGCCCCGGCCACCCGGTCCACGTCGGCCGGCTGCATGGCTGGGTAGATGGGCAGGGAGATGGATCGCTCGTAGGTTCGCTCGGCGTTCGGGAAGTCGCCGCGCCGGCAGCCGTAGGCGCGCGCGTAATACGGCTGTAGGTGCAGGGGAATGAAATGAACGCTTGTGCCGATTCCCGCCGCACACAGTTCCTCGATGAACCGGTTGCGCTCGATGGCAAGCTGCTCCAGCCGCAGGCGGATGATGAACAAATGCCAGGCGTGACGAACGCCGTCGCCCGGTGGCGGCGGCAACTCGATCTCGTCCAGATCTCCCAGCAATTCCCGGTAGCGGGCCACGTAGACTTCCCGGACGTCGCGGAACGCCTCGACCGCCTTGAGTTGGCAGAGGCCGAGTGCGGCCTGCAGGTCGGTCATGTTGTACTTGAAGCCGGCTTCCATCACCTCATAGTACCAGGAGCCTTCGCGCGTATAGCGCTTCCAGGCATCGTGGCTGATGCCGTGCAGCCGCATCATTTCCGCCCGGCGCGCGAACGCCTCGTTGTCGGTTGTCAACATCCCGCCTTCACCGGTGGTCATGGTCTTGGTGGCGTAGAAGCTGAACGCCGTCAGCGGTGAGATGGCGCCGATTCTCCGGCCCCGGTATTCGGCCGGAAGAGCGTGAGCGGCATCCTCTATAACGGCCAATTGGTGCTTCTCGGCCAGTACGACCAGATCGTCCATCCGGCAAGGCTCGCCGCCCAGGTGAACGGGGATGACGGCCCTGGTTCGCGGCGACAGCCGGGTGGCGGCATCGGCCGGGTCTATATTGAAGCCGTCCGCCAGCGTATCGGAGAATACCACCTTGCCGCCCATGTGGGCAACCACGGCGGCCGTGGCCGTGAAGGTGTTGACCGGTACGATCACTTCATCGCCCGGCCGCAGGCCGATCGCGTCCAACGCCAGGTGCAGCGCGGCCGTGCAGGAATTGACGGCGACCGCGTGCTTGCAGCCGATGTAGCTGGCGAAGGCCTGCTCGAACTCCCGGGTCTTCGGCCCCATCGTCAGCCAGCCGGACCGGAGCACTTCCGCGACCGCCGCGATCTCCTCCTCGCCGATCGATGGTCGATGAAACGGAATGAATAGATCGTTGCCCATGTTTTTGTTGCGCGAGTAACCGCGACCGGATCGAGCACCCTCCGCGGCGCACGGCTTTGTCGCCGCGACTCAGCCGCGATCATATGGCAAAGGCCGCCGATTTTTCACGTCTTGTGTTTGCCTACTGTTTCAGAAGGACACGCGAAGCTTTCCGCCAAAAATCGCTGCTGTTGGGCCGCTGGGCCATCCAATGGACAAGCCGCCGTCCACCCAACCGGGTGAACGGTTTCAGAAGCGCGTTTAGCACCACCCGGTCGCTCCTCGGTTGCAGCCGGTAGCCCATCTGCAGCTTGAAATGGTCCAGGCTCGAGGTGTCTTCCAGGGACTTCAGCCCGTAAGAAATAAAACCGACCTCCGTGCGGGACAACTCCCGGCTGGTCACGGTAAACGTCAGGGCGTTGTTGGGATAGGAAGCAAGCGTACTGGTCCGGGAAGCCTGGTGGAGAATGTTGTAGCAGTCCTCGACCAGCGCAGTGACCATGAAGGCCGCCAATTGGCCCTCAACGAAAGCGCCCCACGCTTCGAGATCCGGAGTGGCGGCAGCCGCCTGGCAATACCGGTGCCATTGGGTTTCTGTAAAGGTGTTTGCCGCCCTGCCCTGCCGGACGAAGGTATCGGTGTTGATAGCGTGGCCCTCGCGTGCCACGTACGCAAAATCCAGTTGTTCCACGGCGCACTTCTCCAGGCCGCGGCGCGTCTGGTTACGCGCCTTTTTCTCCAGCGAAGAGAAGTCGTAATCGCGCTCCGTGCGGACAAACAGCCCTTGGTCTCCCTGCCCGGGATCGTCGATGAAAAAACGCACCACCGCTGCCGGGCCCCGCCGGAATACCTGCCCCAACTCGGAAGCGGCGGGCCAGATTGTTCGGTGATAGGGCAGGCTGAGGAAGGATAGCAGCTGCGCGTTGTACCAGAAACAACTCGCCGTTTCAATCACCCGGTGGCCTTGAATCCGCCAGAAGTCGGCGAACTGTGATGGTGTCACGCTATCGCCTTCTCGGACTCAATCAACAGTCGTGACGGTGTCCTCTTCTTCGTCTGAAAATCAGAGAACTGGCCCCGTCGTCTTGACCGGCGTTTTAACGGTTGGGCGGTAGGCGCGCACTACGCGGCAGATCTTGGCGCCCTGTTCATCGGAGAGCGAGGGATAGGTCGGAAGGCCTAGCACCGTCTGCGCAGCCAGACGCGCGTTCGGAAATCCGTCCTGACCGAAGCTTTCGGCTGAGCAATAGCGATAAGTCCAGCTCAGGTCGATCCCGTGGCTGCGCATGTGTCTGTAGAACGCCGCCCGGTCCTCGACCGTCACAGAATACTGTATCCAGGCCGGCTCGGAGCGGGACGGGATTCGCGGATGCCCGATCGCGGCGTTCCGCAACTGATTCATGTACATCTCGGCCAAAGCCCTCCGCCGTTTTAGGTTCGCTTCCAAACCGGACAGTTGTGCCGCGGCCAGAGAGGCAGAGAACGGCGAGCACCCGCGAAGAAACCCCGCCGGCATCGTGAGTTGCGGGGTCACTTTCTCGAACATCGCCTCGCCGCGAAGTAATGTATATATCCTCTGCAGCATCCCGTAACAGTATCGATGGGTTGCCAGTTTCCAGATGGCTGTTTTTGCCAACGGGTTCCAGTTGCTATCAGGCGGAAGGCCGCCTCGGATCACCGCCCGCACCGCCTGGGCCAGCCCGTGGTTGTCTGTTATTAGCGCACCGCCGCCGCCCGCCGAGACCACCTTTGTGGAGTGAAAGCTAACGATTGCGCAGTCGCCGAGTCTTCCCACAAGTGTTCCGCCGAACGTCGCCCCCAGGGCGGGCGCCACATCCTCGACAACGAGCGCGTGGCGCCGTCGGCCGATATCCAGAATCTCGTCGATCTGGCACGGGACACCGAACAGATGGGTAGCCAGCACGACCGTGGTATCGGTGGTAAATGCCTGCTCTATGGCTGCTGCCGTAGCGTTAAGCGATTGGTAGTCAATATCCACAAATACCGGACGGTAGCCGGCGTAGCAAACAGCCTCGGGTACTTCAACGCAGATGTAGGCGGGCATCAGAACGCCGCCGGGGCGGCTGTAAGCTCGGAGCGCCGCGCAGAGCGCCGCGCTTGCGCTGCGAAAGAGGAAGACGTGCCTGGTGTCAAAGAGGCCGGTCAAGCGCGACGCCAAGGCAGCACGCGGGTCGCCAACAGAACATTCCAGCGCCGCAGCGCCGAATTCGCCCCATGAGTATGTTGCGGCGTATCTGGGAATCATGCGCTGCTCAGTGCTTGACTACAGCTTCAAGGAGGCTTACTAATTGCCGGGCGGCGACGGGCCGCGAGCGATTCGCGACTACGTAGTCCCTGCCCCGCTTCCCCATTTGTTCTCGGTCTTCCGGCGCACCGCGTAACCGGAGAATGGTTGCGGCAAGGTCGGCGGCAGAACTCACGACCGCTCCGGACCCACTTTCTCGGACAAGGTTCGCGACCTCGCTCTTTCCATCAGCGACCACCACGATCGGGCGGCCGCTGGCCAGGAGCCAGTAGGTCTTCGAGGGCACCGATTCGTCAACAAGCGTGCCGCTGAGCGCCACCAGAGAGATGTCCGCTGCCGCCAGCACCCAAGGGACGTCCTCTCGCGGCTGGTAGGGCAAGAACCGTACGTTGGACAACCGCAAGTCGGCTGCCATCTGCTGCAACTGCGCCCGCAACGTTCCCTCGCCGATCAGCAGGAAGAGGATGTTAGTCTCGTCCCGGACGGCCGCAGCGGCCTCGATCACCGTCTCCAGCCCGGCGGTGTAACCCATGTTGCCCGCGTACATGACAACAAAACTGCCAACCGGCACCGAGAATTTTTCGCGGAAGGGATTGTCGCGGCAAAGCGGCTGCACGAACGTCGTGTCGGCGAAAAACGGAATGGTCGTGACTTTCTCGTCAGGCACCCCCGCCTCGATGAGCTTGCGCCGCTGGGATTCCGATAATACGCGCAGCGCCTGAGCGCTCCGGTAGCAGGAGTGCTCCAAGGCGGCCATCACCCAAAGCAGCCACGGGCGCTTCACTTGCCCAAGCCGCGCAGCGACCTCCGGGTAAATGTCTTCAATGCTGAGGATCACCGGAAGCCGCCGGACGCGCGCTAACCAGTGGAGCGACAGGCCCGCGTGGAAAAACGGGTTCGATATGAACGCGACATCACATTGACGCCAAAGGCACCAAAAGAACGCCTCGACGTTGAACAGAGCGGCGGACAAGATTCGCGACACCACGCTGTTCCTGCGAGGCAGAAGCGTGAAAAACCGAATTACCTCGTAGCCTGACGTCCGTTCCTTTACAAGAAATCGTCCCTCATATTCTTTCCATATCCTCTGCCGCCCGTAGTACGGCATTCCAGTTAGCACTGTCACGTGGTGTCCCGCAGCGGCCAGGTCCTCGGCCCAGCACTGATACAGCGGAGAACTGGCGGCATAGTCTGGCGAGAAGTACGGGGTGATAAAGAGGATCCTCATTGCCTGGTACAATCCGAACGCCTGCGCAATAGCTCTGCTACTGAGTAACGAAACCCAGCGGCGGTCTCCGGCTCGTCGAGTATGCCCGCATCACCATCTCGCTGTCACCAGTGAACCGGCCATTGGGCGAAAGGGTCATGCGGACGGTCGATAGTGGCCCTTCGGCTTCTCTCTCCAAATCCGGCAATAGAGCCGGAGCGCTTGCCGAACGGGTAGCAGTCCGTAACACTTCCCTTCAGATGGAACCTGTTCCCGGGGCTGGAGTCGACCGCTCATATATTCGAGCGCCGCTCGAACCACAATCTGCGAACAAAGGGTTGTAACCCGGACATCCAGGCGCTCGGGCCACTCCCGCCGTCCCCGCTCCACGATCTCGCGGACAAGTACCGGACCTTCGTCTAGAACGGGACTGAGGCGGTAAACCGTGATGCCGCATTGGTCACCGTTCAGCACGGCCCACCGATTGCCGTAATTGCCCTGGTATTGCGGTAGCAGGCCCGGGTGGGCATTCAATACACCGAGAGGGAACAAGGACAACGTTTTTCCGTCAAGAATACCGGTGCCTCCCAGCAATGCCAAATCGGGTCGGTATGCGGAAATCGCGCGTCGCGCCTCCTTTCCGTTGAGAGACGCGACCATGAGGCAGGAGACACCGCATTCCGAGGCCGCCTCCTCGACGGTTTCGGCCCGTCTGCGTGCAGCCAGCCTTGCCACCGTTCTCGAACAACAAACCTCGAAGCCGCGGAACAGAACCGCCAGCCAGCCGTAGCGTCTAACTGACCGCTTGATCCGGTGCCAACCGCCCCGCGCATAGGCATCCTCGATGATCACGCCGACAACGTTGAGCCCGGCCGCTCGCGCCGCCCTCAGCACCTGTGCGCCATAAGCGCTGCCGCGCGAGGAGAGGATCAGAACGCGTTCGGGGGCCAGCCCCTGGAAGGTCATTATCGAATGCCACCTCCGGGAAGGGATCAGATCGCCTTCCGCACAAGATAGTTCCCCAGCACGAGCGCATCCATCTTCGTGCGCAGGAAACAGTCAATCGCTTCTCCGGGCCGGCAGACGATCGGCTCGTTTTCATTGAAGGAAGTATTGAGGACGATCGGAACGCCCGTCTGTTCGCCGAACTCGCGGATGAGTTGCCAATAGAGGCAGTTCGCGCCCTGGTCCACGGTCTGCAAGCGGCCGGTGCCGTCCACGTGGGTGACCGCCGGGATGCGCGCCCGCTGGCTTTCATGGATGGTGTAGGTCTTGATCATGAAGGGATCGGGGTAGGTCTGGTCGAAGTATTCGCCCACGGCTTCCTGCAGGATGGAGGGAGCGAAGGGGCGAAACGGCTCGCGGTGCTTGATTCGGGCGTTGAGGACGTCCTTCATGTCGGCGCGGCGCGGATCGGCCAGGATGGTGCGGTTGCCCAGGGCCCGCGGACCCCATTCCATACTCCCTTGAAACCACCCAACGACATTCCCTTGCGCCACGAGCCGTGCTGCCTCTCGCGTCAACTCCTCATCGGTATAAATACTGTAAGCCAGGTTGTGCCGCTGGAGCGCCTGCTCGATGCACCCATTGGTGAACCGGGGGCCGGTGTAAGCGTGGTTCATGATGAAGCAGCGGGGCTTGCCCAGAACCTGGTGATAGATATAATAAGCGACGCCCATCGCCGTGCCTCCGTCGCTGGCCGCCGGCTGGATGAAAATGTCTTTGAAGGGGGTGCACGGCAGCACCTTGCCGTTAAAGGTGCTGTTCAAGGCCACCCCGCCCGCCATGCAGAGAGCCGATTCTCCGGTGACTTGCTGCAAGTGTCGGACAATATGAAATTCGGCCTCTTCCAACATCGCCTGCAGCGAGGCCGCCGCGTTTTGGTAGTGGGGCGTAATCTCGGAGCTCGGCTCGCGGGGCGGGCCGAACTTGTCCACGAACTTCTGGGAATAGATCGTGCTCAGGTATGGCGAGCCATCTGTCCACGTCATATCGACACCTTCGGCCCAGTGGATGAAGTAATCGAGGTCCAGGTCGAAGCTGCCCCGTGATCTCAGGCGAACGATTTTGCGCAGGTCGTCGAGGTAGACGGGCTGGCCGTACCCGGCCAGTCCCTGCACTTTGCCTTCGTCGCCGAATTTCGGGAATCCCAGCCACTGCGTCACCGCCGTATAGAAAATGCCTAACGAATAAGGGTAGTTGACGCTGTCGAGCACTTCGATGCGGTTGTCCTTGCCTACGCCTATCATGGTGCTCACAAAATCGCCGAACCCGTCGACGGACAGGATGGCGGCGCGGCAGAAAGGCGAGACGAAGAAGGCGCTGGCCATGTGCGCCTGGTGGTGCTCCACATTGTGAAACTCGGCCCGCACCTCATCCCGTGTCACTCCCAGCGCTTCGGCAAAGGCGCGGCGGGCGTCGCGCACCTCCGCCATGTTGGCCAGCCGCTCCTTGATCAGCTCGAAGCGCGGGCGGCGGCGCAGGGCAAACAACAGTTTCTTGTGGAGGTTCGCACTGGGATCACGCGAGACGCCGACGTGCTGCAGATCGCCGGCCGTGATGCCCGCCGTCTCCAGGCAGAATTTGATGGCTTCGACCGGGAATCCCGCCCAATACTTGACCCGCCGGAAGCGCTCCTCCTCGGCGGCCGCCACCAATTGGCCATCTTTGATCAGGCACGCGGACGAGCCCGCGTGATACGCGTTGATGCCCAGGATATACATCGCGACCCGTTTCTTAACCTTTCTCGTCGGGTTGGCTGGCCATAGGAAGTTGGCCGCGGCGGCCTGCCCGATGTTGGATTGCCGCTTGGTATAAACGCAGGTGCTGCTGGACGCAGACCTCCAGCGAAAACAAGCCTCGCACGCGCTCTGCGCCCCGCATTCCCATGATGCGCATGAGCTTTGGGCGCTGCAGAAGGCGAACGACTGCCGCTTCGATCTGGGACGGAGAACGGGCCGCTACCAGGATGCCTGTCTGGCCGTCTTCGAGGATTTCCCGAGGGCCCCCGACATCGGTGGCAACCACCGGCAACCCGCAAGCGCTGGCCTCCAGGACGGCCATCGGACCAGCTTCCGATTCCGAAGGGTGAATGTACAATGTGAGCGCGGCGAGCAGGCGCGGGATGTCCGGACGATACCCCACAAAAACGAAATGTTCGTCCATGTTCAGTTGCCTTCGCTGCCGGCAAAGCGCCGTCCAGTAGGCCCGCCGGTTCTCCAACATTCTCCCGGCGACCACGAAGCGCGCAGTTGGAAAGCGCCGGCGAATGCCAGCGGCCGCCTCCAGCAAGTACTCTAGCCCCTTGCCAGGTACAATGTTGGCGACAGTGCCGATCACAGGGCCGTCGTCGGGCACACCCAATTCCTCCCTGATTCCGGAGCCGTCCACCTGCGGGTTGAACCGCGAGATGTCGACCGGAGGGTAGACAACATGCAGGCGGTCAGCCACGCCCCGTGTGTTGGGAAAGTAGTAGTCGCCCACGGCCCTGGCGGTCACCGCGATTCGGTCAGACCACCGTCGGACCAGCGGCCTGCAGAGCCAGCCCAGAAGAAACGGCGAGTGACTATCGTTAAGGTGCCAGACTAGTGCCGCACCCTCCAGGTGAGCGGCGATGGCCGCTTGGAGGTGCAGAATGCCGTTGGTGTGCACCACCTCGGCGCCGTGCCTCCGTATTAATCGGCGCAGTTCGGCAACGTTCGGTCCGAAGCGAGCCAAATAAGCGAGGTGCGTGGCGGGGTTCCACGACCGCCGCAGGCGGACCAGCCTTAGCTCCTGGAAGGGGACACCTTCGGCATGCAAGCGCAAGGCAAACGCCGGATCACCTCGGGGAATGACAACCACCGTTTCCCAGCCCTTGGCCTGCAAACCGCGGGCCACCTGCAGCACCCGCAACTGGGGCCCGCCCAGCCTTTCCTCGTACAGCACGTTCAGCACAACAGGCATAAAGGCAAATGTCCGCTTCATGACCCTCTGCGGCGTCCGGCCAGCCGCAGGGCAACGAGCACCGGGAATATGTTCAGCCAGAAATACCAGACTGCGCTATTGCTGCTGCCCCACAACAGGTCCAACACAAGGGGGAAAGACGCAGCATACGGGAGACAACGGAAAACAGAACCCCGCACGATGGCCTGCCTGGGTGGACTGTTGCGGGCCATCCACTTTAACAGCATGCCGGTCAGAAACATCCCCAGGACGACGCCGGGAAGACCGAAATTCAAGTAGAGTTCGCCCGGCCAAGTGGGGACGCTGTTCCCAAACCCACCACCGTACCAAGTCATCTCCAGCCAGCCGCCGAGCCCCAACGGCTTGGCTGACCAGAAATTGCGCGGGATGACCATTGTCAACGATTCGTAGAAGCTTGAGCCGTAGAGATACGGAGATGCGTCCGGAACGCGGGTGACGATCTTGACGAAGGCGTCAAACGGGGCATGGAAGGCAGCAAGCGTTGCCGCCGTTGTGCCCTCCGCCAGTTCGCCCGACGAAATTCGGCTGCCGGCTAACTCGGCGATCGAGAAGACACGAAGGAATCCCCAGGTAACAACCAAAGCCACCGCCGCCACAATCAGAAGGCGGCGGGCCGGCATCGAGGCCCGGCCGAACCTGGACTTCAGGTTACGGCGCGTGAGATACGCCAGAGTCAGCAGGAGCGTCAGCACGTGGTGGCGGGAGCCATGCAAGGGACCGAACCACATAATGTCGCCGATTGCATAAAACAGCAGCAAGAAAAACCAGATGCGGCCTCGCGCCTCTTCCAGGACCCACGCCAGCAACAGAAACAGTCCAGGTCGAAGCAACCCGAATCCCCCTGCATACACCGACGGGTTGCGGCGTATGCCGTAGGGTGTCTCCAGCAGGTACTGCACTCCACCGACGACTGACAGATAAGCGACAATGGCGCCAATGCCGACGAGGGTGTAGAGCAAGCCGACGTAGAGAATGATGTGCGGGTTCAGCCCGTGCTCGTCCTTTTTGGGGCTTTTGGGCCGTCGGTCTCGCACGGCCAAATAACCGAGCAGCATGCAACCGATGCCCGCCCATGCGACCAACTGCGAGTAACCCGTCCCTACGTCGGGGAGTTCGTAGCCCCACCGACGCGCCAGCGAAAACAGGGGGCCGGCACCGATGAAAGCCACGTAGGACAAGAGCGCAAGCAACGGCGGCCCGCCGAAAGTACTGCCCGGCTGTGCGGCAATGATCACGCCGGTCAGCAATAGGGCGATGAACAACAGAGCGGACGCATAAAATGGTCCGTTCGAGACGTTCAAGAAAAACAGGCCCAATGCGCCCCCCACGCTCGCGACCAGTCCCGCGCCGGCCGCGAAAAAAACAACCTCCCGGAGGCCACGCGGGGCGCTGGGCGACGTTCCGGTCGGCCGGCGAACCGCGCCGGTGGCGGCTCCCACCGGGGAAACGTACGACGTGGCGGATCGGGCGGTGGTCATGTGAGCAAGACTAACGGGAAGCGGCGCCCCATGTGCACTCGTCAGGAACCCGCCGGGCAGCCTGGACGCGCTGGCGATTCCAGCCCTCGGGCTTGCGCGCCAAAAGCAAGAGCCCGTCCCGGAGACCCCGGACCGGCACCAAGGAGGCGAACGCCAGATAAGCGGAGCGGGCTAACCGATTGGGCAACGCCCGGTCCATCAGCATGTGAACATCGCGCAACAGAACGGTATCGACCTGCAAGAAGCGGCTGAGCGCGCGGAGGTCCTCGATCACGTACTCGCGCACGTGGCCCCTCCAGGCACCGGGATACCAGAAGTACTGTGCGTAAGGCGGGTAGTTGGTCGAGCCGACCAGTAACGCCAGCCTTTTGCGCAGATTGGCGGCGTTGGGGACCGCAAGCAGCAATAGGCCCCCCGGCTTCAGCCACTCGAGAAGATTGCAGAGCAGGTCGCGCGGCGAATCGTGGAGGTGCTCCAGGACGTCGATGCTGACGGCCATATCGAACTGGCCGGGATGATACGGCAGCGCGAGACCGGACTGCAGCAGGGTGAACTTGATGCCTGCCTGCTGCGCAAACGCCAGAATCTTGGCTCGGTTATCTTGCTCCAGGTGCCAGGCGTCGGAAAGATCGTCGCAGGCATGGACCTCATAGCCGCTCAGCGCCAGAACCGCCGTCTTGTCACAGGCGCCCGCGCCGAAATCCAGGATGCGTCCGGCTGGCAGGTGGGCGAACGTCGTTTCAGCCAGCAGGCGGTGCGGTCGCATAACCCCCACGTAACCCGGAAACGGGAAGTGCTTCCGGATCCATTCCAGGACGCCATCCAGCCGTTGACGTCTTTGCGCGAGGTCCGGATGGGAAGCGGGATTCATCGGGCGATTGCGGCCGAATTCGACACTCGCCGCAAGACGCTCCTCGCCAGGCTGGGCAGCGGCTCCAAGCCACCCGCAAGACCAGCGGCCGAAAAAACCACCAAGCCGACGCCCGAAAGCAGGCAAAGCCGGGAGAAGGCCTCCGTCGAGGTACCGTAGCCGAAAAGAGTCGAGGAGAAATACGACGCCGGGCCGCGTGCCGCCAGCATCGCCGTGGCCATGATGGCGGTGACGGCCGCGGGCTTCACCAGCACCGACAGCCGCCCAACCGACAGCAGCCGTCCGTAGTCTCGCTCGATCAGCCAGATCATGCTGGCGCATGAAGCGGCGCTTGCCAAAGTGAAACCAGCCGCCAACCCCCAGGCGCCGAAAGCGAACCCCAGCGGAACGTCCACCAGAACGTTGACCAGCGTCACGAGAGCGAGTTGGACAATCAGGAGCTTGTATTTCCGGTCGGCCCAGTAGACCGTCTGCAAGTGGGCCACGAGTGAGGAGAAAACAAGGCCGAAGGCGTACGCGCCGATCACTTCCGCTGTCCGTATCGCGTCGGCCCCTGTGAAGGCACCGCGCAGGAAAAGCACGGAGACCAGCGGGCCGGCCAGCAGGTAAATGCCACAGCCCAGCGGCAATACCAGCACCAGCAAGTAGTACAGGCCCTGCCACAGCAACTCGATCTTGTCAGCGGGGCTTCCCTGTTTCGCCAGCGAAGGGATCAGGGGCAGGTTGACTCCGCTGCTCACGACTGTCCCTGCTCCCATGACTAGTTGATAGCTGTACGTGAGTGCGGAGATGCTTCCTGCGGCAAGATAGGAACCGATGATGCGTTCCACAAGCGCGCTGATTTGCCGGACGGCGAGGGCCAGGAAGGGAATGAGAATCGCAATAACGATGGCTCCCAGACGGCCCCGATCCAACTTCCAGAGCCCCAGCAGCCGGACTTCCAACGGGCGCATGCGGAAAAGAAGCAGCGAGGCATGCAGCGCCGCGCCAGCAACCACGAGTGTGGCCAGCCAGCCTGTTGTCGTGCCGGGGAGGAAGAACAGCAGCAGCCCGACAACGACCACCGTGTTGGTGATGGCCTTGTTTGCCACGGGCAACAGGAAATCGTGCCGGCTGTTCAGTACTGCGGCCACCGTCCCGCCGACGCCGGAGAGCAACAGCAGCGGTATCATCCGGTTGAATAGAGCCGCCGTTTTTGCTTTCTGGGCCGCGGCAAAGCCGGGCGCCAGCACGCGAACAATTGCCGGAGAGGCAGCATAGGCGCTCAGCGTCAGCACCAGCGCCATCGCCGCCGACAACAGGAATACGGAACCTATCAACCGGCGCGATTCGAGGGTGTCCTCAACGGTCCAGACGGCCAGCAGAGGAACCAGTCCCACCAAGCACGCGGAGCTCCAGAACACGGAATAGGTGTTGGGGATCAGGAATGCGGTGAAGAAGGCGTCGGTTTCCGGGCCGGAACCGTAGCGGAAGGCGATGACCACGTTCTTGCCGACCTCCAGCAAGCCGCCCAGAAAGACGACCGAACTGATCAAGAGCGAGGTGCGCGCAGAGAAGCGCTTGCTTTCCATCAGGGTTTCGAGGGAGCGGCGATCCTGTGGGAGTCGGCGGCACGGGCCGGCACGCCGGCCTGCTGTTCCCGGAACCAGCGATACGTCGCGGCCAGCCCGGTGACAAAATCAACCTCCGGCTCCCACCCGAGCATGCGCCGGGCCTTGGCGATGACCGAGTAATTTCGGGCCACGTCGCCCTGCCGGGCGGGCGCGAATTCGGTGCGGAATTTGCGTCCCGCGGTCTGCTGCAGAAGCTCGTCCAGTTCGAGGATGCTCGTTTCCACACCGGTCGCGATCTGAAACACCTCGCCGGCAACATCGCCTTCCAGCGCCCGCACGACAGCGCGGCACAAGTCCCCGGCATAGATAAAGTCGCGGGTTTGCCGGCCGTCGCCGTCGATCAATATCTCGCCATGAGCGAGGATGTCCTTGAAGAACTTGGCCACCACGCTGTTCTTGTGGCCCGAGAATGGGCCGTAAACGTTCCCGAAACGCAGGGCCACCGTCTCCAGTCCCCAAGAGCCGTGGTAGGCCAGGCAGTACGCTTCCCCAGCCAGTTTGCTGGTGCCGTATGGAGATACCGGAAAAGGAGCCTTGTCCTCGGTGGCCGGCGGCTGCTGGCGGCCCAGGGGAGCGTTGGAGGAAGCGAATACGAACCGAACGCGGGCCGGCGCTCGGCGAGCGGCTTCCAGCAGGTTAAGCGTTCCGACGATGTTCACTTGGCAATCGCGCCGGGGATCCGCCAAGGAACCGAGAACGCCCGTTTGCGCGGCCAGGTGAACGACGCCGCCGTGACCGGGAACCACCCGCGCCAGCAGGCCAGCGTCCAGGATGTCCCCTTCGATCACTTGGACGGGCAGGCCCGCCAGGTACTCGCGCGGGCCAACACTGAAATCATCCAGGACCGTGACCGGGTAGCCGCATTCCAGCAGCAGGCGCACTAAATTGGCGCCCATGAAGCCGGAGCCTCCGGTAACGAGCACGGCGAAGCGGGCGCCGGGGCCCCCTCCCGCTGGCTTCATTGTTCCCTCGCTGCCAGGGCCTCCGGCTGTCCGATGAAGGAGACTTTGCGGCGCGTGCCGTCCCAGCGGACGTCCGGGATCAGCACTTCCTTCTTGGCTGCGATGCGGTCGCGGAAGCGCATGAGGTCTTTCAGCATGATCTGCATTTCCGACTCGACGTCATGTGTCGGCTGGTAACCCAGGTCGAGCAGGTGCCGGTGATCCGGCTTGTAGTAGTGCTCCTCGAGTTCCTTGCGCGGGTTTTCCAGGTTGCGGACCTCAACATCGAGGCCCAGCCGGGCAGCTACCTTCTGCACCTTGAGCGCCAACTCGGTGACGTCATAAACCTCTTCAAACTGGTTGAAGACGCGGTATTCGGCCGCTTGCGGAGGGTTTTCCAGGGCCCGGGTCAGGCATTGCATGGAATCGCGCAGGGGCAAGAAGCCGCGCCGCTGGTGGCCTTTTCCGAACGGTGTGAGGGGGTGCCCAATCACCGCCTGACAGCAGAAGCGATTGATCGCGGTTCCGAAAGCTTGGTCGAAATCGAGGCGGGTGAGCAAGCGGTCGTCGTCACCCATGTGCTCAATTCGCGTTCCGAACACCACGCCCTGCATGATGTCCGTGGCCCGCAACCCATAGACGCGGCAGGCGAACATGATGTTGTTCGAGCCATGCACTTTCGACCAGTGGTACCAGGAACCGGCCTGCCGTGGGAAGGGCAGCCGGTCTTTGCGTCCCCGATACTCGATTTCGAAAAAGCCCTCCGGTATGTCTACGTTCGGCGTCCCGTACTCGCCCATGGTCCCCAGCTTTACGAGATGGGCTTCCGGGCGAACGTCGTGCATGGCGAACAGCAGGTTGAAGGTGGTGACAATATTATTGGTCTGGACAAACACGGCGTGGCCAACATCGACCATCGAATAGGGGGCGGACGGACACTCCCCAAGGTGGACGATGGCATCGGGCTGGAATTCGCGGAAGGCCTTCTCTACGAAACCGTACTCGCGGAGATCGCCTTCCCAGAACAGCAAGGGTTTGCGATACTGAGCCTGAAATGCCTCCCGGCGTTCCCGCATAGAAACAATCGGGACTGCGCTCCAGGATCCCATTTCTTCCACCCAACGCCGCCGGAGGAACAGATCCGCGCCAGCCACCTCATGACCGCGGGACGTTAAATACTGTGCCAGTGACCAACCCAAATAGCCGTCTATGCCCGCAATAAAAACTCGCAAATTGGACCTCCTGAGCGAAAGGGAAATTGGTGTTTGACGAAGCAAAACGCGTCGGATCCCGCGGATCGCGAAATAGAAGCGGCTCTACGGACAGCTCCGCCCTGTGGCATACATGGAAAAGGCAAGGCCCTTACCCACGTCGCCATTGGGGGGAATGTCTTCGCGGCAGTCTTCCCTGAAAGGCATCGCCCCCGACTGCTCGGATCGCTCATCCGCGCGCGCCAGCCGCCCCAGAACCCACTCCTACCCCCACTCGGCAGCTTGTCGAAGACGTGCCGGGAAGCAGAAAAAGAATCTATCCGATTCCACCGGCAAAAGCAACCGCTTTGTCAGACACTGAAGGCTGGAGGCATGACTGTTCCGTTTCAGACGGGAGTAGACGTGACGCAGCCCTGGGCGAAGGCCGCCGGCATCGAGGCCGGCGTGTATGCGCCCCATGGTTTTGGCACTGGCCGGCGGGCGGCCGAGCCACTGCTTCCAAAACCGCGATTTGCCGAGCATCTCCAGCGCGTGCAGGCTGCCCAGCCGGCACCAGAACATCACCAGGCTGGCTTTCATCAAGAAGGGCATGATGATCCGCGGTTCTTGTCGAGGATCGCCGACCGCCGCCACGATCTCCTCTGACAGCGGCTGGCCGGTGAAGTTGCGAGTAGAAGCTGAATGCTGTGGGCGGCGCCGCTTGGAATGAAAGGCAGGCCCTCAGTCCTCACAACCGGCGATCGACTTGGCGTCCTCCCGATTCTTCTCGTACCACTCGACGGTGCGGAGCAACCCATCACGCAGGGAGGTTTTCGCGCGGAAACCGAATTCGCGCTCGGCCCGCTCCGTATTCAGGCAGCGCCGCGGTTGGCCGTCGGGCTTGCTCGTGTCCCAGCGGATCTCGCCGTTGAATCCCGTCACACCGGCAATCAGTTCCGCCAAGTCGCGGATGGAAATCTCCTGTCCCGATCCAATGTTCACCGGGGCGGCCTTGTTGTATTTCTCCGCGGCCAGCACCAAGGCTTGGGCGGCGTCCTCTACGTAAAGGAACTCGCGCGTCGGCGATCCCGAACCCCAGCACTCGATGCGCGATGCTCCCCGGCGGACCGCATCCACGCATTTCTTGATCAGGGCGGGGATGACGTGAGAGCTTTCGGGATCAAAATTGTCGTGCGGGCCGTACAGGTTGACAGGCAGCAGAAAAATCGCGTTGAGACCGTATTCCCGCCGGTAGGACTGACATTGTTCCAGCAACGCCTTTTTGGCGATCCCGTAGGGAGCATTGGTTTCTTCCGGGTAGCCGTTCCAAAGATCTTCCTCCCGAAACGGGAGCGGCGTGAATTTCGGATAGGAGCAGATGGTTCCCGTTACCAGCAACTTTGGCACTTGAAAACGGCGCGCCTGCTCGATGAGCTCCACGCCCATGATTGCGTTTTCATAGAAAAACCTGCCCGGGTGTTGGCGGTTTGCGCCGATCCCTCCCACCACCGCTGCCAGGTGCAATACCATGGTCGGGCGCGTGTCTTCGAAGAGGCGAACCATCGCCTGCCGTTCCGTCAGGTCGTACTCGCTCCTGCGCGGGACGAACAGCGTTCCGCAGCACCGCCGCCGAAGGGAGTTGACGACAAAGGAGCCCAGAAAACCGGCGCCGCCGGTGACCACGACGCGTTGATTCTCCCAGAAGCTCATTTGCTAGTGCTGGCCTACGGTGACCGCGGAGACCTTGCCGGCCAGCTTATCTCCCAATATCCTCATGTCCGCCTCGACCATCAGGCGCACAAGGTCCTTGAACTTCGTCTTTGGCGTCCAGCCCAGCGTCCGTTTCGCTTTGGAAGCATCACCAATGAGGACATCCACTTCGGCAGGACGAAAATAGCGATTATCGATCTGCACCCACTCGCGCCAGTGCAATCCCGCGCAGGAAAACGCTTCTTCACAGAACTCGCGGACCGAATGCGTCTCCCCGGTGGCTATCACGTAGTCGTCCGGAGTTTCCTGCTGCAGCATCAACCACATCGCTTCCACGTATTCCGGCGCATAGCCCCAGTCGCGCCTAGCGTCCAGATTCCCGAGATACAGTTTCTTCTGAAGCCCGGCCTTGATGTAGGCGACAGCACGAGTGATTTTGCGCGTAACGAACGTTTCACCGCGGCGCGGGGACTCGTGATTAAACAGAATACCATTGCAGGCGTATATGCCATAACTCTCACGGTAGTTCACGGTTGCCCAATAAGCGAATATCTTCGATACGCCGTACGGGCTGCGCGGATGGAACGGTGTCGTTTCCCGTTGCGGTACTTCGGTCGCCTTTCCGAACATTTCGCTCGACGATGCCTGGTAAAACCGCGGCCGAACGTCAGACCTGCGGATCGCCTCCAGGATGCGGAGCGCACCCAAACCGGTTACATTGGCCGTATTCTCCGGAATGTCGAAGCTCACGCGAACGTGGCTTTGCGCCCCCAGGTGGTAGATCTCCTGCGGGCGCAGTTCATGAAGCAGTTGAAGAAGACTCACCGAATCGCTCAAATCACCGTAATGGAGAAAGAGACGTACGCCGCGCAGGTGCGGGTCCTGGTAAAGGTGATCGATCCGCTCGGTATTGAAAGTGCTGGCCCGGCGGATGATGCCATGCACTTCGTAATCTTTCCCCAGCAACAACTCTGCCAGATAGGAGCCATCCTGCCCTGTAATGCCCGTAATTAGCGCGCGTTTCATCGCTCAAGCCACCCCTAAGGCCATTGGGTGTAATCAGAGCGGCGTTCTCTCCCGGCATGCGTCGGCGCGGATCGCTCATCCGCGAACGCCGAGCGCCGCAGAACCTCCTCTTACCCCCACTCGGCGGCCTGTCGAAGACGCACCGGGAAGCAGGAAAAGAATCTATCCGATTCCACCGGCAGAAACAACCGCTTTGTGAGACACTGAAGACTGGAGGCATGACCAGCGGAACGGCTTCGGATAGGGCAGGCGGGGCAAGCGCCATGCTGTTCCAGGAGGAAACCAGCCTGGGCGCGCCCGGTGCGGCTCCGCCTTGGTATGCGCTCTATACCCGCCATCAGCACGAAAAGGTGGTTGCGCGGGTTCTGGAAAGAAAAGGCCTTGAGATCTTCCTGCCCCTTTACGAGGCTACCCGCCGCTGGAAAGACCGCTGGAAGCGATTAGCGCTTCCCCTGTTTCCCTGCTACGTCTTCGTACGCACCAGCCTGGAAAGGCGTTTGGATATGCTCTCGGCGCCCGGCGTGTTCTCAATCGTGGGCTTCGGCCAGCCGGCCGCAATTCCGTATTCTGAGATCGAAGCGATTCGCCGCGTCATCGGAAGTGACATGCGGATCCAACCGTATCCGTTTCTGAAATGTGGGGACTGGGTGCGGGTGAAGTCAGGCGCCCTGGCTGGAATTGAAGGAATCCTGGTGCGAAAGAAGAACCTGGCCCGCCTGGTATTATCGGTAGAGATTCTGGGGCGCTCAGCGGCCATCGAGGTCGATGCGCTGTCGGTGGAGCGCATCTCGCCGCGGCCCCTGAATCGCGGGACGCTCGTCGGGCCCGTCTAGCCGGCGCCCTCTGCCAGACTGGCGTCGTCGCGGGCGCCCGGCAGATTCACAGCGACGCGCGGGCGCTGGTTTCCCGACTCGCAACTTACGCCCATTGCGGTTCCCGCGACCCAGCAAAACAGCAGGGCATTGGCCGGAATCTGCAAGTTGAAGTCTGTAATAGCGTGCAGCAGGATCGCAAACAGGGCGCCCGCAGAACCTGCCGCCAGAATGGCGGCCGACCGATGCGTGGCGCGCACCGCTGTCCGCGCGGCCCGTAGAACCAAGGCCCAGAGACCTGCAAACAGCAACGCGGCGGCCGGAATGCCAATCTCGACCGCGAACTCCAGGTAGTCGTTGTGCGCGTGCTCGTAGCGGTACGACAGGAACGAGGTTTGGTAATGCATGGCGGCCCAGTCATAGGTTCCCAGGCCCGTTCCCATCCATTGGAAGTCCCCGATGGCGCGAAGACTGTCCCTCCAGACGGGCAGGCGGTCCCGCTCCATGGCCCCGGCACGGCCCAACATCTCAAAACGAGACGTAACCGCTTCCACGCCGACCCAAAACGCGTAACACACGGGAACGAGGAACAACACCAGCAGCAGCGCGACAGCCGATCCTTTCCGGTACTTCAGGGTTTGCAGGCCGCCAACCAGAAGCACCCCGCTGAGCGCCGCCGCGATTCCCATCCGTGAACGCGAGAAAATCAGGGCCAGGCTGAGAACCGTGAGAACCATGGCCTGGGCCAGCAGCCGAAAATTGCCCTCCGAACCGAGCATCACAGCCAGCTTTCTCCTGATGCCCAGGTTCGCCTTCGACTGGTGACGGAACAGCACGCCGGCCACAACAAACGGCAAAACCATCTCCAGAAGCCCGGCGAAATGGTTGCGGTTAATGTAAGTTCCGGTGGCGTTGTCGATGCCAAACACGTTCCGGTAAGTGAAGATGTACGGCCAGCCCGCCAGGTACTGGACCAAGCCATAGCAGGCTTCAAAGAGACCGACGATGAGGAGGGTGCGGAGCAGGATGAAGCCGCGCCCGTGAACCGCAAGCTTATGCCCGATAAGGAAAGCCAGAACGCAGGCAATGAGCTTGGACACGGCCACTTCGGTGGCATGCGGATTCAGCGACAAAGCCAGATAGGCGGGCGACGGAGAAAACGAAGAGAGCAATCGTGCGGCAAAGACGCCACGGTTGGGGGAAAGCAGCGCGGTCAGGCCGGATGGCAGCGGAATAAGCTGGAGGAACGGTACGCCCACAATGACAGCCAGTACCAGCAACGCCAGGCCCGGAATCCGCTGCCAGCCACGCCAAAAACAGAGGATGGCGGCCGCCAGGATGCCCGCCTCCATCAGCCCATACGCGACCGGCGCGACGCCACCGAATGCCAGTACGCTGCCTGTGAACACAACCGCCATGAGCAGCCCACCTAGCTCCAGACTGCGTTCGGCGGAAGCGTGCTCTTCCGATGGAAGCATGTGTGCCATTATTGCTGGCCCGCCTGCTCGATGGCTACGTCATCGATCCATACCTTGCCCTGGATCAGGTTGTCCAGCTTCTGGCTATGGCGGCGCCGCGCTTGCACCAGCACGACCGACGTGCCGGGACCGGTGCGGAAATCAAGCTGGCGGACCACCCAAGGCTCCGTCCCGACTTTGTTCTCCGTGCAGGCCAGGAACTGCTCGGCTCGCGGGGCCGCGACCGGACTGACGCAAAAGACCACGCCCTGGTCAGTGCTCACGTTCTCCAGCTTCATGTGCGCCCGAAAACGATAGTGGCGGTTGGGCCGGACAGGCGCCAGTTGCCAGACCCCCTCGAACTCCAGGTTGGCCGAGCCGTCGAAAGTGATGCGAAGCGAGCGGGTGCCCTGCTGGGCGAGGAGGTTATCGATACTGATCTCATAGCCGGGCTGCTGCTGGAAACGCCAATCCAGGCCTGCATTCGGCATATCCAGCTCAAAATCGCCGTTGCTGAGAAAGTTGCCCGCCGGGCGGGCCGCTTCCCGGCGGGAATCGGCCAGGACCTGGCCCCATATTCGCTGGGCCGCTTCGCCCTGGCCAGCCACCGCCAGCACCCTCGCATACTCGCTTCCGAGCTGTTGCGCTTCCACCGGACGGGCCGCGCGAAGCGCCGCCCAAACCGGCTCACCTTCGCCCAGTTTCTGTCGTGCCAGCAGAAAACGGAGATAATCGCCGAGGCACTCGGCCTCCCCAGGGACCACTTGGCCGAGAATCACGTCGGGATCCGCAGCCGCCTTCCAGGCCATGTCGAAGACCGCCGGGCGCAACTGCCGGCTACTCTGTGCCACGACGCGCAGATAGGAAAAGGCCTCCGCGGGGCGTTCGGCCAGGAGCAGGAAATTGGCCAGCCGCCAGGCGGCGGTCGGGGAATGCGGGCTGGCGAAAGCGGCGGCGCGCAACGCCGCTTCCATCTTGCGGGGCTCGTGCAGTTGGAAATAGGAGTCGGCCAGACCGTCCCAATTCCGGACATCGAGCGGATTCAGCGCGGCGGCGCGCAAATACGCTTCAACGGCCTTTTCGGGCTGTAATCCCTGTTCGGAAAACAGCAGGTACGCGCCACGCGCCGTCCATACCGCCGGATTGCCGGGATCCAGCCGGGCGGCCAGTTCCACCTTCTTGGGCTGCCGGCTGTCGAGTAACCAGGCGGCAAAGCCCTGCACCGTCACCTCCGCCAGGTAGACCAGGGCGGCGAGCAGAAACACAATCCGCGCCAAAACCTTCGCCTTGTTCATGCCATCGATGGCCGGTAATGGGTAGCCGTAGGGGCGACCCTGGTGGTCAATGTCACTTACTTTCCGCGGCCAAGCCCTGCCCCGGCCCCGTAGGGGCCCTTGAACTTAGCCCAGCACTTCAGTGCTGGGTACGGGGCCGTGTCCAGCCGAGTCCCGTAGGGACGGCTGAACGCCTTTGCCAGCGCGGGTTTCGGGCGTCCCTACGGGACTTACCGATCTCCCGCCATTAACCCAGCACTGAAGTGCTGGGCTAAGCTCAGTCGCCGCTCCGCGGCTCTGACGCGAAAATTAAGCGGCATTGACCACCCTGGTGGTCGCCCACCTGCCGGCCCGCTGCGCCCGGGGCTCAGTCCGCCGCCTGCACCTCCTGCGTCGCGGGTCGGTCGCGTTCCGAGCGATACCTGTAGTAACGGTAGCGCCCGTAGTACATGGAGGCCGACAGATCCACGTTGTTCAGGACCACCCCGATCACGTTGGCGTTCACCTGGCCGAGCAGGTCCCTGGCCTGGATGACCAGCGTCCGCGAGGTTACGCCGCCCCAGACGACCAACATCACAGCGTCGGCCTGGGCGGCCAGAACCCGCCCGTCGGTCACGTGGAGCACGGGCGGCGAGTCCAGAATCACGTAATCGAATTTCGCCACCGCTTCGGCGAGAAGCTGCTTCATCATGCCGGAGGCAACCAGCTCAGCGGGGTTCGGCGGAATGGGGCCGCAAGGGAGCACGAACAGGTTGGGTACCTGGCTCTCCACGATGGATTCCTCAAAGCAGGACTGCCCCACCAGGTAGGTGGAGAGTCCCGTGGAGGAAGCAGACAGTTTCAGCACCGTCGCGATGCGCGGCCGGCGCATGTCGGAATCGACGAGCAGGACGCGGCTGCCGAGCTGCGCCAGGGTGATAGAGAGATTCACCGCGGTCTTGGTCTTCCCCTCCGTCGGTTGGGCGCTGGTCAGCACGATGACACGCGGCGGCTTGCCGGGCGTGGACAGCAGGATGGCGGTGCGCAACGAGCGATAGGCCTCCGATTGGGCGGTGTTCATGTACGGCGAGATCAGGCGGGCCACCGCCTCCTTCTCCGATGCCCCCCCATCGCCCCCGCCCTGCTTTTGCCTTTGAAGGGCGCCGTAGCCGTACCCGTACCCATACCCATAGCTATAACCATAGCCGTATCCCACAGCGCCCTTAAAAACCGTGCTGGGAATCACGCCCAGGGTGGGCAGACCAATCTGCCGGCGCACGTCGTCGGGCGTCTTCAGGCTATCGTCCAGGAATTCCTGCAAAAAGGCCATGCTCAGGCCCAGACCCAGCCCCACCATCATGGCCAGGGCCATGTTCATCATGATCCTCGGCCTGATCGGCCCGAGCGGCACCTCCCCTTGGTCCACCACCCGGATATTGCTGGCCTTCATGCCCGCGGAAATGCCCGCCTCCTTCAGCCGCTGGAGCAACCCTTCGTAGAGTTGCCGGTTAGTGTCCACTTCGCGCTTCAGGATGTTGTACTGGATGGACTTCTCGCCGATGTCGTTGAACTCGCGGGTCTGCGCCACCACCGCCTCGCGGAGCAACTTGGCCCGGTCCTGTGCGGACTTGTGTTCGTCGGCGAGGCGGCGCGCCACCGCCAGCCGCTGCCGCTCCATAGCCCCCTCGAGCTCGTCCATCTGCGTCTTCACCTGTTCTACCCGCGGGTATTCCGGTGTGAACTTGGCGCTCAACTCGGCGTGCTGCCGTCGCAGGTCCATCAGCCGTGAGCTGAGTTCCAGATAGAGCTTGTCCTCCAGCACGCCCGGCACCGCACCGAGATCGCCGCTCTTCACACGGTTATAAACTGCTTCTTTCTGGAAAAGGTCGGCTTCGGCCCTCGTCAACTCCTCCTGCAGTTGCTTCAGCTTCTGGGACGTGATGCTCTGCTTCTCGTCGATCAGCAGAATCGAACTCTGCTTGGCGTAGCGCTGCAGCTCCTCCTCGGACTTCTCCAGCTTCACCTTCAAACCGATCAACTGCTGGGAGATCATGTCCGATGCCTTGTAGGTAGCGTCCCATTTCGCTTCCAGATTCAACTGTACATAGTTGGCCGCCAGGGCGTTCACCACGCGGGCGCACAGCACCGGATCGTAGGAGTCAAACATGATCTCCACCCAGCGGCTGCGCCGAACCGGGTTGATCGTGAGGGAGCCCAAAAAACCGTCCAGCACCCGTTGCATTCTCCGGTCCACCCAGATCTGATCGTTCAGGTCCTTGGAACCGGCCTTGGCGGGAGTCGTCTCGCCGCCCCCGGCGAACTCCGGGTTCTTATCCAGTTGCAGCTTGTCGATCACCCGGCGAGCCAGGGTACGGCTGCTCAGGTTCTTGTAAGCCGTCTCCAGGTACAATTCGTCTTCCGACCCTTCCAGGCCAAACAAGTCCTTAAAAGAAAGTACGCCGGTGCTTTCCTTGTCGATCTGAACAATGGCCTTGGCACGATACACGGGGCGCTGTTTGAGGGTCCCGATGGCGGCGGAGACAACCACCACGAGAAACGTGGCCAGGAGCGTCCAGCGGCGCCGCACGATGATGTCCCAATACTCGCGAAGGTACAGAGCCTGGCCTTCTTCTGTCCCAACAGTATACGAAGCCACATTGATGGGCTGAGCCAGTTCGGCCGGCCGGGTGGTGGTGAGTGAAGTTTCGTTGCGGTCTGAAGCTTGATTCATGTTGTAGTTTTTCGAAATCTAAAACAGGCACCGCCACCCGGGCAGGTGACCGTGGCCCTCAGTTTTCCGCGCCACAATCTGCGCTGGCGCTCCCGCACATCCAGTGCGGGCTTCTTGGCTGCCGGGCGCCGCCTCCGCGAACTGGCTGCGGCGATCCGCCCCCAAACCAATCGGCCCCCGGGTCCTTAGCCTGGCGTCGTTGGCATCCGGCGCCGACCGCACGAAGGCAAAGATTCGCTCCCAAGCACAACGGGGGATAGCAGGCACGCGATCCGGAAGCCGAATCCCCACCCGGTGCGCCCGGGTTACTCGGGACTCGGCGGCGACTCCTTCACTCCGCCTCAGCAGCGCCACGCTGCGAAGGCTCGAGCGGGGGCACCCGCCCCTCCTGATGATTTTACCGGCCGGGCGCTCCAAGTCAAGTGAAAAGCGGCAAGAACCAGGGACTTCCCACAGCGTGGGTTGGGGGCGGCCTATAGCCCGCCGACAACAGGGAAGCCAGCGCGAGCCGGGGCCGGACGGATTCGCACAGCGCTTTTGGGTGGCGCGAGAGGCTGCCGGACAGCGGAGCAGCGGGTGAAGGCCAGCGGCATTGTGACCCGTCGGGTGCGTAGCTTGAGTACGATCGCCGCGATGACCAGCCCGGGTTTTCACCACCTTTGGGGGGCTGGCGGAAAGTGCCGCCTTTCCGATATAATTGTTGGTTTCCAGCCCAGGAGGATGGCGCCGAAGTATGTATGCGATCATAAAAACAGGCGGCAAACAATACAAAGTCGCGCCAGGGGATGTGATTGAGGTGGAAAAACTGGGCGGCGAACAGGGCCAGGCCGTGGAGTTTCCGGCGCTGGCCGTGGCCGCCGACAATGAGCCGCTGCGTGCCGGCAAGGAGGCCGCGGCGCGGGTGACGGGCGTGATCCTGGGTGCGGCACGCGGGGAGAAAATCAAGGTCTTCAAGTTCAAGCGCAAAAAGCAGTACAAGCGCCTGACCGGACACCGGCAGGAATTGACCCGCGTTCAGATCAACGAAATCCTGATGTAGGGGCGGCCTTTTATGGCCGCCCGTGGAACAAGGAAAAACGAGTTATGGCACATAAAAAAGGTCTCGGCAGCTCGCGCAACGGGCGGGACTCGCAGGCGCAGCGGCTGGGCGTGAAGGTGTTCGGCGGCCAAGTGGTGCCCGGCGGCTCCATCATCGTTCGCCAGCGGGGCACCCGTATCAAGCCCGGCGAGAACGTGGGCTGGGGCAAGGACGACACGCTGTTCGCAAAAGTCAGCGGGCGCGTCGAGTTCATGGAGCGCGGCCGCGCCGGCAAGTTCGTGCACGTGCGGCCCCCGGCCCCGGCGCAAGCCTGATTCCCCGGTTCCAGGTTCCAAGTTCCAGGTTCCAGGTGGTCTTAACTTGAAACTTGGAACCTGGAACCTGGAACCCGGAACATGTTTATCGATGAGGCACACATCCGTGTCAAAGCCGGAGACGGCGGCAATGGGTGTGTTGCTTTTCGGCGCGAGAAGTACGTGCCGCGGGGCGGTCCCAGCGGCGGGGACGGCGGCGGCGGCGGCGACGTTTGGATGGAAGCCAGCCAGCAGCATAATACCCTGATCCATTTCCGCTTCAATCCCGAACACAAGGCCGAACGCGGCCGCCACGGCGAGGGCAGCAATCGCAGCGGACGGCGCGGCCAGGACGTGGTGCTGCGGGTGCCGGTGGGCACCGTCCTGTACGAGGACAAGAGCGGCGAGAAGGTCCACGACTTCACACAGCCCGGCGAGCGGCTCCTGGTGGCCCGCGGCGGCCGCGGCGGCCGCGGCAACGCCCGCTTTGCCACTTCCACCCACCAGGCCCCGCGCGAGTCTGAAAGCGGGTTCCCGGGAGAGGAGCGCTGGCTGCGGCTGGAACTGAAGCTGCTTGCCGACGTCGGTCTGGTGGGCTTTCCCAACGTCGGAAAATCGACGCTGATCTCCCGCATTTCGGCCGCCCGTCCCAAGATCGCCGACTACCCGTTTACGACGCTGGAGCCAAACCTTGGCGTGGTAACCACGCCGGACGACCGCAGCTACGTGGTGGCCGATATCCCGGGGCTGATCGAGGGGGCGCACCGCGGCGCGGGGCTCGGCACGCAGTTCCTGCGGCACATCGAGCGCACCCGCCTGCTGGCCCACCTGATCGACGTCAGCGAAAGCAGCGGGCGCGAGCCGGTCAACGACTTTCACGTGATCCAGTCGGAACTGGCTCAGTTTGACGCCGCGCTGGCCGCCAAGCCGATCCTCGTCATCGCCTCGAAACTGGACGCCATCGACGACCCATCGCGGCTCGAAGCGCTGCGCGCCTTTTGCGCCGGGCGCGGCCTGGAGTTGCATGCCGTCTCGGCGGTGACCGGCGCAGGCATCGAGGCGCTTAAGCTGGCCCTGGCTGATAAACTAGACCAGGCAAGGCGGCAGGAAGAAGAAGTGACGAGTGACAAGTGACGAGCTAAACGGAATTAGCCACGGAGACACAAAAGCACAGAGCAGGAATTCTGGAATTCAGCCGCCGTGTCTCTGTGCTTGTGTGGCTGCTCCCTCGTGCTACTCTGCGCTTGTCCCCCGTCACTTGTCGCTCGTCACTCGATGAACATTGCGATTTTCGGCGGAACGTTCGACCCTATCCACTGCGGGCATCTGGCCGCGGCGCAAGCAGCGCGCCAGTGGTTCGGATTGGACCGGGTTTACTTCGTGCCCGCCGGCCACCCGCCGCACCGGCCGGGCGAACGCCTGACCGCCTTCGAACACCGCTATGCCATGGTGGCGCTGGCGTGCGCCGGGGAGCCGGCGTTTGTTCCGTCGCTGGCCGAGGCCCCGTCGGGGGAAACACCGAATTATTCGATCACCACGGTTCGCCGGTTCCGCCGCCGGCTGAGACCCGGCGACCGCCTGTTCTTGCTCATCGGCGTGGACGCCTTCCTGGAGCTGCGCACCTGGCATCAGTGGCGCGCGCTGTTGACGGCGGCCGAATTCATCATCGTCAGCCGTCCGGGTTTTCCGCTGGAGTTGGTGGCGCAGGTATTTCCGGCCGGCATGCTCCGCTGGCACCGCGCCGCGGAGTCAGCGGCGCGGCGAGGCGTTCCGCCGCTGCAGGTCGAGGAGTTCAAGTTGCGAGGCGGCGGCGCGTGGGTGCTCGCCGGCGTTTCCGAGCCGGTGTCGGCCACCGACATCCGCCGCCGGGTGCGCCGCCACCAGAGCCTGGCGGGACTGGTGCCCGAGACCGTTGCCGTGTATATTGCGCAGCAGCATCTCTACGACCGCGCAGCAGCCGGGTTCCGAGTGCCGTGCCCCTCTTGCCAGGCACGCGGAATGAAGGAGGAATGAGCAAGGAACTGCAAACCGCCATCGAAGCGGCACGCGCCAAAAAGGCCATCGAGCCGGCGGCGCTGGAAGTGAAAGGCGTCTGCTCGTTCACCGATTACTTCCTGCTTTTTTCCGGGTCCAACCCCAAGCACGTCCAGGCCATCAGCGACGAGATCGAGTTGCGGCTGAAGCGCCAGGGGACGCCGGCCCACCATATCGAGGGCTACAGCCAGGCCGAATGGGTGCTGATGGACTACATCGATTTCGTGGTTCACATCTTTTCCGAGAAGGCGCGTCTGTATTACGATTTGGAACGTCTGTGGCGGGCGGCCCGGCGGCTGCCCGTCGAACCGGAAGCGCCATGAGGAGCGCCCTCCATCCAGTTCGGCTGTGGGCTGCAGGCTGTGGCCTGTGGGCGGAGTGCGGCCGGCGTCTCCAGCCTCCGGCCTCCAGCCTTCAGCCTGGGAGGAGGCGCTGATGCCTGCCCCGCAGCCCGCCCTCGATCCCGTGTTGGTCAAGTTGTGGATCGCCGCCGATCCCAACTCGCTGAAGGTCATGGAGCTGGCCCGCAAGGTGGCCGGCACCGCGGCCACGGTGTTGATCCGCGGCGAGAGCGGCACGGGCAAGGACCAGCTTGCCCAACTGATCCACTACCTGAGCCCGGCCCACGACCAGCCGTTTCTGAAGATCGACTGCGCCAGCCTGCCGGCCGAGCTGGTGGAGAGCGAGCTGCTGGGCCACGAGCGCGGCGCCTTCACCGGCGCCGAGTCGCTCAAGCGGGGCCGCCTGGAACTGGCCGGCAACGGCACCATCGTGCTGGACGAGGTGGCGGCGCTCAGCGTGGCCGTGCAGGCCAAACTGCTGCGGGTGATCGAGGAGAAGAAGTTCGAGCGGCTCGGCGGTTCGGAAACGTTGCAGATCGGCGCCCGCCTGATCGCCCTGACCAATGCCGACCTGGAGCGGGCCGTCGAGCGCCACCATCTGCGGGAGGACTTGTACTACCGCCTGAACGTCTTCCCGATCGTCATCCCGCCGCTGCGCAGCCGGCGGGCCGACATTCTGCCGCTGGCCCGCCATCTGCTGGAGAACATCTGCGCGCTGCACCGGCTGCCGAAGCGGTCGCTGTCTCCGGGCGCCGCCGCCGTCCTGGAAGCCTACGATTTCCCGGGGAACGTCCGCGAGTTGAGAAACATGCTGGAGCGCGCCGTCATATATGCGGCCGGGCAGGAGATCGGCGCCGATCTTTTCCCCGCCCACCTCCGCGGCCAGGAGAAGAAGGAGACGAAAATGACGCTCCAGGAGATGGAGCGTCAGTACATCGCCGAAGTGCTGGACTATACGCGGGGCAAGAAGACGCGGGCGGCGCAAATCCTGGGCATCAGCCGCAAGACGCTGCTGGAGAAGCGCAAGCGGTACCACCTGGACAGTTAAGAGTTGAGAGTTAAGAGTTACGAGTTGCGAGTCGCACCCCACGCCGTTTGCCAACTCTTAACTCTTAACTCTTAACTTCCGGTGTTTGATTCAATGAGGATTCGTGTGGCTTATGTCGGCCGGCCGCGCAGCGGCGCGCTGAACCAGGCAGCGGCCGATTACGCCGCCCGCATCGCTCACTTTTGCGATTTCGCGCTGCGGGAATTACGCGAGGCCGGGCGGGCGCGCGAGAAGTTTCCGCGCGCGCTGCTGGTGGCCCTGGATCCAGCCGGCCGCGAGACCGACTCGGCCGCTTTCGCCGGGCGCATCCAGCATTGGCGCGACAGCGGCGTCCGCGAGGTGGTCTTCTTGGTGGGCGGCGCCGAGGGTTTGCCCGAGGAGTTGCGCGCCGATTGCGAATTGCTTTCCCTTTCCCGCCTGACAATGCCGCACGAGCTGGCCCGCGTCGTGTTGCTGGAGCAGATTTACCGCGCCTTCACGATCCTTCATCACCACCCCTACCCGAAGTGACCCGCAGATTGTTGAATGCCGCACAACAGAGCGGCGCCATTCATTCCGGCGGTGGAGCGGCGATCTTCAGATCGCCACGGCCACCAGGCACCCGACAGATGGCGACCTGAAGGTCGCCGCTACAAATCCTGTCATTCTGTTGGGCAGGATCCGGCAGGCGCCGCCGCGACACTACCTGGCGGCCAGGCGATGATTGACTTCCACTTCCCTCCTGATCCATTCTTCCTCGTCGGCCGGAAGGAGAGATTTCTGCTGACGAGCAACCCGAACACCCGGTCGAGGCCGCATGAAGGGATGGAGCGAGACTGAGCTTGTGGAGCTGGTTCGGCGCCTGGGCAGCGCCGCCGCCCCTGAAATGCGCGTGGGAATCGGCGATGACGCGGCGGTGCTCAACGTGCCCCGCGGCCAGGAGCTGCTGGTCACCACCGACCTGTTCGTGGAAGGCGTCCATTTCCGCCGCGAGTGGCTGCCGGCGGCGGCAGCCGGCCGGAGGGCTCTCTGTCGGGCTTTGAGCGATATCGCGGCCATGGGCGGGGAGCCGCGCTTCGCGTTTCTCTCGCTGGCCATCCCATCGGCCTCCAGCCTCCAGCCTCCAGCCTCCTGGGTGCGCGGCTTCTTGCGCGGCTTCGCCGCCGCCGCCCGTTCCTTCCATGTCGCGCTGGCCGGCGGAGACACGGGTTCGTCGGGGAGCGGCGCGCTGCTGGCCGACGTGATCATTCTCGGGACGGCGCCGAGGGGCACCGCGGCGCTGCGGTCGGGCGCCCGTCCCGGCGATCTGCTGTTCGTATCGGGGCGGCTGGGCGCGCTGGCCGCCGCACTGGATTCCGGCCGGCGGCCTCCTCCCATTCATCCGCGCCTGGCGTTGGGCAAGCATCTGCGCAGCCATCGCCTGATCACCGCCATGATGGACCTCAGCGACGGCCTATCAACAGACCTTAATCGGCTGATCCGGGAGAGCGGCGTGGGCGCCGAAGTGGAATGCGATCACCTGCCGCTGGCCGGCACACTCGAGCAGGCGCTCAACGGCGGCGAGGATTACGAACTGCTGTTCACCGTGCCGGAGGGCAAAGCCGGCCGCCTGCCAAAATCGATCGCTGGTATCCCCGTCACGCGCGTGGGCCGCATCATCGGCGGCCGCGGCGCATGGCTGATGGATTCGCATGGGCGCCGCCGGAAGCTGTCGCCTTGCGGCTGGGAACATGCGGGAAACGCCAAAACTGGAGGGTAGCCAACAGGTGCCGAGCGAGTGCTTCGCTCGGCCTCGGTTGGGATCCGGTTCTGCAAGACACGGAGCGGCAGGCTCCGGCCGAGCCTAAAGTAAACGGCTGAATTCCTCGACCGTCAGACCCGCCTGGCAGATCAGGTTGCGCAGTGTCCCTTTCGCAAGCTCGCGGTGGTTGGGAATGGACAACCGGCGGTGGGGAGGGCTCGTATGCCGCAAGATCATATGGCTGCCTTCCTGCTCGTCGAGTTCGTATCCGACCTTGCGAAAGGCCTTGGCTGCCTCCATGCCCGAGATGATCGGCAACTTCATCCGCCGGCAATCTCCACTACTTCTTCCTCAATGCCGGGCGGTATCGGCTCTCCATGTTTCCGCAGGCTCTTCAAGTAGCCGGTAATGGCCTCCTCGATGTTCTGGCGGGCTTCGGCCCGAGAGTAGCCCTGCGAAATGCAGCCCGGTAGCGACGGGCAAGTCGCGACGAAGACACCGTCCTCGTCCTGTTCAATATAGACCCGAACCTTCATGCTGGAATGCTAGCACACGAGACCAGCCGATTGCTTTGCCGAAGGATGGGCGGGCAGCCGCCGCGGCGCCCCCCGTAGGACGGCGTTGGAGACTCGCGGCAGGCAACCACAGCCGTGCAGCCGCTCCACCGGCCTTGGACTTTCCACCCGGCGGTGTGCTAGCCTGCGGCTGCAGGAGAGACTTTATGGCGTTTTGCAGCAACTGTGGGGCGGCCATGGCCGAAGGGGCTCGTTTTTGCGGACAGTGCGGAAAGGAACCAGGCAGCGCGCTTCCCGTGGATCCGGGGTACACGCCCGGCGCCGCAGTTGGCGGCCTCGGCCGCAATGTGGCCGGCCTGTTGTGCTACGTGCCCCCTCTCGTTGGGGGCGTGGTGTTCCTTATTCTGGAGCCTTACAACCACGATCCCTTCGTACGTTTCCACGCCTTTCAGTCGATCTTCTTCAGCGCCGCGGTGCTCGTGTTGAGCATCGTGCTGGCCTTTACTCCCCTGATCGGGCCGGTGCTGTATCCGCTGTTGTGGCTGGCGGCTGTTGTCATCTGGGTGCTGCTGCTGGTTCAGGCGGCCCAGAACAAGAAATGGAAGCTGCCGGTGATCGGCGATCTGGCCGAAAAGCAAGCCGAGTAGTGCGCCGCCATGGCCGGGGCGCATGCCTCCCAGGCCCAAGGCTCCAAGGTCCGCCAGTCCCAGTTCGTGTGATCTTTGGACCTTGGGCCGTTGGAGCGCGGGACCTTCTTGTCTGTGAAGAAGCGCAGCGAATTTCTCCTTGATGCGCTTCCGCAAATCAGGTAAGAATATACGCTTTTCCTCTCGCGGCGTTGGCGCCTCCTTTCCGTCGGCGAGCGGGAAGATTTTTCAGGCGCCGCGGACGGAAACCAAGGCCATGCGGGTACGCGTTTTCTTCCATGACCGATGCTTCGACGGAGCGGCGGCGGCGGCCGTCTTCAGCCGCTTCTATTCCTCCAAGATGCACCCCGATGCGGATTTTGTTTACACCGGCCTGGCCCACCGGGCCTCGCAGTTGTTTGACGAGGCGCAGTTCGATGGCGACGAAAACGCCATCGTGGATTTCAAGTATTGCAGCTCCCCGCGCCTGACGTGGTGGTTCGACCACCATCAGAGCGCGTTCCTGACGCCCGAGGATGCCCGCCATTTCCAGCTCGACCGCAGCGGCAGGAAATTCTACGGCCCCGATTACCGGTCCTGTACCAAGTTCGTGGCGGCCATCACCCGCCAGCGGTTCGGTTTCGAGGCCCCGGAACTGGCGGAGCTGGTGGAATGGGCCGACATCATCGACGGGGCCCAGTATCCCAACGCGGCCACCGCGGTGCGCATGGAGGCCCCGGCCACCCAGTTGACGCTGGTTATCGAGATGGGTCCGGACCACGACCTGTTGCCCCGCATCATCGGCATGATGACCCGCCTGCCGCTGGGCGACATCATGAAGGCCCTGGACATCGCCGCCCTGTTCAAACCCTTGCATGAGCGGCACCTGAAATCGATCGATCTGATTCGCGAGCACTCGCGCTGCGAGGCTGGCGTGGTGTTTTTCGATGTGACCGGCCTGGACCTGGAAGGTTACAGCAAGTTCATCCCCTACTACCTGTTCCCCGAGAGCGTCTATAGCGTCAGCATCAGTCCCTCGTCCTTCCGCACCAAGATCTCGGTTGGTTCCAATCCCTGGAACACCCAGCCGCGGATGCACAACCTGGCCACCATCTGCGAGCGGTATGGGGGCGGCGGGCACGCCCGCGTCGGAGCCATCAGCTTCGAAACCGGCGCGCTGGAACAGGCCCGCCAGGTGGCCCGCGAAATCGTCGAAGAGCTGAGCAGACCGGTGTGAATAAAGGCTGTGGGGCGTGAGCTGTGGGCTATAGGCCGGAGCATGCCGCGCGAGGGCCTCAGCCTGCGGCCCACGGTCTACAGCCGACCGTGGTGTCGTGTGCGGTTATTTCTTGCTGGATTCGGCGGGCTTGCTCCCGGTCTTAGCCGTGTCCTTCTTCTCGGTCTTGTCGGTCTTCTCAGCCTTGCTGCCGTTGTCGGCGCCGGACTCGGCCTTGGAGCCGCTCTTGTGCGCGTAGTCAGTCACGTACCAGCCGCTTCCCTTGAAGTGAAGGGCCGAAGGCGACACCAGCCGGTAGACGGCGCCTCCGCAAACCTCGCAATTCGCGTCCGGCGGATCGGAAAATTTCTGTATTTTTTCGTAGGTCCGCCGGCACTGGCGGCACTCATACTCGTACAGGGGCATCAGTTTTATTTTACAGAAGGCTCGGAGCTGTCGGCTATAGCCAAGCGGCAGGTTTCCGGCCCTGGCACCTGCCATCTGGCGCCTGACACCTGATTACAGCCTCAGGCTTTTCAGGTACTCGCGAAATTGCTCGCCCAGTCCCTGGCGTTTCAGGGCGAACTCGACGGTGGCAATCAGGAATCCCAGCTTGTCGCCGGCGTCGTAGCGGCGGCCTTCGAAGCGGTAGCCGTAGAGCTGCTGTCCGCGGGCCAGCAGACCCCGCAGCGCATCGGTCAATTGAATCTCGCCGCCGCTGCCGGGCCGGGTCCGTTCCAGTTCCTCGAAAACGTCGGGCGTCAAGATGTAGCGGCCGATGATGGCCAGGTCCGACGGGGCGCCGTCGGCGGTCGGCTTTTCGACCAGGTCGCTAATCCGGTACAGCCGGTCCTGCCCGCCGTTGTATTCCACCGGCGACCCGGCGATCACGCCATAGGCGGAAATCGCCGGCCCGGGCACCCGGCAGATGGCCAGCACCGGCTTCCGGTACTGTTCATACACCTCGATCATCTGCCGCAGGCAGGGCACCGGCGAGTCGATGATGTCATCGCCGAGCAGCACGGCGAACGGCTCGTTTCCCACCAGTTCGCGGGCCATGAGAATGGCGTGGCCCAGTCCCAGCGCTTCCTTCTGCCGGACGTAAGAGACGTGGATCATGTCCGAGATCTGGCGCACCAGTCCCAACAGATCGAGTTTGCCGCGCTCCTCCAAAATCTTCTCGAGCTCGTAGGAAACATCGAAATGGTCCTCGATGGCGGCCTTGCCGCGTCCCGTGACGATAATCACGGTATCGACGCCGGAAGCGTGCGCCTCCTCAACCACGTACTGGATGATGGGCTTGTCCACCAGCGGCAGCATTTCCTTCGGCTGGGCCTTGGTGGCCGGCAGGAAGCGCGTGCCCAGCCCGGCGGCCGGAAACACAGCTTTGCGAATGAGCTTATCGGCCATAAGTGAATCGTTCTCTGTAAGGGTAAGCCAAACCCGCTTGACCGCGCCACTGGTTCCGGCACTCGTGTATGATCGAAGTTCACACGCCGCCCAACGGCTGCGGCGGACCGGGGGACCGGGCGCCGGAGCGGGCGGGCGCGGTTCGGAGGAGAAAAGCGAATGCGTTGGATTGCGGGATTCGTTTTGTTGTTGCTGGTCACCTGGCTGGCGCTGGGGCAGGCGCCCGCGCCCCCCACCCCTGCCAAGATCGCGGTTGTGAACACCGAGCGGGTGCTGGCTTCCACTGCCGAAGGCAAGGCCGTGCTGGCCGAACTGGAGCGCAAGTTCGCGCCCCAGCAGAAACAGCTCCAGGCCAGCGCCGCCGAGCTGGACAAGCTGCAGGCCGACTATCAGCAGAAGCAGAACAGCATGAGCGACGCGGAGCGCCAGCGGCGGGCGGCTGAGATCCAGCAGAAGCAGAAAGTGCTGGATCGGCTCAACGAGGACGTCACCGCCGACTTCAATGCGGCCCGCGAGGAGGTCCTGGCGCGCCTGAGCAAGCGCGTCAATGAGGTCGTGCAGAAGTTCGGCGCCGCCGGGCAATACCTGCTGATTCTCGACAGCAACGCTTCCGGAACGATGTACGCGGCCAGCGGCGGCGACATCACGGCGGAAATCGTGGCCGCCTACGACAAGCAGTTTCCAGTGAAGCCGTAGCTAAAACCGGTCCCTACGCCTTCCGCCGGCGGCGCCGCGCCGGGCTGCGCCGTGCTGCCGCCGGTGGCGCCTCCTCGGACGGTGGAGGCGCCGGGCCGGCGGACGGCTGCGGATCTTCGGCGCCGGCAACCTCGACGGGCGCAACCGCCTCGGGCGCCACCCTCTCCAACTCCAGTTGTTCGGGCACGGCGGCCTTGCGCGGCGTACCGCGCCGGCCGCGCCGGGAACGCCGGGCCGGGCCGGCCTGTGCCGCTGCTGCCTGTCCCCCCGCCGCAGCCGCCGTTTCCGAGGCCGCTTCCGCGCCTTCCCCTCCGGGCGGCCCTGGCTGCGCCGGCTGGCCCACGGCCGCGGCCTTCGCCACCAGCCTGGGGGCCCCCGGTAGATGGAGTTTTTCCTGCAACTTGACGGCGTAGTTGGAGTCGATCCGGGCCAGATCCACCAGGCCGGCATGGGCCAGCTTCTGCGCGAAATCGAGGAAGGAGCCGGAGCCGTAATCGCGCTCGCTGAACGTGGAATCAAGCTGCAGCATGGTGCTCTTGACCAGGCCCAGCAGCGGCTGGTGTTCGCGCTCGGCCAGCAGCCGCAGCGCGCGCTCCAGCAGCGGGACCACGCCCTCCAGCGGCAGCGGCTCGCCGCGCCGCGCCGGGCGCCGGGCGGCCTGCTGCTGCCGCCGGGGCTCCGGCTCCCGCACCACGTTCTCGTAGCTGATGAACTCGCGGCAATTCTTCTGCAGGATGGCGCTGGTGAATCCGCGCCCCCCGACCACGAATACCGCCTTGTTGTACTGCTTCAGCTTCTCGACCAAGGCGATGAAGTCGCTGTCGCCGCCCACAATGGCGTAGGCGTTGATGTGCGGCTTGGTGAAGGCCATCTCCAAGGCGTCCAGCGCCAGGTTGATGTCGGCGCCGTTCTTGTCGCCGCGCGGGGTGGGGTCCCGCTGCACCATCTGCACCGCCTGCTCGCTCATCATCCGGCTGGCGTTGCCGTGGCGCTTCCAGTTGCCGTAGGCGATCTTGCTGATCACCTCGCCGCGTTCCTTCAGCGCTTCCAGCACCGAGCCCACGTCGAAATCCTTGTTCATCGTGCTTCGCACGCCGATCTCGATGTTGTCGAAGTCGATGAACACCGCAATCCTGAGTTGTTCGTCAGGCATAGAAACAATCCGTTCGTCTAATAGTACACCATCTGGTTCATCGGCGGTTTCTTTCGCCGCTCACTTTCGGATTTGCCTGCCAGCGGCGCTACAATGGAAACGAGGAGCGCTCAGTGCGCGTCACCAGAAGCATGAGAAACAGAGTGCTTTGCGTGTTGCTGTTTTCCGCCGTCTCGGCCTTTGGTCAGGTCCATGCCGGCTTGAAGGTGGGCCTGCCGGTCACGGACGCGTTCGCAACCGGAACCGCTCCCACCCTCCAGTATTTTTCCGAAGCGAAGCGGTACATCGTGGGACCGACCATTGAGCTGAAGCTCCCGCACCGGGTGGCAGTGGAATTCGATGCCCTGTACCGGCGCTTCGACTACCGCTCCACCAGCAGCCTGCTGGACGTGGTCGCGCTGCGGCGCACGGAAGCCAACGCCTGGGAATTCCCGCTGTTGCTGAAGTACAGGGCCAAGGGCAAGCCGCTGGTCCATCCGTTCCTGGATGCCGGCCTGGCCTTCAACCGCGTCAGCGGCGTCACCAGCTTCACGAATACGCTGGTGACCGGGGTGCCGCGGGTGGTGACGGGGCAGGAGAGTCCCAGCGAGCTGCGGAACTCGGTGACCGCCGGGCTGGTGCTGGGCGGGGGCATCGACATCCGCGCCCTGGTCATCCACATTCAGCCGGAGCTGCGCTTCACGCGCTGGGGCAGCGCGAACTTCCAGGCCGGCACCGGCTCCGCACTCAGCTCCCAGCGTAACCAGGTGGAATTCCTGTTGGGCATCAACTTCTGAGCGGCTCAAGCGGCCTCAGATTGTCTGTTGTGTGGGCGGGGCGAAATCGTTGCCAGTTCCCACCGTTTTCACTACACTACCGGAAGGGCTGGCTGCCATTCCTTGGGGGCCCGTAGCTCAGTCGGTCAGAGCGGCGGACTCATAATCCGCTGGTCGCTGGTTCGAGTCCAGCCGGGCCCACCCAACTGCCCTTGGGCGGCCGCATGCAGGGACCGGCTTTAGCCGTCGCCGGCCGCAGCAACGCGGAGCGCCTGAAGGCGGCCCCTACCTCGCCAAGACAACCGATCCCCTGGCCGGCCTGGAGACCGGCGCTCCAACGCCCAAGGTGGACTAGAATGGGCCATGCGCAAAGCACGGCATGTCGCGTCAGTAACCCTCATTCTGCTGCTGGTTGCCTGTGGTTTCTGCTTCCCGCAGGCGCAGCAAGGCACGACGGCACGCTTCTTCCCTGGAAAGCAGTGGGAGCGCATCGAGAAGCCGGAGTCGATCGGGTATTCTTCGGCGCGCTTGAACGCTCTGCGGGCCTGGCTGGAATCGATCGACACGACGGCGATGGTGGTTTCGGTGGGCGGCCGCTCGCTGTTCGAGTACGGCGACCTGTCGCACCTCAGCTACCTCGCCTCGGTACGCAAGAGTCTCCTGGCCATCCTCTACGGCAAGTACGTCGAGAACGGCACCATCGACTTGCGCAAGACCCTCCGCGAAATCGGCCTGACCGACCACGGCGGTCTGCTGGAAATCGAGCAGGGGGCCACGATCGAAAACCTGATCACCGCCCGCTCGGGCGTCTACCATGAGGCGTCCAACGCGGGCGATTCTCTGGGCAGCGCTCCGCCGCGCGGTTCCCAACGGCCGGGCACCTATTACCTGTACAGCAACTGGGATTTCAACGCGGCCGGCGCTGCGTTCGAGAAGCTGACCGGCCGCGATATCTACGACGCGCTTCAAGCCGACCTCGCCGAGCCGGTCGGCATGCAGGACTTCGATCGGGCCCGGCATAAGAAGAGCGGCGACCTGAAGAAGTCCGCGTTCCCGGCCTACCACATGTGGCTTTCCACGCGCGACATGGCCCGGGTCGGGCTGCTGATGTTGCGCCAGGGGGAATGGGACGGGAAGCAGGTTGCGTCGCGCGAGTGGGTGCGGCGGATCACCAGCCTGGTCACCCCGCTGCATGACATGAATCCGCCTTCGCTTCGGGCCCTGGGACGCTCCAGCCGCTGGGGCTACGGGTACATGTGGTGGGTGTGGGACGCCCCCGGCTCCAGCGGGCCCTTTGCCGGCGCTTTCACAGGGATGGGCGCGGGCGGCCAGTTCATCACCGTGCTGCCGTCGCTGGACATGGTAATCGCGCACAAAACCGATACCTCCCAGCCCTCGCCCCACGCTCGCGAGAAGCGCGGCCGCGCCGTTTCCGCCGATGAGTACCACGCCATCCTTCACCTGCTGATCGCCGCCCGGTGCTCCGGGCCATGCTGAAATGGCCCGTCACCACAGAGGGATAAAACGGCTACGGCCGCAACGGAAACCCAATCCGCGGACAGGGCTGCGGCCACAGGAAGCTGCGAAAAAACATGTAGCGCCGGGATCGCCGCGGGAACCGCCCCCTCATCTGGCTGTGAGGGCCACCACAAGGGTTGCCCCACAACGCCGTGGTAGAGGCAGGCCTACTGCCTACCCATAAACACGTGCGGGGCATTCGCTAGGAAAGGCCCATGCGGATCAGCTTCTTGCGGAAACCCTCGCGAGTGAGTCCGACCGCCGCCGCGGCATGAGTCTTGTTCTGGTAGCGGTTCATGGCCTCATCGACCAGCAGATACTCCCACTCGAACATCGTCGGCAGCCGCTTGAACCACCGTAGCCAGGCTCGAATCGCGTGGTATTTCGGGACCGGGCCGCGGACCGGCGTCCGCGATTTTCGCTTGTTGGTCGTACGCGCTTTTGTGCGCTGCGCTTTCACCTTGCCTCCTCTGCCTCAACAGCACTTCCAGGCCTTGTGGGGGTGCCACTATTCTAAGCGAATTGGCGCGACCTGCAGCCAAGTTTTTGGGTGCGAGCGAGATACATGTTGGCAGATGCAGGGGCCCCGGGCCGCCGGCCGCCGGCCCCCGGCCGCCAGCCCGCCCGTAGTAGACTACCGGTAGGTGGCAGGGCGCCGCTAACCTTTTTGCTTCCAATCCGTCCATTCCGGTGGAGTTCAGGAATACGCTGGATGGGAACGCAATCCGGCCCCGGTGGGGAAGCGAAGGGCCGCAGGCGCCCGCGATGGTTACGGATTGTTTAGCCGTAGGAGCCCGGGTGAGTCAGCCCCAAACGGCACGAATCGACGACGCCGCCATGATCCGGGCGGCGCAGCAGGGCGACCAGCTCGCGTTTGAAGAGCTGGTGCGCCTTTACGACCACAGCGTGCTTCGTTTGGCGCTGAACCTGGTGCGCTCCGAAGAAGACGCCCGCGATATCTACCAGGAAGCGTTCCTGAAAATCTATCGCTCGCTGGGCACGTTCCGCTTCGAGTGCAGTTTTTACACGTGGGTGTACCGCGTCGTGACCAATATCTGCCTGGATCATCTGCGAAAGAAGGCCGTGAGGAAGGAAGACCATCCGGTCACCAGCCACGACCACGGCGAGACGGATTCTGTTGATCTCGTCGAGGAGCCGCGGCCCGATATGCACCCCGAGCGGTCGCTGCTGAGCCGAGAGCTGGCCTGGCGGCTGGAGACGGCCATGAAGCGGCTGACGCCGCGGGAGCGCATGGTTTTTGAGTTGAAGCATTACCAGGGACTGAAGCTGCGAACCATCGGTGACATGCTCTCCACCACCGAGGAAACCGTGAAGAATTGCCTGTTCCGCGCCAACCAAAAGCTGCGCGGAGCGCTCGAGGGGGCCATATGAATTGCGGCTGGGTAAAAAGCCGGATCACTCTGTACCTGTACGCGGAACTGGACGACGCGGAGCGCATCGAGCTGGAGCGGCACACCGAGCGCTGCGCCGAGTGCGCGGCCCAGGTCGAGCACGAGCGGCGGCTGCACCGCTTGCTGGACGCGCGCCCCGCGCCGGCCTTGGACGCCAACCTGCTGGCCGCCTGCCGCCTGGGGCTGAGCGAAGCGCTGGAGGCGGAGCCGCCGCGGCGCGCCTTCGCCTGGCCGCGCCTGCGGCTGATGTTCGGGGCGCTCACCGGGCTGCGGCCGCGCCTGCAACCCGCGCTGGCCATCGCCGCCGTGGTGGTGGCCTTTATCGGCGGCTGGACGCTTTCCGCCCGCCGCTCCCAGCCCGGGGCCCTGCCCGTGTTCCTGCAGTCGCGCGAGGACGTGGGCCTAGCCAACATTTCCAGCATCCATGCGATCAACACCGGGGCCAGCGGCCAACTGGAAATCGTGTTCGACACCACGCGGCGGCGCGTGCTGCGCGGGACGATGGAAGACCCGCGGATCGAGCAGGTCCTGCTGTACGCCGCCCAGGGCTATTCAAATCCCGTGATCCGGCTGGACTCCATTGAATTGCTGAAGAGCCGGGCCGGCGACCAGGAGATTCGCCGGGCGCTGATCGCGGCCTTGCGCGCCGATCGCAATCCCGGCGTGCGGCTGAAGGCCCTGGAAGCGCTCCAGGGCATGGTGGCCGACGCGCCGGTCAAACAGGCCCTGCTGGACGTGCTGCGCAGCGACGAAAACCCGGGCATGCGCATCCAGGCCATCAACCATCTCAGCAAGCTGCGCGACGCCTCGACGGTGCCGTTGCTTCAGCAGCTTGCCATCGGCGACCCGAGCAGTGTCGTGCGCATGCGCAGCGCCTCGGCCTTGAAGGACCTGAACGCACCGGACGTGTTTTAGGCTGCAGGCTGCAGGCTACAGGCTACCGGGGGCAGTTTCCTACAGCCCACAGCCTACAGCCTGAAGAGGGAATCATGAAGTGGTCAACGGTAGTGGCGGTTGCTTTGATGATGCCGGGACTGGCGCTGGGCGAAGCAGAGCAGGGCGTCCCCCCGGCGCCGCCGGCGCCCCAAGCGCTACCGGCGCCAGGCGCGCCGCGCGCGCCCCGAGTTACGCGCCCAGCGCGCCCGCGGGCGGCGGAGCAGGCCCCAGCCGCGCCCGGCGTCGTAACGCGCCAGGGCAACAACTGGGTGGAAGAGGTCACGGGCAGCGCGGCCGCCGCACCACGCATCCGCATCGAGGCCGATGTCGGCGCCATCGAACTGCGCGGCGCTGAACAGCGCGAGGTGGCGTACCGGGTGCGCAGGCGTGTTCCCGCTTCCAGCGAGGAAGACGCCCGGCGGATTTTCGCCATGCAACCGGTGCGCGCCGAGCGGCATGGGGACGTGCTGGTGCTGACCATCGAACCGCCCCGCGGCCGCGCGCTTCCGGCCGATTACCAGGTGACGGTTCCGCGAGGCACCTCGCTGGCCGAACTGGAAACGCGCGCCGGCCTCATTTCGGCGCGGGACCTGGATGGCAGCGTCCGCGCCGAGACCGCCGGCGGCGCCATCGACGTGGACAACATCGGCGGCGCGGTGCACGTCGAGACCATCGGGGGCGCCATCACCATCGGCGCGGTGAAGGGGAAGGTGGAAGCGGAAACCGCGGGCGGCGCCATCAAGCTGGTCTCCGCCGGCGGCGATGTTCGCCTGGTCAGCCAGTTCGGGGAAATCGAGGTCGGACGGGCCGGCGGGTCCGTGCGGGTGGAGACCGCGGGCGGCGGCATCCGCATCGGCACGGCCGCCGGCGACGTGTTCGCCGAAACGGCCGGAGGCAACATCACGGTGGGCGAGGCGGGCAAAGTCACGGTGGCCACCGCCGCCGGCAACATCCGCGTCGATTACGCCCGCGCGCTGCTGCGGGCCGAGAGCGCCGCCGGCAGCATCCACCTGGGCCGCTGTGCCGGGCCGGTCCGCGCCGAAACCGCCGCCGGCAGCATCCAGGCGGTGATCGCCGCCAGCCGCGGGGCCTGGGCCGAGTCGCTGCTGGAAACCGCGCTGGGCGACATCTCGGTGCTGGTCCCGCGCGACCTGGCCATGACCATTCGCGCCGCCGTGCAAATGGCCGGCGGCCAGCATCGCATTTCCACCAACCTTCCGCTGACCCAGCGCGGTGGGCAAGGGCCGGGGCCCCGCGAGATTTCCGCGGAAGGAGCAATCAACGGCGGGGGCGCATTCCTCCGCCTGCGGACCGTATCCGGCAACATTGAAATCAGGAGTCAAAAATGAATACCAGGCACAAGCTGCAACTGATGGCTATCGTACTTGCCGTGCTGCTGATCCTGCCCTGCCTGGCGCTGGCCGCGCCCGGCTGGCTGGGTGTCAGTACGGCCGACGTCACCTCCGACAGGCTCTCCTCGCTCAAGTTAAAGGAGGAGCGGGGCGTCGAAATCCTCAACGTGATCGCGGACAGCCCGGCGGCCAAGGCCGGCCTCAAGGAGCACGACGTGATCCTGGAGGTGAATGGCACGCGGGTGGACAGCGTCGAGCAACTGCAGCGCATGGTGCGGGAGCTGCCGGCGGGCCGCACCGTGCCGCTGCTCATCAGCCGCGACGGTAACACCCAGACCGT
>Ga0315280_10000900_pt1 | contig 53502 bp, 54 predicted proteins | sample YL17G06_40_MG_FD_203697 | JGI IMG/M metagenome (GOLD analysis project Ga0315280, IMG submission 203697) | Sediment microbial communities from Yellowstone Lake, YNP, Wyoming, USA - YL17G06_40 | ecosystem: Environmental > Aquatic > Freshwater > Lake > Sediment | place: USA: Wyoming | collected... | reverse complement strand
AGCACGATTGTGTCTTCGCAAAATACCACTCGAAGGATCACCAGCAGGCCAGGGTGCTTGAAGCGCCGTTCATCCACTGGCTCCAGTATTCCGAGAACATAGATGCGACTGTCGTCATGCCCGACGCATCCCTTTCCAAAGGACTTGCTGAACCGCCGTGTTCTAACCTCGACGTGGGAACCATGATACAGTTCGAACGATTCGGATTCGTACGCGTCGATAGTCAGATACCATTCATCGCGTACTACGCTCACAATTAGAGATGTTTTCTATGTATTTGATACGATCATTCGTCCCTCGAACAAGCATAAGGTTTAAAAATCAATGGCTTGGATCAGTGTTGGTACACGTCGGAAGGAAATGAAATGTCTAAGAAAGATGTAGATCCTTCGAAGCCCTTCTACGTCAGGTTCGAGGTCCCCAAGGAGGTATCCGAGGCGGCCTACGAGGCGCTGAAGATCGCTTCGGAGTCCGGGAAGACGCGCAAGGGCACGAACGAGGTCACGAAGTCCATCGAGCGGGGTAAGGCGAAGCTCGTCGTGCTCGCCGAGAACGTCGAGCCCCCCGAGGTCGTCGCCCATATCCCGATCCTGTGCGACGAGCGTAAGGCCCCCTACGTTTACGTGCCCGACAAGCGGCGCATCGGGGAGGCCGTCGGCCTCGGCGTCGGCGCATCGGCGGCGAGCATCGAGGAGCCGGGGGAGGCGGAGGGCCTCATCAACGAGATCGTCTCCAAGCTCAAGGGGATCGTAAAGTAGGATGTCCGAGTCCGAGGTCCTCACGCCCGCCCAGGTCATCCAGATCCTCGGCAGGACCGGCCTGACCGGGGAGGTCATGCAGGTGAGGGTCCGGATAATGGAGGGCCGCGACAAGGGTCGCATTATATCCAGGAATGTGAAGGGCCCCGTGCGGATCGACGACATCCTCCTGCTCCGCGAGACGGAGAGGGAAGCCAGGAAGATCAGGTAGCGCGACCCAGCATGCCCCAGACACACGACTGCAGCTTCTGCGGCAGGACCATAGCCCCGGGGACCGGCATCACGCTCGTCCGGCGGGACGGGAGGCTCCTCAGGTTCTGCTCCAGCAAGTGCAGGAAGAGCATGATCAACCTGAAGAGGGACCCGCGCAAGTTCAAGTGGACGAAGGCCTACGAAAGCCGCTGATCGCAGCCCTAACCAAGCATCGAAGGTTGACGAATATTGTACGAGGAGACCTTCGTTCTTCTGAAGCCCGACGCGCTCGAGCGCCGCCTCGTCGGAATGATTATACAGCGATATGAGGACGCGGGACTCGACATACTAGATATCCGCTACTACCCGAAAGTGAGCGATGACCTGATCCGGCGTCACTACTCAGACTCGATGGCGCTCGACTTGGGCAAGAAGGCACAGACGGCCGTGTCGGGCATCGTCGATCCGGAGGCCCACGGACGCAAGGTTCTCGAACGATTGCGTAAATACGCCTCGCGCGGCCCCGTCATAGCCCTCAAGATCGGCGGCGAAGACGCCATCAAGGCTGTCCGCAGGATCACCGGGTACACCGACCCCTCCACGGCGGAGAAGGGAACGATACGCGGGGACCACGGCATCGACTCCCTCAGGAGGAGCACCGAGGAGGGCAGGGCGCTCGAGAACCTCGTCCACGCCTCAGGCAACCAAGAAGAGGCGAAAAACGAAATCTCCCTGTGGTTTCCCAATTAACCCTGACAGTAGCATGATGATCAGATTGATAAAATGAGATCTCGAATCACGCTCGTGCACGCAGATGTTTCAAATGAGGCGAGGCGAGAATTTAAAAGGGGTTTTTCAAATACGAGTTAAGGTCGATCTTATCTTTTCCCACAACCTTCGTTTTCGATAGCTCTTCAAGGGCCTCCAACGGCTTAGTGGCATCGATGCCCACTTTTCCGTAGTGAAGCCGATGAGGATCCCTCGGATGCGCCGGGATCCCGGGGATGATCAGGATCTTTTCGGGCCTGCACCTCGTCGAGACCGCCCACATCACCTCTTCCATGTTATAGATGTCGACGTCTTCATCGACGATTATGATGATCTTGATGAGTCTCACGTTTGCGCCGAGCCCCGCCAGAAGCGCCTGCTGTGATTCGGTTTCCCTCTCCTTCCTCATCTTCACCACCGCCGTGAACACGTAGGGCCAGCAGGCAACGTCAATTATCCCAGGTGCAACGGTCTTGACCGCCTGATAGATCTCCGCCGATACCGGATATCCCGGGAACAGGGACCTATCTTCCACCGAGCCAGCTAAAATCGTCTGATAGATCGGTTCCTCACGGTGCGTTATGGCGTCGACCTCTACGACGCAGCTCTCGACCTTGGACGTATAATAACGCTGATAGTCTCCAAACGGTCCCTCAACCTCCCTAACATGCGGGAGGACTCTTCCCTCGATGACGATCTCAGTCTCTATCGGCACACACACCTCATTGGTCTCGCACTTCACGACCTCTATCGGCTCTCCTCTCAGTCCCCCCGCCAAATCGAGGTGGTCGCCGCCGAGGGGAAGTTTACCTACACCCACCCACATGATGTGGGGGTGATTGCCGATGCAGACGGCCACATCCAAGGGCTTGCCCGCCCTCTCGACCCTACTGTAGAATTCGTTCAAATGAAAACCAAGTACCATTCGGATCCTGAGCTTATCCCGATCGACTAGCTGCATCCTGTTAAAGGAGGCGTTTGTCCCCAACTCGGGATCTTTGGCGAATACTACACCCGCCGTGATGTAGGGGCCGGCGTCCCTCTCTTGGTGAGTTATTATGGGAAGCCTCCTGAGATCTAAATTCTGCTTAGACTCGATCACCTCTTTGCACGGTCCATCATCGACCACTTTAGGTGAATGTGAATCCAGTTGACATCGCATCCACTGTACTAAGATGTCGTTCACATCGCAATTCAGTGACAAGGCTACACGCCTTCGCGTGCCCAGGATGTTACTTACCACCGGAATTTTAGTGCCCTTCACCTTCTCAAAGATCACGGCCTTGTTCACAGTTTCCTGTATCTTCTCCAGCACGGCAACGAGTTCAAAAACTGGGTCAACCTCTCGATCGACCCTAACCAGCTCCCCCTCATCCTCCAAGAGCTCCAAAAATTCCCGCATACTTCTTGTAGGCAAAAACATCCCTCTCTGAAGACCCTCGCGCGTAAGGCGACTCTTTATACCTTTATCTTTAATAATTTTTCTTCAGACGATGTACTTTTTTATGCGAGTAGAAAGGTGATAAAATTGAGCGGGGTGCCTTGAAATGAAACTCCTGAAGCCGCCCAGGCTTAAAAAAGGAGATGCCATCGGGATAGTGGCGCCGTCTTTTCCAGTTCTCCAGCTTCAAACCCAGTATTCTGCTGGAATTGAAAACCTCATGAAACAGGGTTTCCGCGTGAAGGAGGGTGAGACCGTCAAGCTCGCGCATCGAGGCTACATGGCGGGGACCGATGTTCAAAGGGCTAGGGACATCAACGTCATGTTCGCCGATGAGGAAGTCGACGCGATAATGTGCGCCATCGGCGGATCCGTCGCCATAAGAACGTTGAGGCACTTGGATTTCGAATCGATACGGGAGAACCCGAAGATTTTCTGTGGGATGAGCGACATCACGACGTTCCACGCGGCCTTCCTATCAAAAACGGGGCTCAGTGGCCTCCACCAGACGGACGTCATCTTCGGCTTCGGAGCGGACATGGGCAGCGCGGAGGCAAAATATGAGGTAAACCTATTCTTACGCGTCACTGAAATTGCTGAACCACTGGGTCCTTTGCCAGCGCTGACCCCATGGGAGACGTGGAGGGAGGGCGCCGCCGAGGGTAGACTGTTCGGCGGAAATTTGCCCAGCCTACAGGCGCTGCTAGCGACGCCATACTTTCCGAAGCTGGATGAGGACATCATCTTCTTTTGGGAGTGCATGGCGAGGCCGATCGACAACATCGATCACATGCTAGTCCATTTCAGGGAAGCCGGCGTATTCGACAAAACGAGGGGGATGATGATCGGCAAAATCAGGGGCGAGGAAGCTGGGGCCCTAAAGGACATGACGAGCGAAGTGAAGGAAGTTGCGCTGGATGTAACGGAGGAATTCGATTTCCCGATCATCGGCGGCATGGATTTCGGCCATTACACGCCCAATCTGCCCCTTCCCATGTGGATGAAGGCGAGCATGTACTCAGAAGGGGGAGCGAAGGTCTCGATCGATGAGCCGTATGTGAGATGAACGGTCTCCTTGACGAGCTAAAAACGTCGTAGTATAAATCCGCACGAGGAGCTCTCAGCGGGCTGCCCCCAGCTCCACCCTCACGCCCTGCTCCCTCTCGAAGACGACGGTCAGCGTGCTGAAGGTGACCTTGAAGATCCTGATCTTGCCGTACCGCTTCTCCGCGATCAGGCCCATCGCCTTCAGCCTCTCCAGGTGACGGTCGACACTCGTGTAGTTCATCCCGGTCCTTCGGGCGACCTCGCTGACGTTGAGCTCGCCGCTCTCCGCCAGGACCTGGAGGACCTTGATCCTCCCCCTGGAGCCGAGGAGCCCTGCGGCGACGCCGTCAGCCCTGCTCAAGGATCCGCGTCACCTCCCGCTCCAGCTCCTCCGCCGGCACCTTGGCGAGGCTGATGATCTGGGTCCGGCCGCCGGCGGTGGCGGAGAGCCTGATATCGACGGCGTCGAGCCCCTTCAGCTGGTTCAGGTACTTCCAGAACTGGGTGTGGCCCCGCGGCTCCTCCCCGTACTCCTCGCAGACGACGCGGTAGCTCCGCTCGACCTCGCCGGTCGACGCGTGCGCCTCCCGCGTGTGCCTGAAGTGGCGGGCGACGGCCAGGAGCACGAGCTTCTCGTGGCGGCCCAGCTGCTGCACGGCCTCCTCGCGGAGCGCCGGGAAGAGGGTGGCGGCGGCGCGCCGGACGTGCTCCGGCAGCACCTCGTTCGAGTAGCCGTTGTCCGCGTACTTTCCCGCCCTCCAGAGGAGGTCGATGGCGTAGCGGGCATCGCCGTTCTCGGCGGCGGCGAGCTCGCCGATGAATTCGACGACCTCGGGGGAGATGGCGTCGACCCTGAACGCCCGCTCGGCCCGGCTCCTGACGATGTCCGCCAGCTGGGGCTTGGTGTACTCTGTCATTCGGATGACGTTCCGCTGCAGGGCGCTCAGCGTGCTCCGGTCTAGGCGCCCGAACGCGTCGAGGCTCTTGGAGATGAGGATGAGGGAGAGGCGGCGCGGCCCCTCCATCCGCCCCTCCTGGACCCGGGTGAGGTAGTAGATCGCGTCGGCCCCCTCGGCGTCGATGAGGGCGTCGACCTCGTCGAGGCAGAGGACGAGCTGCTCGTCGACCTCGTCGAGGACCTGCGTCAGCGTCTCGAGGAGCTCGTTCGACGAGTAGCCGCGGTCGGGGAACTCGGGCTTGAGGGTCCGCACGACCCGGCGGAGGACCATGAAGAGGCTGCCGCGGAACTCCCGGCAGTTCACGTGGATGTAGCGCACGCGGGCGCGCCGGCGCCTCGCCTCCTCCATGATGTTGAGCCCGAACCGCTGGGCGAGGGCGGTCTTGCCGGTGCCGACGCCGCCGACGATGATCGCCCTCTGGGTCATCTCGAAGGGGGCGGCGGAGATGAACCTGAAGAGGCCCGTGAGGAAGCGGAGCTCCTCCTCGCGGTGGACGAGCGAGGGCGGCACGTAGTTGAGGTCGAGGACGCCCTCGTCGACGAAGACGCTCCTGGGCTGGCCCACTGGACACCGACCGCGTTGGAGGTGGGGTCGTGCCCGATTTATGCTTTGTCTCCATTCTAGTGGATCGTCCGTACAGGGATGGGTGAAAGTGGGTCCTGCGAAAACCTAAATTCCCCAGCCGGAGACTATAGGTGAGGTCTCGGAGTTGCACGCGGCTCACCGATTCCCGACGGGTAAGGTCCCGTCGAGCTGGCTGAGGCGGATCGTGTTCGACAGGCTCGGCATCCCCTCCGACAGGGTGATCCAGGGGCCTGGGGTGGGCGAGGACGCCGCCATCCTGGACATGGGCGACCGCGTGCTCGTCGCGAAGACGGACCCCATCACGGGCGCCGTGGGCAGCGTGGGCCGACTCGTCGTGCACATCAACGCCAACGACATCGCCTCGTGCGGGGTGCGCCCCCTCTGGTTCATGTGCGTCGTCATGCTGCCCGAGGGCGCGACGGAGGCGACGCTCAGGGAGATCATGGATCAGATGGACGAGGCCTGCCGCGAGGTCGGGGTTAGCCTCGTCAGCGGGCACACCGAGACCACCCCCGGGCTCGACAGGCCCATCCTCGTCGGCAGCATGATCGGCGAAGCGCCAAAAGGCAGGTACGTAACTACAGGCGGCGCACGCCCGGGCGACGTATTGATCATGACGAAAACGGCAGGGATCGAGGGCACCGCTGTCCTTGCGCAGGATCTGGCTGATGTGCTAAGGAAAAGGGTCGATGAAGGGGTGCTTGAGCGTGCGAAGTCGATGCTGGGGCTCATCAGCGTGGTGCCCGAGGCGATTAGGGCGATGGAGGTGGGCGGCGTCCACTCGCTCCACGACCCGACGGAGGGTGGTGTCCTGAACGGCATCTGGGAGATGACGGAGGCCGCCGACGTGGGCGTGATCGTCGATGAGCAGGAGATCCCCGTCGCTCTGGAGACCGTCCTCATCTGCGACGCTCTGAACATCGATCCCCTGAAGCTCCTGGGATCGGGCTCGATGCTGATCGTCTCCGACGTGAGCAAGGCGAACGAGATCATCGTTGCCCTCAGGGAAATTGGAATTCAAGCCTCGAAGATCGGAGAGATTAAGCAGAGGTACGAGGGCCGGATGCTAATCAAAAGGGACGGCGACAGAGCACCCATAGATTCTGTCGATCAAGATCACCTGTACAGGATCCTCGACGAGTATGGGATGAGCCTCGAAAAACATCCCCGCAAACCCAACGTGTCGATTCGAAAACGTCGATCAAAAAGTTAAATTCTGCTCAGCGATCTCATTTGTGGAATCCGATTGTCTCTGGAGCCTTGTCCTAGGGTCATAGTGGGCGGGACCCTCATCGACGGAACGGGTCGTCCGCCTCTGAAAGACAACGTCGTCGTCATGGACGGTGGCTGGATACTTTCCGTTGGCAAGCGGGGGGAGATCGCCATTCCCCAGGGCGCCGAGGTCGTGGACGCCTCAGGGAAGACCGTGCTCCCCGGGCTCATCGACGCCCACACCCACTTCCTGTGGATGGGCATCGGCATGGTGAGGCTCGTCGATCTGAGTGTTGCGGCTTCACTCGCCGAGGCGCTGGATCTGGTCAAGAAACGAGTGTCCGAGGCGCCGAGGGGCGACTGGGTCATGGGGAAGGGGTGGGACGAGAGCAAGTGGCCAGAGCGGCGCTACATCACGAAGGAGGACCTGGACCCCTTCTCCCCGAACAATCCCATCACGCTCAGCCGGGTCGACGGCCACCTCGTCACCCTCAACACGAAGGCGCTCAAGCTGGCAGAGATAACAAGGAAGACGCCGAATCCTCCCGGTGGACAGGTCGACAAGGGACTCGACGGCGAACCGACTGGCATCCTGCGCGACGCTCGACAACTCGTCGAAAAGGTGATGCCCCCCGCCTCGGATGAGGTGGCGCTCGAGGGCCTGAAGCGGGCGTGCGAGCGAGCGCTAAGCCTTGGCTGCACCGGGGTCCACGATGCCGGGCTCGACGCCTTCGGCATGGGGGCGTACCAGTCTGCACTCCAGCGGGGCATCCTCAAGGTAAGGGCCTACCTGATGACGAATGACACGATCACGGGACACGCTCAGCAGCTCGGTGTGCGGACAGGATTCGGCAGCGAGATGTTGAAGCTCGGCTCCGCCAAGCTGCTCATCGACGGCTCGATGGGGGCCAGGACCGCCGCCATGTTCGAGCCATACTCCGACGACCCAACGACGAAGGGGCTGCTGCTGATGAAGCCCGAGGACCTCAACAGGGCCGTCAAGGTCGTGCACGACGGCGGGTCGCAGGCCGCGATACACGCCATAGGCGACAGGGGAATCGAGCTCGCCATCGACGCGATCGAGGATGCCATCAGGCAGACGCCCAGGAAGAACCACCGCCACAGAATCGAGCACTGCGAGATCCTCACCTCCGCCCAGATTGAGCGGCTCCGGCAGCTGGGGATCATCGCGTCCATGCAGCCCAACTTCGTCGGCGAGTGGAGCTGGCCAGGGGGCCTCTACGAGGCGCGCATCGGCAAAAAACGCCTTAAGCAGAACAACCCCTACAGGCTCCTCCTCGATGAGGGGGTTCGGGTGGCGTTCGGCTCCGACTGCATGCCCTTCCACCCCCTGTATGGCCTCTGGTCGGCGGTCAACCACCCCGTCAGAGGGAGCCGCATAACGCTTGAGGAGGCGGTCAAGTGCTACACCCTGGACGCCGCGTTCGCATCCTTCGAGGAGGATCTCAAGGGGAGCGTCGAGCCGGGTAAACTGGCCGACATCACCATCCTCGACGGCGACCTGACAGAACTCCCGGCGAGCCAGATAAAGGACGTGCCCGTCAAGATGACCATCGTCGGCGGAAAGATCCTCTACTACAAGGAATGATTGTTAGAATTAAATTGTGAAAAATTCCCCATTTTACCTTTTTTAACATTAATGTTGAGTGCCGAGTGTTCCATTGCTCAGGTCCATCTTCGCGTGTGAGCATCATTAAATATGTTCATCGTATTCGATCATGAGGTAAGCGCGTTTGCTTCCAGAAATCTTGAGAATCGCATGCGTGGGCTCGGGCCTCGTTGGTCAGGGATGGGCCGCCCTGTTCGCCGTCAAAGGTCATCGGGTGATCTTGGAGGACCGGACGGAGAACATCATCGCGAATGCCCTCGACCGTGTTAAGGCACACGTGCATTTTCTCGCCGAAGCGGGACTTGCGACCAATGTAGGCAGGGTCATGGGGCGCGTCGAGACGACGACCGACCTTGCCAAGGCGGTTTCCGACGCCGACTACGTGCAGGAGTCCGTGTTCGAGAGCTACGACATCAAGAAGGCCGTGTATTCGCAGATGGACGAGCTGACCGACAGCGGTACCATCCTCGCGAGCAGCACGTCCGGCCTGCTCATGACCGAGATCCAGCGGGCGGCGAAGCGGCATCCCGAGCGGTGCATCGTCGCGCACCCGTGGAACCCCTCGCACCTCGTCCCGCTAGTCGAGCTGTCGCCTGGCGATTCGACGTCGGAGGAGACGGTACGAAGGACCTACGCGCTCATGGAGAGCATCGGGAAGGTGCCCATCGTCCTGAAGAAGGAGGTCCCCGGCTTCATCGCGAACAGGCTGTCCGTCGCCCTCTGGCGGGAGGCGTTGGACCTCGTCGATCGGGGGGTCGCCTCCGCGGAGGACGTCGACAAGGCGGTGAGGGCCGGCCCGGGCATCAGGTGGGCGATCATGGGCCCGTACCTCACGTACCACCTCGGGGGCGGCCCCGGCGGCATCGAGTACCTGATGCGCCACATCGGCGCCTCAAAGTCTACGTGGCTGGAGACGATGGCGAAATGGACGGTGACGCCCGAGTCCGCCGTGGAGAACGCCATTAAGGGGGTCGCCGAGATGGAGATCGTGAAGGAAAAATCGTTCGAGGAGCTGGAGCACTGGCGGGACGAAAAACTAGTAGAGCTGCTCAAGCTTCTCTGGACTAATAAATGACATTAGATGATCTTCTGGGCATTATCCGACTCGAGTCTTCGAGATCGCTATCTCGGTTTAACTTTATCGGATTATATCTTGACCCCTAACCTGAGTACTACGAGTCCGGAGACGAAGATGGCGAGGGCGACCGTGAAGATACTGGTCAGCCCGAAGGCGGCAGCCACAAAGGCAGCTATTATTGGAGACAGCACACCCATGATCTCTCCGGGCAGGAAAAACAGGGCGTAGCCTAGCCCGCGCTGCCTGCTTGGCGACAGTTGTGCCATGATGGCCGAGTTCGCCGCCATGCTGAGCGTGTTACAGAATCCGTACGACAAATAGAACAAGGTGAAGATCACTATGTTTGGGACGACCAATGCCAATCCGAGTGACAGGTACGCCAGGGACAGCGAGATGAGAACCCACTTCTTATCTCCAATCTTGGCCGCGACGAGGCCGCCCAACGGCGCGGCCGCGAGCCCAACGAGCGAGCTGCTCCCGTATATGAGGCTCGCCAGAATGTCGTTCAGCCCCCGCTGATCCTGTAGATAAACTGTGAAGAACGTGTCGATCATCTGTACAGCCGTGTTCCTGACGGCGACGAAGACGAGGAACATGGCAAGGCTGAAGGTGAACAACGAATCCTTTTGGATCATAGGCTTGATGTCCAAATTGACATCGTCCTTCGCGTCGTCGGTCGGCTCGGACCTGATCCTCAGGATCATTACGACGCCGATGAACAGAGGTATGACCCAGAACAGGTAGACCTGCCTCCAGCCGAAGGCGAAGAGCCCCATCAGAATGCTCACAGAAATAGGCCCAATCGCCATGCCGAACGTGCCGCCGGCCCCGTGGATGCCCAGCGCCTTCGACCTGTCCCGCGGCTTGAACAGCCTCGTCGTGAAGCTGTACGAGGCCGGGTGGTAGATGACCGTGTTGATGTAGACGAGGCTGACGGCCACGGTCAGCATGATGGGATTGAGGGTCTGGCTCGCCAGCAGGCTGCCAAAGACAGCAACCGCGAGGCTCACGAGGATCAGCTTCTTCGATCCGAACCGATCGGAGAGGACGCCTGTCGGTATGGCGAGTATGGCCTGGCACAGGAAGGGTATGGCGGCGATCACGCCGAGCTGCTGCAGGGAGAGGTCGAACTCCTCGCGGATGATGGGGAAGAGGGCGAGGTGGATGCGCTGGAAGACGTGGGTGAGCACGTGGGTCACGGTCATCGCGATCAATCCATAGTTGAAGATCGACGCTCGCTTCTCAGCCGCACCCGTCTCCATCATCGGACCTCTAGAGAATCATACACAGGAAAAGTGAACCGTATTTAAGGTTATTCTGAACATCCGTTGAGAAAATCACGAACTCCAATACCCAGCTTCGAGGATCACAATGAGCCCCTTTCCTACTCCCCATCTCAACACATGGTTAATAACATCCAAATACGCATTCATCCCGTAACCCCATATGATAAAACGAGAAGAAGCCCTGAGGCGCGTGAAGCAGAACGTAGCGAACGGGAACCTCCTGAAGCACATGATCGCCGTCTCTGCAATCCTGCGGGGGACAGCCGAACGCCTGGGGGAGGACCCGGACCTCTGGGGGGCCGTCGGCATGCTCCACGACATCGACTACGAGGAGGTCGGCGACGACTGGAGCAGGCACGGCCTCGTCTCTGCGGAGATGATCAAGGACGCGCTTCCCGAGGAGGGGCTCCACGCCATCAGGGCGCACAACGAGATGACAGGCATCAAAGCCGAGAGCAGAATGGACATCGCCCTCATCGCCGCCGACGCCCTGTCGGGGCTCATCGTCGCCACGGCCCTCATGATGCCCGACAAGAAGCTGTCGAGCGTCAAGGTCAGCAGCCTGAGCAAGAAGTTCAAGGACACGTCCTTCGCCCGAGGAGTGAGCCGAGAAAAGTTACTACTGTGTGAGAAAGTCGGCATCAGCTTCGAGGAGTTCCTCTTGGTGGGTCTCGCATCCATGCAGTCCATGAGCCACGAGCTGGGATTGTAGGGGGCGGTGAGTGTGTCGAAGGAGCAGGTTAAGGAGAGGGTTATCCGCATCATAGCCGCGTCTCGTTTCCCGTTCGTGGATCAGAAGGACTGGCCCGACGACTACGTCACTATCACGAACGAGCGGGAGAAGAGGCGGGGGATCGATTCTCCGACGGGAAAGGTGTACCCCAGCATCATAATCGTCTATGGCGCAGACAGAGTCAGGGAGCTCGGAGAGGTCGAAGATGAGGACACCGTGACGGAAGACCAGGTACCCAAATGGAAACTTCTATCGGAGAAGACAGGAATGGGCAGACGGACCAAGAAATTCTTCCTCTACGTTCCGGAGGGAAGGGAAAAGATGGCCGAAAAACTCCTTGAAAGCAACCACATATCCTACGCGGGCCTCAGAACGTGGACGATTAAAAGCGGAAACCTGATCATAACCCCCATTAAGACGCCGGATGAGCCTAAGGACCATCGATAAAGAACGTCGGATGTCCAGCCTGAAGCGATTAAGGGTAAGAACGATAAAAAGAGATTATTTACCTATGCCTTGTAGACGGTTTCTCCTCCGAGGATGGTTCTCAGGACTTTCGTGTATTTGATGTCATCCTCGGGGCAGGTCAGGATGTCGCGATCGATGACGACCATGTCCGCCAGCTTGTCGGGCTCGATGCTGCCCTTGATGTCCTCTTCGAAGGTCAGGTGGGCGCCGTTGATCGTGTACATCCTGATCGCCTCCTCCCGGCTGACCCCCTGCTCTGTTCCCATGCTCGTGCCCTTCATCTCGGTCTTCCTCGCTATGGACGCCCAGAGGCTTGGGAAGGGCGGGTACGGCGTGACCGGTGAATCAGTTCCAGACGCGACCATGATGCCGTGGTCGAGCCACGCCCTGTGGGGCTTGAGCCACTTCGAGCGTTCGGGGCCGACGTTCTCGTGATAGCTGTCACCGAGATAGTAGAGGAAACTGGGCTGAGAGGCGACGACGACGCCGAGCCGTCGGCACTGTTCGAAGTTCTTCTCGCTGGGCTGGTAGGCGTGGATTAGGGTGAACCGCCTTCCCTTGATGGGCTTCACCCTGTTCGTCCTCTCGAACGCCCTCAGCACGATGTCCATCGCCTTGCCGCCGGCGCAGTGGACCCCGACCATCATGTCCGTCGCGTTGCCGGCGTCCATCCGTTTCTGCAGCTCCTCTTCCGGCATCGTCAGAATGCCGTAATTATCGGGCTCTCCCTCGTAGGGTTCCCTCATCAGGGCGGTGCGGCCGCCGATGCCGCCGTCGATGAGGAGCTTCAGCCCGAGGAACTTGAGGAGGTCGCCGCCGTAGTCCGTGATCAGGGGGAAATTCCTTATGCGCTCCACGCTCTTTTCGACGGGCTCCTCGCTCAGCCTGCCCCTGAGCATCATCGCCACCCTGACGGTCAGCTTCCCGTCCTCCGCGACCCTCTGGTACGCCCGCATGTCCAGCGGCTCGATCCCCGCCTCGATGACGCTGGTCAACCCGACCGCGCTGAAGGCCCTGGACGCCATCCTTATCGCCTCCTGCGTCTCGTCGATGCCGGGCGGCGGGATGTGCTTCCTCACGAGGTCCTGGGCCGGGCTCTCCTGCAGCAGCCCGGTCGGCTCACCCCGCTCGTCCTTCACGATGTGGCCGCCGACGGGCTGCGGCGTGTCCGCGTCGATGCCCGCCATTTCGAGGGCCTTGCTGCTCGCGACCGTGACGTGGCCGCACGTCCTCGTCAGCCAGACCGGGTTGTCCGGCGCGGCCTCGTCGAGGTCCCACCTCGTTGGGTTCCTGTGCTCGGCGAGCTTCGCTTGGTCCCACCCCCGACCCTGGATCCACTGGCCGGGCTTCGTTTCCGCTGCCCTTCCTTTGACCGCGGCGACGATGTCGGCGATGGAGCTCATGGGGGGCGTCCTGCAGTTGATCTGGGACAGCGTCGTCCCCGTGCTCACCATGTGCAGGTGAGAGTCGATTAGCCCGGGAAGCACCATCTGTCCTTCCAGGTCGACGACCTCCGTCCCCTCGCCCACCATCCGCTTCACCTTCGCGCTCGAACCGACGGCGATGATGCGGCCGCCCTTCACCGCGATCGCGTCGACCACGCTGAACTTTGGATCGACGGTGACGACCTTACCGTTCAGCAACACCAGATCGGCGCAGAACACATCCCCCGACTTCGACACGACACAACACCACTTCAAATTAGCACTCGAATTGAATATAATATTGCACGGTCCTTAGACTATCCGAGGAGCAGCGTGACCTCCTGAACCAGCAGCTCGGGCCTCGTTCTCCTTCCGTCCTTCGATAGCTTGATGAACCCGAGGCGCTCCAGAACCTTCAAGTCGCCGTATATATTCTTCACATCCCTCCCAGTCTTCGCCGCGAGGTCGTTGATCGAAGAGATTCGCATCTTTGAAAGCTTGTCGAGGAGATCCATTCGGCGCGGCGTCATCTTGGACATCTCCTCCCAGGCGAGCTCGACGGTCTCCTCCGCGAAGTAGTCGAAGTCCTCGTCCTCGCTGTACGCCTTGAGGGCATGGGACATCCTGGACCATTCGAGGTAGTCCTCGAACATCTGCCCGTCCGGCGGCGTGTCCAGCAGCCTGTCCGCGAGCCCGTCCAGTTTCCTGCCGTACTTCTTCTCGAACTCCGATATCCTCCTGTAGACCTCATCCAGGGCGATCCTTCGGACGATTCTCGCTTGCACTCCCGTGCACCTATATTGGTGTTGATGCCAAAAATACTTATAAACTTAGCCCGGATCAACGGATCGAAGATCCATGAGTTTTCCTCTGAAACAAGTTTCTGAGCTCGTCTGGGAGATACCGAAGGAACGTGACCCCAACATGCGTGTGCCAGCCAGGATATACGCAGACGCTGAGCTCCTGGAGATGATGAAGAGGGACGAGACGATCAAACAGTGCATCAACATGACCTACCTGCCCGGCATCCTCAAGTACGCCATCACGCTGCCCGACGGCCATCAGGGCTACGGCTTCCCCATCGGTGGCGTGGCAGCGTTCGACGTCGACGAGGGGATCGTCTCGCCGGGCGGCGTCGGGTACGACATCAATTGCGGCGTTAACCTGATGCGGACCGACCTCACGTACGATGAGGTGAAGCCCCACATCGGTAAGCTCATCGACAACATCTTCAGGCTCGTACCGTCGGGCGTCGGCGTCGGCAGCAAGATCCATCTCTCGATGAACGATCTCGACAACGCCGTGGTCGAGGGCGTTGACTGGGCCGTCGGCAAGGGATACGGCTGGAAGGATGACTCGAAGCACATGGAGGAATCCGGCCGCATGAAGGAGGCGAACCCCGACAAGGTCTCGAGCAAGGCGAAGCAGCGGGGAGCCAGCCAGCTCGGAACCCTCGGCGCCGGGAACCACTTCCTCGAGATCGCCAGGGTCAGCGAGGTCTACGACGAGCCCGTCGCTAAAACGTTCGGCATAACGGAGCCCGACCAGATCATAGCCTGGATCCACACGGGCTCGCGCGGGTACGGCCACCAGATCGCCAGCGACTACATACGGGTGATGGACAGGGCTGTTGGTAAGTACGGGATCCACATCCCAGACCGGGAGCTCGCGTGTACCCCGTTGAAGAGCAGGGAGGCGGAGGACTACTTTCAGGCGATGGCGTGCGCGATCAACTGGGCGTTCATCAACAGGCACCTGATCACCCACTTCGTCCGGCAGGCCTTCCAAGAGACCTTCAAGCGGTCCGCCAGCGAGATGGGCATGGACCTCGTCTACAGCATGACGCACAACACGGCGAAGAAGGAGGAGCACGTCGTGGATGGCAGAAGGACGAAGGTGGTCGTTCACAGGAAGGGGGCATCGAGGGCATTCGGCCCCGGCAGGGATGACCTGCCCGCCGACTACAAGGGCGTGGGGCAGCCGGTCCTCCTCGTCGGCACGATGGGGACTGCGAGCTACCTGCTCGTCGGCACCGAGAGGGGGGAGGATATCTCCTTCGCGAGCACGGCCCACGGCGCAGGCAGGGTCATGTCCCGCACTGGCGCCCGGAAAAAGTACTCCGAAAGGGAGATCATCGCCATACTGAAGAAGAAGGGGATCGAGATCCGCGCCGCCAGCGCCGGCGTGGTCGAGGAGGAGGCGCCAGACAGCTACAAGGACATACACAGGGTAGCCGACGTCAGCCACCGCCTCGGAATAGGCAGAAAGGTCATGATGTCCGTCCCTCTGGCCGTCACCAAGGGCTAGGGAATATACCAAAAATCAAGTATATATGAGACCTCTTCTACCCATTTTTGGATGTCAATTGTCTAGGACGGAAACAGGCAAGCGAATGAAGCCGTTCCTGTGGTTCACGCTCTACGGATTGTTCGGCATAGGCGCTGGCGAACGATCCGTGAAGATATCGACTACCGAGCTCGCGGCGATGTTCAGTTGGTCGCAGCAGTCCGCCTCGAGGCACCTGAGGCTGCTGGAGCAGATGGGCCTCGTAAGGCGGCGGACCGTGGTCGACGGGAGCCTCATAAAGATCACGGACGAGGGGATGAGGGACCTGAAGGAGGTGTACTACGTCCTAAAGGATCGCATCGAAGGAAGCAGGGCGGAGGTGTTCGTGTTCGAGGGCGTCGTCTTCAGCGGCCTGTACGAGGGAGCTTACTATATGAGCCGGCCCGGCTACAGCGAACAGATCAAGGAGAAGCTCGGGTTCCACCCGTACCCGGGGACGCTCAACCTAAGGATTAGCGAGGCGGATGTGGAGCGGAGGCGCCAGCTGGAGAGGATGCCCTCCGTGGTGATCGACGGCTTCAAGGACAGGGAGCGCGCCTTCGGATCCGCGCGGTGCTATCCCCTCGTGATCAACGACGACGTGGAGGGAGCGCTCATCGTGGCGGACCGGACGACGTACGACACCGCCGTCATGGAGGTCATCTCGCCGATCAACCTCCGCAAGCACTTCGACCTGAGGGACGGCGACACCGTCAAGGTGTCCATCTCGAGCATCAAAAAGTGACTCTGGGAGCATCTACACCCCGTTTAATTGGCCACCTATGATCGAGTGAAATGCCCTACGTATCGAGGCAACGTTTCGAAATTGTAGTTTTATTGTGGGGGGTCGTCTACGAACTATTTTTATCAAGCGCTTACGGTACCCTTTATTAGATAAGGATCCGTGGGAGTGCACGGTTTAATGCCTTACTGCACAGATTGTGGAGGGAAGCTCACCTGGGACAGAAAGCTCAAGCAGTACAGCTGCCAGAGCTGCGGCATGACCTTCACCGAGGCCGACCTCTCCGAGGCGCGCGACCGGCTCTACACCCCCCAGGAGGACGAGGAGGAAGTGAGAAGTCGGCGCCACCAAGAGTACCTCGAGTGGTGGTTCAAGGACAAGAAGGAGCGCAGGTAGCGAACCCGTCATAAGAGCACGTCTCAAAGCGTTCGGTTAGTGGAAGCTGTTCTAATCGCATAACATCCCAAATGGATGATTCAGTTCCATTACGATGTGGGAGGGGAGTACAACCCGATGATATCCGTAGAAATTGCTCCATGACTTTAAGTTTAAATACGAAACGCGGGCTTTAATCCTAGAAAGGTAGCCTGGGGCCATTTATAGAGCATGTTCAACTAAAGGGTGCCGGATATGGTTTTTCCAGTTGAGAGCGAGGATCGGACGACACGCAACCTGCTGATGATCTGTCAGGATCACGCCCGTCTGGTCGTGGAGATTTTCCGTCGAGTCCTCGTGATGATCGACAGCCTCGTCAAGGACGACACGGGTAGCCTGCGCGAGAGGCTGAACGAGGTCGAGAAGCTCCACAAGGACTCCCTCAGCGTCAGGAGGTCGATGATGAAGGAGCTCCACGAGACGGGCGGTGTCTTGGTCAACCGCGAGGACTTCTACAGGCTCATAAATAAGTCGGCCGAGCTCATGGACTACAGCAACGAGATCGGGTTCCGCATATGGGAGATCGGCGCGAAAAAGTGGAGGCCCCCGGAGAGGGTGAAGCGAGGCCTCTTGGAGGTGTCGAAGGCGGCATTCGACACGCTCACGAAGCTCAGGGAGAGCCTCCTGAGCCTCGGCTTCAACTCGCAGCGAGCCGCCCTTCTGGCGAGGGAGGTGGACGAGGAAGAGCACCGGGTGGACACCCTGTACAGGGAGTTCGACCTCGAGATCATCACGAGCAAGGCGGAGATCCCGCTCATCCTCATCCTCAGGGACATCGCGATGCAGATCGAGGACATGATCGACGCCGCGAAGGACGAGGCGGACCTCATTGAGATACTCGCGCTGTAGGATTGAGCTGCCGTGAATGAGCCCCCAGTGGAGGTCGAGGCGCTCGGGGACAGCCGATTCATCGTGTGGTCCCTTGAACAGGGACGCAGGCTCTACCGGCGTGGATACTTCGGGAAACCCCTGGGCGTGCCCAAGCCGAAGGAGGAGGACTTCGAGTCTCCCCTGATCCTCGACCCCATCGAGGGCGTCTACCTCCTCGAGAAGGGTCTGATAAGGGTCCTGTCGGGAAGGGACGGACGGGAGATCGGTCTCGAGGAGCTCCTGGGCGTCGCCAAGGGAACACTCGAGGGGTTCGACGAGAAGTATCGCGTCTACAGGGACCTGCGAGAGAAGGGGCTAGTGGCCACCCCTGGGATCAAATACGGATGCGACTTCGCCGTGTATCGAAACGGCCCGGGCGTCGACCACGCCCCCTTCATCGTTCAGGTCAAGTGGCGCGGCGAGGCGTTGTCGGCCTCGGAGATCGTCAAAGCAGGCAGGCTAGCCACGTCGGTGCGCAAGACGTTCATCGTCGCCGTCATCGAGGAAAAAGGGGTCAGATACCTCGGATTCGAGTGGTGGAAGCCCTGATTGGGCGTAGATTTATCACCGCACCTGATTCGTGTTGTCCACCATCGAGACGTGTTACTCATCGGAGTCATCGGGTAACAATAAATCTCTGAACAACATAAAACATGCATGGAGCCGAGCAAATGCTGCGCAAAAAACTGCGAAAAAGAAGATCGATATCGCGGAGAAAGCGGAAAGGAATCGGGATCGAGGCCATCACAGAGCCTGGGCTCGGTGCCCTATATTTTCGCATACCGTGGATGAAGAAATTAGATGACATGAAAAAACTCAAAATACGAAAAAGGCCTTTTCGAAGATAATTTTGTACCTTTTCATTACTTTTTCAACGAATCCCACGAGAATTGATCCGAGGGACCAGTGGAGATCAGGATCGTAGCCACTTAATCTCGCTCTTCTTGAGTTCCAGCCATCCAGCGATCTTGTCCTCCATCTCTTCGTTCTCGATCATGACCTTAATGAACGGAATCACGTCCCTGATGGCTTCAGCCGTTGAGATGTGGCATTTGGCTGCGACCCGCTCGGACACGCTCTTCCTCACACGCCTGCTGTGCCATGTCGCCCTGTAGCGCCAGACGATCTGTGGAGGGCGGAAGTACGGTATCACCCAAAAACCTTCTCCGCGCGTCCAGCTGCCGCCGAGCCCCTTCAACGACGAATTGACCCTTCCCCAGTCGTTTCCAAGGTAGCGGACGGGTCTCACGAGGATCCCGTCCGGCGTCTCGCTTATGGTGAAAGCGCTCGGGAGATAACCGAGGCCGGCCAACCTGGATCTTACCTGCTTAAGTGCTACCGAGCCCTCGGACAGGTGTCGTGACATCGCGACGCCTCCGGTCATCTCGTTGAACATGTACTTGAGCAGCCGGAACTCCTGCGTCCGCTTCGTCCTCCCTTCGTGTATGTCCGCCCGGGCGAGTGCCTCGAGTCCCTCGTCCAGGTCCGCCGGGTCGTCGAGGACGAGGGGGAGGTTCTCGTTTATCCATTCGAAGAGGTCGTCGTACGTGATAAACGCCGAAGAGAGCGCCTGCCGCGCCTCACGCACGGTCTTCGCCGAGAAGATCCTTGACAGGACCTCGGGCGTGTAGGCCTGCCTATCCCTCTCGCCGAGCCAATCCAGGTCCACCGCGGACACGTGCTGTTTCCCTCGGGCGACGGCTTCGAAGTCGTTGACAGCCGACCTCATGTCGCCTTTCGACCGTTCCGCGATGAGTTCCATAGCCTCGTCGTCGACGGATACGCCCACATCCTTCGCCATGGACCTCAGCCTACTGACGATGTCGGAGAAGGGGATGGGTCCGAACTCGATCTGGAGGGAGATTTCCCTCAAGGGGCCGAACTTCTCCTCCCATCCCTCGGTGGCGCTCGTCGCCACCAGGACGACCGGGCTCCTCGTCTCCTTGATGATGGACACGATGGCTGCGATCCCGCCCTCGTCCTCCCTTCCGCTGACGCCCTCGAGCTCGTCGAGGAGGATCATGCGTCGCCTGCCGAAGACCGTCAGGCTCTGCGTCGCCGCCCTTCCGATGACCTCGTTGAGGCGCCTGCCCGTCCGGGTGTCACTCGCGTTGACCTCGAGGAGATCGAACTCGAAGTCGTTCGCGATGGCGACCACGGTGGTGGTCTTACCCACGCCCGGCGGCCCGTGGAGGAACGCGGCCCGCTTCTCAGGGGGGCCCTTCTCCCAAGACTTGACCCACCTGATGAACTCGCCGATCGCCACCTCGTTGTCGACGATCTCTTTCACAGTCCTAGGCATGAATCTGGCAGCCCACGGCTGACCCGAGCCGCTCATCGGCCCATCTCTTCCCCCGCTAGGACGAGCTTGGCGAGCAGGGCGCTCAGCTGTATCTCCGGCCTCGATCCCTGGGTCAGGCGGTAGTCGACCTCCCCGATCGCGTCGGAGAGCTTGACCTTCCACTGTTCGGCGACATTGAGCCTGAGCACCTCCGAGTACACCATCCTCAGGATGTCCTCGGCCGCCAAGCCCTCGTCGATGAGCAGGCTCCGAAGAACCTCGCGGGCCCCGAGGAAGTCGCCCCTGAGACCGAGGTCGATCATCTCCCTGACCTTCTTCGGGCTCACGTGGCCGAGGACGCCGTATATCGCCATGTCGTCGACAATTCCGCCCTTCGTGGCCGCCGCGGCCTGGAGGAGGTTCGTCGCCTTCCTCAGGTCGCCCTTGGACGACTCGTAGATCGCGTCCAGCCCCTCGTCGAGAAGCTCCACGTTCTCCTTCTGGGCCATCGTTCGGATCCGTCTCTTCATATCCGCCTCGTTGAGGGGCCCGAACCGGAATATGGAGCACCGGCTCTGGATCGGCTCGATGATGTTCTCGGAGTAGTTCCCGATGAGGCAGAAGCGGCACGTCTTCGTATAGATCTCCATCGTCCGCCTCAGGGCGTGCTGGGCCGCCGAGGTGAGGCTGTCCGCCTCGTCCATGATCAGGATCTTGAACGATACCCCACCCTGGATGGCGGCGGTGCGGGCGAAGGACTTCACCTTCTCGCGGATGACGTCGATCCCTCGCTCGTCGCTGGCGTTCAGCTCGAGGATGAAGCTGCGGTACTGCGGACCGTAGAGATCCCTCGCGAGGGCGAGTATGGCAGTAGTCTTGCCGACGCCGGCGGGCCCTACGAACAGCAGGTGGGGGAGGTTGCGCACCTCGACGAAATGGCACAGACGCGACACGATCTCGACCTGATTCACGATATCCGCCAGGGTCTGGGGACGATACTTCTCCGCCCACATACCGTCGCTCATATCGTTCGCCTCCCATATCGAGGACCCGACGTTTAAATCTTCCAATTAGAAATCGTAATCGATCACCTCTCCTCGCTCTGACACATGGAAGGTTCAGGCGGAATTAAGATATCGAAATTAAATAATGGAACTTCGTCCAACTTTAAATCTAAAAATGGCACCTACATCATTCTGAGGAACTTAATTATTCCTCACTTTCTGGACATCGCGTCTTGTAGCCGTTGATTCAACCCTACACGTTCCTTCTCGAGCGCCTCCAATTTCCGAGTCGCGATCCTCATCTTCTCCGAAGCCCGCAAGTACTCCGGATCCGAGTTCATCAGCGAGATCTGCGATTCACCGTACAGGTCTCTGTAATGGTTCCTTATCGCCTCGATCTTGACGGCGGATTGCTGGTACTGGCCGCTGTACAGCCTGATCTGGATGTGGAGCTCCGAAAGCGCCTTCTCTAGCATTCGCAGATTCTTAACGACGTTCGTTCTTCGATAATCTGAACCGGGAGGCATCGGAGGAAACCTAGAATCAGAATCCTAGAGATAAATATTAAATTTTATTATTTCATTCTAAGATTAATCGCCCTAAAAAAAGGGTGAATCTCGGAAATAAGGGATTATTGGTCTTGTTATCTTCCGGTATTATTTGACTGCTGTTTTTTTAAGCATTATGTACTCGTGGATGGCTTTCGCGGCATTCTTCCCCGCGCCCATGGCGCTGATGACGGTCGCGGCTCCGCTCACGACGTCTCCGCCCGCGTAGACCCCCTCGATGCTCGTTCGGCCTGTCTCTTCGTCCACGATGATGGTTCCGTACTTCGTCGTTTTTAGTCCTTCCGTCGTGCGCTGGATCAGGGGGTTGGGCGTCTGTCCTATGGCTATCACGACGGTGTCCACGTCCAGCCTGAACTCGGAATTGGGCATGGGCACGGGTCGACGCCTCCCGGACTCGTCAGGCTCGCCCAGCTGCATGCGGATGCACTCCATCTGTTTGACGAACCCGCGCTCGTCGCCTATCAGCCGGGTCGGGTTCGTGAGGAGCATGAATATGATCCCCTCCTCCTCGGCGTTCTCCACCTCTTCGAGCCTTGCGGGCAACTCGTCCCTCCCCCGCCGATAGACGATGTAGACCTTCTCAGCTCCGAGCCTCAACGCAGAGCGCGCCGAGTCCATCGCCACGTTGCCGCCGCCGACGACGGCCACGGCCTTCCCGACCCTTATGGGCGTGTCGTATTCGGGGAACTTGTATGCCTTCATTAGGTTCGTCCTGATGAGGAACTCGTTCGCCGAGTACACGCCGTTGAGGTTCTCCCCAGGTATCCTGAGGAAGCTTGGCAGGCCCGCGCCGCTGCCGATGAAGACGGCGTCGAATCCCTCGACGAAGAGATCGGAGACGGTGTAGAGCATCCCTATGGTGGAGTCGACGTGGATCTTCGCCCCCAGCCCCCTCACGTAATCGACCTCAGCCTGAACGATCTCCTTAGGCAGCCTGAACTCGGGTATTCCGTACATGAGGACGCCGCCGGCCGTGTGCAGGGACTCGAAGACCTCGACCTCGTGGCCGAGCTTCGCCAGCTCCGCCGCCACCGTCAGCCCCGCCGGCCCGGAGCCGACGACGGCAACCCTGCCTCCCAGTGGCTTAGGCCTCTCCGGTAGCTCGACGCCGTGCTGTTGCTCGCGGTCGGCGGCGATGCGCTCGAGGCGGCCGATGGCGATGGGCTCGCCCTTGATCCCGAGCACGCAGTACTTCTGGCACTGCTCTTCCTGTGGGCAGACGCGGCCGCATACGGCGGGTAGGGCGTTCTTCTCCTTGATCGTCCTGATCGCGTCCTCGAACCTCTTCTCCTTGATGGCCTTCACGAATGAGGGTATGTCGACGCCAACTGGACATCCCTTGATGCACTGGGGTTTTGGGCACGTCAGGCAGCGGATGGCTTCATCGACCGCCATCTCCTCCGTGTAGCCCTTGGCCACCTCGTCGAAGTTCGTGACCCGCTCCTCGGGCGCCTGCTTGGGCATCGCTACCTGGGTATTTCTGCGGGACATCACTCGGCCCCACTGCCGCGGTAGACCATCGCGATCTTCTCCTGGGGGTTGTAGACCCGCATGCGTGATATCAGTAGGTCGAAGTCGACCTTGTGCCCGTCGAAGTCGGGGCCGTCGATGCACGCGAACTTGGTCTCGCCGCCCACGTTCACCCTGCAGGCACCGCACATCCCGGTCGCGTCGACCATCACAGGGAATAGGTTAACCGTCGTTGGGATGCCGTGCGGCCGCGTCATCTCCGAGATCTCCCTCTGCAGCGCCGTGGGGCCCATCGTGAAGACGTGGTCGAACTTTCGGCTGCCCAGCATATCCCTCAAGAAGCCCAGACCCTTGTAACCCTTTGAACCGTCATCCGTGGACACGAACGTCTCGTCGCTGACGGCCTTCACCTCATCGACGAGGATGAGGTGCTCCGCGCTACGGGCACCCACCACAGAGACGATCCTGTTACCGGCCTCGCGGAGGGCTTTCATCTGGTACAGGAAGGCTCCCACAAAGACACCTCCTCCCACGCAGAGGATGGTACCGTACTTCTCTATCTTCAGTGGGTTGCCGAGTGGTGCGGCGAAGTTGAGTATTTCATCGCCCTCTTCGAGGGTTCCGAGATCCGTCGAGGTCTTCCCGACCTCCGCGAAGATGATCGTCACCGTCCCCTTCTCCGGATCGGCTCCGGCGAGCGTGATTGGGATCCTCTCTCCCCTTTCGCTCACTCTGAGGATAGCGAACTGTCCCGGTCTAGCCTTCTTGGCGACGGCCGGAGCCTCGATCTCGAAAAGTTTGACGCTGGGCGCGAGACTGCGCTTCTTCACTATCCTGTACACTGCGGCACCCTCTCGACGGGATTCCGTAAGAAAAAGGAGAAGTAGTTTATAAAAGTGGAGGTCCAACGTTTGGCATAAACACCAGCAAAGGCCGCCCGAAATAACTGATAGTGGCATATTTCTCGTCGGATTTAACTAACGAAACTTTAAACCTACCATTTGATCTGCATTTCCCTATCTCGAAATGGAACGAAAACATCGAATCTAGTGATTCGATTGAAAAATGTATAGAAAAAGGGGATTGTCGTTGGTATTTTAGGCGGCGTAACCCTGCGCGATCATCGCGTCAGCGACTTTGAGGAAGCCCGCGATGTTCGCCCCGAGGACGTAGTTGCCCGGCTGGCCGAAGAGCTTCGCCGTCTCGTACGCGCTCTTGTGTATGTTGACCATTATCATGTGGAGCTTGGCGTCGACCTCCTCCCGCGACCAGAAGTAGCGCTGGCTGTTCTGAGCCATCTCGAGGCCGGACGTGGCGACGCCGCCTGCGTTGGAGGCCTTCCCTGGCGCATAGAGGATCTTCGCCTTCTAGAGGAGCGCGATAGCGCTCGGCATGCACGGCATGTTGGTTCAAAGTGAACTCTTGCGAACAAGAAATGTATGCAATGCTTTTTCACGAATTGGTTAAGAGGATCGAAAATGGACTTCCACTTGAACAAACTGCTGTGTTATTTCAGCTATAAAAAGACCTAAAAAATGACTAACGAAGGTTTTTTTCTCAAACAATTCATTAAACAATCTATATTTTGAGTTAATAAATAATTGAATTTATACTTAATCACTCGAAAAAGCTATATACCATGAGGCTTCCTCGATCGAGGAAGTGACTCAAATATGAGCACCAAGTTGAATCCATGGGAATCCCAACTACAGAATGTGAAGAAAGTTTCGGACATCATGGGTCTCGAACCGGCAGTCTATGAGGTCGTGAGCAAGCCCAAGGCCATCATGTATGTATCTCTTCCAATAAAGATGGATGACGGTACAGTCAAAAATTTTGAAGCCTTTAGAATACACCACAACGACGCTCGAGGTCCAACAAAAGGCGGCATCAGATACTTCCCTCATCTAGACATTGACACAGAGAAGGCCCTCGCCGCTTGGATGACCTGGAAGAACGCCGTCGTGGACCTTCCATATGGAGGCGGTAAGGGTGGCATAACATGCGATCCCAAGAAGATGTCGAGGGGAGAGCTGGAGCGGCTGACGAGGGCCTACGCTGCAGCAATCGCAAGGTTCGTTGGTGTAGATCTCGACATCCCCGCACCCGATGTGGGCACAGACGCCCAGATAATGGCTTGGTTTTTGGACGAGTATTACAAAGTGACAGGCCAAATTATACCCGGCGTCATAACGGCCAAGCCTATCAGCCTGGGAGGATCTCTAGGGAGGACAGCAGCCACTGGAAGGGGATGCTTCTTCGCCGGGGTCGAAGCCTCAAAGGCTTTCGATATCCCGATCAAAGGCGCCATGGTATCGGTGCAAGGTTTCGGAAATGTCGCCTATTATGCGGCTCTAAACTTCAATGAAGCAGAAGCAAGGATCGTGGCGGTCAGCGACTCTCAAGGTGGCGTCTACAAAAGGGAGGGAATCGACCCCAAGAAGCTGATGGAACATAAGCAGAAGACAGGCACCGTCGTTGGCTACCCTGGCACCAAGAAGATCGGCACAATGGATACGCTGACGGTTGAGTGTGATATCCTTGTCCCAGCGGCGCTTGAAAACATGATCACGGCTAAGAACGCGGGCGACGTTAAGGCGAAGCTCATCGTAGAGGGCGCAAACGGCCCTACAACGCCGGATGGCGACAAAATCCTAGACGATAAAGAGATCATGGTGATCCCAGATATCCTAGCTAACGCGGGCGGTGTGACCGTCAGCTACTTCGAGTGGGTACAGAACAGAATGGGATACTATTGGACAGAAGAAGAAGTCGATCAGCGCCTCGAGCGGGTGATGAGGAAGGCGTTCAACGACGTTCACAAGCAGTCAGATAAACATAAAGTCAACATGCGCTATGGCGCCTACGCTTTAGCCCTAGGCAGGGTCGCCGAGGCAATGAAGATGCGGGGAATCATCTAAGAAACGAACCTCTGTTTTATTCAATAACTCTTTACCTTTTTTCTAATCACGTTCAGAGCTTCTATGGTCATAAAATAGCCCAAATTAGTTTGCTCGCTGTGAAGATTGGATAAGCTAGCTAGATTCGTATAATCAGCCCCTGGATCCAAGGTATTGTATGGTTTCTCTCAATTCTTTACCCTTTGAACGTTCCAATCTGTCCCTGATTATACTCAGCGAAACAATTTGTTGATCAAACGATATCGTCATCTCTGGCGAGAGGTATGTGATGCTCGCACTGCCGAAGGAATCGGGAAACCTCAGCCTGTAATCTTCTTCCCATTTTAAATGATCACTTACGCTAAGATGATTGCTGAACACTAATAAGTTATATTTTCCATGGATTATTTTTAGAGCGATAGGGATGCAAGGGTCTTTTATTATCTCGTTTATTATATTTTCCTTTGATTTCTTTACTTCGAACAAGGAATAAGATAAAACATAGTTTGGTGGCACAAAAAAACTGGGAAATCTGCAGACTGGTTCGGAAATCCAACCTTCCTTAAGTAGGGATGATATTCTTTTTTCAATGGTTTTCCTGTGTAATTTAGTTATATCACAAAGAAATGTGTTATTTACTTTTATTCCTTTACCTGAGACTAAGCACTTCATTATTTGAAGGTCCAATTTATCTATGTTATATCCTTTAATGTTTACTTCCTCTTTATTTTTAAAATCTCTCTCAATTAGATTTATCCCCGAACTTGGGTTGTATTTTATCATGAGCTGATTTGAAAAATATGTGGTATTTGATATTATTTGTGTATCTTTCTCAGATATTCCATATTTTAATTTCAAGATCGATGGGAGATTATCCATATATAACTGGTATGCCGTGACATCCTGATGATACATGAATAAAAGAATGTTATAGTCTCCCTCGCGAAATTTGAAGGCGGCAAAAATATGTGGGTCCTCTCTGACCCATTTCTTAAATTTCTCATCCTCGGGAATATTCATCTGGACAACAACCAATAGAGGATAAATTTTGTACAAGCCAAGAAATGGAAATATGGGTTGATTCAATATATTATGATTAAATATATTTTCAACTTTCTTTTTTATCGTATTTCTATGTTTGTCGAGAATCTTCGAAAGGACGCTAAGATTTACGCTCACTGCTTTCCCGGATACGAGGTTCTCTAGCAAAATCAGATTCCATCTATCCTCGATCAGGTCCCTCATATAGCTGACTATATTAGGAAGATATTTATATTTTTATTGTTAAAAAATATCGAAAATGCTAGAAACATTCATATTAAATTATGAAAAAAAATTGATAAAAACTAATTTAATAATATCATTAATGCCGTTCGATTAATAGAAATATGGGTTAAAATGATTACTTTTTTTATATTTTTTGTAATTATCATTTTTAACACACGTCAAACTATATTAATCAATGGAGGATAAAAAAATGGGAGTGTGGTGCGCCAAATAATGGAAAAACAGACATCTGAGCTCCAATCACATCAAATATCGATGCTAGAGCAGCTGCTTGATAATGTAAACGTCACGGCATTCACAGACAGGTGGGGACCTGAGAAGATAGTCAGGGTCTACGATCCAGCCATCGGAATGGAGGGCATACTCGTCATCGACAACACGGCTAGGGGCCCAGGGAAAGGAGGTATGAGGATCAAACCGGGTATTACTCCCCTGGAAGTGTTCAACCTCGCCAGAACGATGACTTGGAAATGTGCGATGGCAGATCTTCCGTTTGGCGGAGCCAAGGGGGGAATAGCCGCCGACCCCTATGTTATAGATAAAATTAAGTACATGAAATCATTTGCGCGGGCAATCTCGGTGTTTTGTCCAAATCAATGGGTCTCAGCGCCGGATATGAATGTGGGAGAGAAAGAGATAGAGGCCTTCGTCGAGGAGATAGGAGACCTGAAGGCAGCCACGGGGAAACCAGAGCGCCTCGGAGGCATACCGCACGAACTCGGCACAACGGGATTTGGCATCGGCGTCTCGATCGAGACCGCCCTCGAGGTTCTATCGCAGGTGATACCGATCAAAGGGTCCATCATGGGCTTGAGGGTTGCGATCCAAGGATTTGGCAATGTGGGCTCCGAACTGGCTAAGTATCTGGCCAATAAAGGCGCGAAGGTCGTCGCCGTGAGCGACTACTGGGGAGCCGTCCACGACCCTAAGGGATTAGATTGTCAACGAATCCTGAAGCACGCATATGCGACCGATGAGGCACATTCCATCAAATCTTGTAAGAGCGGCACCCCGATAAACAGAGATGACCTCATATTCGTCGATTGCGATGTCCTCGTCCCTGCGGCTGTAAGTAACGTCATTACCGCAGAAAATGCCGGCAAGATCAGGACCAAATTGATTGTGGAAGCCGCGAACAATCCAACAACGAGCCAGACTGAGGAGATCCTGTTCAAGAGGGGCGTCCTGGTGATCCCCGACATGCTTGTGAACGCCGGGGGTGTGATCGGCTCCTACGTAGAGTATCTGGGTAAGAGCGCCGACGAGGCGTTTTCAATGATAGACTCAAAGATCAGGCAGAACACCAGACAGGTCCTTGAAAGCTCGATCAACAACGAGACGGTGACCATACCTAGAACAATGGCCATGAAGATCGCGATGGAGCGCGTTTCGAAGGCAATGCGCGAGCGCACCAGCTCAAAAGAGCTGTTTTAGAAAAAATGGGTGGGAGGTGAGAAGATGGAGAAAAAAATGATCAAGATCCTGCAGGTCTTGGACAGGGCTTCCTGTGCTTGCCCTTTGGGGTACATCTCGCTGCATACCAACATCGTCGAGCCCCTTAAACTGATGGAGACACTGGAGAGAGAGGGCTACGTATGCCGCTGTGGCTGGGACAACTGGTCGCCCAGCAAATATCCAATGTTCGAGATCACCCCGAAAGCGCGCGAAGAGCTCAGACAGATGGAAACAATCGCCCTCCAAGTTCCTCTGACCGTCGTTGCGCAGACCCTCGCACAGGAACAGATGAAGTAGGAGAGCGCAGGCAGGTAATAGATGTTCAGTGCCGGAAACAATATTCAGGCACGTTAATCGATACCCCAAAACCTGAACGGTTTTGTATATCCCCTATTTTTTTTGTCGTTAGATTATATCAAGCTCTATATATGCACTTTGGAACCCGCAGCCACGCAATAAATGTGTAGTTTCAAGGCTTCTCTAGAAAAAATAATATTTTAAGATTGTATTATTAACTCTAAAAATGGCTTGAAATAAAGAGAAGTATGTGCATAACATTTTTGCGTTTTTAGAAATGATGATGAAGAATGTTCTGAAAAAGTGGAATAAATATTATGTTATTTCATCGTTTTAACTAATAAAACATATTAAACATTAATGGATATTAGTATCGTTCAATCTTTTTAGAACCATATTCACGTTATTTCGTCTCATCCTTCTGATCCTGCGACGATTCCTCTAATGCTTGAATAACTTCTGGCCTCGCGTACAGGCCTTCCCTGAACCTTTCAGGGTATTTCACGCATTCTTTGACGAGATCATCCAGCGCCTTTTCTTTAGAATAACATTTTCCGCAGCCCTTGCAGATGTGCAGCGGCACGTTGTGCTTATTCGTCATCCAAAGGCGCCTTCCTTTCGGGACCTCCCTGAGGCTACTGCAATTTTTCTTTGAACATTATGGCCCCGCAACGAGGGCATCGAACGTTTCTCTGCTCCAAGGCTTCTTTGGAGCTGAAACGCTTCGATCTACCGCACCAACGGCACGTGAAGACCGCCCATTCGATTTGTTTCGTGTTGGATGCCACGTTGGAGGCACTCTTCAGATAAAATTAGATAATTACCGAATATTTATATATTATGTTCGGATATCATGTTATTTATCGGACATATTAAGATATTTAACAATAATTATTCTAATGTGTGCCGACGACCATGCGGAAGTATTTTCGTACTCGATCATCAGAAACAAAAATAATTTTTATCTCGGTCAAAGAGATATCAATCACGATGACTCTCCCACGCACGCTCAAAAAAATAGACGATACTGACTTGGTGATCATCAGGACCCTACAGAGGGATGCCAGAACCAATTTCGTCGACGTCGCCAAGGATCTCGGTGTTTCGATAGATACCGTCACTAAGCGATTCAAGAGGCTGATTCGGATCGGAATCGTCAGGGGGACGACCGTTCTACTCAATCCGAAGGGCCTTGGCTTCGAACATGTCGCCAGCCTGGAGATCGACGTCGATTATCCTCACATCACGAGGGTCGTCGATGCGCTTGCGAAGAAGCCTGAGATACTGATATGCACCCCAACGCTCGGCAGGCACGATCTGTTTGCCATAGCGGTCCTGAAAAGCATCGAGGATCTGGGCCAGTTGAGAGAGTCCATTAAAGGGTACCCCATGGTGAGGGATGTGACCACCAGCATCTGGATCGATGAGTTTCGGCTCTGTCCAGAAAACTTCGAGTTCAACAACGTGAAAAAGGCGGTATGAGCATGGATAAGATAGACCTCTTCATCATCGGCAGGTTGACCAAGGACGCCCGTGAGTCGTTCAGAAAGATCGCCAAGGACCTCGGGATCTCTCCAGACACCGTGATGAACAGGTATAAGAAATTGACGAGGGATGGGGTCATCAAGGGGTCGACCGTCGTCATCGACCCAAGGAAGATAGGATATCATGGCATGGCTGCTTTCCTGATAGACACATATCCATCACACGTGCTCGCCACCGAAGCGACGACGGACACGACCCTCATACTGGACGAGCTGATCAAGATGCCGAACATCATCGTGGCGACCAAGACGATGGGTGATCACGATCTACTGGCCATCGGGGTCGTCGTGGATTTCGAACACCTCATCCAGATAGGCAACCACATAGCCCAAATACCGGGCGTCAGGGACCTGCAGGTCTCCATGTGGGTCCAGGATATGGAGATCTGCCCAAAATATTTCATCCTATGATCGAATCAGGATGTTTGAGTCCTAAGTCCATTTCTTTATCTTATGCCTGATATCGGGTTATTGCATTTTTTGGGGATCGATCCCCAGCTCTTTGAGCCTGCCGACGCCCTTATTGTATTTTCGCCACGCCATGTCCTCGATGATCTTTTCCGTGCCCTTACCGTCGAATTCGTCGTCCTCTTCGAAGTAGCCCTTCTGCAGGGACCGCTCGATCATGCCCTTCGATTGATTGCTCCTGGCGAGCACCGTCGTGTACCCGTCCCTTGAGCCCAATCCGCCCACGGAGACATCGGCCGTCCAGTTGGCGAAGTCTAGGCACGGCAGGCACTCGGACCTCACGAGGTCGTGGAGGTCGTCGAGGTCGAGTCGCCTCGCTTCACCGCTCTTGAGGGTCGCGATGAACGCGTCCTTGATATTGATCTTGTACACGTCCGACAGGTTCAGGTCCAACTTGCCCTCGAGCGTCCGTTTGCCCTCCTCGGTGAAGTTGAAGTTCTCGTAGCAGAAGAGGCCGACGGCGAACCCCACGATGTTGGAGGGAACGATCTTCAGGAGCTGCATCTTCCTGATCGTCGTTATCTGGCACGGCGTCCCGATCACGGCGAGCCTCGTCGGGAACTCCCCGAGCCCCTTGAGGGCGAGGAGGGACGGGATGTAGGTCGTGTAGATGTTCAGGTCCTCGAGGCTCGACGACACCGACAGGCTGCTGCCCGCCGCCTTCAGGAGGTACTTGAACGACATCGCGACCATCGGCTGGCTGTTCCAGAGGCCCTCCCTCCGGCTGACGAGGGCGCTGTCGATCAGCTTCTCGTCCATCATGTACTTGAGGAAGCCGGTCACGAAGCCGCCGTCCGTGCAGACCTCCTGGACCTGTAGGTCCGTCGACCTGAGGCTATAGACTGCCTTGTAGCTCCCAGCGGGCAACGAGTAGCCGAACCGCTCACGAAGGCTGGCCTCGAGCGTCGACGTGCGTGGACAGATCGCGTAGCAGATGCCACACTTGAGGCAGTTCTGCTCGTTTACGTAGTCAGGCTTCCCCTCGAGGATGGATATGGCATCCAGGGTCGAGGCGGAGCAGAAGGTGACGCAGCCCCTGCACATGGAGCAGAGGTCCCCGTTGATCACCTCTCCCTTGAGGTCCTCGAAGCACTTGAAGCCGGCCTCCGCCTTTATCTTCTCCCTGTCGGGACCCGCGCTCGAGGGGGAGCATCCGCCACAGCCGCTGCACGTGGGGCAGTTTGAAGCCATCTCTTCACCCTCATTTCACTGTGACGGTCTGTGCCTGCTGCGCCTTCTTCTCGGCATTGAGTTTCTCTATCCTGCGGGTGAACTCCGTCACCATCTCCGCGAACTCGATGGGCATGCAGGCGGCCGCGAAGATCAGCTCGAGACGTTCCCCGCCGATGCCGATGACGTCGAGGGCCTTCTTCATCGCGTCGATCCTGTCCACCGCCTTCAGGTTCCCGTCGATGTAGTGGCACTGCTCGGGCAGGCATCCGGCGACTATGACGCCGTCGGCACCGTACTTGAACGCCGTGAGGATGTGGAGGGCGTCGACCCTCCCGGAGCACGGCACGAGGATGATACGTATGTTGTCGGGGTACTCCAGCTTCATGGAGCCCGCGGCGTCGGCGGCGGCGTAGGAGCACCACTGGCACGCGAAGCAGACGACGACGGGCTCGCCCCTCTTATCTTCGTCGAACCACTTCTCGGGGGCGAGGATCCCGTGGATCTTCGGGATGATCTGGTCGTCCTTGTAGTGGCGGAGCTGCATCGCCGAGACGGGGCAGACCGCCGTACATATCCCACACCCCTTGCATGCAGCCTCGATGACCTCGGGCCTCCCGAACGCGTTCCACATGATGGCCTTGTACGGGCATGCCGAGGCGCACGCCCCGCAGCCCACGCACGTGTCCATGTCCGCCTGGGCCTTGGCGAGGTCGACCTCGATCACGCCCTTCAGCAGGAGCGCGGCCACCCTCGAAGTCGCCCCCTGGGCCTGGGTTATGCTCTCCTGAATGTCCTTGGGCCCCTGGCACGTGCCGCAGATGTAGACGCCGTCCACGGCCGTGTCGAGGGGCGCCAGCTTGGGGTGCCGCTCCATGAGGAACTGGTCCTGGGACAGGCTCAGCCCCAGCATGTGGGCGAGCTCCTGAGTTCCCTTCGACTGGACCACGCCCGTGGACAGGACCAGCATGTCGACGTCGAGCTGAAGGGGATCGCCGAACTCGTTTACGGCGTTCAGGCTCAGGGAGCCGTCATCGTTCTGGGTCACCTTCTGCACCTCGCCGCGGAGCAACTTGATGCCAAGATCCTCGGCCCTGTAGTAGTAATCCTCGTACTCCTTGCCCGAGAGGCGAATGTCCTTGTGTATGATCGTGATCTTCGTGTCGGGCAGCTGCTCTGCGATGGAGACGGCGTGCTTCAGCGCGATGGCGCAGCAGATCTTGGAGCAATACACGTTGGTCTTGGGGTCTCGGGACCCGACGCACTGGAGCATAGCGATGCTCTTCGGCGCGTGCCCGTCCCTCAGCGTCATGACCTTGCCGTTCGTTGGGCCCGACATGTCGAGCATGCGCGCGAGCTTCAGCTGGTTGATGACGTTGTCGTACTCTCCGTACCCGTACATCCCCTTTGCGTCGAACACCTCGAAGCCCGTGGCAACGACGAAAGCGCCTACGTCGACGGTGACGTCCCTGGGCTGCTCGTCCAGCCTGATGGCGTTGACCGGGCACGCCTCGACGCACTTGCCGCACTTGGTGCAGCTCTTCGGGTCGATCGCGTACGTCCTCGGCAGCGCCTGGTTCGAGGGCAGGTAGACGGCCTTCCGCTTGTCCAGCCCGAGGTTGAACTCATTTGGCACCTCGATGGGGCACACGTCGGCGCACTTGCCGCACGCCATGCAGAGCTCCTGGTCAACGAATCGCGGCTGGATCCTCAGGGTCGCGTTGAAGTTCCCAACGTAGCCGTCGACCTTCATCAGCTCCGTCGAGGTGAGCATGTGGACGTATGGGTGGTGTGCGACCGGCGACCTGTACAGGCACCGGCGGTGGAGATCGTTCCCGCACGGCGACACGCAGGTTCCGCAGTCCTCTGTCGGGAATACGGAGCCGAGCTGCATGGCCTTGCCGCCGAGGAACGGGTTCCGCTCTACGAGGAAGACCTCGAGGCCAAGGTCTCCCAGTCTGGTGGCCGCCTCCACGCCCGCCGGGCCGCCGCCCACGACGAGGACGGACGGGTACGCCTTCATCCGCATCATGCCGATGGGCTCGAGTGTCTTCGCCCTCTCCACGGCGCCGTTCACTATGTGCTTGGCCTTCTCAGTCGCCTTCTCGATCTGGCCGAGGTAGATCCACGAGCACTGCTCGCGGATGTTCGCCATCTCGAAGAGGAACCGGTTGAGACCCGCCTCCTCGATGCAGCGGCGGAAGGTCGGCTCGTGGAGCCTGGGGGAGCATGAGGCGACGACGACCCTGTTGATGTTGTGCTCCTTGATCTTCTCCTTGATCGACTTCTGACCATCCTCCGAGCAGGTGAACTGATTCTCCTCAGAGTAGACGACCCCCGGAAGGGCTTTAGCGAACTCCACCAGGGCCGTGGTGTTGACGGACTTGGCGATGTTCAACCCGCACCGGCAGATGAAGACGCCCACCCGCGGCTCCTCCACTTTCTGCTCCTCCACGGCTTTCACCTCTCCTCGCCTCCCAATTCCTTCACCAAGCCGTCCAGATTCTCGAGGAACTGGGTCAGCATCGTGCCGCACGATCTGAGCACCCTGATGGGCACCCTGCTGCCTGCGTCCCTGTAGAGGTTCTCCAAGACCTTCAGCTGCCCCTCCGCGTGGTCCACGCCCTTCTTGTAGTGGCAGCGGTCCTGAACGCATCCGATGAGCATCACTCCGTCCGCCCCCCCGTTGACCGCCTTGATGATGTGCCTCATCGAGACCGTGCTCATGCACGGGACGTAGATGGGAACGAACGCCGAAGTGTACTTCGCCCCGTTTATCCCCGCCGTGTCGAGGAGATTGTATCCGCAGTCGTTGCAGCAGAATCCGAGGATCACCTGTTTGGATGGGTCTCGCCCGGCGAGGATGGCCTCGACCTGCGCGTCGACGAGATCAAAACCGTAGTTCGGGTTCTCCAGCGCCCTCGTAGGACACGATGAGATGCAGAGCCCGCAGGCTTGGCAGAGCTCGTTGTTGATCTCGACGGCGCCCTTGGGGGGCATGCTGATCGCGTTATACGGGCAGATCGAGACGCATATACCACATCGTCCGCACACCTCCTCCTCGACGTTGGGCATCAGGAAGGGCTTGCCGACTTCTCCGACGTGGCTCTTGATCTGGAGTGCCGCCATGCCCGCCGCGGCGCTCGCCTGGACGACGGACTCAGGTATGTCCTTCGGTCCCTGGCCCGCCCCGCAGATGTAGATGCCCGGTGCCTTCGTGATTACGCTCGCCACCTTGGGGTCCACCTCGCCCATGAATCCGTTCCTGTCGACGTCCACCCCCAGGGTCTTCGCGAGACGCTGTGAGCCCTCGCTCGGTACCATGCCGGTCGACAGCACGACGAGGTCAGCCGCGAGCTCGGCCTTGTCGCCGCGTCCGTTCAGGTAATGAACGATCAGCGTTCCGTCCTCCATCTTGTCGACCTGCTGCAAATCGCCGTGGACGAACTTCACGCCGAAGTTGTCTCTTGCCCTGTTGTAGTACTCCTCGAATCCCTTGCCGCCGGCCCTGATGTCCCTGTAAAGAATGGTGATGTCGATGTCGTCGCCCTGCTCGATCTTGGTGAGCTCCGAGTGCTTTATCGCCGCCATGCAGCAGTATCTCGAGCAGTATGGGTTGATCTCGGGATCGCGGGAGCCGACGCACTGGATCATGACGACGCGTTCAGGTCTCTTGCCGTCTGACGGTCTCTTCAGCTTCCCCTTCGTCGGTCCCTCGCCGTCGAGGAGCCTCGCCATCTGAAACTGGGTGATCACGTCCTCGTGCTGGAATCCGAACTTCGGGTACGGCGTCGGGTCGAAGTTGTCGAACCCTGTTGCCGCTATCACGGACCCGACGTCGAGCTCGACGATCTCCGGCTTCTGCGTGAAGTCGACGGCGTGGCTGGGGCAGACCTTCTCGCAGACTCGGCATATCCCTTTGGTGAGGTAAAGGCAGTTTTCTGGGTCGATCGTGTACTTGCGTGGGATGGACTGGGAGAACGGCAGATACGCGGCCCTCCGCTCCCCGATGTAGCCGCTCCACTGATCGGGTACACGCGTCGGACACTTGTCGGCACACTGTCCGCAGCCGACGCACTTCTTGAAGTCGACGTAGCTAGGCTTCTTCAGCACCTTGACGTGGTATCCCTCGGGGACACGAGAGACCTCCTGGACCTCGCTGTACGTCATCAGATCGATGCTGGGGTTGTTCGCCACGTCCGCCATCTTCGGGCCGCAGATGCATATGGCGCAATCGTCCGTCGGGTACGTCTTGACGAGGAGGGCCATCATGCCGCCGATGGTGGGCGTCCTCTCGACGAGGTGTACCTTTATCCCCTGATCGGCCAGATCCAGCGAGGCCTGGATTCCGGCGACGCCCCCTCCCACGATCATCACGTCCTGGAAGCGCTGCACGATCTGGCGCTTGAGTGGCGTGGACAGCTTGGCCTTCTCCACGGCGGCGCTTATGATCATCTTCGCCTTCTCGGTGGCCGAGCGCCTGTCATCGTGGACGTAGGCGCACTGCTCACGTACGTTGGCCGTCACGAGGCAGTTCGGATCGAGACCTGCCGACTCCATCGCCCTCTTCAACGGTTCCTCTATCCTCGTCCGAGACCCGGTGACCGCGACGACGCTCTGGATCTGGCGGTCTTCGCCTTTATCGTACAGTTCCGCCAGCTTATCGAGCATGTAGTTGGCGCTCAGCCTATCGGTTTGAGCGGTCGTCGAGACACCTTCTATCCCCTTCGCGAACTTCTCGAGCTCGTCGATGTCGAGCCTCTCGTTTAGCGTCCCGCTGAACGTCTCGAAGATGACGAACGTGCTCATGTCTTCGGCCCTCCTGGAACGGTTTCAACCGCCTTACCGTCGACGGTGAGGTCGACGTCGATCATGTGGACGGAGCAGCTGAGACAGGGGTCGTACGCCCTCACGATCTTCTCCAGCCTCCACAGCGCGGCGTCACGCCTCTTCGCATCCGTGAATTCCTTCACGTGGGCCTCGGCGGACCGCCTCAGGTTGCGCTCGATGATCGGGTGATTGAACGTCGTGGGCGCGATGATGTTCACGTACTTCAGGAGGCCATTTTTATCCACTCGATAGTTGTGGAGCAGCAGCCCCCTCGGGGCCTCAACGATGCCGACCCCCTCGCCCTCCTTCATCTTGACGGGGACCCGCGTCTCCTGGGAGACTATGAGGTCGTCGGACAGGTTCTGGATGCATTCCTCGACGGCGGAGACGAGCTCGACCGCGCGCGCCAAGTGATAGGCTGCGGCGTCGTCGCACGGCCTCCCAAATATCTTGTCGTATGCGTTCAAGTACTCTTTAGACTCGGGCCACTGCAGCGAATCCATGACATTGAATCGGGCAAGAGGACCTACCCTGCCAACCCCTTCGGGGTAGCCCTTCGACTTCAGGTATGGGATCTTCGTGTACGAGTGGTCGCTCGACTTCTCCTCCAAGTATTTCCGATAGTCGTGAGGCTCGAACTCGTACAGCAGCCCTCCGTCCGGATCCTTGACCCTGACGTTTCCGTGATAGAGCTCATGGCCGCCGTCTCTGACGAGGCCCATGTAGTTCGTCTTGTCTGCCATGTACTCAAGCGGGTCGTCGCGCCGCTTCTCGTAGAGATCGAGGATGAAGTCGGCGCACCTCTTGACGTTGTTTAGCGCGATCCTTCCCTTTATGAGCAGCTCGTATCGTGCCTCGCCCGTCAGCCCCTTCGTCATGCCGCCGGGTACGGCTGTGACGGGGTGCACCAGCCTGCCGCCGATCTCCGTCACGACCCGATTTCCGTACTCGTGGATCTGGAGGGCGATCTTCGCCAGGTCCGGATCCGCCTTGGCGACCCCGATGAAGCTCCTATCCTTGAGGTCCATAAGGTCCGGTAGCGCCAGGAATGCCAGGTGAAGGGAGTGGCTCGTCACGAAGCTGCCGGCGTTCATCAGCCTCCTCAGCATGGTTGCCACCTGAGGGACCTCGACGCTCCAGGCGTCCTCGACCGCCTTCACGGAGACGAGGTGATGGCTGACGTAGCATATGCCACATATCCTCTCCGAGATGCGCGGGGCCTCCTCCGCCGGCTTGTTCAGCATCAGGTACTCGAAGAAGCGTGGTGACACCATCGTCGAGAACTGGAGGCCCTTGACCGCGCCCCCCTCGACGTCGATCTTGACCCTCCCCACGCCCTCGACCCTCGTCAGCGGATCGATGACAAGCGTCCCGCTCATTCCTTGGCCCTCCCGTTCAGCAGCTTCGCGAGCCTGGAGCTGGCGAACGTGTACCGGTATATCGAGCCCGAGTGCCTCGGGAGCGAGAAGTTCTCGCTCATCTCGCTCGAGAGGCTCACGAGGGCGTCGAGCATCGTCAGCCCCTGGTCGTCGTTCTTCTCCGTCTGACCTCGACAGCCGTCGCACGTGGCACCGGCGGACGGGCAGGGGGCGCCGCACCCGCCCCTTGTCGCCGGTCCCATGCAGATGAATCCCTGCTCCAGGAGGCAGCGCTCGGGATCCGGGATCTCCTCATGGATCCTCTTCAACGCCTTCGTGTACTCGCTGTTGCGTTTGCGCTCGCAGTCGTCGCACACGTCGGTCTTCGATAGGGTGGGCTTCCCCCCGCCGAGCAGCGTCGTGAGGACGTACGCGATGTCGTCGACCTCGGGCGGGCAGCCGGGGATCATGTAATCAACCGACACGACGTGGTCGACTGGCTTCACGTACGGCAGGACGGAGTCATTCTCGGGAAGCGGGCCAGGAACCGTTCCTTCTAGATTGGAATACACATTCCTCAGCAGTTTCGTCCCGTCCTCCAGGTTCGCCAGCCCCGGGATGCCGCCGAAGCAGGCGCACGAGCCGATCGTGACGACCAGCTTCGACTTGCTCCTGATCTCCTTGGCCAGCTTCTCCTCGTGATCGATCCTGACGCCTCCCTCGATGAGCGCGACGTCGATGTCGTCGGGGATCTTCTTCGCGTCGATAAGGGTCGGAGCGTAGACGAGCTCGTTCTCGGCCAATATACCCAAGAGCTTCTCGTGAAGCCCGAGGGTGGCAACCTGGCAACCCGTGTCACCCGCCAACCCCGCTATCAGTATCCTGGCCATCTCACCTTCACCCGAGAACTGCTGTAAACGAATATACGTTAATTCTAACTAACTCGATCGAAAGGAAATTGACTTCATACCCTTTAGATATGAAATTCATCACCCTAAACCTCTTCAACCGGGAATCCTACTATTTTTTTAAAGGCTTCATATAAGGCTTTTCTAAAGCCATTCCGTACCAAATAAGGGAATTTCTTCATCACGGATTTCGACAAAATGGACACGCAACACTAAGAAAAGAGTTAATTTAGGGCACGTCGCTTTACTTTCCGCATAGGTATTCGATGGCTTCGGACACGTCCCCCTTGATCGTTATTTGGATGGGCCCCGATGGCGCCTCTCTAAAGCGGTAGAACGAAACGTGTCCGGCGTAGGCCGCCTGCCTATTCAGCCCGAAGCTGAGTATGTCCCCATCGATCCTCCGACTTAAAAAGGAACGGGCAGCATCTCTGATCCTATCTTTACTCAGTGAATCCCTGAAACGTTTCAACGATTCAACGTCGGAGAGGCGACCCTCTAATAGGGCACCGTCCCCCCGTTTGATTGGCTTGAGTTCGATGTCGCCGAGGACATTCTCGATCGCAGACTCCACCTTCTCAGCGCTCTCCGTGTTGTCGACTTCTGCCTCGACCCTGATCTCGAGACGGGTCATGCCTTCGATCGCTCCATCAGTTCCTCGAACGCGATCCTTAGGTCGCCGATCGACCCCTCATTTACAATCATGTGGTCTGCCATGGCGATGGCCGAGCCCAAGCCAAACCCGAGCTCTCGAAGGTCCCTGTTCGAAAAGGCTTCCGGGCTGACCGTGTCGTCGCTCCTCCGCCTCCTCCTCAGGCGGTCGAGGCGCGTCGCGGGTGAGGCGTGGACGGCGATGAGTACGGCATCGAAGCTCTTCCTGAATACCTCGACCTCCTTCAGGCTCCTGATGCCATCGATCGTGACCAGACCCAATTCCTCGCCCTTGAGACTCTCGATGCACCTCAACGCAACGGCGGCGTCGCTTTCGCGCATCCTGATTTCCTCGGCGATTCGCCCGAGGTTTTGCGGGGTTGGTTCGAGGCCCTTCTCTCTGGCGATGTCGCGGACGACGTCGCCCATGGCCACCACATCGTATCCCAATTTCTTGGAGAATCTGGCTAGCGTCGTCTTTCCCGCGCCGGGCATCCCTGTTAGCAGCAACAGTTTTTTGGTCGCCAATCCGTCACACGACCCTCTCGAGGCCATGCTCCCTTGTTTTTATGTAGACGTCATTCACTCCCTCTTCGACGGCGATCCTGGCGAGGCTCATCATCGACTCCCTGTCCGGAGGTCTCATCGCCTTGAGCGCTGGGCTGAGGATGTCCCCCATGTTGTCGTACTGCTGGAGGTAATAGACGTCGCACCGGTTTCTTACGCTGGACGCGATCCTCCGTATGAATTCGGGCTCGTCCGAGACTGTAGGCGCTACGGTCGTCCTCGCCTCGACCTCAGCGCCAAGGTCGTGGGAGGTATCAAGGGTACGCTCCACGTTCTTTGCCATCTGGGCGCCAAGCCCGGTCACGCCGATGACCGTGCCGTAGTCTTCGGCTGTGAAGGGCGCCTTCACGTCCAACGCGACGCGATCGACGAGGCCCTTCTCGATGAGTCGTTCGACGACATCGGGCCTGCAGCCGTTGGTGTTGAGCATCAGCTTCAACCCGGTCCCCTCGATCATCTGCGCCGCTTTGAGGAGGCTCTCGGGCTGGAGGAGCGGCTCGCCACCCGTAAACACGACTGCGTCGAGGAGAGCCGCGCTGAAATCGATTCGTCGGTGGAGCGCTCCGATCCGCATCTCACTCCCCGAATCGGCTGGGATCAGGCTCGAGTTCTGGCAGTATGGACAGCGGAAGTTGCAGCCCGCGAAGAAGACGACGAGGGAAACGTTGCCGTACCAGTCGACAGTCGACGTGTCCGTGATGCCGCCGATCCTCAACATCGGGCGCAATTCCCTTCCCAGAATCAAACAAACATCTGTGGGGGGGAGAATTTAAGTCGCTTGATCATCGTTATTACAGCTACAGGCAAATCGCCGGGAGCAAATTGAAGATGTACGAAGCGACTCACGACCACCCAGGGAGACGTTCGTCTTGAGCGCCCGATGCTTCATATCCGTGGACGTCGAAGAACCAGAGCTCCTCGCAGTGCTCGAGGACGTTCAGAGACGCCTCGAGGAGACGGATGCTGACCTGAAGCGCGTCGAAAGGGAGAACATACACGCGACGATGTGGTTCCTCGGCGACGTCCGGACGGGATCGTTGCATGAACTGCAGGGACTCGTCGCTGGCATTGCGTTCAAACCCTTCCGAGCAGAGCTCAAAGGACTCGGCGCCTTCCCCAACCAGAGCCGGCCGCGCGTCGTCTGGGCAGGTATATCGGACGGCGTGGAGGAACTGACGGGGATATACGAAAGCCTTGAGCCCAAGATCGTCGGACTCGGTTTCAGGGCGGACGATCACGGCTTCAGTCCTCACATCACGTTGGCGAGAGTCAGAGGGGGGAGGAACAGGGATCGGCTCATGGAGGAGATATCAGCCCAGGCCGACACGGTGTTCGGCGACATGACCGTCAAGTGCATCAGGCTGAAGAAAAGCGTCCTCACTCCGAAGGGCCCCTTGTACTCGACGATCGCGGAATCGAAGGTCTGACACCAACTACCAATACTTTGAAGGAGCTCTCCATTATTCCGTAACAACACATGTTCGCCCAGCATCATAACGCTTTTCTGTATCGAAGATACGGGTCGCTCAAATAATGCAGCGATATCGGATACGATTCGGCAATTCATTTATTAGGCGTCGGCACATCCAGTTCAAAGTTCGCTGTGAGGAGAAATGGAGTTTGTTTCAGATGTTCGACCGCACAAGCCAATGTCCCTACGAAAGCGTGTGCGAGAGCTTCCAGGCCATGAAGCGCTCCGAGGACTGGATGATCCAGTGGCTATCGAAGATGCGCACGAGGAACAGCCAACCGCCTTGCGGTGACGGCGCCTTCACCGTGGAGGGCCTCCAGGGCCGTATCGAGCACCTGAGGCGAGTCAGGGAGAGGTGCTACAGGTACAACGGTCGGTGCCTGAGGTTCTGGCAGTTCAAGGGCAAGGCAGAAGGCAAGCCGATTCTAGTAAGAGAGGGAGCGCCACGACTGACCGATGATTTCGATGAGGAACGCATACTGGAGATCTCGTATAACGAGGGAGAAACATAATCAGAAGGAGAGACTGCACAAAACTCGAGCCCGACAGTGAAACGAGAATTTAATCAAAAATATCGCATTACATCTATACCTTATACGATCTTTTAATGCACAGCATCGACTCTAGTTTAAAATCAGCTCCAGCTTGAGAATGCGCGCCGGATCGGGCGTGGACCTTATAGACCAGCGTGGTCCATTGACGTGGGAGGGACTTGAAGGCCAACCTGACCTGGGAAGCCATGAGAGAAAGTATCCTAAAGAGAATCACTCCCGACGAAGACGAGTCGAGGGCCGTCGAGTACTTTAGGGCGAAAACGGAGCGGGAGCTGACCGCGCTCCTCCGAGAAGTCGGTCTTGCCGCGACGTCTGAGGTTCACGGATCGGTCGCCAGAGGAACGTGGCTGGCGGGTGAGAGGGACGTCGACGTCTTCATCGTGATCGCTCCAGATCAGGATAGATCAACGCTGTTGAAGGCCCTCGACGTCGCGAAGGCATACGTGGGCGAGGATTGGGTCGAGGCATACGCGGAGCACCCGTACATCAAGGCCGTGATGGATGGTTTCGATGTGGAGTTCGTGCCCTGCTTTCGCACAGACCCTAAGGGAGGACTGCTGTCGTCGACGGACAGGACTCCCCTCCACACCCAGTTTGTGAACCGGCACCTTCCGATTGAAAGGCGCGGCGACGTCAGGCTCCTGAAGCAGTTCATGCGAGGCATCGACGTGTACGGCGCCGAGCTGAGGGTGGGCGGCTTTTCTGGGTATCTCTGTGAGCTCCTCGTGATACGCTTGGGTTCCTTTGAGGACATCCTCGAGAACGCGTCTGTCTGGAGACGTTCCCAGACGATCGAAAACCTGGATGAGGGCGAAGCCGATTCAAAGAGAAAACGGTTAGTTGACCCGTTGATTGCCACAGATCCAGTGGACCCGAACAGGAACGTCGCCTCGGCGGTGTCAGACACGTCGATGTGGACCTTCGTGGGGGCGGCGAGGGAGTTCGTCAAGGAGCCCGCCGAGAGGTTTTTCTTTCCGAAGATGACGCCGGTTGCCGCACCAAAGATTATGGAGACAATCGGCACGAGGGGATCTGGTCTCCTCTTCGTCGTGATCGATGACGATCACGTCGACGTCCCCGACGTCCTGTGGGGCCAGCTTCACCGGGCCGAGAAGGCCATTTCCAATCACCTCTCCAAACAAGACTTCGTCGTCATCAGGTCGGCGGCCTGGAGCGACGAGTCATCGAGGCACATCCTAGTGTTTGAATTGGAGGATGTCACAATTCCCAGCGTGACGAAGAAGGCAGGGCCGCCTGTCGAGATGGCGGACAACAGCGAACGCTTCGTGAAAGCGCACCTCGATGCCGACACGACCGTATCCGGCCCCTGGATCGAGGGGCGCCGATGGTGGGTAGAGACGCGGCGGAAGTGTTGCGACGCCCGCCAGCTGCTTGGCTCCACCTTGGGGCGTGGAGGCTTGAACATCGGGGTACCGAGCGGGCTTGGAGAAAAGATCGCGAAGAAGATCAAGATCCTTATGGACGAGGAGATCGAAGATTACATTCAGGGAGACTTCACGTCTTTCATCTACAGGTTCATCAGGGGCAGGCCGGTATGGCTTGATTGAGCCCATCCCGCTTTCACGCCTACTGCAAACCAGGGCCGCGATCCTCATCTGCTACCCAAGATACGACGCTGACGAGGCGGAGCGCAGGTTGCGAGAGCTGCGGCAGCTCGGCGTCGACGCCATCGAACTCCGAGGGAGACACCTCGTCTGCGGGCTTCCGACGCTGGGAAAGGGACACGTAGGGATCGTCGTCGGAGCAAAGGGCGCAGAGGGGCTCATGGCCCTCAAGATCAGGAGGGTCGACGCAGATCGGAGCTCCCTAGAAGAAGAGGCCTCGCACCAGAGGATGGCCAACACCGTCGATGTCGGTCCTAAACTCGTTAGGGCGTCGGCAAACTTCATCCTGATGGAACTGATCGAGGGGAATTACCTGACAGAGTGGATCGAAAGTCTTGAGCCATCTGAGGTGCCGAGGCTCAACAAGGTTCTCACGGACCTCCTCTGTGACGCCAGAAGACTTGACTTCATCGAGCTGGACCACGGCGAGCTGAGCAACGCACGAAGGCACGTCATAGTAGCCGGCGATGTGCCGTGCATCATCGACTTCGAGTCCGCAAGCACCCACCGAAAGGTATCGAACGTCACCTCCATCGTTCACTACTTGTACTTCAACAGGCTCGTCAGGGGCACAATCGAGCGGCTGATGACTTTGCCACAGCCGAATCCCATCCTCAAGGCATTACGCAAACACAAGGCCGAACCGACCGACGGGAGTTTTTTCGAACTCTTCCGAGCTTTAGGCTTAGATTCATAGACTCGGATAGATTTCTACTTGTTAAAAGAGATACCTGAACACCCCAAAAATCATCACAAGCTCATTTACGTCCTACAGTTAAAAATTGAAGCGCTATACAAAAATGACATAAACCTTTTAGTCGAGGCGCTGATCGTTTCCTAAGGACCTCGGGGCCGTAGTCCAGCTTGGTTAAGATTCGCGCCTGGGGCGTGCGAGATCATGGGTTCAAATCCCATCGGCCCCACCACTGCGTGCGAATTGAGAGTGCCTTTAACACTATAGAGATATTGGTGAGCACGAGCTAGAAAGAAATCACCATCTCACGATATTCTCGTGGTTAACCCGTCAAAATGTGTGTCAAGGCTGATGAGGGCGTCCATCTTGAATTCCCTGAGATGGGCCAGAATCGTGTGATCCGTGAAGCTGAGGCCCCCGAACCGCCCCGTCTTGAACGTTGCCCACGCTGCAGAGAATATTCTTTCATCGACCCTGATGAGCCTCGCCAGCGATGGTATCGATTCCTCATCCGAGCCCAGTATGAGCTTACCCATCTTAATTGCCAGGTCAACCCTTCCCGTGCGGATAAGAGCAACCGTGACGGCCTCGTCAAAGACGTAGTCCGACGTATAGGCCGCCCCGAACCTACCCCTCCTTACCTCGTCCATCAAATCGAGGCTTCGCTCGTGATTCACATCTCTCCCATTAGAAAACGCGATGAACAGGTTCGAGTCGATGAAGGCTCTCGCCAAGGCTTATCCCGTGCGCCGCTCCTTGGTGCCGTAGAGTATCTCGTCCACCTCCCTCCAGCTCGTTTCAATCCCCCAGTCCTCCACGAGCGATAGTATCCTCTCGTAATCCTGATCGGGCATTGACACATCCGCCTTGACCAGCTTCTCCACGAACTCGTCACTCCTCGCATAGGCCTCCTCGATCAGCGCCGAGAGGATCTCTTGCTGGGTCCTCTTCTTTCCTGCCTTTACGGTGACCAGGGCCTGAAGCTTCTCGAGCCTTTCCTTGTCTTCCCTGTCGATCTTCACCGAAGTTGACATGCGCACGCAGGAATAAAAGTAGAAAAGTATTCCAAATAAACTTTTCTACGTACTACATATCGAGGAAATATCAAGGTTCGGTTGTCAGCCTCAGCGCCTTAGGAAAAATCAACTTTTTATATCTTCTTGGACCTCTTCCAGCTTGGTTAAGATTCGCGCCTGGGGCGTGCGAGATCATGGGTTCAAATCCCATCGGCCCCACTAATAGTTACGCCTGAGGTATTTTTTTTTGAAAGCGGAAACCATGGGGCCCTAGAAATTGTCATCTCCATTCTGGAATTTATGCGATTGACATGACTTTTTTCACGAAAGGAAATCACGCGTGTTTTTATTTCTCCTTTGAAATGATAATGACTGGTTTTACGGATGAAGGTCACCGCGATTCAATCGAGTCCTAACTTGGAGGGCTTGACATCGAGCCTCGCCCAGGCCGTCCTGAAGGGCGTCGATGCTGAAGGCGGCAAGACGGAACTGGTCCATCTGAACCGTCTCGACATCAAGCCGTGCATCGCCTGCGAAGGTGGATGGGGGAAATGTCGCAGTGAGGGCGTGTGCGCCATCGAGGACGACTTCGAGGATCTGCGGAGGAAGATCTATGAGTCCGACGCGACCGTCTTCTCGACGCCCGTCTACTGGCACGACCTGAGCGAGTCCGCAAAGATATTCCTCGACCGCCTGCGCCGATGCGAAACCTTCGGTGGTTTCAAGAACCTATCGAACAAGTGGGCTATCGGAATCGCGTCGGCGGGCGGGAGCGGCACCGGGGCCGTGAAGGCGCTGCTAAACCTCGAGGACTACCTCAGGAGGATCGGCTTCCAGATGTTCGACCTCGTCCCCGTGACACAGCTGTCGAAGGCGCACAAGCTCGAGATGCTGGAACACGCAGGCAGGCGTTTAGTGAAGCGCTGAGGTCCAATGGGTAGGTCATCAAGTCATCAATTTTCAGACTTGCAGAGGGAAGCTTGATAATCCGCAGGTTCCAGTGATTATTGGTATGAAAACAGGTTTCGATCTATCCAAGGTAAGGGTTCTGATGGATGAGGCGGACGTGGACTGCATCGTGGCCACGTCCCACGATAACGTCCTGTACAGCTCCTGGACCGACATCTCGACGATCACGATGCTCAAGCGGCTCGCAGCCGTCTTCATCCCGTCCGATGGCGATCCAGTGTTCGGGGTCCACGCGAACGAGGCCGTCACCGCTAGGGAGTCCACGTGGATCAGGGACCTGAGGGTGTACGAGGGCGGCGAGTGGGAACCCTTGAAGCCCTTCGCGTTCGTCGCCGAGGTGCTGAAGGAAAAGGGGTTCGGCGACGCCAAGATAGGGATGGAGATGCTCGACGTGCCTGGCCTCTGCTTCGACTACGTTCGAAAGCTGCTCCCGTCAGCCACGTTCATCGATTGCCAACCTTTTTTCGATGAGATCAGATCCGTAAAATCGCCCGAAGAGCTGAAGCTCCTGAGCGACGCTAACATGGCGACGGCGAAGGCGATCACAGCGGCGTTCGAGATGGCGAGAACTGGAGACACGGAGAGGGTCATCGCGCAGAACATGATTGGACTAACCCTCGAATACGGAGCAGACCAGATCGCGTTCATGGCCTTAGGAGCCGGGCCGAACGTCCTTGAGACCCACCACGTACCCGCCGAATACAAGATAAAAAAAGGAGACATGGTTCACGTCGACTTCGGCTGCTTCTTCAGGGGCTATATGTCCGACATCTCGCGGACGGCGGTCGTCGGCAAGCCAAACGAGACTCAACGCAAAGCCCACGACATCGCAGTGGGGGCTGAAAGGGCTACCGCTGAAGCCATGAACGAGGGGGCGACCGTCATGGATGTACATAACGCTGTCAAAAGATACTACGAGTCGAGGGGGTTCACCTACGGAAGGTCGTTCATCGGGCACGGCCTCGGCATAGGCTGCCACGAGGCGCCGTTCCTGGGACCCTCGCACGGAAAATGGGTTCTGAAATCGGGGATGTTCTTCCAGGTCGAGCCGAGCGTGACCGTTGGCGAGGCGCACGTCCACACGGAGGATTCATTCGTTATCTCGAAGAAGGGGGCGAAGAACGTATCGGAATACCGGGACATCTCGGAGATGCAGAAGATTATGTAGGAGTCGGGGTCTTTCCGAATTCGAAACTTCATTTTTTTATCGAATGATCTGAAAGGACGAATCAGGCTAACGTACGCCAAGACTTAAGTTCCGTGTCTCACGTCTCTTGATAAGTTGAGCCATGAGCCGAAACGCGTTCACCTTGGCGCTCCTGGGAGCGGCCCACTCGCTCAATCACTCCCTGTTCCTCGTGATCCCGCCCCTATTGAGCAACATATCCTCTGACCTCAACGCCTCATTCCAAACATTGGGCTTGGTCGTGACGATCACGTTTCTGATCTACGGCGCCGGTGCCCTGATCGGAGGCCCCCTATCTGATCGCCTCGGAGGCCTCAAGGTCGCCCAACTGAGCTTAGGCCTGGCTGGTGCTTCGTCCCTCGTCTTCCTCTTCGCGGGGGACCTGATAGCCTTGGGCGTGGGGTTGTTCCTCATGGCGTTCTGGGCAAGCTTCTATCACCCGACCTCGAACACCCTCATCTCGAAGGCCTTCCCTAGCAACATGGGCGAGGCGATGGGCGTCCACGGGGCGGGCGGCAGCGTTGGCCAGATATTCACGCCCACCGTTGGCTATCTCCTCGGAGTCCTCGTCAACTGGCGCTTCGCGTTCGTCTTCTTCGGCGCTATCTCCATCGTAACGGCGGTTGCCATGCGCAGGATTCCGTACCACGAAGAGATGACGAGCAGCGAAGGGAGCGAGAAAGTTCCATTAAGTGAACTCCTCAGGGTGCGGGGCCTCTGGATGATCCTGCTGTTCAACGTGTTCGTGGGGCTGTTCTACAGAGGCGTGGACCTCTTCTTCCCCACCTTCCTGAGCAGGAACAGGGGCATTTCGGGCGAGCTGGCAGCTGTGCTCAACTCGGTGGTCCTCTTCTTCGGGGTCATCGGCCAGTATACGTGCGGGAGGGCGGCGGACAGGTACGGATCCATCAGGGTCGTGATCGTCGCATCAGCTGGCATGTTCGCTAGCATGCTCTTCCTTCAGTTGGTTCCCATCGAGGCAGCGGGCATCGGCCTCTTCATAGCCGTCTATGGGATGTCGTACTACGGCCATCAGCCCGCCATGACGGCCCTGGTCAGCAGGGTCGCCCCGAGGAACCTCATCGGAACGGCCTATGGCATGATGTTCTTCTCGAGCTTCGGCCTCGGATCGTTCTCCGCCACCATAGCCGGCTACCTGGCCGACTCTTTCGGCCTCGAGACCGCCTTCTGGACGATGACGCTGTTCGCCCTGACGACCCTCGTCATCTCCTTGGCTCTGCTAAAAATCCAGAAATCAACCCATGCCACAACATAATGAGCTTTAAATGCCCTAATTATTCGCCATCACGAATATCCGTAAGAGGAATAAGGAAGGACAATGGAAGCTAGAGTTGATGTCAGCGAAGTCCCTGATCGGATACGTGGCCGCCGCTGTCCTCATCGGGCTTGGGCTGCTTGACGCCTGGGCGGCGAGCGTCGAATCAGCATCGACGCGCCTGCCTCGCGCGCTGCTGATGATCGCCTCCGGCATTGGCGTTATCTACCTAGTTCAGCGCCAGAAGCCGACCGAGATCGTTCAGCGCGTCGAGGTGTCCGGCGAAGTTAGGGCGCGCCCGATCACCTGCCCCCACTGCTCTGCATCCCTCGATCCGAGCCTTATCAGCGTTGTGGACGGCGTTCCGACGATAAAATGCACCTACTGCGGCAAGAGTTCCCAGGTGACCGAGGAACCCAAATGGTAGAACATAGAAAGACAACGTTTCTGCTTCTTCTATTTATCATCCTCACTCCTCTATTACGACTATCACCTGATACGGCAGCTAATGCACAGAATCTCCAATATTATATTAATCATGAGTACGCAAAGGTGTTTGTAAATAAGGATGGTTCCATCGATCTAATTTACGATATAGAAATCGCCTGCGTTTCGGGTAGTTTCAACGTCTCCTACATTGGCCAGCCCAAAGCAGACTTCAATCTGGGCGAGGCGTTCGACGAAAAGGGGAACGCGCTGAAGATATCGAAGGTCTCAGGTAGTTCAGAGGTTGAGGTAGACTTCCATTCTCGTGTATTTGCTGGGGAGAGCGTCAGATTTAACCTCACAACGAGTGTTCCAAAAATGGTTTATCTCGATACATTAAATCCCGGATATGCAGGTCTACAGTTCATTCCACAGTGGTGGGAGGAAACCTCCTTAAAGGAGCTCAGGGTCCTCATCGTGCTTCCCAAGGGCGCCGTTAAAGAACAAATTAAGACACCTCCCGACCGTTTTTACAACAGCACATTCACAGATCCAGAAACTGGCGGGCTAGTAGTATATTGGGAAAAATTCGATCTAGCTCCAAATGAGAACTTTCCCGTCGGCGTCTCGTTCCCGAAGGAGCTCGTTGGGCAGTACCAGGTTCAGCGGACGGGTTGGGATGCCTTCGTGTACAACATCCTGCTGCCCAACGCGCCGATCATAGGGGCCGGAGTGGTCCTCCTCGTGGTCATCGTGCTGGTCGTCAGGAACGCGGCGAAGAGGCGGCCGTACGAGAAGCCGCGACTAAGGATAGAATCCCTGGGCGTGAGGAGGGGGCTGACCGCGGTGGAGGCGGCGTGGCTCCTCGGCCTCGGGCCGGTGAAGATCGTCGTCGCGATGCTCTATGGCCTCATGCAGAAGCGGGCCGTCTGGGTCACTGAGTCCGAGCCGAAGCTGAAGCTCGAGGTGCAGCCCGAGTTCCGCGACGCAGCTGGCACGAAGGATCTCCCAATAAGGTATTACGAGCACAGGTTCATCGACTCGGTGAAGGATGACGGGACCCTGGAAGAGAACGGGCTGGCGTCCGCGGTCGCCCTTGTCAGGGACACGGTCGAAGAGAAGATGAGGGGTTACAACCGCCAAGAGAACGTCAAGTATTATCAGGGCATCGTCGAGCAGGCGTGGAAACAGGTCGAGGGGGCAGGGACGCCGGAGCTCGCCTCCACGGCCTTCGACGAGAACCTCCTCTGGCTCTACCTCGACGGTGACTTCGGCAACAAGTTCAAAGGAAACCTGGGGAACCAGGTATTCATCCCCGACCCCGCATGGTGGTGGTACTGGTGGTGGGCGCGCCCCAACCCTCATCCGCCAGTGCCCGGAACAGGTGCGCCGACTGGTGGCGAGATCAAGCCCCAGCCCCTGCCCGGCGGTGAGTTCGCCGACAAGGTCGTCTCGTCGCTCGAGAAGTCGGCGAACGACCTCGTCACGAACCTCGAGAAGTTCGCGGACTCCATCGCGCCGGCAAAGGCGGAACCTAGCCATGCGCCAGCGCGGCGCGGCTCAGGAGGGTTCTGCGCCTGCGCTAACTGTGCCTGTGCCTGCGCGTGCGTGTCGTGCGCCTGCGCGTGCGCCGGAGGTCGTGTTAGATGAGCATACTTGAAAGAATAGGAGTTAGTAAGCCGAAGCGGATCCCCAGCGGACTGTTCACGTACCGCGGCGAGGGGGAGTACGCCGGATTGGCCCTTCAGCTGAGGGTCGAGCCGGACGGGCACGGGCTCCTCGTCGTTAACGCCAACAGCGTCCTGTACCTAAACGAGACAGCGACGACCCTTGCCTACTACTTCATGCACGGACACTCGACGGAGGATGCCGTGAGGGCCGTGAAGCGGATGTACAAGGTCGACGGCGCCACCGCTCGTAAGGACTACGAGCAGCTCGTCTACACGGTCAGTACCCTCGCGCAGACGGAGGAGGTCTGCCCCCTCACCTTCCTCGACGTGGAGCACGCGGAACCCTTCAGCGAGAGCCTCTCCGCGCCCATACGGATGGACCTGGCGCTCACGTTCCGCTGCAACAACGACTGCGTCCACTGCTACGCAGGCGGCCCCCATGAGACGCCCGAGATGTCGACGGACGAATGGAAGAAGGTAATTGATAAGTGTGTTAGCCTTGGTATATTCATCCTCACCTTCACGGGCGGGGAGCCCACGCTGCGCGATGACCTCGCCGAGCTCCTGGCGTACGCTCAGGCCAAGGGCGCTGTCACGGGCCTCGTGACGAACGGACGCAGGCTGAGGGACGCCGACTACGTCCGCGGTCTCGAGGCGGCGGGGCTCGACTTCGCCCAGATCACCCTCGAGTCGCACATCCCGGAGATCCACGATGGGATAACGGGCGTGAGGGGGAGCTGGGCGGAGACCGTCGAGGGCATCAGGACGGTCGAGAAGTCCCAGATCTACCTGAGCACGAACACGACCCTGAACAGGAAGAACTATGAAACCTTCATGGGGACCATCGACTTCATCAAGGGGCTGGGTGTCGCCGCCTTCGGGTGCAACGGCCTCATATACTCGGGGTCCGGCCCGGCAGTGGCGAAGGACTTTGCCCTAACGGCCGACGAGCTGAAGGAGCTGCTGCCGAAGGTCGTCGAGCGGGCCCACGTCCTCGGGATGCGGTTCAACTGGTTCACGCCGACACAGTACTGCGAGCTCAACCCCCTGCAGCTCGGCCTCGGGATCAAGTCCTGCTCGGCGTGCCGGAGCAACATGTGCGTCGGCCCCGAGGGGGACGTCTACCCGTGCCAGAGCTACTTCAAGAGCCTGGGGAAGATCCTGAAGGACGACTGGGACTCCATCTGGAACCACGAGGTGTGCAAGGAGATCAGGGAACGAAAGTACGCGCCCGAAAAGTGCAAGGACTGCCCAGAATTATCCATATGCGGCGGCGGATGTCTCCTTGAACTGATGGAAACTGGAAAGATAGGAAGATGCCCAGGTTAAGCTGCTGAAAGCTCTAAATGAAAGGAAAACGCAGAATATTTTTTCGTTGTGTCTGATACAGGACTTTTAACCATTCAGATTCATTTTCAACATCAAGATGATTGAATAAAGATTTTTTTACAGTTTAACCCCTTCACGAATCGCTGTTCTGTATATAGGGTTAGACTTCGCTTCTTCTGTATCTATCATTTGGATCTCGAAGTGGTGATAGAGCGGCAATCCGGCCGTCTCCTCGATCTTGGCCTTGAGATTTCCCCTTCCCTTGTTATCTCTCGGCCTTTTTATCGCACACCACCAGCAGTTCCACGTCGCTGGCCCCCACATCCTTTCCCTTAACAATGCTTCCGAATACATAAACATCACACTGGCCCATGATATTCTCCGCAGCCCTAGCTATCTTATCTGACCAGAAACGCCGATCGTGAGCCAGCTTCCTAATCTCTCGCCTTGACTCCAGCAGCTTAGTCAATTTCTCCGAATTCTCAGATATCATGATCCCATCTATCCCCATCAACGAGACTTGAAAGTACAAAATTTATGTTACTCAAGTTTTGCGGTTTATAAGTGGGTGGTC
>Ga0315280_10000899_pt1 | contig 53599 bp, 47 predicted proteins | sample YL17G06_40_MG_FD_203697 | JGI IMG/M metagenome (GOLD analysis project Ga0315280, IMG submission 203697) | Sediment microbial communities from Yellowstone Lake, YNP, Wyoming, USA - YL17G06_40 | ecosystem: Environmental > Aquatic > Freshwater > Lake > Sediment | place: USA: Wyoming | collected... | reverse complement strand
ATCGTAAAAAAAGAATAATAGCGAGCGGCCGCGAGCACTTTCCTGGCCCGCTCCATCCCGCCGGGACCCCTCTTGACCATGATGTGGTCCGCATCCGCCCCGTAGCGCCGCTTCGGGTTCGCTTTCAGAGCCTCCGAGACGCCGCAAAGCCACAGCCCCTCGAACGTGCTTCCGGTATGGCCTTCCGGAACGAGACCGATACCGGGGTAGTACAGCTTTTCCGGCACGGAGCCCGCCAGGACATTCTCCAGCAGGTTCAGCTCTCTTTGGGAGTTTTGGATGCCGTTGACGAAAAACGCCCCCTCGCCGGAAGCCTGCCAGATGCCCGGCCACTGCGCCCTGGACATGCGCGTGCCGACCCCCAGGCGCGGCACCCTCGGGAGCGCTTGCGGCAGCCTCTCGGGGGCCGCCGCGGCGTACAGCGCATGGATGTTGCGGGAATCGGCCCGGTAAAAGACAGCCCGCCCGCCGTCGGACAAGGCCATCCACAGCAGGGCCTCCTGCAGGGCGGGACTTCGCCCATCCTTCACGAACTCCACCACCGCGTGCTGCCCGTCTGCGAGTTGGGCGAGAATGAGAGCGTTGTCTCCGATCCGCCCGGCCGAATGCTCGTGCAGGGTCAACCCCGGCGCGGGCGCGATGTTTCGCCTGCTCCCGGCGGCGGTAGCGGCCTTCTCCCAGAAGCCCAGCCCTGCGGCCTTCATGGCGCGGATGAGCGAGCCGGCATCCCAGGTGAGACTGTCCAAGACGGCCGGGTTCCTGGCTGGATCGAGGCTGATCTGGCCGAAGCGGTATTCCTTCATTCAGCGCCTGAACGTCCGCTCCGAGGGCGGAGGACGGGATGGGCCGCGCCTGGTCAGGACCGCCGCTCGCACCTACGAGCGGAAGGCCTCGATGTAGGAGTCCGCGTAGATCGAGCGGTTCATCACCAGATCGGCGGTCAGCAGGGCGTTGACCAGTTCCTCGTCGGTCACATCCAGGATCACCGCATCCATGCCGTTGGCCGCCATCATCACGGCGAAGGTGCGGTTGATCAGCTTCTTGTGGATGGCGCCGTTGGAGACGTTGCTGAGCCCGCAGACGATGTGCGGCGGCGGATCGGAAAAAAGCTGGAACTGGTTGGCCGCAGCCAGGATGATCTTGGCCTGGTCCTGCATGTACTTCATGGGCATCACGATCGGGTCCAGGAACAGGTGCTCCGGCGGTATGCCGTACTCCATGGCCGTGGCCAGGATCTTGCCGGCGATCTCCACCCGCTTCTCCACGGTCTTGGGGCTGCCGGCCTCGTCCATCACGAGGCCGATGATCGAGCAGCCGTATTCGGCCACGATCGGGAAGATCTCTTTCATCTTGGCCTCGATCGCCGTGGTGGAGTTGATCAGCGGCGGCTTCTTGCACAGGGGCACCGCCTCCTTGAGCATCGGGTACTTGTTCGTGTCGATGGAGATGGGCAGATCGCTCGCCGCCTGCACCTGCTCGATCATCCAGCACAGGTCCTCCACTTTGTTGGAGGCCGCCCCCAGGTTCACGTCAAGGTAGGTGGCCTTGGCCTTGGTCTGTTTGATCGCCCATTCCTTGATCGGGGCCGCGTCATGGGCGAGAACCGCCGCCTTGATGTCCTTGAATCCGGTGTTGATCCGTTCTCCGATAAAGATCATAATTTCCCCCCTGGTTAAAGCTAAAAGCAGCGCGATAGCGCTGCAAGATCAGAACATCTGCTGAATAACGGCCTGCACGCTCTTGATCGCCTCCGGGTGGGCCATCACTAGGATATCCGCTCCGGCCTGCAGATATACCGAGGCGCAGGCGGCCTCCCACATCGGGCCCCGCTTGGAAAGCCGCCCCCAGCCCGGCAGGACATCCTCGTCGACCACCGCCTCCTTGATGCGGTAGACCTCGCCGCCCACGTCGCAGATCTGCGGAGTGGCCATGAGCTTGTCCCCTTTCAGCCCGGCGATGCGGGCCCGCTCCAGGATCGTGTACACGTAGTCGAAACCGTAGCCCAGGGCCGCGGTGGTCTGGAACATGACCACGTCTTTCAGCTCATAGCCGGCGTCCTGCAGCAAGATGTTGATCTGCTTGCCCAGGTTGATGTCCACGGGGGCTTCGGCGATGATCTTGTGCTTGTCGGACTTGCACAGGGCCACTACCGTGCGGTAATTGGCCTCCTTGGCCGAGCCGATCAGGCAGTTTTCGCCCCTGGCCGCCTGGGAGCACTCGGGCAGCACCAGGTTGTCCTTCTCCACGGCGCCGCAGCCCCAGAGGATCAGAGGCACATCCACTGCCTTGAGCACCTCCTGGACCACCTTGACGCAATCGGCGGCCGAGCGGTCCTTGCCGGCGGGATCGGCCCCGATCAACTTCAGGTTGATCAGGTCGACCTTGTAATCCTCGATGCACTTCTGGGCCCACTCCACCGGCGAGTTGATTTCCTTGCCGATGGCCTGGACCAGCATGTCCGGCCAGCCCGGGGGCACGTCGGCCACGTAACCGGCGATGACCGGCTTGTTGGGGATGGCCCCCTCGAAGGTCAGGAACGGCAGGGTGGTCTGCCCGCCCACGGTGACCGTCTTGGCGCGGGTGCCGCCCTGGGCCTTGGTGGCCCCGATGGTGACCTGGTTGATGGCCGCTGTCCACTTCTCTTTGATGTCAGCTATCTGCATTTGCGCCTCCCACTGCATCGATGATCCGAGCGATGCTCCTCATAATAGGCGAGCCGTCCAATTTTTTCAAAGATTCGCCGCGAAAAAAGACCTCATCAAGCGTCGGGTCGTAGGGGATGTCGACCAGGTATTCCAGGCGCAGGCTCCTCGCCCGCTCCAGCGCCTGGGCCTTGCGGCCCTCCTTGAGCGCGTTGGTCACCAGGTACTTGCGGCCGATGCGGTTGTCCAGGCTCTCGGTGATGGCCTGGATGCGCTCGGCCGACTGCAGGGAAAGCGGATTGTCCGTGACCACCACCACCAGGGCATCGATGTCCCGGGTGGTGCGCCGGCTTAAGTGCTCCAGGCCGGCCTCGTTGTCCATGATCACCCATTTATAAGAGGGGGTCAGGTCATCGGAAAACTTGCGGATCATGTTGTTCAGTGCGCAGTAGCAGCCGGCCCCCTCGCCGCGGCCCATGGTGATCAGGTCGAAACCCTCGGCCTCCTCGATGACGCCGTGCAGCCCCAGCTCCACGTAGTTGGCCTTGGTCATGCCCGCCGGCAGGCTCTTGATGGCCTTCAGCGCTTCCTCGCGCAGGTCCCCGATGGACTGGCGCGGCTCGACCCCCAGAAGCGAACCCAGGTTGCTATCCGGGTCGGCGTCCACGGCCAGCACCGGGCCCCAGCCGCGCAGGGTGAGCTGGGTGACCAGCAGGGCGGCGATGGTGGTCTTGCCGGTGCCGCCCTTTCCGGCTATGGCGATGCTCCTGGCCATCTTCCGCCTACCGTCTCCCTTGGAAGATTTCGATATCGGTATGGGGCAGGAACATGGCCTTGCGGAACTCCTCGATGTAATCCTCGGCGCCCATCAGGTCGTAGTAGGTAGTGGCCTCCCGGATGCGCTCGATCTTGTGCAGCGCCTCCCGGTAGAAGGCGACGATCTTGGCCCCTTGGATCGAGGTGTTGCCCACGAACTGGAAGCGGTCGCGCGGCATCTCGGGGAGCAGCCCGATGGCGATGGCGTTCTCCACGTCGAGGTAGCGCCCGAAGGCCCCGCCGATGTAGAAGCGCTCGATATCCGTGAAGTCCAGCTCCAGGCGTTTGACCAGGATCTTCATGGCGGCGAAAATGGCCGCCTTGGCGGTGATGATGTTCCCGATGTCGCTCTCGGTGATGTAGACCGGACGGCCGTTCAGCGCCACCGACTCGTCGGCCAGGATATAGCGCTTCACCCCTTCCACCTCGACGATGCGCGGGGAGCGGTTGGCGGCGAAACGGCCGGAGCGGTCGATATAGTCTTGGTCCAGCAGCACGGCCACCAGATCGACGATCCCCGAGCCGCAGATGCCCTTGGCCGGATGATCGTCGATGGTGCGGAAACGGATCGCCCCGTCCTCCAGGTACACCCGCTCGACGGCCCCCCGCTCGGCCCGCATCCCGCAGTCCACGCTGGCCCCCTCCAGCGCCGGACCGGCCGAGGCGGAGGTGGCCACCAGCCACTGGCGGCTGCCGACCACGATCTCGCCGTTGGTGCCGATGTCCAGCAGCAGGGCGAGCCTGTCATTCTCGTTCATCCGGGTGAACAGGATTCCGGCGGTGATATCGCTGCCCACCCAGCCGCTGATCCCGGGAAGCGAGTACAGCAGGCCTCGAGGATTGATCTTCAGTCCCACCTCGGCGGCGCGCAGGGGCGGCGGGGAGACCGTGACGGGAACGTAGGGGAAGCGGCGGATATTCCTGGGGTCCAGGCCGAGCAGGAAATGCCCCATGGCGGTGTTGCCCGCGCAGACCACGGCGGTGATGTCCTTCAGCTTCACCCCGTTGGCATTGGCCAGCGCCGTGATCAGGCCGTTGATGTCTTCGACCAGAAGGCGCTGCAGCTCCTCCGCCCCCTTCTGCTCGGCGGTGATCATGCGCCGGGTCACCTCCCGGCCGTAGATGCCCTGGGCATTGAAGCAGGCCTTGGCGTCTACGGTTTTCATGGTGTGGGCATCGACCAGGTGGGCCACGATGGTGGTGGTGCCCATGTCCACCACGGCCATGTAGCCCTGCTCCGAGGTGTCGCCCGGCTCGATGTCCATGACCTCGGCGATCTCGCGGCGCAGGCCCACCGTGGCCGTGATCTTGTAATCCGCCTGGCGCAGGATCTCCGGCAGGCTCTTGATGATCTTCAGCCCCATCTGCATGGAGCGGTACTTCAGCTTCTTGCGTATGGCCTCGTCCACCCGCTGGTGATCGGCGATGTTGTTGGCCAGGGAAGGGGGATCCATCTCCAGATAGACCTTGGTCACCAGGGGAGCTGGGCTGAGCCGGCTTTCGTAGCGGAACTCCTCGACGAAATCGCGGAAGCGCTCGGCGTCCTCGGCGGCGTAGGCCTTCTCCTTGGCCTGGGTCTCCGGGGGGATCTCCACGGTCAAATCGTCGGTGACCGGGGTCTGGCAGGCCAGCACGTAGCCCTTGAGGATCTCTTCCCTGGTCAGCTTGGCGGACACCGCCCCGCTCACCCTGCCCCGAACCACGATCATCTTGCAGCGGCCGCAGATGCCGTCGCCGCCGCAGAGGTTGTTGATCGTGATGTGCGCCTTGTGCGCCGCCTCCAGCAGGCTGGCGGCGCCGCTCACCCGGACGGTCTTGTTCTGAGGCAGGAAGGTGACGGCGTGTTCGGGCATCGACCTATTTGCCGAGCTTCAGCAGAAAGGCCGGAATCTCGCGGGCGTTCTCCGGTCCGATGACCACCTCTTTCCACTCCGAGGTGTCCTCGATCTCGGCCCTGAAGATCGGCAGCAGGCCGGGGATGATCAGCCGGCGGTGCTTCACCTTCTCGGCCACCTTTTGGGCCTGCAGGGTCTTCACCACCGATTCCGCGGAGATCTTGTCGCCGGCGTAGGCGTTGAGCACGCCCAGCCCCCCGGTGTCCACTACCGCGATGTAGGCCGGCACCTTGCTGCGCTCCACCTCGCCGGCCACGCTGAAGTAGGTCAGGGAGAAGTTGGTGGTGAACATGACCGGGGAGTCCTCGTTCGGCGAGCCGATCTCATAAAGCTTGGCTTCCACGGCGTTGGGCACCTGCGGATCGGTGTACACGTCCTGCACGGTGACCATGATCGGCAGCAGCTCCCACGGCTCCAAGTTGTCGATCAGCACGATGCCGGCGTACTTGGCCGCGAAGGAAGCGGCCAGCATGCCTTCCAGCTCGGGGGAGGGGGCCTGGACCTCGACCATGGCCGGATAACCGAGCGGGCGGAAAGCTTTCCGCAGGGCGGCGCGGCGCGCGATGGTCAGGGAGCGGATCGTCTCGGCCCCGCTGGAGCCGAAAGCCAACACCAGGTCCTCCGCGCCCTTTTCCCTGGCCTTGGAGGTGAGGTCGGCCAGCTCCTCCAGCGAGCTAGCAGACACGGCCAGGGGCACCTTGGCCGCGGCGGCCGCCGCCGCCAGGGCCTCGATCGAGGAGGCGTCGGCCTTGTAGAGCAGGGGCCGCTTGTCCTTCGCCGCCTCGAGCCCCGCCTTGAGCGCTTCGGGTTTGCCCACCAGGATCATCGGCACCGGACTCTTCTCGGCGGCCAGCTTGGCTCGGGCCGCCGCCCCGCCGCCGTCCAGCTCGACCGCGGCCAGCGCTACCTTGAGCGTTTTGCCCACCCGTATGAAGGAGAGCTTGTTCAGCGCCTCCAGGCGCGCCGTTGCCTCCGCATCGGACAGGGAGGCCGGTACGCGCACCGCGATGCCGGCGGGGCGGTGGAACCTCTCTTCGTGGCGGAACATCACCGTCTCCTGGCCCATCTCGAAGGCCTTGCCTTCCGGTCCGATCCTGACCAGGCGCATCGGCGGAGCGGAGGCCTCGGACATGGCCGTCTTGGCCTCCTCGGTGATATGCGGGCAGTCGGTGAGGGCCCGCTGTTTGGCCGCCACCTGCATGGCGAAGGCCATGCAGGTCGGCAGGCCGCAGTCCTTGCAGTTGGTCTTGGGCAGGTTCTTGTAGATCTGCATCCCCGTCAGTGCCATAGTGCGCTCCTCTCGCGAAATCAGCCCAGCAGGGCCGGCATGGTCAAAGCAGGATGGCCAACCTGGGTCAGGTATTCAACCAGCTTTTCCGGCTCTTCGGCGTTCTCCTCGGTGGCGATCAGGTCGAACAGCTCCGGGCAGCCCTCTTTTTCCAGCGCCGCCTTCAGGCGCTCGGCCACCTCCTCCTTGAGCTGCTTGGTCATCCAGACGATGCGCCGGTGCCCGCCCTCGCCGGAGATGAACTTGGGGCTGGAGATGTACATCTTGCCGATCCCGGTGAAGCCCGGGATCTGCTGGCCGCCGCCTACCTGTCCGGCCAGGGTGGAGAAGGTCATGCCGATCGGCGTCATCCCGGTGAAGTCCCGGTCCACGATCATGATCCCGTTGGCCTCCGGCACCACGGCGGCGATGCACTCGAAGCAGCCGCAGGAGGTCATCGGCTCCTCCATGATGGCGTAGGCGTTGAACCTTTTCAAGTTGCCGTTGGATTTGACCTCGATGTACTCGTTGATGTGCTTCCACTGCCCCTTGACCGGATCTATGGCCTCGCCCTTCTTCACCGGCTCGTTGGGGCCGTGCTCGTTGATCTGGAATGAGGCCTTGCAGTCCAGCCAGGTGTAGGCCCCGCAGAGGCCCAGGCGCTGCGGAGTGACGATGCAGACATGGTTGGGGGCGTAGGACTGGCAGAGGGTGCAGGAATAGTACTCTTCCACGTCCTCGTCGGTCATGTTGCCGATCTTGTCGTCCCGGTGGCTGTAGATCTTGCGGGCCCCTTCCTGCAGCTCCTTCACCTTGGCCTCGTCGGTGTAGATCCTGACCTGCACCCGGTCCACGATGCGGGAGAACTCGTCGTGCATCTTGGCCACCAGGATGTCGCCGAAGTGCTTGACCTTGAAACCCTTGGCCGCCGCCTCCTTGGAGATGCGCACCCAAATGATGGAACGCTGGCCCATATGGAAGATGCCGTGGGCGCAGGAGATGAACTCGTGGATGCGGCGCTCCAGCACGCTCTCGAAATCCTCCTGGAAATCGCGTCCGGCCACCTCGACCATGATGGCCAGGGGGTAGGCTTCGCCCTCCTTCATCTGGTCGACATCAGGGCCGATGACCTCGATCTTGCCGTCCTCCACCTCCTCCATGCTCTTCATGCGCAGCAGCTCGAAGGCCTCGGAGTACTTGCCGCCGAACTGCACGAACATGTCCTCCTTGCGCACCCGCTCGCCCTCGAAACCGGCGCCGAAAGGCACCGGGATGGGGATCTCCGTGACCTTGATGGTCAGCCCGCGCAGCTCGATGGCCCGGCTGATGATATCATCCAGCTTGATGCCGGAGATGACGTGCTCGTAGGTGCAGATGCCGGTGGGCAGGATCTGCGGAATGGGGATGTCGGCGATGACCGGGAAGCCGTAGTTGATGGCCCCGGCGGCGGTGGCGTACTTCTCGTCCGAGATGAGCTGCTCCGGATCCTCGACCCCCTCGTCCGCGCCCAGGGCCATGACGAAGGCGTGCACCCGTTCCTTGTTGTACAGCAATATTTCGGTGGCGGCTTTGCGGTTGCCCGGCTCCACGCCCCCGAAGGTCATGGCCGAGCGGGCGGCGAAGTTCAAGGCGTGGACCGCCGCGGTGATTTCCTTTCCGTAGGGCACGGTGAAGGTGTCCCAGTTCATTTCGATGTTCTCATCGGCCAGCTGCTCGGCGATGGCCCGCCCCTTGGAGTGGCCGGCCATGAAGACCAGGATGTTGCGCGACTGGAAGCCCTGGATCAGCTTCACCGCCTCCTCGTTGGTCGCGGTGGCGCCGGCTATAGCCACGAACCCGGGCATACGGCCGTCCACCAGCTTGATGCCCTGCTGGCGCAGGATGTTGTCGCCGGTGAAGCCCAGCCAGATGCCGTTCGGCACCGTGCCATTCACGTATTTCAGGCTCTCGATGGTCTCCTCGGCGATCAGGGTGGCCACGCCGGAGTCCAGGGTCTCGCCCAAGTATGGGAGCCACAGCTCTTTGCTGGGGATGCGGCCCAGGAGCTTCCGGGCCTCCTGCAGGGATTCCTCCAGGTCGCCCAGCTTGGTGACCTTCTGCCCCAGGAACAGGAGCATGATGGGCAGGTAGTAGGCCGTGTTGGGATAGGCCACGGGCGCCTCCTTGCCCTTCGCTGCTATCGTCTTGGCCAGCTCCTCCTCCGCCTGGGCCACCAGCTTGTGCGCTCCGCGTATCGCTGCCGTTGCAATAACCTTGGACATACCAGCGTCTCCTTTCTGGTGCTTATTTCCAAATTTGAGCTGGGGCGCCGAGGCCTAGCCCGATGGCGCCGGCCGCTTGCCTGCGCCGGCACTCGGGGCAGAGCCGGGAGCGCCTCCGGAACTCTTCCCAGTCGATCTTGCCTTTGAACTTGTCCGACATCGCGGCCGCCACGGGCACGCTCACCATGCGCCGGCCGCAGCCCTCGCACAGCAGGAGCTTGGACCGGCTCTTGAACGGCGAGATCTCCGCCTCGCCGGAATCTTCGTGGATGCGCACCTGGATGGTGCCCACCGGGCACACCGCGGCGCAAGCCCCGCAGGCGATGCAGGCTTCGGAGGGCGCCCGGAAGGGGGCGGCCACGGCCCGCTCCACGCCCCGGCCGGCGAAGCCGATGGCCGAGGCGCCGATGGCCTCTTCGCACACCGCGGTGCACAGGCCGCACAGGACGCAGTTCCTCTGGCTCTCCGTGACCTTGGGGTATGGCGTCCCGGACACGCCCATGCGCGCGGCCAGCTCCTTCAGCTCCTGGCTGTCCGGGCAGCGGGCCAAGAGCAGCTGCATGACTCCCCGGCGCACCCGCGCCGGCTTCTCGCCGCTGACGTTCACCGTAAGATCGCGCCTCACCGGGTAGTTGCAGGCGGTGACCATCTGAAGCTCGCCCTTGCGCTCGATGCCCACCAGGCACAGCCGGCAGGCGGCCTGCGCGCTGGCCGCCGGGCTGTAGCAGAGCGTGGGGATCCAGAGCCCGGCCCGGCGGGCCGCATCCAGGATGGTGGCCCCCTCCGGCACGCGGACCGGCAGGCCGTCGATCGTTACGGTTGGCACGCGCTTTCCTCCTTCACACCTTGGCGATGGCCCCGAACGGGCACTTCTCGAAGCAGGTGCCGCACTTGGTGCAGGCTTTCTGATCGATCAGGTGCGGCTTCTTGCGCTCGCCCGTAATGCACTGCACCGGGCATTTCTTGCGGCAGATACCGCAGCCGGTACAGACATCGGCCAGGATCTCGTACAGGAACAGGCCCTTGCATTCCTTGGCCGGGCAGTGCTTCTTGAGGATGTGCTCCTCGTATTCGCCTCGGAAATAGCGCAGGGTGGACAGGACCGGGTTGGCCGCCGTCTTTCCCAGCGCGCACAAAGAGGCCTCGGTGAGCAGCTCGGACAGGTTCTCGAGCCTATCCAGGTCCTCCATCACCCCTTGCCCGCGGGTGATGCGCTCGAGAATGGCCTGAACCTGGGCGACACCCTCCCGGCAGGGAGTGCACTTGCCGCAGGATTCGCTCTTTAAAAAGCCGAAGAAGTACTTGGCCACATTGACCATGCAGGTATCTTCGGCCATGACGATCATGCCGCCGGAGCCCATCATGGAGCCCAGCTTGGCGAGCTCGTCGAAGTCCACCGGGGCGTCCAGGTGCTCGGCCGGGATGCATCCTCCGGAGGGGCCGCCGGTCTGCACGGCCTTGAAGCGCTTGCCTCCCTTGGGCCCTCCGCCGATCTCCTCGATGATCCGGCGGAGGCTGATGCCCATGGGCACCTCCACCAGCCCGGAGTTCTCAATCGTGCCCACCAGGCAAAAAGTTTTAGTGCCGGTGGAGCCTTCGGTTCCGATGGATCTGAACCACTGGCCCCCCTTGTTCACGATATGCGGGATATTGGCCCAGGTCTCCACATTGTTCAGGTTGGTGGGGCACCCCCGCAGGCCGCTTTCCGCCATGTGGATGTACTTGGAGCGCGGTTCGCCCGCACGCCCTTCCAGCGAGGCGATCAGCGCAGTGGATTCCCCGCAGACGAAAGCGCCGCCGCCGCGGTTGAGGCGGACGCCGAAGGAGAAGCCGCTACCCAAGATGTTTTCGCCCAAAAAACCATAGAGTCCGGCTACCTCGATCGCCTCCTTCAAACGTTTCACCGCCAGGGGATACTCATTGCGCACATAGATGTACCCTTGAGAGGCACCGATGGCGTAAGCCCCGATGATCATGCCTTCCAATACGGAATTAGGGTTATCCTCCATGACCGAGCGGTCCATGAAGGCTCCCGGGTCGCCTTCATCGCCGTTGCAGATCACATATTTCGGAGAACCGAGGGCCTCTCGGCAGGAACGCCATTTCTTCCCGGTGGGGAAGCCGGCGCCTCCACGGCCCCTCAGACCGGATAACTCGACCTCCTTGATGATTTGCTCCGGTTCCATGGAGAAGAGAGCCTTGGTAAGGGCGGAATAGCCGCCTACGGCGATGTAGTCCTCGATGCTCGTTGGATCGATATACCCGTGCTGCTCCAGCACGATGCGCCGCTGCACCGCATAGAAGGGAACTTCCGCCGGCGTCTTGGCCTTTTTGCCGGTGATCGGGTCCTGGTAGAGCAACCGCTCCACGATCCTGCCGCCCAGTACGGTCTCGCGGAAGATCTCCGCCACATCCGCCTCCTCCACCTGCTGGTAGAAGATGTTCCCCGGATCTACGATCACGATAGGCCCTCGGGCGCACAAACCGTGGCAACCGACATGCTTGGCCTCGAGCGTCACCTTCCGGCCGTTGCCGGCGGCGGCGGCTGCGGCTGCCTGGCGGAACAGCTCAAACAGCCGCCAGGACCCTTTGACCGCGCAGCCGGTGCCGGTGCACACCCGAACCACCTTGGTCTTGGCCTGCTGGGCGGCTATGATCCGCTTCCGCAGAGATTCCAATTCGGCGGGGCTTCCGATTCGACGCATATCCGTGCCCGTCATTTGCGAACGCCCTTCTTTGCATCCTTGCTCTTCGATGCTGCTTTCGGCAGAGCTTTCTTGACCGCCGCGGTCTTTCTTTTCGGAGCGGCTTTGGCCTTTTTTGCAGCGCCTTTTTTCCCAGCGGTCCTGGTCTTGGCCGCTCTCCCCTTCGCCTCCTTCCTCGCTCCCGCCCCTGCCTGCGACAGCGGCTGCAATCCCTTCGCTTCAGCGACCGCAGGGGCCACGGCCGGCTGCGCTCCTTGCTCCTTCTCCGATAGGGCGCGCAGGATCTTCAGGGCTTCATCCGGGGTCAGATTGCCGTGATACTCATCGTCCACCACCATCACTGGAGCGATGGCGCAGCAGCCGAGGCAGTTCACCGCCTGCAGCGTAAAAAGGAGGTCGGAGGTGGTGCCGCCGGGCTGGATGCCGTACTGTTCACAAATCGCCTCCGAGATCCGGGGCGATCCTTTCAGGTAGCAGACCGTGCCCATGCACAGGGTCACCTCGTGCCGCCCCTTGGGAGTCAGGCGGAAGGAGGCGTAGAACATGGCCACCCCATAGACCCGGGTTAGCGGGATGTCCAGCTCCTTGGCAAGCCGCTTCAGCTCCTCCGAAGGCAGGTAGCCGTACTCGGCCTGCAGGTCCTGCATCATAGGGATCAGCATGCCCGGGTCGCTCTCGTAGCGCTCGATGATCTCCTGAACGATTCCTTCCTTAACAGCCGGCATCCTATATCTCCTCTAGGGTAAGTTCCGGCTCAGCGCGCCTCCTGCGCTCCGGCCGCCTGGGCCGCGGCCATACGCCGGACCGCGGCCTGCCGCTTGTCCTTGTTCCCCCGCTCCCCCTCATCGAGACGCAGCGCGCGGGTCGGGCAGGAAGACAGGCAGGCCGGCTCGAGGCCCTTGGCCAGCCGCTGCACGCAGAGGTCGCACTTGAAGGCCGCCTTGCCGTTCGAGCGCATGGCCATGACCCCGAAGGGGCAGGCCTGCACGCACATGGAGCAGCCGATGCACCTGGCCTCATCCACCAGCACCGGCTTGCCCGGGGCCAGGCGGCGCACGGCGCCGGTCGGGCAGACCAGCTCGCAGGCCGGCTCCTCGCAGTGCTGGCAGGAGAGCGGGATCGCCCTGGGGCCGTAGTGCTCCACGTGGATGCGGTAGCCGGGCCGCTCCCCGGAGGCGGCGACCGCTAAAAGCTCCCCGGCGGCGCTGTGGGCGACGGCGCAGGCCAGCTCGCAGGTGTGGCAGCCCAGGCAGCGTTCGATGGAAACCGTGATCTTCTTCGACATGGCGGCCTCACTCCTCAGGCTTGAAGGGCTGCGGATACATCATGGGCTTAAGCTTCAAGGCCTTCCTCTTGCGGTCGATGTGCCGCAGCATCTTATGCGCCGCCTCCACCGGGTCCTCCTCGAACGCCCACTTGCCGCCGACCTCGGCCTCGATCTCCTCGGTGATGTACTTGTGCAGAGCCGGCGCGCCCATCACGGGCAGGGGCTTGCCGATCATGGTGTAAACCCCCGAGGCCACGAAGTAAAAGCCGATGCTGACCGCCTTCTCCGACATCCACTCCGGCGCCGCGCCGGCCACGGGCAGGTCCGACAGGTCGCGGCCCAGCCCGCCCTCGGCCACCACGTTGGTCAGCACGCGCAGGATGCGGCTGTTGTCCACGCAGGAGCCCAGGTGCAGCACCGGCGGGATGCCCACGGCCCGGCAGATCTCCTGCAGCCCCTGGCCGGCGTACTGGAAGGCGGCCTCCGGAGTCATCAGCCCGTGCTTGGCGCAGCTGATGCCGTTGCACCCGGTGGAGACCACCAGCACGTCGTTGGCCAACAGCTCCTTAACCATTTGAATGTGGCCCTGCTCGTACTCCACGTTCGGGTTGGAGCAGCCGATCACCCCGGCGGCTCCCCGGAGGCGCCCGGCGATGACGGCGTCGTTCAACGGGCGGTAGGTGGAGCGGTAGGTCCCGCCGAGGAACTGGAACACGCTCTCGGTGGTGAACCCGGCCACGGCCCCGGCCGAAACGTCGGGGACGAACTCCTTGTGCCCGTTGCGGTTGGGGAAGTTGTCGATGGCCCGTTCCAGGATCTCCCTGGCCGTGACCACCGCCTTGTCCTCGTGGAACTCGACGTGCTCGAAGCCCGGCATCTTGGCCTTGGGGGAGGTGGTAATAAGCTTGGTATGGAAACACTTGGCCGTCTTCTCCAGCCCGGGCAAGATGCATTGGATGTCCACCACCATCAGGTCCACCACCCCGGTCATTACGGCCAGCTCCTGCTGCATAAAGCTCCCCGCCAGGGGGATGCCGTGGCGCATCATGATCTCGTTGGCCGTGCAGCAGATGCCCGCCAGGTTGATGCCCTTGGCGCCCTTGGCGTTGGCCTTCCGGGTGAGCTCCTCGTCCCTGGAGACGATGGCGATGATGTCCGAGAGGGTCGGCTCGTGCCCGTGCACGACCACGTTCACCCAGTCCTTCTTGAGCACGCCCAGGTTGGCCCGGGTGCGCAGCGGGTTGGGCAGGCTGAAAATCACATCGGACAGCTCGGTGCCGATCATGGACCCGCCCCAGCCGTCGGCCAGGGCGGTGCGCAGCCCCTGCTTGATCACGTTCTTGTAGTCGGCGTCAACGCCGATGTGGGTGCGGTGCATGGTCTCCACGACCTCGCGGTCCACCGCGCGCGGCATGATCCCCAGCTCCTTCCAGAGCTTGACCCGTGGAGACGGCGCCATCTCGGCCATCCTCAAATAGCCCTCCTGCTGGCCGAACTCGCGCAGCGCGGCGTGGGCCACCTCTAGCGCCACCTGGCGGATGTCCTTGTCCGCGGTGTTGATGCCGTAGACCTCGCCGGCCACGGCCTTGAGCTTTTGCGGGTCCTTGACCGAGTAGTCGCAGTCGCCGTTCTGCCCGATGGCCAGCAGGGTATGGGCGATGTCCCGGCCGTGGTCGGAGTGCGCCGCCGCGCCTGCGGCGATCATGCGCGCCAGGTGCCTGGCCGCGATGGTGTCCGCCGTAGCGCCGCAGACCCCCGCCTGCGGCCCGTTGCCGAAGGGATCGATGCGGCAGGGCCCCATGCTGCAGTGCCGGCAGCACAGTCCCAGCGTTCCGAAGCCGCACTGGGGCTGTTGGGCGTCCCAGCGGTCCCATGCGGTCTGGATGTTCTCCTCCGCCGCGCGCTTGATCATCACCTGGGTGGCCTGATCCGCGTACTTGAGTTCCCTAGCCATGGTCACCTCCCCAAACTGTTGTCCATTCGCAATCCCCCGCAGCTGCCACCGCCCACCCGCACTCCGCTCCGGTCTTCGGGCCGGCGCTCATGAAGAAGGGGCAGGCTAGATAGACGAGCACAACCTGGGGGTTATCGCCACAGAGGCCCGAGGCGGCCGGAAGGGCCTGCACCGGACCTCGGTTCTGTTCCCATATTCTTGACTATTACAGTACAGTATAGCTTTATCGATTGCAAGCTCCCTATTCATGACTTTCCAGCCAAGCTCCCCGCTCCGATTCGCTGAACGAGCGCCGCAACCTGTTCGATAGCGATGCCGTTAAATGAGAACATTGAAGCCTCGCCGGTGCTGATGCGGCGAACCTCCTCGGAAGCCTCGATCATTCCCAGAACTTCCAGCTCGCCGGCGTTTTCCCGGATGAAGCGTTCCTCTTCCGGGCCGCGGATCTTGTTGCCCACCACCTGAACCCGGCGGATGCCGAGGTCCCCGGCCAGCCTGCGTATGCGGAAGGCGGTCTCCAGGCTGGTGCGGTTCGGCTCGACCACCACCAGCATGCAGTCCACGCCCAGGGCCGTGCCCCTGCCCAGATGCTCGATGCCCGCCTCCATGTCCAGGATGACCCACTCCCGCCGGGCGATCATCAGGTGGCCCAGCAGGCTCTTGAGGAAGGCGTTCTCGGGACAGGCGCAGCCGCCCCCTCCCCGCTGCACCGTGCCCATGACCAGGAGCTTGATGCCCTCCCGTTCGACCGAGTATTTCTCGGGGATGTCGTCGACCTTGGGGTTCATCGTGAAAAACGGGGCCGGCTCGCCCGGGCGGGCGCCGGTGCGTTCGGCGATGAGCTCCTTGAGCTCGATGATCGGGGTGATCGCCTGCTCCGGAGGGACCCCGAGCAGGGTGGCCAGGTTCATGTCCGGGTCGGCATCGATGAGCACCACCCGCTTGCCGCCCTGAACCAGCACGCGGGCCATCAATGCCGCCAGGGTGCTCTTGCCGACCCCGCCCTTGCCGGTGATCGCGATCTTCACCTTTTCTGCCTTGATGCCGCCCAGTATATCCCGCGCCCCGCGCTTAGTCAAACCATCGATTCCGCCGGCCTGCGGCACCGGCCGCTCCGGCTTCGCCCGCGGGGGCCTTCAGCCCCCCGAAACGATGCGCTCCTGGGAGGCGTAGAGGTTCATCCGGCTCCCCCGGGCGAACCCGGCCAGGGTCAGGTTGAAGCTGCGGGCCAGCTCCACGCTGCGGTCGGTCGGCGCCGCCCGGGACACCAGCACCGGCACCCGGCAGCGGACCGCCTTGAGCAGGATCTCCGAGGAGATCCTCCCGCTGGACAGCAGCAGGCACCGTCCGAGCTCCGCCCCCTCCGCCAGGCCCCGGCCGATCACCTTGTCCACGGCATTGTGCCGCCCGATGTCTTCGCGGAAGATCCTGATCCCCCCCTCGTCGGCCAGGGCGGCGCTGTGCACGCCCCCGGTCCGCAGGTGCACCTGGGAGCGGCGGGCGAACTCGGCCATCAGCGCGCTCACCCGGGAGGCCGGGAGGACCAGGCCCCCGCCGGGCAGCGGCTGAGGGCTGTTCCGCAGCTCCGGCGGCGGCAGGCCGCCGCAGCCGGAGCCTACCACCCCGCTCAGGACCGGCAGGTCCTCGGCCAGCTCCGGGTCCAGCTCCAGGAAGGCGGACCAGGTGGCCCGGTTGACCGCGAGCCCCCGCAGCTGCCCGGCCCTTTCGATCACTCCCAGGCTGAACAGAAACCCCCGCACCAGGTCCTCCAGGTCGGCGGGCGAGCATAGAATCGCGGCCACCCGCCGCTCCCCGGAGTACAGTTTCAGGGTGATCTCCTCGGTGAGCAGCTCCTGCACCTTCCGCTGGGCCTCTCCTTCGATCCGGATGATCTCCAGCGAACGCATCCTCGGCCCCGCTTACGGCTGCCCGCTCAGGGCATCCAGGTCTTCCGGCAGGTTGATGTTGGCAAACATGTTGAGCACCTCCGGTCTGTCCTCCAGATCCAGGTATTCGGTCCGCGCTAGCGGGAACAGCCGGCGGATCGAGTAGCCCTGCCCGTCGTTCAAGATCCGCTCGATGTCCCCGAGCAGGGATTTTCTATAGATGGCATGCAAAGGCTCGATCTGCCCGCGGACCCGAGGCAGGAGCACATCGCAGTCCAGCTCGAAGAACAGCTCGGCCTGCCGGCGGATGAACTCGACCGAGAGGTTCGGCAGGTCGCAGGCCGTGCAAAAAGCCGCCGGTCTTCCCGCCCGGGCCAGGCCGGCGTGCAGCCCGCCCAGCGGCCCGCGGCCCTGATACAGGTCTCCGGCGAGCACCGCCGTACCGGAAAGCTCCGCGTAGGCTTCGGGCCGGTTGCTGACCAGGATCACCTCTTCGAACAGCCCGGCCAGAAGACGGACGGCGCGCACGGCGAGCGGCACCCCCTGGAACAGGAGCAGGCCCTTGTCCAGTCCGCCCATGCGGGTGTTCCTGCCCCCGGCCAGCACTACCCCCGAAAGGCGATTTTCCCGAGCCGGCACAGCCAGCACTGTAGCATTGCCTCGGCAAAAGGGCCAGCGGTCCCGCTTAAGCTTGACACCGCTCGGGACTCCGTTTATCGTGGGTCAGCCCGTGATTTTTTCCACCCGCTTCCGCCTGATCATTAGCTTTCTGGCCATGGCCGCGCTGGTCGGGGGCTTCTCGCTGGTCATCGGGGTGCGGCTGCTCACCCGCTCGGTGTTCAACGAGGCCACCAACCGCATCCGGCTGGATCTCAGCGCCGCCCGGGAGATCTACCGCAATGTCGAGGACCGCCTGAACCTGGGGTTGAGCATCCCGACCCTGGAGGCCGGCTTCATCGCGGCGCTGCAGGCCGGCGACATCCCCTTCCTGCGCGGCTGCCTGCAATCGGTGGCCTCCCGGCTGGACCTGGATTTCGCCGGACTGGTCGACCCCGACAGGCGCGTGCTGCTGCGCCTGTCGGCCCCGCTCGGCTCCCTGCCCGACTCCGGGCCGGTGAACCCCGTGGCCGAGCTGGCCCTGCGGCGCAGGGCCGCGGTGGGCGGGACGGCCGTGCTGGACCGGGCCAACCTCCTGGCGGAAAACCCGGAGCTGGCCGAGCGAGCCCGCATCGCTCTGGTGCCGACCCCCAAGGCCGCCCCGCGCCCGGAAACCGAAGAGACCGAGGGCATGTGCCTGGCCTGCGCCCATCCGGTCTATGCGGGCAACACCCTCATCGGCGTGCTGTACGGCGGGGTGCTGCTGAACCGCAGCGAGCAGATCGTGGACCGGGTGCGGGAAACCGTGTTCCAGCAGGAGATCTACCACGGCCAGCACATCGGTACGGCCACCATCTTCTTCAAGGACCTGCGCATCGCCACCAACGTGCTCGCCCCGCAAGGCGGGCGGGCCATCGGCACCCGGGTCTCGCAGCAGGTCAAGGAGAAGGTCCTGGACAAGGGGGAGCGCTGGGTGGACCGCGCCTTCGTGGTCCGGGATTGGTACATCAGCGCCTACGAGCCGATCGTGGACGTGCTCGGAGAAAAGGTGGGCATGCTGTACGTGGGGGTGCTGGAGAGCAAGTACGTGGACATGCGGCGCGGGGCGGTCCTGGTGTTCGTGCTGATCACCGCCGCCGGCATGGCTCTGGCCGTGCTCCTGGGCTTCCTGCTCAGCCAGCGCATCCTCAACCCCGTGCAGCGCCTGATCGCTGTCAGCCGGCGGGTTTCCCAGGGGGACCTGTCCCCCGAGGTGGGGCCCCTGTCCCGCAGCGAGATCGGGGTGCTGCAGCGCACCTTCCAGGAGATGCTCGGCTCCCTGCGGGAGCGCTACCGCCACCAGAAGGCGGAGAGCGAGCTGAAGCTGCTGCAGTCGGAGAAGCAGGCCTCGGTCGGGCGCCTCGCCGCAGGGGTGGCCCATGAGATCAACAACCCCCTGACCGGGGTGCTCACCTTCACCCATCTGCTGTTGAAGCGCAAGGACCTGGAGCCGGAGGTGCGCGAGGACCTCAAGACCATCGCCGACTCCACGGAACGGGTGCGCAGGATCGTCAAGGGCCTGCTGGACTTCGCGCGCCAGAGCAAGCTGGAGCCGCGGCCCTCCGACGTGAACGAGCTGATCGAGTCCACCATCCCGCTGGTGGCCAACCAGGCCCTGGTCAAGGGGGTGGTGTTCTGCTTCGACGCCGGGCAGGGCATCCCGAAGCGCACCCTGGACCGCAACCAGTTCCAGAGCGTGCTGCTGAACATCATCCTGAACGCCATCGATGCCACCGAGCGCGGGGGGCACATCAACATCTCCAGCCGCTTGGCTCTGAACGTGAGCGGCTCCGGGACGGAGCCCCGCAAGGGCATCGAGATCAGCATCGCCGATACCGGCTGCGGGATCCCGCCCGAAAACCTGGACAAGCTGTTCGACCCGTTCTTCACCACCAAGGAAGTGGGCCGCGGGACCGGGTTGGGCCTCTCCGTGTCCCAGGGCATCGTAGAGCGGCACGGCGGCATCATCCGGGTGCAGAGCAAGGTCGGCGAGGGCAGCACCTTCACCATCTGGCTGCCCCTGGAAGGCGAAGCGGGGGCCCCTTGAACATCCTGGTCGTGGATGACGATCCGGTCGTGCAGGCCAGCTGCCGGCGCATCCTGGAGGCCGAAGGGCACGCGGTGGCGGTCAGCTCCGGCGCCCTGGAGGCCCTGGCCGCCCTGGACCGCGGGCCCTGCCAGCTCATGCTTGTCGACGTGATCATGCCCGAGTATGATGGCCTGTACCTGATCGGGAGCGTGCGCGCCCGGCAGCCGGAGCTGCCGATCCTGGTGATGAGCGGATACCCGACGCCGGAAACCATCGCCAGCGGCCGGCGCATGGGGGCCACCCATTTCATCGCCAAGCCGTTCACCCCCGAAGAGCTGGTGGCGGCGGTCAACAGGGCGCTCGCGGGAAAGGGCACCGGATGAAGCCTCTGAAAGTGCTGGTGATCGACGACGAAACGATCGTTCTGGAAAGCGTGCGCAAGGTGCTGGCCACGGAGGGCTTCGAGCCCGATCTGGCCCAATCCAGCCGGGAGGGCCTGGCCTGGGCCATGGAGCGGGACTACGCCCTGGTCCTGACCGATATCCGCATGCCGGAGATCGGAGGCATGCGCATCCTGCGCGACATCAAGCGGGTCAAGCCGGCCCTGCCGGTGGTCATCTTCACCGGCTACGCCACCGTGCAGTCGGCCGTGCAGGCCATGAAGCTGGGGGCGGCGGACTACATCGAGAAGCCCTTCACCCCCGACATGCTGCTGACCACCGTGCGCAAGGCCCTGGAGAAGGCGCGCTCGGAGGCCCCCGAACCGCAGGAGCTGATCAACAGGGACGAGGTGATACGCGTGCTGGAGAGGGCCGCCGTGGACAGCGAGTTCGTGACCAGCCTGTTTTACTACGGGGCCGACGCCCTGCAGGATTACCGGCTTACCGGCCCGGAGAAGCTGGCCATCCTCACCGGCGACCTCCAGTGGATCGAGAACCAGCTCGGGCCCCTCACCCCGGTCCAGAAACGCTGGCTGGAAAGCCGTCTGAGCGCGGAAATCTGGTAGGAGAAAAGATATGCCCAAGAGAATGCTGGTGATCGACGACGAGTCCGTGGTCTTAAGCTCCTGCAGCCGGATCTTTACGGGGGAGGACTACGAGGTGGTGACCACCGACAGCCCCCGCCGGGGACTGGAGCTGGCCTCCGGCTCCCGCTTCGACGTCATTCTCTGCGATTGGCGCATGCCCGAGTTGAACGGCATCGACCTGGTGGAGCTGCTGGACAAGCGTTCCCCGGAATCGGCCGTGGTCATGATCACCGGCTTCCCCGCCGTGGATCGGGCCACGGAGGCGATGAAGCGCGGGGCCATGGACTACGTGGCCAAGCCCTTCACCCCGGAGGAGATCGTGGCCGCAGTGAACAAGGCCCTGAGGCGCAAGGAGAACGAGCGGAGCAGGAGCGGGGCGGCGATGGAGAAGATCGTGCGCTCGCTCAGCTTCCCCATGCCCAGCCTGGACGATCAGGCGCCCAAGACCATCGCCGAGACCGTGGCCCAGAAGGTAGGCGTGGGCAAGGCCACCTCGCCCTGGCTGTCCGTGCTGGTGCTCGGCATCCTGGCCGGGGCCTATATCGGCTTCGGCGGAATGCTGGCCGCCACGGTCACCTTCGACCTGGCCGGCTACCTGGGGCTGGGCTTCGCCAAGTTCCTGAGCGGGGCAGTATTCAGCCTCGGCCTGATGCTGGTGATCATCGCCGGGGCGGAGCTGTTCACCGGCAACAACCTGATGATCTCCAGCGCCATCTCCGGCCAGATCGGCTTCGGCACCATGCTCGAGCGCTGGGGCCTGGTGTACGCCGCCAACTTCGCCGGCTCCGTTCTGGTCGCCCTGCTGTGGGTGTTTTCCGGCCTGTGGAAGCTGGGCGACGGGGCCCTGGGCGCGGCGGCGGTGAAGACCGCCTACGCCAAGGTCAGCCTGCCCTTCCTGCAGGCCCTGCTGCGCGGCATCGGCTGCAACTGGCTGGTCTGCCTGGCCGTTTGGATGGCCCTGGCCTCCCGCCAGGTCATCGGCAAGATCTTCGCCATCTTCTTCCCGATCATGGGCTTCGTGGCCCTGGGCTTCGAGCACTCGGTGGCCAACATGTACTTCATCCCCGCCGGCCTGTTCCTGAAGGACTGGCTCGGGGTGGCGGCCCCGGCCGGCGCCGACCCGGCAGCTTTGAGCTGGGTGAGCTTCTTATGGAAGAACCTCCTACCCGTCACCATCGGCAACATCATCGGGGGCGCGGTGTTCGTGGGCATGAGCTACTGGAGCGCCTACCTGCGGCCGGTCGTTGAAAAATCCAAAAATTAGGAAATCCTGCTCACGCTGACCGCGCAGGCCTTGAACTCGGGAATCTTGGCGATCGGATCCAGCGCGGCGATGGTCAGGGCGTTGGCCGGATGCTCCCGGAAGTGAAAGGCCAGGAAAACCGTCCCCCGCGGAACCTTTTCCGTCAGCTCGGCGGGGATCTCGATCCTGCCGCGCCTGGAGCTAACGGCCACCCGCTCGCCGGTTTTCACCCCGAGGGCTTCCGCGTCCCGCGGGTTGAGCTCCAGGGTCCCGTGCGGCACCAGGTCGTCGAGCACCTCGCAGCGGCGGGTCATGGTCCCGGTGTGCCAGTGCTCGAGCAGCCTGCCCGTGGTCAGCACGAAGGGATATGAGCCGTCGGGCAGCTCCTGGGGCGGCAGGAAACGCACGGCGTGGAACCTGCCCTTGCCGCGGGCGAAGCTTTCCTGGTGCAGGACTTTCGTTCCCGGGTGGTCCTTGGTCGGGCAGGGCCACTGCAGGCCCCCATGGTCAAGGCGGTCATAGGTGATGCCGCCGTAGCTGGGCGTGAGCGAGGCGATCTCCTCCGCGACCTCGCCGGCGTCGCGGTAGGACAGCGGATAACCCATGCGCCCGGCCAGCTCGCAGAGGATGCGCCAGTCCTCCCGGGCCTCCCCCGGCGCCTGGAGGGCCTTGCGCACCCGCTGCACGCGCCTTTCGGTGTTGGTGAAGGTCCCCTCTTTTTCGGCGAAGGTCGAGGCCGGCAGAACCACGTCGGCCAGCTCGGCGGTTTCGCTCAAGAACGCGTCCTGGACCACGAGGAACTCCAAGGCCTCCAGGGCCTGGCGAACGTGGTTTTGATCCGGATCGCTCAACATGGGATTCTCGCCCATGATGTACAGCCCCCGGATCTGTCCCTCCGCCGCCTGGTTCAGGATCTCCACGACGGTCAGCCCCGGCTTGTCCGACAGGGAAACCTTCCAGGCCTTCTGGAACTTCTCGCGCACCGCCGGGTCATCCACGGGCTGGTATCCGCTGTACACGTTCGGCAGGGCTCCCACGTCGCAGGCTCCCTGGACGTTGTTCTGGCCCCGCAGCGGATTCACCCCGGAGCATTCCTTGCCGATGTTGCCGGTGAGCAGCGCCAGGTTGGCCAGGCTGAGCACGTTGTCGGTGCCGGTCGTATGCTGGGTGATGCCCATCGAGTAGACGATCGATGCGCTGGGCGCGGTGGCGAAGGCCCGCGCCGCACGGCGGATCTCCTCGGCGGGGACGCCGGTGATCCGGGCGGCCGCCTCCGGGGGGCACTCCTCGACCGCCGCGCGGAAGCTCTGGAAATCCTCGGTCCGCCTCTCGACGAAATCCATGTCCGCCAGCCCTTCCTCCAGGATCACGTTCATCATGCCGTTGAGCAGGGCCACGTCCGTTCCCGGCCGGTGGCGCAGATGGATGTCGGCGATGCCGGCCAGGGAGATGCGGCGCGGGTCGGCCACGATCAGCCTGGTGCCGCCGGAGGCCACGGCCTGGCGGATCAGGATCCCGATCACCGGATGGCATTCCGTGGTGTTCGAACCGATGACGAAGATCAGGGGCGCCCGGCGCAGCTCCTCGATGCTGTTGGTCATGGCCCCGCTGCCGAAGGCCTTGGCCAGGCCGGCCACCGTGGAGGCGTGGCAGAGCCGGGCGCAGTGGTCCACGTTGTTGGTCCCGCAGACCGCGCGCATGAACTTCTGCATGATGTAATTGTCTTCATTGGTGGCCTTGGCCGAGCTCAAGCCCGCCAGGCTGTCCGGCCCGTAGCGGCTCTTCAATTCCAGCAAGCGCCCGGCCGCCAGGTCCAAGGCCTCCTCCCAGGAGGCTTCCCGGAACGAGCCGTCGGTCTTGATGAGCGGCTTCTGCAAACGGTCCGGCCGGCCGATGAACTCCATGCCGAAGCGGCCCTTCAGGCAGGTGTTGCCGTCGTTGGGGATCGAGCCCGGCTCGCTGGTCACCCGCACCAGGCGTCCCGTCGCCTTGCTCACGTTGAGCACGAGCTGGCAGCCCACCCCGCAGTACGGGCAGGTTGTGGTGGTCTTGACGATGTCCTTGGCCTTCCCCAACCCGCAGGCCGCCCGCTCGTAGAGGGCTCCGGTCGGACAGGCGCCGACGCACTGGCCGCACAGCTCGCAGGTCGACTCCTTCAGCTCTATATCGAAGCCCGTGGAGACCTGCACCTCTCCGGAGCGCCCCTTGAGGGTCAGGGCCTCGACCCCCTGCACCTCGGCGCAGATCTTGACGCAGCGCTGGCAGCGGATGCACTTCGAAGGGTCGTAGACGATGGCCTTGCTGCCGGTCGCATAGTTCCTGCCCTCCGCCGGAAGAGCCACCGAGGGGAAGCGGTTTTCGCTGATCTGGTACTCGTAGGCGTAGTCTTGCAGGAGGCAGTCCCCGTCCTTGTCGCAGGTGGTGCAGCGCAGGTTGTGCTCGCTCACCAGCAGCTCAAGGATCAATTTGCGTGAAGAACGTATGAGCTCGCCATCCGTGCGCACCCGCATACCCTTCTCGGCCAGGCGCGTGCAGGCGGTATGCAGGCCGGGCTGGCCGTCGATTTCCACCAGGCAGAGCCGGCAGCTTCCCGTGGGAGTAAGCCGGGGGTCATAACATAGGTGGGGTATATGGATCCCGTGCTCGAGGGCTACTTGCAGGATGGTCTGCCCGCTGCGAGCTTCCAGCTCGCGGTCGTTAAGATGCAACTTGATGGAGTCCAATGTTAGCTACCTCGACCGGACTTCAAGGATGCTGCCCGTTCCAGATCGCAGCGCAGGCAGCGGCCCGACTCCTGGCAGGCGGAGCCGGGGGCCAACCCCCCCAGCACCTCCTCGAAACAGAGCCGCCTTCGGCCGGCCTCGGCCATCGATTCCCTGGCCCGCGGAAGGCTCCTCTCCAGCTGCTCCTCGGAGGGGCGCCACAGGCTCGCTCCCACGTTGGCCGGGAGCAGCCCGCTGCCGCCGAGCATTCGGTCGATGGCCAGGGCGGCCTTCTGCCCGGCGCCGATCGCCTCGACCACCGTGGCGCCGCCGGATACGCAGTCCCCGCCGGCGTAGATGCCCGCGGCCGAGCAAGCCCCCGTGAGCGGGTCCACCTTGATGCCGCCCCTGGAGTTGCGCTCCAGGATCCCGGAAGCCGGCTCGACCGTGGCCTTCTGGCCGATCGCCGGCAGGATCTGGTCGCACTGCAGGATGTACTCGCTTCCCTTTACCGGAACGGGCCTCCGCCGCCCCTGCTCGTCCGCATCGCCGAGCCGCATGCGGATCAGCTCGATGCCGGTGACCTTTCCGTTCTCGCCGAGAATCCGCTTCGGAGCCGCCAGCTCATGTAGCTCGATGCCCTCCTCCAGGGCGGCTTCGACCTCCTCCTCGTAGGCCGGCATCTCCTCCCTGCTGCGCCGGTATATGATCGAAACCCTCTCCGCCCCGAGCCGCAAGGCCGAACGGGCGGCATCGACGGCCACGTTTCCTCCGCCGATGACGGCCACGCTTCTCCCGCCGGGAACCTCCTGTCCCAGCGCCCGGGCGCGCAGGTACTGAAGGGCGTCGGACACCCCTTTCAGCTCCTGCCCCTCGATGCCCAGGGCTTCGCTCTGATGAGCCCCTGTAGCCAGGAAGACCGCCCGATAGCCGTTGCGCATCAGCGATTTCAGGTCCGCGACCGGGCTGGCCGTGCGCAGCTCCACCCCATGGGAGAGGATGAAGTCGATGTCCGCCTGCAAGATCCGCTTCGGCAGGCGGTATTCGGGAATCCCCACCGCGAGCATTCCGCCGGGAATGGGCAGGGCCTCGTAGACGGTGCTCGGCCGGCCCAGCAGGGCCAGGAAGTAGGCGCAGCTCAAGCCGGCCGGGCCGCTGCCGACGACGGCCACCTCCCTCTTGCCCCGGGCCGCGGGCGCCAAGGGCCTGGAGGGCTGCTTGGAGTAGTCCGCGGCATAGCGCTTGAGGGCCCTGATGGCCAGCGGCTCGTCCACGTCGGAACGCCGGCAGCGCCGTTCGCAGGGAGCGTCGCAGACCCGGCCGCAAACGGACACGAAGGGGTTGCGGAGGCGGATCAGGCGCACCGCGTCGTCGAGCCGGTCCTCCGTGATCAAGGCCAGGTACTCGGGTACATTCACCCCCGCGGGGCAGGCATGGGCGCAGGGGGCCTCCACCAGGGCTTCACAGACGGAGGCGCGGCAGCGCTTCTCGCGGATGTGCTCCTCGTACTCCTCCCGGAAATGGCGGATGGTCGACAGGACCGGATTCGGCGCCGTCTGGCCCAGGCCGCAGAGCGAAAGGCTCTTGACCATCTGGCCCAGCTCTTCCAGCCGCTCGATATCCCCCTCCCGCCCCTCGCCGGCGCAAATGCGGCTCAGGATGTCGAGCATGTGGCGGGTGCCGACCCGGCAGGGGACGCACTTGCCGCAGGATTCCTTCTGCACGAAATCCAGGAAGTAGCGGGCGATGTCCACCATGCACGTGTTCTCGTCCATGACGATCAGCCCGCCGGAGCCCATGATCGCGCCGATCTCCTTGACCGCCTCGTAGTCCAGGGGCAGGTCAAGGTAGCGGGCCGGCACGCACCCGCCGGAAGGGCCCCCGATCTGGGCCGCCTTGAAGCGCCGGTTTTTCGGGATGCCGCCGCCGATGTCGAAGACGATCTTCCGTATCGAAGTGCCCATGGGCACCTCGACCAGCCCGGTATTGTTCACCTTTCCGGCCAGGGCGAAGATCTTGGTCCCCTTGCTGCCCTCCGTGCCGATGGACCGGTACCAGTCCTTGCCTTTCTGGATGATCAGGGGTACGCTGGCCAGGGTCTCCACGTTGTTGATGTTCGTGGGCTTGCCCCGGTAGCCCTTCTGCGCGGGGAACGGGGGCCTGGGCGTCGGCATGCCGCGTTTGCCCTCCAGGGAGGCGATGAGGGCGGTCTCCTCCCCGCAGACGAAAGCCCCCGCGCCTTCCCGCACCTCGATATCGAAGTCGAAGCCCGTGCCCAAAAGATCGTTTCCGAGCAGCCCGGCTTCCCGGGCCTGCTGGAGGGCTATCTTTGAATTGCGGACCGCCAGGGGATACTCGGCCCGGACGTAGATGATCCCGGAGGAGGCGCCGATCGCGTAGGCGGCGATGATCATGCCTTCAATTACAGCGTGCGGGGTTCCCTCCAGCACGCTGCGGTCCATGAAGGCCCCCGGGTCGCCCTCATCGGCGTTGCAGATCAGGTACTTCTCCCGGCCCGGGGCGTTGCGGCAGAACCGCCACTTGACCCCGGTCGGAAATCCCGCCCCGCCCCGCCCCCTTAAGCCCGCCTCCCGGACCTCCTCGATGACCGCCTCGGGTTTCATCTCCGAAAGGGCCTTGGCCATAGCCAGATAGCCCCGATGGGCGATGTAGTCGTCGAGGTCGAGGGGATCGACAATGCCGTTCAGTTGCAGCACGCGCCGGGTTTGCTGGGCGTAAAAGGGTACTTCATAATCGTGAACGATCCTCCGGCGCGTGGCCGGATCGACATAGAGCAGCTCCTCGATGACCTCATCGCCAAGCAGGGCTTTGTCGATGATCCTGCCGGCATCCTCCGCCTGCACCTTCGGGTAGAACACGTGGCTCGGCCACAGCACGACGATCGGGCCCATGGAGCAGAACCCGGGACAGCCCACCGTCTTGATCGGCACTTCGTTCTCCAGGCCCCGCTTCTTTACCTCCGCCTGGAAGGCTCGAAGCACCTCAGGCGAGACATAGGCCGTGCAGGCGGTGCCGCCGCAAATGGTGATTACCTTTTTGTTGGGATCGATGGCCGATTCGAGCTGCTGCTGCCGCCTGCGGAACTCTGCTACGGAGCGGTATCTTTTCACCGGCTCTCTTTTCCTTCGATGCTTCTCAGGATCTGCTCCGCCCGGCGGGCAGACATATTCCCGTAATAGACGTTGTCCACGACCATGATCGGCGAAAGGGCACAGGCGCCGAGGCAGGCCACCGTCTCGAAAGAGAAAAGCATGTCTTCGGTAGTCCCGCCATCCTCGACGCCGAGCACGTTGCGCACCGCCGTGATTACCTTCTTCCCGCCCCGCACGTGGCAGGCCGTGCCCCGGCAGCAGCGCACCAGATGCTTGCCGTGCGGCTCGGTGTAGAACTGGGCGTAGAAGGTGATCACCCCGTACATGCGGCTGGTGGGGATGCCGGTGCGCGCGCTCACCCAGCGGAGCACGGGCGGGGGCAGATAGCCGTACGCCTCCTGTATCTCCTGCAGCAGGGGGATGAGGAAATCGGCAGGCAGCCTGCCGACCGGATGCAGCTTCTCGTATTTTTCCAGAACTCTTTCGGCCTGACCGATGTCGAGCCCGGTCTCAGGTAGGCTGTTCATACATTTTCAAAGAAGACTGCGGCACTATATCAAAGCAAACTTGTCATGTCAAGTTTTAGCGCAATAGCCGATACAGGTTTTCCCGGGCCGGCGGTTTCGGGCCCTGGTCCCGAGACTCCTACTCCTTCCTGGCCAGCCTGGCGAACTCTTCGAGCACCGCTTCCTTGGCCCGGGCCCTGATGATGGCCACCTTGAAGGTCTCCTTGGCCGCCTCCAGCAGGTGCGCCCGCCGCGTTTCCCGATCGAAAAGGCCCAGCGCGTACACCCGGTATACCGGATTGCCTTCGGGGCAAAGCCGGCCTTCGGCCTGCCACATCTCGCGGATGTAGTCGGCCTTTTCCCGAGGCAGGTACATGACGGCGTTGTAGGCTCCCAGCTCCGTATCGAGCTCGGGCAGCCTCGCCTTGGCCCGTCTGGCCGCTTCGGGAAGGAGCGCGTTCAACCGGTTCTTGAGCCACACGGCGTAGCGCTGCAGCATGTCCTCCACGCCGCTGAACTGGGCGCCCCGCGCATCGCCCTTGTCCTCGGATACGCCCACGTACACCAGGTATTTCTTGGGCACCTCCCAGCTCCTGACGCCGGCCGCCTTCAGGGCCGCCGCGCCGCCCCTGGTCCACCTCGGCGCATCCCGGGCCGGATCCGAGCCCCGCTCCCACAGGATCTGGCCCGGCCGGCGGCACTCGCTGGGGGGAGCGCTGAGGCAGCCGCCCAAAAGCGCCAGGACCAGGGCCGAGCCCAGCCCGGCAAACACGGAAACCGTCCTGTTCATGCTGCCAACTATAGCACGCCGGCTGGGATTCGTCTTTTCCTTGACGGCTGGCAGGGGAGGCTCTATATTCGATATATGCAACGCAAAGCTTTGGGCTACGATTCCGACCTGCTGCGCGGGAACACGGATTCCATGCTGCTGTTCCTGATCGAGCAGCACGGGGAAAGTTACGGCTACCGGCTGATCAAGGAAATCGAGCAGCGCAGCCGCGGGTTCTTCCGCTTCAAGGAAGGGACCGTGTACCCCGCCCTGCGCAAGCTGGAGAACGAGGGGCTGATCCAGGGCTCCTGGAAACGGCTGCCCAGCGGCCAGGAGCGCCGCTACTACCGCATCACCAGCAAGGGACGAGCCTCGCTGCAAAAGAAGATCGCCATGTGGCAGAACTTCAATACCGCCATGGGTCTGGTGTTCGGGCCGGCCGTGGGCTGAGCGAGCCGGGCAAGCCGATGCGCGCCGAAATCAGGACTTACCTGGAACAGGTCCGCAACCACCTGAACCTGGAGCCTGCGATGGAGCGCAAGGTGCTTTCCGAGCTGTACAGCTATTTTCAGGAGAAAATTGCCGAGCTCGAGGAGCAGGGCTATTCCAAGGCGAGCGCAGCCCGGGAGGCCATCCGCAGCTTCGGCGAGGCCAGGCTGGTGGCCCGCCTCAGCTATGAGGCCTTTAGCCGGGGAAGCTGGATCGAAGCCCTGATCAGCGCCCAGCCGCACCTGATCGCCGCGGCGCTTTTCGCCACCCATTTCTGGCGCCGGCCCCTGTTCCTGGCCTCGGCCTTCATCCTGCTCGCCGGCGCCTCGGCTCTGGCCTGGCGCCGGGGCCAGCCGAGCTGGCTGTTCTCCTGGACCGGCTACGTCCTGTTCCCGCTGTTGGTGGCGGCCTACCTCGCCCGGCGCCTGGCCGGGCCGGCTCTGGTGTTCCTGCTGCAGGGCGAGGGGGGCCTCTCCTCCCTGTGGCCGCTGCTGCCCCTGGCGGGGCTGTATACCCTGTGCGTCTGGCTGCTGATCGCGGCCACGCGCAGCGCTTTGCGCAGGGACTGGCTGTTAGCCTCCCTCATGCTCCTGCCCCTGCCCATCGCCGGCTTCTGGGCGGTCACCATCGATCGCCTCATCCCCCTGGTCGCCAGGCTGGGCCCCGAGCTGCACCGCTGGGACGCGGCCATGGCCTGCACCTTCGCCGTAATGGCCCTGGTCTCGGTGGTGTTCGTGCGCCTGCGGCAGCGGATCCTCAAGACCGGCGCGCTGCTCTCGGTAGCGGCCCTTGGCGCCGCCGTGGCGGCGCGGGTCATCTGGACCGAGATCAGCCTGCTCGGCCTGGCCGCCGTGACCTTCCTGGTGCTGGGCTTCATCTGGAGCCCGGCCCTGCTCAAGTCCCTGCCGGGCGGAGGCCGCAAGGAGTCCCCGCTTCCGATCGAAGAGCTTCCCGAGGAGCCTGCCGGTTAAAAGGCTTGACAGCGCCGCCGCGCCCGATTACCTTAAGCATAGACAGGCAAGGTATGATCGGCGGGCGCTCCCTGGGCAGGCTGGCGATCCACATCCTCTACCGGGTGTTCAAGCAGGTGCTGCTGCAGATCCGCATCCGGGGCTGGGGCAGGCTGGCGCGCCTCGCGGCCAGCGGCGAGCCGCTGATCTTCGTTTCCAACCACATCGGCTCCTTCGGCCCGGTTTCGGTCCTCTCCTCGCTGCCGGCCAAGCTCTATCCCTGGGTGGCCCACGAGGTGACGGAGATGAAGAAGGTCGCCCGGCATCTGCAGCTCGAGTTCACCGAGCTGGAGCTGAAGCTGCGGCCGCCGCTCAGCGTGTGGCTGGCCCGGGTGATCGGCCGCATCTGCGTGGCCCTCATGCGGAACATCGAGGCCATCCCCGTGTACTCCGGCAGCCGGCGCATCCGCTCCACCCTGCAGCGCAGCCTGGAGCTGCTGCTCTCGGGCAAGAACATCCTGGTGTTTCCCGAGGACAAGGAGCGCCCGATCAACGAGGTGCTCGGAGATTTCAACACCGGTTTCCTGGCCATGGCCAGGCTTTATTACCAGAAGACCCGCAAGCTGATCCGCTTCCTGCCGGTGGCGGTGAACGAGAAGGTGAAGGCCATCAAGATCGGCAACCCGATCCGTTTCGACGTCCGCCTGCCCTTCCTCCAGGAAAAGCTGAGGCTGAAACAGAAGCTCGAGGAGGCGATCTACTCTCAATATTATTCCCTGCAGGCGGAGCTGGCCGAATCCCCTTGAGCCGTTTAGCTCCCCAAGAGCAGAAGGCAGCTCACTTCACCGTCAGGGAGAACACCCCGTCCCAATCCTCGGGCGGGGGACTGCGTCGGAACAGCTCGATCCGGCGCAGGAAGACCGCGCTCGGCTGGTCATGATACCTGCTTTTAAGGTAGCTGAAGGCCTTCACCGCCTCGCCCCATCGCTGGCGCCGGTACAGGGTCAGGCCCTGCTCGAAGACCTTGCATATCTCCCATAGCTTGTCCTGCAGGACTTCGAATATGCGCACCGGCCTGCTCTTGCCCTTTACCGTCAGCGTGTCCAGCTCCCGGCACAGGAACTGGTGGGCGACCTTGGACTGGACCGATTCGGTGATCAGGCTCTTGGTCCCATAGCTCTTGTTGGCCCCCTCCAGCCGGGCAGCCGGGTTGACCGTATCCCCGCTGGAGGTGAAAGCCATGCGCTCCCCGGTCCCCACGCTGCCGAAGACCACCGGCCCGGCGTGAATGTCGATGCCGATGGCCAGCGCCTTCCGGCCGGCCTTGGCGCTCAGCTCTTTGTGCTCGGCCATGGCCTGGCGGATCTCCATGGCCGCCTTGCAGGCGGCCAGCTCTTTGCGCGCCCCGTCGAAAAAGGCCATGATCGCGTCGCCGACGAACTTATCGATGTCCCCGCCGTTAGCCAGGATCACGGAGGACTGGAGGTCCAGGTAGTGATTCAGCAGGCTGACCACCTTGTCGGGGGCGAGCCCTTCGCACAGGCTGGTGAAGCCCCGAATGTCGGTGAACAGGAAGGCCAGCTCCTTGCTCACCGTGGTCGGCTTCTCGCGCTCGGCCAGGGCCCGGCCGCTGTCGATCACCGAGCGCATGATCGTGCGGCTGAAGTTGCGCATCAACACGAAGCTCAAGACGGAAACGATCACCAGGATCAGCGCCAGGAACGAGATCAGCAGCCTGCGCTGGATGCCCTGCCGCAGCTCGCCCCGCCCGGATTCGCGGCGGAACTCCGGGTACTCCCGGTAGGACTCGTTCGACAGGTTCCTCTGGGTGATGAACAGGACCAGGAAAAAGGCGTTGTAGGCCAGAGAGGCCAGGAATACGGCATACAGCACCGGGGAGGAGGCGGCGAAATAGCTCCTGCTTCCGGCATGGACCAGCGCGTGGCTGAGGACCGTGGCCAGCGCCAGGCTGGAGCTCAGCAGGCTGACCAGGATCGGCAAGGCCCGGCGGGGATCGGTCAGCCCGGGCCGAACGCGGTCCAGAAACGGGCAGGCGATCTTGTACAGGCGCAGGGCCGGGATCAGGAGGATCAGGACGGCCAAAGCGGTGCGAAGCGCGCCTCCGGCGGAGGAGCCCGCCAGCTCGGTGCAAACCTGCAGGGGGCTGTACAAGCCCGGCAGCTTCAGGTGCAGGGGCAGGAAGAACCAGGCCAGCAGGGCCAGGGAATAGAGGATCTCCACGGCGTGCAGGCCCAGGCGGGCGGCGGTGTCTTGGTTCATTGCTCGTCGCCGTATTGCTCGAGGAGCTTCTGCTTGGCCATGGCCTTGTCCAAGTACTCCGCGGCCTGCTCGTACTCCAGGTCGACCTGCAGCACCTGCTGGAACAAGCCGATCGCATCCTGAAACTCCTCGGCCTTATGGGCGTTCACGGCTTGCCGGTAGAGGCCCGGGAGCTGGGTCCGGATGCGTCCCCGATGCTCCTCCAGGCCGGCCAGCTGGCCCGGGTCGCGGGTGCCGCGGGCCAGGAGGTTGATCCTGCGCTGGGCCGAGCCCAGCTCGCTCTGGCCGATCAGGCGGTCGATCTGCTTAAGGCCGCCGTCGAAGGAGGCCGCCGCCTCGCTGCGCGCGCGCCCAGCGGTAGTTCAGGTCGTAGCCTAGGGCCTCGAGCTCCCGGTCATAGCCATGACCCAGCCTCCGGTTCAGGTCCTCCAGCAGCGCCAGCTCCTTGCCGGCCTCGCCGAACTGCCCCTTCTCGATCCCGCCCTCCGCCGCCAGGAGGTGAATGGCCACGATCCGGTCGAGCTCGGAGAGCATTCTCCGCTGCTCGGAGCGGACGGTGGAGTTCCGAGGATCGATGGCCAGGGCCCGGCCGAGGCCGCGGAAGGCTTCGATGGTCAGCTTTTCCCGCGCCGGGACCGGTGTGTTTTGGCGGATCTGGTCCCTGTCCGCCTTGGCGCGCAGCAGGAATCCCTGCACCAGGCTGGCCCGGATCGCGCTGGTTTCACGCCTCAGGCTGCCCGCATCCTGGTCCTGCGGCAGGAGCGGATAGGCCTTCTGGACGGCCAGGCAAAGGGCGTAGTCCTACTCCTGGCTGCGCTTGGCCCGGGAAAGCAGCGCCCGCGCTTCCCGCAACCGCGCGCGGCCTTCGGAGCTGCGGAAGTTGTCCAGCTTTTCCAGGTAGGCCTGGGCCTTCGGGTTGTCCGGATCGTAGCGCAGGGCTACCTCGAGATACCGGCGCGCCTCCGCTACCCGGGAATATTCGCCCCTGGTTACCAGGTACAGCTGATAGCGCGCGACCCCCTGCTCGGTCAGGGCTCTGGACTTCGCCTGATCGTCGAGCCCGGACGGCAGGAACCTGGAATCCGAAAGTCTCGTGCAGCCGGCGAGCAGGCCCAAGACGAGCAGAAGCGCCCCTGCCTCCTTCATACTTCTATCCCGCCTGGCATTGTACCCCCCACGGGCATGATACCTTCAGCGGCTGCGGGGGGTAAGGCTCGCTGCCCGCTTCCAGGAGCCAACCGGGGGGTTGACCACGCCCGCGTCAATTATTATTGTATTACAAAGTATTACCATTGACCGCCCCGGGCGGCCAGGGAGGCTGCTGTTGGTACGGAACAAGGAAGAGGTCTTCAGCTTCAAGGTGGGCAAGGCGCTCGCCGGGGCGATCCGGCGCCTGCCCAACCGCTCGGAGTTCTTCCGCGCGGCCATCCTCTCCGCCCTGGAACACGCCTGCCCGCTGTGCCAGGGCACCGGCATCCTGACCCCGGAGCAGAAGAAACACTGGAACGCCTTCGCCCGCGACCACGCCGTGAGCCACTGCCGGGACTGCAACGCCGTCTACCTGACCTGCAATGGCGCGGGCCGGACCCGCAAGGCGCAAAGGCACGCATGACCCGCGCCGCAGCCCTCGCCCTCCTTCTGCTATCGGGCTTGGCCGGCGGCTGCAGCCGCGGTCCTCAGGCTGCGGGTGACTCGCGCCTCAGCGTGTTCGTGAGCATCCCGCCCCAGGCCTACTTTGTGGACCGCGTCGGAGGCCAGCGGGTGCGGACCGAGGCGCTGGTGAGGCCGGGTCAGGATGCGCACACCTACGAGCCGACGCCCCGCCAGATGTCGGAGGTGGCCCGAGCCAAGGTGTATTTCCGCATCGGTTTTCCCTTCGAGAATGCGCTGATCCCGCGCCTCGAGGATACCGTACCCGGGTTGTCGATCGTAGACACCCGGCAGGGAATCACCCTGCGCCCCCTCGAGGGCGAGGATGCCGCCGGCGCGCAGGCGGGGCTGGACCCCCACATCTGGATGAGCCCGACCTTAGTGATGAGGCAGGTCCGGACCATCCGGGACACCCTGATCCGGCTGGACCCGGCGGGCGAAGGGGAATACCGGGCCAACGCCGAGCGTTTCATCTCGGAGCTCCAGCGGGTACGCTCCCGCATCGCGGAGGTCCTGGCCACGTTGCGGGGACGGGCCCTGCTGGTCTACCATCCGGCCTTCGGCTACTTCGCCGACGAGTTCGGGCTGAAGCAGGTGCCGGTGGAAAGCGCCGGCAAGGAACCCACCTCCCGCCAGCTGGCCCGCCTGATCGAGCGGGCCCGGGCGCAGGGGATCAAGGTCGTGTTCGTGCAGCCCCAGTTCTCGCAGGCGGGGGCCCGCGCCATGGCCGAGGCCATAGGCGGGGCGGTGGTGCCGCTGGACGACCTGGCCTACGACTACCTGAACAACCTGCAAACGATCGCCCGCACGATCCAGGAGGCGCTGCATTGAGCCCGGAGAGCCCCATCGTAATCTTCGAACGGGTGAGCTTCGCCTACGGGGGTGAACCGGTGGTGGTCGAGGCCAGCTTCGACATCCGGCCCGGGGAGTTCGTCTCGGTGGTGGGACCCAACGGCGGGGGAAAGACCACCCTGCTGCGCCTCATCCTGGGGATGGTTCGGCCCGATACGGGCACCGTTCAGGTACTCGGGGGCGCGCCGGAACGGGCGCGCGGGCGCATGGGATACGTGCCCCAGTTCTCCCGCTTCGACCCGCTGTTCCCGGTCACCGTGATGGACGTGGTGCAGATGGGCCGCATCGGCGGCTTCGTGGCCGGGCCTTACCGCCGCGAGGACCGCCTGGCCGCCGCCGAAGCGCTGGAGAAGGTGGGCCTGCCGGAGCTGCGCTGGCGGCCTTTTTCCGCCCTGTCCGGCGGGGAGCGCCAGCGGGTGCTCATCGCCCGGGCGCTGGCCACCCATCCCCGGCTGCTGCTCCTGGATGAGCCGACGGCCAACGTGGACCGGGCGGCCACCGCCAAGCTCTACGAGCTTCTGGTGGAGCTGGCCCGCAGCCTCAACATCGTGCTGGTTTCGCACGACATCGGCATCGTCTCCAAGTTCGTCTCCAATGTGCTCTGCGTGAACCGCACGGTGGTGAAGCATCCGATCAGCGCCTTCACTGGCGCGATGCTGAGCGAGCTGTACGGCAGCGACATGGCCCTGGTGCGCCACGACCACGAGTTTCCGTAGGAGAGCTGAAGCGATGGACTTTCTCCATGACCTGGTCCGCTTCCCGTTTCTGCAGTACGCCCTGGTTACCGGCCTGCTGGCCTCGATCGCCTCCGGGGTGGTGGGCAGCTTCATCACGGTACGGCGCATCAGCTACATCGCCGGGGCCATCGCCCACACCGTGCTCGGGGGCATGGGCCTGGCCCGCTACTTGCAGCGCAGCCTGGGCTGGGAGTTCGCCACCCCCCTGGCCGGCGCCGTGGCCTCGGCGCTGCTGGCCGCGATCATCATCGGGGCCGTCACCCTGTACGGCAAGGAACGGGAGGACACGGTCTTGAGCGCGGTCTGGTCGATCGGCATGGCCGTGGGCATCTTCTTCATCGCCCGCACGCCGGGGTACAACGACGATCTGATGAGCTACCTGTTCGGCAACATCCTCATGGTGCGCCGGGCGGACCTCGCCATGATCGCCGGCCTGGACGGCCTGGTGCTGGCCATCAGCTTCCTGTTCTACTACAAGCTGGAGGCGGTCTGTTTCGACGAGGAGTTCGCCCGCCTGCGCGGGGTGCAGGTCGAGCTGTACTACATTCTGCTGCTGTGCCTGACCGCCCTGACCATCGTCATCCTGCTCCTGGTGGTCGGCATCGTCATGGTGATCGCCCTGCTGGCCCTGCCGGCGGCGGCCGCGGCCTACCTGACCCGGCGGCTGTGGCACACGATGATCGTGGCCACCGTGCTTTCGGGGCTGCTGATGACCGGCGGCCTGGCGCTGAGCTATGGGCCGAACCTGCCTTCAGGGGCGACGATCATCATCCTAGCCGGCCTGGTCTACCTGCTGGTCCTGGCCAGCCGGCCGCTGTGGAAAAGGCTGCGCCGTCAGGCCTTGAGGAAGTAACGCAGCGCGTAGAGAAAGCCGCTGGAGATTACGCCCACCGTAAAGTTATCGTCCAGGGCCCCGGAGAACAGCTCGGCCAGCGCGGCGAAGATCGGGCCGGCCAGCACCGCGTACAGCGGAATGGTCTGCACGGAGTACAGGATCCAGCCGGTCATGAAGCTCCCGGCCACGAAACCCAGCCCGCCCTCCAGGGTCCGCCCTCTCAGCAGCGCTACCTTGCCGAAGCGGAGCCCGATGACCTTGCTGAACAGGTCCCCCATGGTGATGAAGGCCAATCCCTGGTAGGGGATGGTATCGGGGAAGACCAGAAAGATGATGAAGATGGCCACCAGGAAACTGGTCATCGAAGAGAAGCGCTTGACCTCCGAGCTCTTGAACAGCTGGGTCAGCTTGAAGCGCGTGGCCATGCGGAACAGGTCCATGCCGCTGAAGATCAGCGCCAGGGCTCCGAGCAGCAGGAGCAGCGGCATGCGGCGGAACAGCAGGTCGATGGGGATGAACAGCAGTGCGAAGGGCCGGGCGATGACCCGCCACCACTTCATCTCCTTCTGCGCCCCGAAATGGAACACCCCGTGGCGCAGGCAGTTCCAGACGGACATGCCGGCCAGGAACCAGGCCAAAAGGGACAAGGCCAATCCCGCAGTCCCCAGGCCGGCCTCCAGCGGGGTGAGGATCCCCAGGAAGGTGAAGGCTACCAGCCCGGTCAGGTCGGCGTTGCGGCTGGCCGCGAACACCAGCGCGGCGGTGGCCGCGGCGGCCAGCAGGCCGCCGTAGAACAGGCGCCCCAGGGCCAGATACTCGGCGCAGAAGAACAGGAACAGGCCGGCGGCGGTCAGAAGCCCGCTGCCGCCGCGGAAACGCCGGTAGAAGGGGAAGAGGTGCCCCAGCACCGCGGCATAGCCCGGCAGGAAAATCCACGGCTCGGGGACCGCGAAGGCCGAGCGGGCGAAGAGCACCGCGGCGATCCCCTTGAGCAGATCGACCAGGGCCGTGAGCGCGGCCGGCCAGAAACCCACCCGCCGGTAGATCTGGAGGGCTCCGGCATCGCGTTCCCCGCGGGCGCGGCCGCCGGTCCCGCAGGCCCGCGCATCCAGCAGGTAGGCCGGGGACAGGCTGCCGAGAAAATAGCCGGCCAGGACAACGAGGGCTGCGCGCGCGCTGAGCGGCATGGGTTCCTCCTGTCGGCTCCGAGCGGGGAGCGCCGCCCCCCAAGCCCCGCGGCTGCTTCAATCCAGCTCGCCGTGCTCCACGTAGGCGTAGGCGCTGTGGTTGTGGATGCTCTCGAAGTTCTCGGCCTCCACGCTGAACCACCGGAAATCGCCCGTGGCCTTCAGCCTTTCGGTCGCCTCGCGCACCACGTCCTCCACGAAACGCGGGCGGGCGAAGGCCTGCTCGGTGATGTATTTCTCATCCTCCCGCTTCAGCAGGGTGAATACCTCGGTGGAGGCCGACTGCTCGATGAGGCGGATGATGTCCTCGATCCAGAAAAACTTGCCGAAAAGGAGCTGCACCCGCACGATGCCCCGCTGGTTGTGGGCCCCCTGCTCGCTGATCTCCAGGGAACAGGGGCAGACCGTGCCGACCGGCACCTGGATGCCCACGTAGAAGTGCCGGCGGCGGTCGCTCACCTCGCCCACATACTCGCAGGTGTAGCTCATCAGGCTCTTCTCGCCCGATACCGGGGCCTGTTTTTCGATGAAGTACGGAAAGAACACCTCGCCGTAGGCGCGGCTGGCGTCCAGGAGGTGGCGGATCTTGTCCAGCATCTGGAGGAAGTTGTTCATCGAGATATCGACATAGTACTGGTTGACCACCTCGATGAAGCGGCTCATGTGGGTGCCTTTGAAGTCGTGGGGCAGGTCGGCATAGAGGTTGATCGTGGCCACCGTGGTCTGGGTGCGGTTCTTCTTGTCCAGAACCTTGATCGGGTACTGGACCCCCTTCACCCCGACCTTTTGTAGTTCTATCCGGCGATGGTCCTTCTGGTTCTGGACGTCCTTCATGCGCGGGCCTTCATGCTCCGGGCTGCTCCTTCGCCTGGTCGAAGGAGAACTGCACGGTCTGGAAACCCCGCCTCAGCTCGCTTACCTCCTCGCCCACGTACTTGCCTTCGATCAGGCACTTGCGGAACAGCCGGGCGATGGCCTCCATTTCCGGCTCCTTCATCCCCAGGCGGGTCATCTCCTGTACCCCCAGGCGGACGCCGGCCGGGTTGGCCACGTTCTCCAGCGGCTCGAACGGCAGCAGGTTCATGTTCAGGATGATGTTGTTGTCCTTCAGGTGACGCGCCACCTCGTCCCCCCCGCCGAACTCCCGTACGTCGAGCGCGAGCTGGTGGCTCTCGGTGAAGCCGAACTCCTCGCCTTGGACCTTGAAGCCGGCATCATAGAGCTTGCGGCCCAAATGTTTGGCGTTGGCCACCGTATGGCGGGCGTAGGCCTGGCCGAACTCCATCATCTCGTACACGGTCAGGGCCAGGGACACCAGGGTGTCCAGGTGGTGGTTGGAGGAGGAGCCGGGAAAGGCGCCCTTGTCGATCTTGCGCCACTCGTTCTCCCCCGCGTTGGACAGGATGATCCCTCGCTGGGAGCCGAAGAAGGTCTTGTGCACGCTGGCGGTCATCAGCAGGGCGCCCTCGCCCAGGGGATCCTGAAACAGGCCCCCGGCGATCAGCCCCAGCACGTGGGCGGCATCGTAGAGGATGATCACCCCCCGGTCGCGGGCCAACTCGGCCAGCTCCCTCACCGGTTCGGGAAACAGGAACAGGCTCTTGCCCAGGATCAGCGCCTTGGGCGACAGGGCCCGGATCAGCTCCGCGGAGCGCTCCACGTCGATATGGTAGCCGTCCTTGGTGAAAGGAAAGTTTACGATGTTGCGGGTGTACTTGCCCACCGAGCCCACCCGGTGGTGGCTGATGTGCCCGCCCCCGGGCGTGGAGTTCACCATGACCACGTCGCCCGGAGTGATGAAGCGGCTGAACACCGCGTCGTTGGCCACGGTGCCGCTGATCGGCCGCACGTCCACCTGCCGGCAATGGAACAGGGTCTTGAGGTGCTTCTTCAGGCGGCTCTCTATTTCATCGATGATCTCCGTGCCCTGGTAGTAGCGCTCCCCCGGGTGCCCCTCGGCGTAGCGGTGGGCAAAATCCGAGCCCATCACCCGCCGGGCCCGCTCGCTCAGCACGTTTTCGCTGGCGATCAGGTTCAGGGTGCTCGCCCGCCAAGCATTCTGCTTGCGGACCAACTCTTCGATCTGGCTGATGTTGCGTTCGTACATGGGTTTCCTTAAATTGCCTCCACGATACCTGCAACCTCCGGGGGCGTCAAGGCCGGCTCCTCTCCCGGTCGTGCTCGCGGATCTTGGCCTGCACGCGCTCCCGCGCCTCGTCGTAGATCTGGCGGATGAGCGGGTCGCGGAAATTGTAGACCCGCTCCTCGAAGCCGGTCGAATCGAGGCGGTCGAACAGGCGGGCCTGGGCCTCCTGCAGGCTCTTGCCGTAGATGTGGTAGGAATCGGCGTGCCAGTTCAGGCGCCCCAGCTCGATGGGCCTGCCCGTGCGCCGTGCCACCTCATCGGCGATGGCCGTGCGGTTGAACTGGATGAAGCCGAACATGTTCATGAAGTTGGCGCCCCAGGCGTCGTTGGAGCGGAAGCGCACGTTGCAGTTCAGCCAGCCCGTTCCCCGCTCGTCGTACAGGATCCGGTACCAGAGGCTCTGCAGGCAGGGCGGGTCGTAGCAGTCGAAGTCCAGGTTGGGCATCCAGGTGATCATCTGGGCCTGGCGGGTGTGCGGCTGGGCGGCCAGCTTGGCCACCACCCGTTCGACCTGGTCCACCCGGAAGGCCCCGGCCGCCTCGGAGCGGCCGCCCTTCAGCTCCCGCCAGGACCCGTAGGCCGAAAGGCGCCCGTGGTAGGTGTACTCCCAGCGGGTGTCCTGGGGGTCGTTCATGTTCTTGACCCAGTGGTCCTTGGCCCCGAAGAGCTCCAGCACGTACTCCGAAAGGTCCTCGATGCCGCCGGGGAAGGCCTTGTGGATCATGGGGTCGGACCATGGCTCCAGGACCGTGATGTTCATCGTGGCGTCCAGGCTCAGGGGATCGCCCGGGCGGTCGTACTGGGTGGCCATAGGCACCCCGTTGCGGTGCAGCGCCACCAGGGCGAGCTCGTAGGCTTCGGCCAGGGAGCGGCCTTCGACGTGCAGCACGGGTATGTTCTTCATGCTCAATGCCGGAAGCTGCGCTGCCCGGTGAAGACCATGGCCACCCCGGCCTGGTTGCAGGCCTCGATCACCTCGTGGTCCCGCTCCGAGCCTCCGGGCTGAACCACCGCCGTGATGCCCTCCCGGATGCCCACCTCCACCCCGTCGCGGAAGGGGAAGAAGGCGTCCGAAACCATGCAGGCCCCGGCCAGTCCCCCGCGGCGCTCCCGCACCTCCTCGTCGATCGCCGAGCGCTCCCGGCCGGCGGGCAGTTCGCCGTAAGGCCGGCCGTGGCGCTCCCAGGCCAGGCGGTCGGACAGTTTGCGGTAGGCCTTGTCCCGGGCGATCTCGGCCACCCCGACCCGGTCCTGCTCGCCGGTGCCGATGCCAACCGTGGCCCCGTCACGCACGTAGATCACCGAGTTGCTGGTGACCCCCGACTCCACCAGCCAGCCGAACAGCAGGTCTTCGGCTTCGGAGGGCGTGGGCTGCCGGAGGATGCGGTACTCGCGCCCCTGGAAGGTGGCCGTCGCCGGCAGGAAATCCTCGACTCGCAGCGTGATCGGAGCGAAGGACCACTGCACGACCAGCCCGCCATCGACCAGGCTGGTGAAGTCCGGAACCCGCAGCCCGGCATACTCGGCCAGGCGCTCCATGTTTCCGATGCGCATCACCCGCAGGTTCTTGCGCCGGCCCAAAACGTCCAGCGCCCCGTCGGCGAAGCCGGGTGCGGCGACCACCTCGCAGTACTGCCCGGCGATGGCCTCGGCCGTTTCCCGGTCCAACTCCCGGTTCACCGCGATGGCGCCGCCGAAGGCGGCGATGCGGTCGGCCAGGTAGGCCCGGCGGTAGGATTCGGCCAGGGTTCGGCCCTTGGCCACCCCACAGGGGTTGTTGTGCTTGACGATCACCGTGCAGGGCGTGCCGTGCAGGTAGCGCAGGATGTTCAGGGCGCTGTCGACGTCGGTCAGGTTGGTCTTGCCCGGGTGCTTGCCCGATTGCAGGAGCTCCGCGTCCGAGGCGAGGTAGCGGCCCGGAGCGATGCTGCGCACCTCCCCTAGTACCAGGTTGCCCGCCTCCAGGCGGTACAGCGCCGCCTCCTGATCCGGGTTGTCCCCGTAGCGCAGGCCCCTGCGCCGCCCGTGGATCGTCCAGCTCACCTTGCGGAAGCGCAGGGTCTGGGCCTGGCCGCCTTCGCCGAAGCGCATCTCGAGGGTCTCGGGAAAAAACTCCTGGCGCACGGTGCGATAGGCGGCCTTGAAGTCCCTGGCGTTCATGTCTTCACTCCGGGATGGATTCGCGGGTAGGAAGCGGCCACCCGGTCGTAGGAACAGCCGCCCAAGTACTCGGCGACGGCCCGGTCGTAGCCCGCGGTATAGGCGAAGGCCTTCTGCGCCAGCCGGAAGCGCGTGGCCAGCCCGATCCGGCCCCCGCCGTTTTCCAGCTCCGCGACCAGGGGCCCGTAATCGGCGGGGTCCACCACGGCGGCCACGCGCAGGAAGTTCTTGGCCGCGGCCCGCGCCAGGCACGGCCCGCCGATGTCGATGTTGGCCCGGGCCTGCTCCGGCCCGTTCGGGCTGTTCGGGCCGGCCTCTAGCCGGGCCACAGTCTCAGCGAAGGGGTACAGGTTGACCACCACCAGGTCGATCGGCACGGCCCCGGTCCGGCTCAGGTCCGCGGCGTGCGATGTGTTGTAGGTCTCGGCCAGCAGGCCGAGGTAAATCTTGAAATCCAGCGTCTTCACCAACCCGCCCTGCATCTCCGGCTGTCCCGTGTAGTCCGATACCTGGGTCAGGTTCCGGGCGGCCTCCCGCCCGAGCAGCTCCCGGATTACGGAGTAGCTGCCTCCGGTGGAAAACAGGCGCAGCTTCGGGTTGATGCGCACCAGGGCCGGGACCAGCCGATCCAGGCCGCGCTTGTCGTATACGCTGATCAGCGCGTGGCGGAGGGGGACCGCATCATCTATGGTTTCTACGAAGTTCACGGTTTCTCTCCTTGCCGTTTCACGAGCGGTGGAGGAAGCGCCAGGCGGTGAGCGCGTACAGCCGTGCCGCCTCCTCCAGCTCGGCGACCTCCACGTACTCGTCCGCCTGGTGGGGGATGTGCCGCGGCCCGGGGCCGTTCACCAGGCAGGGGATGCCCTTCCAGGCCGAGAGGAAGGTGCCGTCGGTGGCCCCGGGCACGCCGCCATAGACCGGCTCCCGGCCGGTGAGCTCGCGGTAGGCCCTGGCCGCTTCCACGACGATCGGCTCCTCCCTGCCGATGGCCACCACGGGGCGGTCTTCGATGAACTCGATGCCGGCCTGGAAGTCCGGGTCTTCGGCGGCCAACCCGTCCAGGAGCCCCTGGAGCTCCCGGCGCACCCGCTCGTGGCTCTGTCTCGGCACGGTGCGGATGTCCAGGAAGGCCTCGGCTTCGCCGGGCATCACGTTCGCTTGAGCCGGGCAGCCGGGAGGCGGGGAGCGAAGCACGGTGAAGGTCACCGAGGGATAGCCGAGCAGCTCATCCGCGCCGCAGCGCTCGATCTCCTTGGCCTCGTAGCGCTCGAAGGCCAGGATGATTCTGGCCAGGCGGGTGTTGGGGTTGATCCCGGTGCGGGGCATGGCCCCATGGGCCATGCGCCCCTTGACCCGCACGATGGCCCGCAGCGCCCCTTTCATGCTGAGGCAGAGCTGATTTTCTTCCGGCTCGGGCAGCAGGGCGGCATCCACCCCGTCGGCGTGCCCCCGGCGGATGAAGTCCTTGATGCCGATCATCATCCCCTCTTCGTCGCAGACGAAGCACAGGGCGAGACGCCCCGGGAAGCCGGTCCCGAGGGCGAGCAGGGCCTTGGCGGCCAGCAGGTTCACGGCCAGGCCCGCTTTCATGTCGCAGGCGCCGCGGCCGTAGATGCGCCCCTCCCGCAGCTCGCCGCCGAAGGGGTCCACGCTCCAGCGGCCCCGGTCCCCCTCCGAGACCACGTCGGTGTGCCCTTCCAGCAGCAGCACGGGCCCGGGCCGCCCGAGCTCCAGGCTCAGGAACAGGTTCTCCCGCCCGGGCTGGACCTCCTCGATCGCCGGCTCGCGTCCCAGCTCTGCGGTGATCCAGCGCCGCAGGTATTCCACGACCCCGTGCTCGGTGTTGCCCGTTTCCGGCCGGATCACCGAATCGATGCGCACCAGCTCCCGGGTCAGGGCGACCAGCTCCTCGGTGTCGATGCCGGCTATGAGCTTTCGTTCTACGGAGTCCAGGCGAGCCTCCTCGGCTGCCTCTTTTTGTACGCTAGATCGCAGGGGCCCGTCTACTGCTGCTTGTAGCGCGTATAGGAATCGAAGCCGACAACGGTCAGGATGATGATGCCCTTGATGAGGTACTGGACGTAGACCTGGATGCCGAGCAGGTTGAACATGTTGTTGACCACGTTCAGCAGCAGAACCCCGATCATCGTGCCGATGATGCTGCCCTCGCCGCCGGAAACGCTGGTGCCTCCGATGACGCAGGAAGCGATGGCGTCCAGCTCATAACCCTGCCCGGCCAGGGGGGTGGCGGCGTTCAGGCGCGAGGCGTAGATGATCCCGGCCAGGGCCGCCATCACCCCGCCGATGACGAAGGTCATGATATGGTAAAAATCCACGGGCACCCCCGAGAGGCGGGAGGTTTCCTTGTTCCCGCCTACCGCGCAACTGTATCTGCCCAGCGTGGTCTTGCTCAGGATGAACTGCCAAAGGGCGACCATGCTCAGGAAGATCAGGATGGGGAAGGGGATTGGCCCGATGTATCCCGAGCCTATGAACTTGAACTCCTCCGAGCTGCCCACGACCGGATAGCCTCCCGTATACAGGTAGGTAAGCCCGCGGAGGATGGTCATGGTCCCCAGCGTCGTGATGATGGCCACGATATGCAGCTTGGCGGTCAGGACCCCATTGAGCGTGCCGAAGAACGCGCCCGCCACCAGCACCAGGACCACGACCGCGTACCAGGGCATGATCTGCTGCAGTTTGAGGCTCATGGCGGCGGTAAGTGCCAGGAGCGAGCCCACGGATATGTCGAAGCCGCCGCCGATGATGACGAAGGTCGTACCGATGGCCATCACGCCCACGATCGAGCTCTGGCGCAGGATGTTCAGGAGGTTCGTGGAGGACAGGAAGTCGGGGGTGACGATGGAGATGATGACGCTGATGAACACGAAGCCGATCATCAATCCGTACTTCTTAAGGGAAAAACCGCCGCGCTTCGTCCAGATCGCCTTCCACCTGCCGCTGCTGCTCATGGTGCCTCCCCTTGAAGCATCGAGTGAATGACCTGCTCCTGGCTCACCCCCCGGCCGAATTCCGCCGCGATCTTCCCGGTTCGCATGACCAGGATGCGGTCGCAGATCTTGATGATCTCCTGGACCTCGGCGGAGATGAACAGGATACATGTCCCCTGGTCGGCGAGCTCCCGCATTAGCCTGTGGATCTCGGCTTTCGAGCCCACGTCGATCCCCCGAGTCGGCTCGTCCATGATCAGGATCCGCGGCTGCGAGAGCAGCCACTTGCCGACCACCGCCTTCTGCTGGTTGCCGCCGCTCAAGAGCTTGGTCTGCTGGTTGTAGCCCGTGGTCTTGATATCGAGCTGCTTTACGATCTTGCCGACGGCCTCCAGCTCCCGCGCCTTGACCAGCACCGGCCCCCGGCGGAACCTGTTCAGCACGACCAGGCTGAGATTCTTGTATAGCTCGTGGTCGAGGATCAGTCCGTAGCTCTTGCGGTCCTCGGGAAGCATGCCGATCCCGTTGCGCACCGCGTCCCTGGGTGACCTGGGGATGAACCGCCTGCCGCCGATGTATATTTTTCCGTATTCGAGCCTGTCGGCGGCGAACAGCAGGCGGGCCAGCTCGGTCTTGCCCGAGCCGAGGACCCCGGTGATACCGAGGATCTCTCCCTGATGCGCCGAGAAGGAGACCTCGGAAACGAAACCCTTCCGGCCGATCCCTTCCGCCCGGATAGCTTCGGGGCCCCTGGGCCTGCCGGCTGCTTCAGATGGAGCGCCGGCCAGCTCCGAGCCGATCATCATCCGCACGACGTCGTTCCTGCCTACGGAGGAGGTCTGGACCGTGGCCACCCTCCTGCCGTCCCGCAATACCGTGAGCCGGTCGGTGATTTCGAACACCTCGTCCAGATAGTGGGTGATGTACAGCACGGTGACTCCGCTTTGTTTCAGGCCCCGGATTATCTGGAACAGATGCCTGATCTCCTGGCCGGTCAAGGCGTCCGTGGGCTCGTCCATGATGACGAAGCTCGCCTTGCGGACCATGGCTTTCAGGATCTCGGTCATCTTCTGCTCGGCGATGGTGAGGAGCCTGGCCGGTGTGGCCAGCGGCAGCCGGAATCCGAACTCTTCGCAGATGCGGTCGTAGTCCTGCCGGATCCGTTTTTCATCGATGATTTTGCAGGCTCGCGTGTGTTCGATGCCCAGGAAGATGTTCTGAACCACGGTCAACGTCGGTATCAGGCTCGTCTCCTGGTGGATGACCGCGATGCCGGCGTTCAGGGCGCTGGCCGGCGAGCCGAACTCGCGCTCCCGGCCGTCGAAGAACACCGAGCCGTGGTCCTTGGAGTACACCCCGGCGATGATCTTCACCAGGGTCGATTTGCCGGCACCGTTTTCACCGAGCAGGGCGTGCACCTCCCCCCGCTCCAGCTCCAGGTCGATGCCGTCCAGCGCCTGCACTCCGGGGAAGGATTTGCCAATGTTCCTCAGCCTCAGCAGGGTTTCCATCAGCCCTCGCGGCGCTTGAAGGCGGCGATGACCTTCAGATTCTCATCCGGGATATAGAGCAGGTTCCACGAGGCGATGACGCCCGCGGTGCCTTGAAGACCGCGGGCTAGATAGCGCTGGAGGACCTCTTCGGTGATATCGATGTGGAACTCGGGATTACGGACCGCTTCGATCCCGGTGAGGATCCGCGCCCCGCCGGAAAGCCTGCCGGCGGCGATCTTCTCGAGCTCCAGCGTGATGGTCTGCTCGCCGAGCCCGGCTTGGACAAGCTCATCGACCGCCTCCGGCCACTGCCAGCCGAGCAGCCCCTTCAGGAGCCGCCTCACCCCGCCCTCCCCCAGCCGGGGGCAGAGCGCCCTCAGGGCCTCCTGCAGGCAGGCCAGCTCCAAGGGCAGCCCGGCCGGGCCTATGGCGCGGCAGTAGATCATGGGCTTGATCCAGTCGGCGGTCCGGCTGGCGAGCTCATAGTCCTGCCCTACCAGCGGTGCAAGGGAGTAGCTGTACAGGTCCAGGCCGACCTGCAAGCCGCGGGCGCGAGCCTCCCCGCCGAAGCGCTCTACGATCCGGGCGATGCTCCGCCTCTTGAAGTCGAACAGCTTCGTCAGGCCTGCAGCCTCCCACAGCGCATCGAAGCCGCGCCATCCGCGCGCCTCCCGAGGGGACACCCGGAGGAGCCGCGAGAGGAAGGAAGCGGCCGCTTCCCGCTGCGAGTCGAGGGGCTCTCCGTAGCTCCGGAGGAACTCCCTGCCGCAGGCTTCACAGAAACAGCCGAACAGCGTTTCGAAGCCGTTCACCGCCGAGGGGAAGCGGATCCGGTCGAGCAGCACGCCGGCAAAATCGAGACGGTCCAAAAGCTCCGTGTATGTGCGGTATACCCCGTCGACCGCCCCTCCGCGGTTCGGGCAATAGAAAAGGAACAGCTCGGCGCCGCTGCCCAAGCCCTTCCAGGTGCCGGTCTTGCCGTACCCCCTGCTTCCGTTATAGTTCATCATGAGGTCGGCCTCGGCGATCACCGTTCCCTGCACGTCGGCCAGCACCGGAAACCAGAGATAAGGGGCGACTCCGCATTCGCGGCAGGTCCCGATCAGCCATTCGTAGAGCCCGAGGTCATGGTCGGTCCAAATCATCAGGCTGTCGAAGCCGGTGATCTCCCGGGCCCTCCGGATCCGGCTCTCGATCTCGCCCGTCGAGAAAGCCCTGAGCTCCTCCGCTCCGGCATAAAGCTGCAGCCCGACCTGGAAGTCCCGCATGGATGGATGGCCCTTAAAAAAACCCGCAGCCCCCGGCCGCAAACGACCGGGGACTGCGAACGCTTGACGAGCCGGAAAAATCCTACAGCTCGGGTACTATCGAGTCAACGTTGTCCTTGGTAACCATGTAAGGCTTGATCTCGATCGTGCGCGGGATCTTTTCGCCTTTCAGGTATTTGGCGGCCGCCTCGACGGCCTTGAAGCCCGTGTCGGCAATGCCGTAATTCGTTGTCATGTCTAATGTCCCATCCTTGATGAAGGGAACCAGCTCTCTGGCGAACTCCAGCCCGACGATGTAGACCTTGCCGGGATATCCCTTTTCCTTGAGTGCGGTGGCCGCGGCCGTGGCGGCGGACCACCAGTGGGTGGCCACCAGGTCCACCTTCTGACCGGTCTGCAGGAAAGCCTCCATGGCGGCCAGCGAGCCTTCCTTGGTCCAGCCCGGAATGGCCTGGGAGTAGACTATCTTCCAGTTGGCGTGCTTGTCCACCACTTCCTTGAATCCTTGGGTGCGCATGCGCTGCGGGGGAGTGCCGGGGGTGCCTTCGATCAGCACGATGTTCGCCGGCTTGCCGTCCAGCAGTTTCTCGGCCATCTCGCCCAGCAGGCGGCCCACGGTGATCTCGTTCGTCCCGATGAAGGAGACCACTCCGTCGAAGGTCCCGTCCGGGTTCGGGCCGACCACGTTGGTGAAGGTGATCAAGGGGATCTTGGCGTCATTGCAGACCTTCACTGCCGGGATCAACGCCTGGTTGTCCGCCGCGCACAGCAGGACCAGGTCCACCTTCTTGGCCACGAAGTTCTCCACTTGCGAAAGCTGCTTGCCCGCGTCCCACTCCGCATCGGCGTAGGTAAGCTTCAACCCGTATTGAGCGGCGGCCTTGTCCATGCCCACCTTCTCGGCGCTGAAGAACTCTACCGATCCGGGGAAACTGACGGCCACCTCGCGGACCTTGGCTTCCGGCTTGGCCCCGGCGAAGCTGAACGCGAGCCCGAAAAACAGAAGCAGTGCCAGAATCGTCCACAGCTTTTTCATTTTGACTCCTTTCATGAGTTGGTATGGTTTCGACGCCGAATTTCCTGCAATTGGCGTGCCATTCAGCGCCGCGTTGCCGGCTCTAACTCATTTCAAACAAAGGAATTATCTTTACCCCGTGATCCGCTTACCGCTCATGCCGCCTGATGGGTAAAGCGGGAAACACGAACCCCTCTTCATGGGTATCTCCTTACCCATGAGCCCGCCGGGCCGCTCAGTCGGCGCCGGCCTTGGGAAGGAGCACCCGAAAGGTCGCGCCCTGCCCGTCCGGGCTGGCGCAGGTGATTACCCCCTTGTGCAGCTCCACGATGTGCTGGCTGATCGAAAGGCCCAATCCGGCGTTCTTCTTGCTTTTCTTGGTGCTGAAAAACGGATCGAAGATCTTGTCCCTTATCGAGGCCGGAATGCCGCAGCCGTCGTCGCGGATCACGGCTTCCGCATTGCCGCCTTCAGTCGCGGCCAGCTCGACCTCGATGGAGCCTCCTTGCGGGACGGCTTCGATGCTGTTGACCAGGAGGTTGAGGAAAAGCTGCTTCAGCTTGTTCTCGTCCCCGAACACCCAAACCGCCTGCCCGGGGATCCGCTCGGTTATCCGGATGCGCTTTTCTAGTAGCCAGTGCCCGGTCAGCAGGATGACCTCCCGCAGGATTTCGGCCAGGTCCACGTTCTGGCCGGAAACCTCGTTGAAACGGGAAAAGGACAGCAGGCTGCCGATGATTTTTTCGATTCTCATGATCTCGTTTTCTATCTTGCCCAATTTGCTCCGGGCATCGGGATCCAGGCTCTTGAGCTTGAGCAGCTCGAGGTAGTTCTGGACTATGCCCAGCGGATTGTTGATCTCGTGCGCCACGCCTGCCGCCAGCTCGCCCGTGGAGGCGATTTTCTCGGCCCGCAGCATGTACTCGCTGAGGCGCCTCTCCTTGGTGATGTCTTCCAGCAGAACGATCGTACCCAGGAAGGCGTAGTCCTCATCCTTGAAGGGGAACACGGATATCTTGAGAGTCTTGTCCTGCCGGTAGGCGGCGTCGTTCAGAATGAGCTCCGCCCTGGAGCGGATCCGCTCCAGAATGCGGGTGATGTCGGGCAGGTCCTGCTCCGAGATCAGGCTTTGAATCGACTGGCCGGAAAGCTCCCGATCCAGCCCGAGGATCTCCTTGGCGGCGTAGTTGATCAGATAGACCTGCTGATCGGAGTTGAGGATGATCACCCCCACCGGGATGTTCTTGATGATGTTCTCGTTGTACTTCTTGAGGGTGTACAGCTCCAGGTTCTGCCTGTTGAGCTCCTCCCGGCTCAGGACGAACGAATAGGTGAGCTTGACCAGCTTGATCCTGTCCAGGTCCTCGATGCGGCTGGTATCCATCCTGAGCCCTTCCTTGAGAATGGTCACCCGATCGGCGAACTCGAAGATCTCATCCATGTTGTGCGAGATGTAGATGACGCTCTTGCCGTCCTCCTTGAAGCGAATCAGCAGCGGGTAGATGCGCTCCATCTCCTGGGGCGTCAGCTTGCTGGAGACCTCGTCCAGGATGAGCACGCGCGGATCGAGAAACAGGACCCGCGCCAGCTCCACCATGTGCTGCTCGGCGGCCGAAAGCCTGTTGACCGGCACCTCCGGGTCGATCTTGAAGTTCAAGCGGGAAAAGACCTCCCGCGCCAGCTCCGACATCCGGCGATGGTTGAGCCACACGGCCGCTTTCCTGAGCATTCGCCCCGCGAAGATGTTTTCCGCCGCCGTCAGCGTGGGAATGAGGTTGAGGTGCTGGTAGACGGTGCCGATGCCCTGGCGGATGGCCGATTGCGGCGTGAAAAAGTCCACCCTCCGGCCGTCGAAGCAGATCTCCCCCTCATCCTTGCGCACGGCTCCGCTCAGCAGCTTCACCAGGGATGATTTTCCAGCGCGGTGCGCTCCTACCAGGGCGTGTATTTCGCCTCGGTAGAGGTCGAAATCGATGCCCCTGAGGGCCTGGACCTGTCCATAGGATACGTGGATGCCCCGCATCCACAGGATGGGTGTCGTCGAAGGGGCGCTCATTCCATTCCGAGCTTCTTCATGCGATTGTAGAGGGTCTTGCGGCTGATTTTCAGGATCTCCGCCGCTTTCTGCTTCTCACCGTGGCTGCGGGCCAGCGCATCGGTGATTATCTGCCTGCCGATTCTGTCCCGGAGCGCGCTCAGGTCGGAAAGCAGCCCGTGCTCCCCGATCTTGGAGTATTGCGCCGGCAGGTGTTCCGCTGCGATTTCTTCGCCATCGCAGAAGATCACGGCCCGCTCGATGCAGTTCTTCAGCTCGCGCACGTTTCCCGGCCAGTCGTGCCCGTAGAAGATACCCGCCGCTTCCCGGGAAACGCTCTTGATGTTCTTGGCGTACCTCCGGTTGTAGTACTGAAGGAAGTACTTCAACAGCACATCGATGTCGTCTTTCCTCTCCTTCAGGGAGGGCACGTCGATGCGGACTACCGAAAGCCGGTAGAACAGGTCCGCGCGGAAGGACCCGCGGGCCAGCAGCTCTTCGATGTTCTGGTTGGTGGCCGCGATCACGCGCGCGTCGGTCTTCAAGATTTCCAGCCCTCCCAGCCGCTGGAACTCCCCGTCCTGCAGCACACGCAACAGCTTGGCCTGGGTGCGCACCGTCATGTCGCCGATCTCGTCGAAGAAGATGCTCCCCTGGCGGGCGATCTCCAGCTTGCCGATGTGCCGGTCGAGAGCATCGGTGAAGGCCCCCCTTTCGTGCCCGAACAGGTCACTCTCCAGCAGGGTGTCCGGGATCGAGGCGCAGTTGACCTTGATGAACGGCTTACCGCTTCTCCCGCTGCGCTCGTGGATGGCATTGGCGATGAGCTCCTTGCCCGTTCCCGTCTCGCCGGTCACCAGCACCGCCGCATCGGTCGGAGCCACCCTGTCGATCTCGCCCAAGATCCGGCGCATCCGGGCGTTCTGCGTTACGATCCTGCCCTCGCCGCCGGCCGGGCCGATGCGCTTCCGGGATTCGGCGATCTGCCTGATCTCCTTGAGCAGCTCCTTGATCTTCAACGGTTTGACGAAGAAATTCAGCGCTCCGAATTTCATCGATCGGACGGCGTTATCGATCGACGGGTAGCCGGTGATCATGATCACCGGCAGGGAGCGGTATTCTGCCTTGATCGCCTTCAACAGATCGATGCCCGGGAGCTGCGGCATCTTGATATCCATGACGATCAGGCCCACCTGATTCCGCCGGATGAGCGCAGGAACCAGGCGCGGATCGGTGGCGAATACAGCTTGGAGGCCGTTGGATTGCAGGATCTCGCACAGCGAGACGCACATCTCCCGTTCGTCATCGACAATCAAAACCGTGAAAGGCATTTACCTCTCTCCGGAGCAGGACCGTACCAGCCAACTATAGTGAATGAAGGTGGCCGGATCAAGCGAAGGGGGCGGCAGCAGCGCTGGCCAGGTGGCAAAAAGGTATCACTATTTGTGTTGACTCAAATTGCAAATAGAAATATATTTTGCGCCCATGAGCGCAGTAGAACTGGTGGACGTGCGCAAGCACTACATGCTGGGCGAGAGTCGGGTGGAGGCCCTGCGGGGCATCTCCCTGAACATCGAGCGGGGGGAGTTCCTGGCCATCGCCGGGCCATCGGGAGCGGGCAAGACCACCATCCTCAACCTGATCGGCTGCATCGATACCCCTTCCGAGGGCCGGGTGCTGATCGATGGAACGGAGGTGGAGCATCTTTCGGATACGGAGCTTACCCGCTACCGGAGGCAGAAGCTGGGCTTCATCTTCCAGTCCTTCAACCTGATCCCGGTCCTGAACGTGTTCGAGAACATCGAATTTCCTCTATTGCTCCAGCGCTCTCTGAGCCGGAAGGAACGCGAGAGCACCGCCATGCACTTCATCGAAGAGGTGGGACTGGCCGACCGCCTGAAAAACAAGCCCAACGAGCTGTCCGGAGGTCAGCGCCAGCGCGTCGCCATAGCCCGAGCGCTGGTCACCAAGCCTCTGATCGTGCTGGCCGACGAGCCCACGGCCAACCTGGACTCCGAGACCGGGCACCGCATCGTGGACCTGATGCGCAAGATCAACGAGCTGGAAAAGACCACCTTCATCTTCTCCACCCACGACGAGCACATCATGGAGCACGCCCGCAGGGTGATCAGCATACGCGATGGAACCGTGCTGGGCGAGCAGCGCAAGGAGTGAAGGAATGGTGATCTTGAAAATCGCCCTGCGCTCCCTGCTGCGCCGAAAGAGCCGCTCGATCACCATTGGGCTTCTGGTGGTCTTCGGCACCCTGCTTCTGGTCTTCGGTCAAACCTTCACCCGCTCGGCGGCCATCGCTTCCCGCCAGTCCATCATCCGGAACTTCACCGGCGACCTGATCCTGTACTCGGAGCGCTCCAAGGAGAAGCCCTCGCCGTTCGCCTTCACCACTCCGCTGCCCAACATCCCGAACGCGGCCGGCGTCCGCTCCTACCTCGAAGGCTTAAGCGAGGTGCAGGCGGCGGTGCCCTTCGCCCAGAACTACGCCCTCATCCAAGTCCAGAAGGACGGCAAGCCGGTGGAGCTGCCCTTCATCTTCTACGCCATCGAGCCGGCCAACTACATCAAGATCTTTCGCAATGCCGAAGTGGTGCAGGGCTCCTTCTTCGGCGTAGGCGAAGCCGGCGGCCCCTCCAAGCCCGGGATCCTGATCAGCGAATATCAGAACGAGCAGTACCAGAAGAACTACGGGGTGAGCCTCGCCGTGGGCGACAAGGTGACCGTGCTCAGCCTGACCGAAGGCGGCTCGGTGAATGCCTTCCGCTCCGAGCTGGTAGGCCTTTTCAACCCGCGCTATTTCAGGAACGTCTTCAATTAC
>Ga0315280_10000898_pt1 | contig 53630 bp, 56 predicted proteins | sample YL17G06_40_MG_FD_203697 | JGI IMG/M metagenome (GOLD analysis project Ga0315280, IMG submission 203697) | Sediment microbial communities from Yellowstone Lake, YNP, Wyoming, USA - YL17G06_40 | ecosystem: Environmental > Aquatic > Freshwater > Lake > Sediment | place: USA: Wyoming | collected... | reverse complement strand
AGCCTTTCCGCAATACGTGTCTTTGGCATCCCTTGCCCATGCAGCTCCCAGCAAAGAGTGATCAGCGTGCTGTTTTGCATGTCCATGATTCTACATGGACTGTCGGATTTCTACGGAAACATTGCGCAGGACGCACAGGCGATTCAGTTCACTGATGGTTTCTTGGTCTACTACATCTTCTTCCGTCCACATGAAGGCTTGAATGGTAGGACACCAGCCGAAGCCGCCAAGATAGACTACCGAGTCAAGAATTGGGCTGAACTCAGCCGTATGCCAGTATCAAAGGAAACCGAACTCAAGTCACACCCTAGACCGACAATGCGGAGTGTGCCACCATTGCCTAAACTACGCAAATCTGGTAGACAAGTGGTGGTTACCCGTCCAAGGCTCGGAAGGCTCAGGTGACCAAATTGAACCAGAAGCAAAGGAGTCGTTTATGAACACAAAAAGAATGAGGAAGATGGGTAGTTTCCAAGTCAAAACTGGTAGCGACAAACAACTTGCCATTGACCAATACAAAGAATATGCAATCATTCCTACTGGAGGTGGCGCATCCCCCACCGAAGTGCCAGGATTGATGAGGTACGTCACGTGCACGGGTCTCGAACTTCAGCCGATTGATGTTGATGCCAAAACATTCAAGATCGTTGAGACTGGTGAGATAGTTCAGAGGGTCTAAGGAATGACCACCGCAAACCAAAAGAGAACGGAACCGCACAGGCACAGGGATGCCGACGATACTCCCCTGAGGGATGTAGAAGCCTCGCTCCCAGTGAGGAATATGGGTGGTATCGCCGGAAAGAGGTGCAGGATTCTTCCTGCCGGGGGTCTGGGGGTGTCCCCCGACTCTCTTGTTCTTCCCCCAAGAATGGGGGATCGAGGGGGCTGAGAAGAGAATCCCGAGAGAACCTCAGCTTAACCAAACAGCCAGCCGCAGGCATAGATGCACAGCGCACTGGTGATAAGCATCAGGGGCGTGACGATCAGCCCCAGTTTCAGGTATTGCAGCGGATGGATGTCAAGCCCCCTCTGTCTCAGCAGGACCAGCCACAGCATCGATGACAGTGACCCCAGGATGGTGATATTGGGTCCCAGGTCGGCTCCCAGGATGCTGGCGTAGACGATGCTGCGGTCGAACGAAAGCGCTGAGCTACTGATACTGGCCAGGCTGGAGACCGAGATCATCATCATGGACCAGTTGTTGATGAGGTTGGCCCCTATGGCCGTGCCAAAGGAGACAGCCAGAACAGCCCATAAGGTGCTGGACGATGACAAATGGGCAACAGCCTCGCCGATAGCCTGAGTGACCTCTCTATTCTCCAGCCCCTTGACCAGCAAAGCCAGACTGAAGATGAATATGAAGATGGACCACGAGATGCCGGAGGCTACCCCACGCAGCTTCAGGCGCCGGAAGGCAAAGCCGCCAGCCAGCAAGGCTGCGGCGCCTCCCATGGCCGGCCACGAAACCGGCTTGCCATAGACGGAGGCCAGGATATAACCCACTGCGGTCAAGACCAGCACGACGCACACGAACCGGAAGAAGGCGTCGATCTTGACTGGCGGCTCAGGTTGTTCATCCTGGAAGGAAGCCGCGATGTCCTTGCGGAAGATGAACATGAAGAGACCAATGTTGATAGTGATGGCCAGCAGGCTGGGCAGCAGGGTGAACTTGAGGTACTCACCGAGGGTTATGCCGAAGCTGTCCACCGGCAGCAGGTTCACCGGGTTGGATACCGGCAATAGCATGGAGGCAGTGTTGGCGATGAAAGCGCAGGCGAAAACGTAGGGCAACGGTTTGAGCTTGAACTTGGTGACCAGCACAAAGACGATGGGGGTCAGTATCAAGGCGGTGGCATCGTTGGAGAAAAAAGCGGTGATCAGCACTCCCAGGCCGAATACTACGAGGAGCAGTCTCCATGCGCTCCCCTTGGCCACCCCTACGGCTTTCCGGGCACACCATTTGAAGAACCCCGCCTGATCAGCCACGGTGCTGATGATCATCAATCCGAGGAAGAACAGCAGGATGTTGTCTGTGGCTTTGAGAACGTCGAAGGCATCTTGGGGCGACACGACTCTGGCAACAACGATGGCGATGGCACCTAGTGCTGCCGCCGTCCCTTCGTTGAGGGGTTTGGGCCGGAGTATGATGAGGACCAGGGTGATGGCGAAGATGACTATAGCGAGGATCATGCGAAGTCAGTGCTCAAAAGAAAACGGAAGAGCTATTCTCACAGAGCTGAGCCCTTCCGCCTTCCCGCTGGCGTCTTTGGTACGTCGGCTATCTTTTCTTCTTAGCAGCCTTGGCCGGCTTTGCCACGGCTTTCTTGGCCGGAGCGGTGCCTTGCTTGCCTGTTCGGGTCTTGCACGTCGGCATCTGGACACCTCCTTTCTCGTGGAGTCCCTGCGGTCTCAGCAGATGACTCCAAAACCCAATCATTTGGGCGCGGAGATCAGCTCCGCCGGTCCATGCCGTCTACCCGAGATGGCAAAAACGACAGGGTTGCACCAATCCCTGCTGGTGCTATAAGCTTTCAAGGTGCGCACCGCCCATCGTGACGCGGCAACGTCTTTCGTTAATCACGTGTATATCATCGAGAGACGGCACTGTCAAGATGTCCTGCCCTATGTTGTATACTGGGGACTCCATTTCCAATTCAACGATATCCCATCATCGCCTTGAGGAAGAAGGAGCGAAGGTGGCAATATGATCTATCTGGCACCGCTGTTGCACTTCTACCAGCCGTCAACCCAGTTCCACCGCGTATTGAAGAAGGTATGCAACGAGTCGTACCGGCCACTGGTCAACCTTTTTCATGAACAGCCTCATGCCAAGGTGACCGTCAACATCAACGCCGTGCTCACCGAGATGCTGGATGAGCATGGCATGTCCGATGTGATCGACGGCCTGCGAGAGCTCTCGGAAATGGGGCGGCTGGAGTTCGTGGGGTCCGCGAAGTATCATCCCATCCTGCCCCTTATTCCCCAGGATGAGATGCTCCGTCAGATAGTGCAGAATCACCAGACCAACCGGCGTTACTTCGGCAAGACCTACTCTCCCATGGGTTTCTTCAGCCCGGAGATGTGCTACAGTCGCGAAGTTGCCAGGCCCATCTATGAGACGGGACACCGCTGGCTGATACTCAGCGGGCTGGCCTGTCCGGTAGCCTGGCCCAACAGCGTTATTCACCAGATAAGAGGCGATGGTCAGACCCTGGCGGTCTTCTTCCGGGATGACGTCTTGAGCAACCGCATAGCCTTCAAACAGACCGACGTCAGGGGGTTCATAGAGCAATTGAGATCGTTCGGGCGCAAGGGTGAGGACATCTACGTGGTGACCGCCATGGATGCCGAGACCTTTGGTCACCACATCCGGCACTGGGAGGATATCTTCCTGGCTGAGATGTACGAGGCTTTACAGCCGGAACCCAGCATGGAGGGATCGGGGGGTGGTAGGGTGGAGCGTCTGGTACAGTCGGTGGATCTGGCCAAAGAGCAGTCTGAATTGCTGCGAACAATGGAGGTGGCCAAGACGGGGGAGATTCGAGTAGTCACCCTCAGCCAGTTGCTGGAGCTGTTTCCGCCTGGCAGCTATGTGGAACCGAGGGCGTGTTCCTGGAGCACTTCCGCCGACGACATTCAGGCGGGCAATCCCTACCCCTTGTGGAAGTCAAGGGAAAACCTGATACATCAGTTGCAGTGGCAGCACCTGAAGATAGCCATCGAATTGACCCGCGAGGCGGAGATGGGAGCGGGCAATGATTCTGCCAAGAACTATGCCGATCTGGCCAGGGGCCTCCTTGATCGAGCCATGCAGAGCGACCAGTTCTGGTGGGCCAGCCGGCGGCCGATGTGGGATATCAACTTGGTGAACCGCGGTCTGATGCAGCAGCGCGAGGTAGTCTTCAATGCCTACAAGGCCATCCGGTTGGGCGACCTCAGCGAGGATGAGAAGACCGAGGCCTACTACCGGGTGATCGTCTCCCGGGATTTAAGAACCAAGATCACGGACCAGTTGTTCATACTGTAGGCCTTGTACCACGCTGCCGCATCGTCGCCGATGCCGACCCGCTTCCGGTGCTCTGGCGCACCTTGTGGAGCTATCTTGGCGAGCAGATCGATCAGCCCAAACTCGCCCAACTCCGAGACCTTGATGGTGCAGATTATAGTTGTTCACAGCTTCATCCTCAATCGTTGCCACTGTGGAGTGTAACACGCCCTCAGACGAGCTCATGGACCGGGCTCAGCAAGCGGTCAACCCCCTTTGTCCCCCAGTCTTGGGGGCATGAAGAAGAAGATCTGAGGGACACCCTCAGACTCCCGGCAAAGGGGCTTCGCCCCTCTGCACACCCCGGCGGATTGTATAGGGCCAGACGTCTCTGAAGTCTCGTTCTCAACCCCCAATCCAGGATTCGGTTGATTCGGCATTCGGAGATTGAGGAACACCCAGACTCCGGTATGAGGCATTCTGCACTGTTCCCTCCTCCTTGGTTATGCACGTGAAAACCTGCTATATTTACCCAGGCTCAAGATGCGTAGCGCTGTCATAGCTGACATACACAGCAACCTGGAGGCCTTCCAGGCGGTGCTCAGGGACCTGGAGGAGAGGGGCGGGGCCGACGAGATCTGGTGCCTCGGCGACATCGTCGGCTATGGCCCCGATCCCCACGAGTGCATCAGGCTCCTGCGCCAGTATCGTGGCACGTGCGTCGCCGGCAACCACGACTGGGCCGCCATCGGCAAGCTGGATACCTCTGCTTTCAACCCGGAGGCCGCTACCGCCAGCGAGTGGACAGCGGAGGCGCTGACGAAAGAGGATGCGAACTACCTCGCCAGTCTGCCCCTGACTCTGCGTCTGGGGGACTTCACCCTGGTCCATGGCAGCCCCAGGGAGCCGATCTGGGAATACGTCCTTGCCACTCAGGCAGCCCAGGCCAACTTCGGCTGCTTCGACTCCAGATTCTGCCTCATCGGCCATTCTCACTCGCCGCTGCTGTTCGAGCTCGATTCAAAGAACTCCTGCCGACTGCACCAACTGCCAGAACAGCTCTCGCTGAAGACAGAGAGTCGCCTCATCATCAACTGCGGCAGTGTGGGGCAACCGAGGGATGGCGACCCCAGGGCCAGCTACGCCGTCATCGACACGGAACAGGAGACCCTCTGGCACTACCGCGTGAAGTATGACTTCAAGGTCACTCAGGAGAAGATGCTGGATGCCGATCTACCCGTGCGCCTGGCCAGCCGACTCAGCGTCGGCTGGTAAACCACTCTTCGTTTGTGCTAAGATTATGGTTTGTAAGTATGACGGAAGAAGCTCTAAGCCTAGAAGAGCTAGCACTCAGGTTCCTCACCTCGTTGCCAACCGAAGAACGGGCTGACAAGCAGCAGGAAGTCAACAGGTTTGTCCAGTGGTACGGCAAGGAACGTTCCGTTGGCAACATCACCCCCACAGAAGTTGAGACTTACGCTCAGTGGACGGCTGCCGCCACTGGCGACGTCAACAGGAAGCTCGAACCGGTTCGAGCGCTGCTCACCTACGCCAGGAAAGAGAAGCTGCTCAAGACCAGTCTGGCTCCGCACCTTCGCATCAAGCAAGCGCATACCAAGGGCCCAGCGCTGCGCAAGCCGAAGCAGCAGATCGCCCTGACGGCCAATGACCACGCGGAGCTGAAGTCCCAACTCGCCGCGTTGGAAGAGGAGCGTGTGCACGTTGCCGAGGAGATGCGCATTGCTGCAGCCGACAAGGACTTCCGCGAAAACGCGCCACTGCATGCAGCCCGAGAGCGCGCGGCCCACATAGAGGCGCGAATGAATGATATCCAGGCTTCGCTTACCACTGGAGTCGTGGTCGACGCCGAGAAACAGCCGGAAAGCCTAGCCGCCAAGCTAGGGTCCACCGTAGTCTTATTGGAGATGGCTTCTGGGCAGAAGCACACCTACACCCTGGCCACCAAGAACGAGGCCAACCCGGCCAACGGCAAGATATCGATCGTCTCTCCTTTGGGCAAGGCCGTTCTCAACCAGCACGAGGGCGATGTGGTGAAGGTCGTCGCCCCCGCCGGAGAGCTGCTCTACAAGATCGAGAAGATCGAGTAGAACCAGCAGCACTCCCAGCGTCCGCAGCGTAACCTTCCTTGGACTTCCTCAGATGTAGCGAGAGTACCCTGTCTCTGTCTGAAAAGGGTGAGTATCTCCTGCCGGGGGTTGGGGGGTGTCCCCCAATTCCCCTAATCCTCCCCCCAAGAGTGGGGGCCAGGGGGTTGAAAGCGCTTTTTGAGACAGCCTCCCCTCGTTTGCTCTTCCAAGAACCACCGCCTTAGACCACGCGAGCACCTGTGCACACACATCGTCTGACACAACGGCCTGCATGCCCAACCCATCAGATGCTATATTTAGAAGCGGAATGTATCGGGATACCATCGCAGCCATCTCCACACCCTTGGGCGAAGGAGGCATCGGAATAGTCCGCCTCAGCGGCGCTGAGGCCCTTTCGATCGCCGAAGTCGTCTTCCCGGGCAAGCTGTCAGACCGCCGCCTCAGCTACGGGCACATCATCGATCCCCAGACCGGCGAGCGCATAGATGAAGTCCTGGTCTCCTACATGGCCGCACCTCACACCTACACCAGAGAGGACGTGGTCGAGATCAACTGCCACGGCGGCCCTTTGCCCCTGCAGCGCATCCTGCAGTTGGCACTCCGCCACGGCGCCCGCCTGGCCCAGCCCGGCGAGTTCACCCTGAGAGCCTTCCTCAACGGCCGCATCGATTTGGCCCAGGCAGAATCCATTCTCGATGTCATCCGCGCCAGGACTGAAGCCAGCTTGCGAGCGGCCATGCAGGGCCTCGACGGCCGTCTATCATCGGCTATCAAAGACCTGCGTGAGCAATTGCTGTCGATGCTGGCCTACCTCACCGCCAGAATCGACTTCCCTGAAGACGAGATACCCTCGCAAGATGTACTCCAGCCGCTGAACGAGGCACTGCGGTCACTGCGAGAGTTGATCGCCACGGCAGACGCCGGCATGGTCTATCGCTTCGGCGTGAAGACCGCTATCGTGGGGCGCCCGAATGTGGGCAAGTCGAGCTTGCTGAACCGGCTTCTGCGCGAGGACCGGTCCATCGTCACGCCAGTTCCGGGAACTACGAGGGATACCATTGAGGAGGTGGCCAATCTCAAGGGCGTTCCCTTCATCCTGGTAGACACGGCCGGCATCATTCACAGCAAGGACGTAGTAGAGTCCCTGGGCGTAGAGCGCAGCCGAAAGGCGATAGAGCAGGCAGACCTCGTGCTCACGGTGATCGACGTCAGTCAGCCAATAGCGGATGCTGACAGGGAGATAGTCGCGCTGATTGGCGACAAAGCCGCTCTGGTGGTGGCCAACAAGTGCGACCTGCCCCACCGGGCGAGACCGGAGGATCTGGGGCACGAGGTAATCTACACCTCAGCACTTTCGGGTGAGGGTATCAGCCATCTAGAGGAGAATATGGTGGAGCTGGCCCTGGGTGGCAAGGCGGTCGTGTCTGACGCCCCCATGGTGAACAATCCTCGGCACAAAGACGCCCTGGAGAGGGCTGCGAAGACTCTGGACCAGGCGCTGCAGGACTTGGATACGGGGATGCCCGATGACTTCGTCACCATCCACCTCACCACTTCCCTCAACGCCCTGGGTGAGATCACTGGCGAGACCGTACAAGAAGACCTCCTAGAGACCATCTTCGCCAACTTCTGCATCGGGAAGTAGTGAGTTCAAGCTCTTCAGATGATCCCCGAGTTGAGATCACCGCCACGGCCAGCCACCCGTAACTGGTACCTCGTCACACTCTCACCTGTAGCACGAGTCAACCCAACCTGTCCGTCCCGTAGTTCGTCAAGGGCTTTGATAGCTTCGCCGTACCGCTCCATCAGCTTGGCTCTGGCAACGGCGATGGCAGCCTGGGCGCGCTCTGGCGCCCTAGCCTCTGCTACATCGAGAATCGCCAAATCCCTGGCCCTGTTGACATACAGCACTTGTCTGAGCTCGGTGATCCGTTCTCCATCTTCCGAGTCAGTCGCCCTGATCTGCACTGCCAGTTGCTCTATCTTAGCTAAGTGCGCCTCAAATCGCGAAGTCAACTTCTCGAGTTCTTCCGTACGGCCTTTCTTCGCCAACTGCGCCATCTCCTGGACACGCCGCGCAGCGAACCTGGCCTGGAGCCTGGCCTTGGCTCCTTGGGAGAAGGTTAGCTTCCATTGGACCTGCTCGGTGGCCATCTTCACCGAGTACAACGTGTCTCCGGGCACACTGCCAGAGGCCGCAGCCACCGTGCCTGTCCCGGCCAGCACCAGAACCAGTACCAGACAGGCCATCACCACTACCCAGCGAGGTATCCAGACAGAGGGGGGAGCTTTCTTTAGTGACGTGCTGCGCCCCTTGACAGCGAGCCGTGACTGAACCTCGTACCTGGTGCGATCCTTGAACTCCGCCCTTGGCTCCACCACAGAAGACGTCCTTCTGGTGGCCAATGCCACTCGAAGCAGCGGTTCGAGTTCAGCCGCCTGCTGCGGATAGCACCGCAGGCACTCCTCCACGCTTTCGCCCTGGAGCGCTCGATCTATACATTCGTCCAGGACGTCCTGGAAATGCTCCCGCATTCTCCATCCCTCCAATCCGTGTAACGAAGAAGACCGCCAAAGGTTAGCATGCCAGTTCGGTGAAGTCGGATGGAGAGAAGGGTTCTGGCGAGTAGAAGCACGAATGGGTGGCTATTTGCAGAGATGGGTTGGCTTCAGGGAGCCTCGGCTCTAGGCAATGACCCTGGACCAATCATCGACCTTGACCCCGCCCTGGAACAGCTCCACACGCAGGGTGCCTCCTCCGGAGGGCAACACGATGCCTTTTGTGGCCACGCCGGAAATCTGATGGCCATATGCCAGTTCGTAGGTGGCACTCGATTTGGCGCTACTCTCATCTCCCTCGAAGTAGGCTCGCACGTAGAAGGCGTCAGCATCGGCTGTGCCCCAGTTGGTCACCGTGACCTTCAGATCCACGGTGGTATCACTGAACCACCTGCGCTCCACGCTCCACGTGAAATCCGTGAACCGGACGGCTGGAGCCGGCACGAGCTCGTAGATGCCGTCGGTCCTTCCCTTGTACTTCGACAGAATCTCCGGGGGAATCTCTCCCAACGGCCACGGGGACGTCGTCTCCAGGTAGTAGTAGGTCTTGTCATCATAACTGTAGTTGTATCCACCGGAAACCCCGGTCACAGCCACGCCTACCGCCATGTGCCCCGCCCCACCTTCGGTTGCCGGAGAGAACCTGAGTAGAACCGCGTCATAACCCATGCCCTGCAGCAGGGCCGCCGTCAATATGGCTGTGTCCTCACAATCGCCACCCTTGTCTATCAACGTTTCCACTGGATACTTGGGATACTCTTTCTGCTCCGTCTCGTATTCAAGGTTCTGAACGAAGCTGGCGGCAAAGTTCACAGTCTCTCTCGCATCATACCCTTGTTCTTCAGCCCGACTCTTCAACTCGCCCGCTATCGTGCTGGTGAAGTTGTCGTCGAGTGGATGAGTCACGTATATGGAGTAATCCTCTACAGGCGCTCGATCCATCTTGCTGTAATAGAGGTAGAGAGACTCCGGGATCTGCATATTCAAGCTCCAATTGCGCCCATCATAGTTCCACTGATAGCTCCTCGGGAGAGTACTCCCTGATGATGCTGTGGGGTTGATGCTTATCTCAACGGGCGTCGATGATCCAGAGAACGGATTCAGATCCGAGAGCCAGCCCAGCTTCCAGGCAAAGAGTCCCGACACAGCCAGAAGGGACACCACGAGGAATGCCACCCCCACAGCGATTGGCCAGGTAGGATTCGACTTGACCTGCTGTCCTTGTTCCTTGTCTTCACTGTAACTGTCCATCAGTTTGAAACTCTCCAGCCGGACCCCAACGCACCCTGGTACCCTTGCCGGTACCTTTCCAAGACGCGTTTCAGGATGCCTGGGTCGTCTGTATTATTGGTCGCTCCTTGGATTGCCGACTCATTCTCGGCGAATCTCTCCTCCAATAGTGCCTTCAGAGCCGTGACGGCCTCTTGGACCTTCGGTCTATCTGCATTCGCCTCTATCACCTGCTCTATGGCTTCCATGTGACCTGACAGGCGCAGCAGCGCCCTGTCCAGTCGCCGACTGTCACCCTTCTTCGCTAAGTATACGATCTCCTTGATTCTTCTGTCGGCCAAACGCACATTAACCCTCGCCTTTCTGATGTCTCCCCGGCTCAGCCGCAACTGCACCCGTTCCGTCGCCAGCTTCACCGGATACAGAGTATCATCGGGCATGCTGGTACTGGATGCTGCCACCGTGCCGGTGCCCGCAACCAGGAAGATCAGGACTAGCGAGGCCACCACCACCGCCCATCGAGGCATCCAACCAACCAGGCTAGCCTTCCTCGGCTCGGTTTCCCGCCCCTTGTCATGAAGCCGCGATTGTATCTCGTACCTGGTCCGCGCTTTGAACTCCGGCCTTGGTTCCACGGCCGAAGAGGCCTTCTGGGATGCCATCGCCACCCGCAGCAGGGGTTCCAGTTCCGCCGCTCGCTCCGGATAGCGCGCTAGGCACTGCTCTACACCATCTCCCTGGCGCATTCTGTCCAGGCACTCATCCAGGATGTTCTCAAACCGCTCAGCCATGGACTTCCTCGACACTCGGGCAAAGGATGCGGCGCAGCTTGACCAGTGCTGCATGCTGAAGCACCTTGACCGCCCCTTCGCTCTTCCCCATGACCTTGGCCGCCTCGGCCACGGACAGCCCACCGGCAAAACGCAGAGAGATAATCTCCCGCTGTCCATCCGAGAGTTGCTCGCACGCTGCTGACAACTGCTTCATATCGAGCTTCAACTCGGCCAGCGTCGCCGGATCATTCGAAGACTCTGCCACCATTTGATCGACTTCCTCCGGAGCCACTGCTGCCACTTTCTCTCTGCTTTTCTTCTTCCAATGGTCCACTACCAGATTGTGCGCTATCCGGAAAAGCCAGGAGGCAAAGGGCATGCCCCGCCAGCGATAGGAACCGAGGTTCTCCAGGGCCTTCAAGAAGACCTGCTGGGTTATGTCCTCAGCATCCGCCTGATTCCTCACCCGGAGCATAACATAGCGGTATATCCGGTCGAAATGCTCCTCGTAGAGCTGGCCAAACGCCTCCGGCTCACGCCGTTGGGCCCGGCGCACCAAATCTTCTTCTCGCTGCACCTATGGTCCTACACTCAAGCTTGATCAGGACTGATGCCTTCTGCTGCTACCTACTATAACATCAAACAAAGCGAAAGGTTAGGTATGGCCGCCGTGGTTCCGGCAGAGCTCCTTCAAAAAGCGTGCGAGAGAGGCGTTCCTGCCACCGGGATTGAGGGCGTGCCATCTCAGAAGAGGTGCAGTACACCTCATGCCGGGGGTTTGGGGCGTCCCTGTAGGGGCGCGATGAGTCGCGCCCTTGGACGAGTCCTCCCCAAAATGGGGGGCAGTGGGTTGAAGTAGTCGGTCTGAGACCGTATGGCTCGCGAATGGAGCGTTATTCAAAATTCGACAATACACAGTCTAACTTAGGAATGTGTGAAGCCTCTTCAGGCTTGATAGGCGAGCTTGGCTCCATGGGTTCGCCCCCATCCAAATAGGAGTGTAAAACTCAAGAGGAGGGCAGATTGAACATTCACAACACAAATGGTACACTGCCTAACGGGCCTGAGCCAAGAACGCAGAGGTTGCTGAATAGGGCGGGAAGTCTTCTTGATGGCAAGACCGAACAGAGAGTCAAGCCGAGCAGAATCAAAGTCCTAGTTTGGTTTTCATGCCAAGCTCCTGCAAGCTATGTCAGACTGGTTTTCAGTGTAGGCGTTGGAAGGTCAATTCTAGTAATGGGACGCAGAAAGAGAGCCATTACCAAGGAAGCACAACGAAACATAATCAAAGCCTATGAGGAATTGACCGTAGCGCAGCTACACCGTGCTGGGACTTTGATCAGAGCTGAAGAGATTCAGAGATGGCAGATTGACATCCTCCCTCTAGCGGGCCGGTCTGAAGGACTACTGGCGTCACTTGCTTTGCCTTCGACTTTGCCCAAGCTTTCTAATACGTTCGGCCAGCTTGCCTCTGCTCTTAGCGGGGATAAGAAAACAGGGAATCTAGTACAGGCTATCGGAAAAACGTGGGAGGATTCTTCCTTTACACTCGCTTTTGTGAGGGATGCCACTGCAATAGTGCAGGAAACAAATGGGCTTCTGGGCCGCATCCATCAGAAATCTCGTTATTTTCAACCAAGGCAGTTTGAGACCTCATTTCCCTCCTTAGAGAGTGCCTGCGTTGTTCTTTGTCAAGTGATTGGATTCTTGAGGGGAATTATCAGCGTTAAGCCGAAAGACTTTTCATAGGAATTGAGCTAATATCCAGCAGTCCGGCTCAACTCTCTTAATCTTCTTGATTTCACTCCTCCAATTCCCCCAGCCAATCTTTCTCTTGCTGGTGTTCGCCCGCCTCAACTCAGTAGAACCGGTCTATGCCGCAAGTTGCCTCTTCGTGAGTTGTCTAGTCGGCCACTTCAGCCCGACTACCCGCCTGACAGACGCGCGACGCTTGGTGGCAAGGGCATGAGCCTGCATCGCTATAATAGAGAGCAGACAATGAACCCTGACTTTCCTGATTCCGCGCACTCGTAGGCTGTTCAGTTTTCGGTGCGCCTTGAGCCGGGCGAACATCCTCTCTATGCTCGTGCGGCGGTCAAAGATCTCCTGCCACTTGGCATCTTCCGGGTACTTCTCTAGTGCTCTCTTGTGTCCGGCATTGACCTTTATGACTGGCGTGCTCCGAAACTGCCAGCGAATTTTGCGTCTAAGTGCCTCGCTGCAATACCCAGCGTCTGCAATGACATACTGGGGATAGAACTTGCCACTGATCCAGCGCGCTTGGCTCAAAAGAACGGAGGCCACTCTGACATCAGCGCGATTGCCGCTCATCACATGGAACGCCATCGGAAGTTCGCAAGTTGTATCCACTAGCAGGGAGACTTTGTACCCCCAGGTGGACTTGGCGCGACCGTTGGTGTCAGTCTTGACGCTCCAGCCAGCATCCTTGTCAGTGGGTTCTTTGTGCACTCCGTTGGACCAAGCTTTGATATCAGTAGAGTCCATGGCTACCGACTTCCCATAATCGGGGAGGATCCTGTAGAACTTCCGGCTGAGGCTATGGAACACGCGGTTGACCCGTGCTCTCATCATTCGCTCGGACAGCTTGGTGAAGAACCGGGAAAACGTCGGTTGGCTGGGGATAGCGTCTGGGGATTCAATGCCGCAAGCTCTAGCAATGTAGGGATTGTCATAGAGGCGGCGAATCAGTTCGGATACGGATGGAAGCCCTAGGAAGTAATAGGCAATGAAACAGTGCCAGAGTATCTCCGGGTCATATCCGGGCCGTCCGCGCCGCCTTGGCCCCCTAAGTGCATGGAGAAGCTCACCGTCATGCTCAGAGAGTTCGATGAATACTGCCTTGATCTCCTGAATGATCGGAGGCAGCACAGTCTCTTGATTTCTTGCCTTCTCTGTGGCAATATCAGAAATGGTCAGGGGGTTCGTCGCTGTTCTCCTTGGCTGCGCTCCCCAGAAGTCTAGCCGGACGCTGGGGGGCGCCTTGTTTTACTGGCTATGTCTTTGCACTTTACGAAACCTGCGCCTCACCATATTTGTTAAACCGATCAATGATATCAAACAGCCATTGCCTGTCTTCTGGTGAGAGGGTTATCAAATCTACCGATAGCGATAGTGATAGCCTGCCGCCGCTCCGCAACTCCACTGTTTTAATGTTCGTCGCGGTATCTTCGTAGCTGCTTCCTTCTCCAGGTTTATCCTTGATAGGAGCGGTGCTTCGCTTGACTCGTCTAAGGCTCTTCCTCGCTTTCGCCCAGTGTGGCGAACGTTTGATGTCCGTGTATTCACACGCGTCGAGGAAGAACCTGACTACTCTTTCCAGCGTCCCCCTTTGAACCCCATATTTACGGAAGGACTCCTGGAGGTCTGCAAAGGTGGCATTCTTCTCACCAAGCTTGACCGCCTCTGCATAGTGAGACCTGATCACTTCGCCCAAAATCTGTTTTTCTTCATTATCCGTTTTCGCATTCACCAAGCGAGTCAAGGCGGGTTGCACCTTGCCTGATTCATCGATCAGTTCGAGGAACTTGAAGGCGCCTAGAGTCTGGCTCTGCAATCCCCCTGCAAAGGATGGCCATACAGACCGGTCAAGCACTGCCGGTAATCCCTCCCTCAGTACTTGTATGGCAGTGAAAAAAGTCTTGAATGGTATATAAACCGGGGCTCTGGCTTGTTCCAAATTGTTACTACTGCTGTTCTTAACCACGTTTCAGCCTCCTGTTCTATTGTTCGCCGCAATTATACGGAACAACTCGGAACTTGTCAAGCACTTGTTGTTCCGCTGGTGGATGTTAGCGGACATTATTTGGAACTACCTAGTGGAACAACATATACTGCTTCAAATGGTGATGGGGAGACAAGAAATGAAGCCGGGGCAGATGATCAGGCTGCGTGCGTATGGAGGCCAAATCATAGAGCGTCGATTGGTTCGGCTAGACAAGAACACATTAGTAGTCTGCCGGCCTGAAGAGTATGACGCCGCTCAATCAGAGAGGCGTGAACCCATTGTGGTTGGGTTTCACATTGAGGATGCCGTAGGGACGAGTGAAGAGGCTTTCAAAGACGCGGTACGAATCGCGCCAAGTTACGTGACCAAGGTGGGAAGACGTGCTTAGAAGTACCTTCCTTCACATCCCAGGTATTGGGCCCAAGACAGAGCGCAGAATCTGGGATCTTGGAATCACTCGCTGGGACGATTTCCTGGAATCAGGTATCTCAGTGAACTCGACCAGTGCCAGACAGAGGATCTGCGAGTATGTGATGCTTTCGAAAGAGGCATTGCAGAGGAGAGATGCTGAATTCTTCACCCGAACGCTGCCGAAGGCCGAATGGTGGCGACTATACGACGAGTTCAAGGAAGACACGGTTTTCCTCGATATCGAAACCACTGGTCTATCCTTCTATTACAACGAGATAACGCTGGTGGGACTAACCAATGGCAAAGGACCGAGGCTATATGTCCGCGGCCAGAATCTCTCTGGTTTCGTGGAGGAGATCCAGAAATACTCGGTCATGGTGACCTTCAATGGGACACTGTTTGACCTACCTTTCTTGAGACAGAAGTTCGGTCAATTGGTATTGCCGCCAGTTCACATCGACCTGAGATTTCTTTTGAAACGCCTAGGATATGCCGGTGGGCTCAAATCGATAGAAAGCAGGTTCGGGATAGAGAGAGATGATGAGATCAAGGACATAGATGGCTTCGGGGCTACTGCGCTGTGGAACAGATACACGTGTGGGGACCATCACGCCCTGGAATTGCTTGTGAAGTACAATATGGCTGACGTAGAGAATCTGGAAACACTGATGGCTCGCGGCTATCAGATGATGAGGGAATTGACTCTAGGAGACCTTGATTCGTCTTTGCTCCGTCGGGGACTTCCTGAAGATGCTGGATGCCATGACTTCGACATTCTGCAGACCCCACTGCCTTTCGATTGTCAAAGCCTTCTATCTCATTTAGTTCCCATCTCATCTGACACCTGCGCGAACAGCGAGAACATGGACACTCTGACGGCAGCGGCAAGTCAATCCGGCAAGCCCCCCAGAGTCTTGGGTATAGACCTGCGTGCTTCGGAACTACGTAGCACGGGCTGGGCCATTGTTGAGGGGGCAGCAGTGGAGACCGGCTTACTGAGGACCGATGCGGAGCTGATCCAGCTCGCCATGGACCTGCGGCCTGATCTGATCTCGATAGACTCTCCATTGTCTCTGCCGAAGGGGAGAGATTGCACAAGCGACGCGTGCGAATGCAGGAGACTGGGTATTACCCGAGAGTGTGAGCGGACCCTGCGGCACCGCGGCATAAATGTATTCCCCTGCCTGCTTCCTAGCATGCAGGGCCTTACTCGAAGAGGCATGTCATTGACCGCCCAACTCCGTGAACTTGGTTTTGACGTGATCGAAAGCTACCCGGGCGCAGCGCAAGACATCCTTGGTATACTAAGGAAGAAGGTGAGCGTAGACGAACTGAAGCAGGGGCTCATCGGCTTCGGGTTGTCTGGGGAGTTCGCGCTCTCAAGGGTCACACATGATGAGTTGGATGCTATTACGTCGGCTTTGGTGGGCTACTTCTACCTCTCTGGAAGGTACGAGGCTCTAGGAAACCCAGACGAGGACTATCTGATACTTCCGGCAGTCAACGGACACAAGAGCTCGCCAGTACTCGACAGAGGTGCGCTATGCCGGTCACTGTCATAGTTGGGGGGCAGTACGGGGGCGAGGGGAAAGGGAAGATCACCTCCCATCTGTCGGTGCGTGATGACGTCAGGTATGTGGTCAGGTGCGGCGGACCAAACTCCGGTCATACAGTCGATATCCAAGGAAAGCGATATCAGCTCAGATCGCTGCCAGCAGGATTTGTAAACAATCACAGCAGGTTATTGCTCGCTGCGGGAAGCCTAATCGACCCACGAATACTCCTCCGAGAGATCGAACTCTGCAATGTTAGTCATGATCGGGTTGGTGTGGATCTCAATGCCGGTGTGATTTCCGAAAGGGAAGTGGCCTACGAACGTGATCTCTTCCTGCGTGAGACCATAGGCTCCACCCTGTCAGGAACGGGTGCGGGAGTTGCAGCAAGGGTACTCAGGCAGGGGGATTTCAAACTCGCCAAGGACGCACCCGAACTGCGGCCATTCTTGACATCCGTTGCGGAGGAGGTCAATGCCGCCATTGACGACGGGCAGCAAGTGATCGTAGAAGGCACGCAGGGATTCGGACTTTCGCTCTACCACAGTGACTGCTATCCATACGCGACCAGCCGGGATACGACTGCAAGTGCTTTCCTGAGCGAAGTCGGTGTCAGCCCCTTCGTCGTGAAATCCGTGATCATGGCTATTAGGACGTATCCCATAAGGGTTGGCGGGAACTCCGGCCCGTTAAAGGGGGAGATAACTTGGGAGGAGCTAAGGTGCCGCAGTCGGTATCCGCACGAGATAATGGAGTTCACCACTGCGACCGGCAGACCCAGACGAGTAGCTGATTTCGACATGGCTCTGGTCAAGAAAGCCGCGATGGTCAACAGGCCGACTTGCATTGCACTTCATGGAGCAGATTACTTGGATTACAGAAACAAGAGCGTCACTCGATTTCAGGAACTGACCGGTGAGACCAAGGACTTTGTTGCCTCGATAGAGACTGAACTTGGAGTGCCCGTGGGTTTCGTTGGGACAGGCCCGACGAACGAGGAACTGATAGATGCCCCACGCCATGCTACCTCAAAGAACCACCCTGACGCTAGCAGCTTTTCACTGAGTGGGGTAGGAGGAGTTCAGATTGTCAGACCGCCAACCTCTGGAACATGACCCGAGAGGTATTCTGGCTAACAACGAGACGGGGGCAGTCCTTCTATCAAACGAAATCGCATACTATGTCACGGTAGGCGGAATGATCGAGAACTTTGCCCGCGAGTTCCTTGAGCCAGCTAGCTACAACCTACGGCTTGGCGCAGAGTATCGAGTTGCGGGCAAGACTAGGCGTCTTGACGGCAAGAATCACCACCTCACAATACAACCGTATGAGGTTGTGGTGCTGAGCACATATGAGAAGCTCTGTTTGCCAAGGTTCATAATAGGGCGATGGAGCCTGCGGGTTACCCGTGCTTATGAGGGGCTGCTGTGGACGGGAGGAGCGCAGGTCGACCCGGGGTACCAAGGAAGGCTCTACTGCCCCGTTTATAATCTATCTGACAGCGCATTCGAGATAGAATACATGGATAAGATATTCAGCATCGATTTTGTGAGAACCACCCCATTTGATGCGGAGAAGTGCAAGAAATGGGAAATCAAAAGGGCAGACTGTATCGAGGCTTACGATAAACACCGGCTGCAGAGCCAGTTGGTTGAAACGGCAAAGCGAGCTGAAGATGCAAGTGGCCAGATAAGGAACATGCAGTCGATCACATTTGTAGTGCTCTCCATAATCATCGCAGCCATCGCTGTGGTTGCATCAGTGGCAATATTTGGCCGATTTCATGTGGCACACTGGTGGGGGTGGGCCTCATTTGGCTTGTCAATACTAGGTGTCTTCCTCGGGTCACTAGCCCTACTTGCCGTCTTCATGGGTCGGGGCAAAGGCAAGACCTGAGAACCACACGGCGAAGCGGACTCCTCCATTGCGATCACCTACTGAATTTTGAATAATGCTCGAATGGACACGTTCGTGTCGTGCGTGCTATATTATGTCAGCAATGACCTATGAAACCATCATCGGGCTGGAGGTCCACGCCCAGCTCCTGACCCGGAGCAAGATGTTCTGCCGCTGCTCGGCGGACTACGCCAACGCCCCACCCAACACCCACGTCTGCCCCATCTGTATGGGCATGCCGGGCGTGCTCCCGGCCATCAACCGCAGGGCCATCGAATGCACCATCATGACCGCATTGGCCTTAAACTGCACCATACCGCGATCCACCAAATTCGACCGCAAGAACTACCCGTATCCGGACCTGATGAAGGGCTATCAGATATCACAATATGACGAGCCCATCGCCGTTCAGGGCTGGATACAGTTGGAAGCCGATGGTGTGAGCCGACACGTGAACATCAAGCGCGTGCACCTGGAAGAGGATGTGGCTAAATTGCTGCACCGGACCAATCCCTCTGGGGAATCATATAGCCTGATCGACGTCAATCGCTCCGGTGTCCCCTTGATGGAGATCGTCAGCGAGCCCGACATGCGTTCTCCTGAAGAGGCTCGACAGTACCTCGTGAAACTGCGCACCATACTCCAGTATCTCGGTGTGTCCACCGGCAACATGGAGGAAGGCAGCTTCCGTTGCGATGCCAACATCAGCATCCGCCCAGAGGGCTCCTCCGAGACCCTTCCCAAGGTGGAAGTCAAGAACATGAACAGCTTCAAGGCTGTCTATCGCGCGCTGGAATACGAAGCCGTCCGTCAGAGGAAGGTGGCTAGCGAGGGAGGCCAGCTCCACCAGGAGACCAGAGGATGGCTGGATGACAAGGGAATAACCCAATCTCAGCGCAGCAAGGAATCGGCCCACGACTACCGCTACTTCCCCGAACCCGATCTGCCGCCCCTGGTGCTGACCGAAGACTGGGTCAGGCAGATCAAGGCCAGCCTGCCGGAACTTGCGGAGGCGCGGCGTGAGCGCTTTGTGTCCCAGTACGGCTTGCCACTCTATGACGCCAGCCAGCTCACCAGCTCCAAGCCCGTGGCCGACTACTTCGAGGCGTGCGTGGCGCTGGCCCAAGGTGCACCGGGGCAGAAGAGGGCCAAGCGCATCAGCAATTGGATACTGGGCGAGTTTGCCCGCTGGCTCAACTCGGCCGGAATCGAGATCCATCAATCCAAGGTCACTCCAGCCCATCTAGTTGAGTTGATTGATATGGCGGATCAGGGGGCGATCACCGGTCCGGCTGCCAAGAAGGTCTTCGAAGAGATGTTCCAGACCGGCCAGCCTCCTAAGGAGATCGCTGCCCGACTCGGCCTCGCCCAGATCGGCGATGCTTCAGCCATAGAGGCGGCGGTGAGAGACATAATTGCATCCAACAGGCAGGCAGTGGTAGACTTCAAGGCAGGCAAAGAGCAGGCGCTGACATTCCTCGTTGGCCAGGTAATGAAAGCCACCAGGGGAAGGGCCAACCCCAAGTCAGTGAGCGACATAATTCGAAAGGAGCTTAGCGCGGGTTAGTGCAGAACTACTTCTTCATAGCCCAGATCATAGTCGCTGTGGTATTGATTCTGGTGCTGCTGCTTCAGGTGAGGGGCGGGGGTCTGGGCGGCATCTTCGGCCAAGCTGACACCACCTTTCGCACCCGCCGGGGACTCGAGAAGACGCTCTTTCAGTTCACCATCGTCCTGGTGGTGGTGTTCATCGTTCTCGCCATACTAAGTGCCAGATGGAAGTAATAGCCCCTGCAATCTCGGTTTCCGCAAAACCTTTGATAACTCTCACTACCGACTTCGGCACTGATGATGCCTATCTCGCTGCTATGAAGGGCGTGATTCTGGAGATCAATCCCGGCGCTACCGTAGTCGATATCTCCCACTCCATTGAGCCTCAAAACATCCGCCAAGGGGCTTTCGTCTTCAGTACTGCCTATACTTACTTTCCACAGGACACCGTCCATCTGGTCGTCGTCGATCCTGGGGTAGGTGGCCCGCGCCGGGCGATCATTCTGGAGACTGACAAAGCCATATTTGTGGCGCCGGACAATGGCGTGTTGAGCTATGTTGTCCAGGCTTCGACTAAGAAGCGCCTCTCCAGGCCAACCCTCATGAAGCTTCCGCCGGAGCTCCAGGCATTCGAGATCACCAACCCCAAGTTCTGGCATCACCCTGTCAGCTCCACCTTCCACGGTCGTGACATCTTCGCTCCAGTGGCGGCCCACATTTCCCTTGGCATACCCCTGAATGAGCTGGGTCAGGCCATCGCCTCTGTGAGCGTTTTCCCACTGCCCCGGCCACAGCCTGATGCCAACGGAAACCTCATCGGCCACATTCTGCACATCGACCACTTTGGCAATCTGATCACGGATATCACCAGCCGAGACATGCCATCGGGCAAGTTCCGCATCGAGGTAGCAGGGCACAAGATCGGTTCACTGAGCCAGTCCTATGAGCAAGCCCAGGAACTGCTGGCGCTCATCGGCAGTAGTGGAAGGCTGGAGATCGCCTTGAAGAGTGGCAGCGCGGCGCGTCTGCTCGGCAGCAAGGTCGGCGATGAGCTGCGCCTTCTGCGGCAACCCAAGAGACGGGGCGATGGCTAGCTAGCCGGATGGGACGATGTGCAAAGTGTGCATTATGTGCATACGGTTGTGCAGTCAACGTAACACTGATGGTCTCTAGCACACATGAGCGACAAGGCCGCTTACGTCCACAGAGCATTCACCGCCATCGCTGATCGCTATGACCTCCTCAATACCCTGCTGAGCTTCAATCAGGATCGGCGTTGGCGCAGGTCAACCGTGTCTACCCTGGAATTGGAGGGGTCTGAAACTGTCCTCGACGTGGCCACCGGAACAGGCAAGTTAGCCCAGGAACTAGAGAAAAAGGTTGGGGCAAGCGGTAGAGTGGTGGGAATGGACTTCTGTGCACCGATGCTCCGCAAAGCCCAGGGGCACACGGACACCATCCACCTGCTGCTGGCGACATCTGAGGGCTTACCCTTTCCAGACAATTCCTTCGACGGCGCCACCATCGGCTTCGCCCTGCGGAACGTGCCCGATATAGAGAAGACGCTGCGAGAAACGACCAGGGTCATTAAGGCTGGAGGGAAGGTGGTCTGCCTAGAGTTCTCTCGACCTCGGCATCCTATTATGCGGAGTCTGCACCGGCTCTATTTGCTTCGGGTGCTGCCCACCATAGGCTGGTTGATATCAGGGGACAAAGAGGCCTATCTCTACCTGCCACGCTCCATCATGGAGTTTCCGAGTGCAGAAGAGCTCAAAGCCGTAATGGAGAAAGCGGGCCTAGAAAGGGTCCACTTCCGCTTTCTCACTCAGGGTGTCGTCGCGGTTCACGTTGGCACGAAGCCGTAGATACGCTCAGCGCCCCATTTTCCATGCAGGGAGGGCCTCACCGACCCTCCCCAACGGAAAAACGGTCTCTACGGCAGGATGTGCGCCACGGCCTGCGTCTACTTGGATTTCGCCGCTGCTGCCACCTTGCGAACCCCAGCCTCACCAGCATGGTATTGCTTGATGATACCCCGCCATTGGCCGAGAGGCTCTGGTTCCCACTCGATGGTAGCCGGAATACGCTTGGCCTCAGTCCCCAGCTCTCGCAGTGCCAAGTCCCTCAAAGCCTTCATAGACCTGTCGAGCTGCCTTATCTCTTTCTCTGTGAAACGCGTCCTCAACAGATCCCTGGCATACCCGATTATGACAGCAACAGATTGGTTGAGAAGCTCTCTCCCCTTCGGCTGTATCTGGATCTTGACCACCCTCTGGTCCTTCTTGCTTCTGACCTTCTTCACGTATCCGGCTCTCTGCATACGAGATAGGAGAGCCGAAACGCTGTGCTTCTCTCGAAACACATAGGCGGAAATCTCGCCCGGGCTCAGAGGGACCTTGCTCATGCTCAGGATGAGCAGAACGTCCATCTGGGCGAGGGTGGTCTGTCGCTTGCCGAGCTCGATCTCCGTCGCCCGGAGCGCAGCGTCAGAAGCCTGGCGCAGCCTTATCCACGCCGTCATGTATGGATCCTTTGTCTCCCAATTGTGCACCTGTCTCCTCCTTAACCCCTGGCCGACTCCCTATCCGCCAGGGTTGTCTCCCTCGATTTCGAATCCGACGTTATGAAATTGTAACATCCCATATGATTGTTGTCAAGCTATTTGCTATCCCAAATGGTTTAAGAGGCTTGAAATGCCGGGGCACTCAAGTACCAGTGGAACTGCTCTCAGCGGACACAGCTCAGGTGGACTGCTTCTCTTGCTTCCAGACTGTGCCCTGCGGCGTGTCCTCCAGGACTACTCCCAGGTCCTTCAGCGATGTGCGAACCCTATCAGCCATCTCCCAGTGTTTCTCTTTTCGGAGTTCGGTGCGAATTGAGACAAGCAGATCGATGAAGGGCTTGGCGGCCAGGTCGACTTCCGGTTTTTCAAATGAGAACCCCAGGACACCAGCTAGCTCGCGCAATATCTGCTGGGCCCCTCGCGGATCAGCACCTTGATCTATGGTCCGGTTGATCTCCCTGGCCAAATCGAACAATGCAGCCAGCGCCTGTGGAGAGTTGAAATCGTGGTCCATAGCCTCAATGAATCTCTGCCGAAACGCCTCTATGTCAACTGCCTCTGAGGAGTCTCCGCTCCCGCGCTGGGAATCGGCAAAGGCCGCCTGCCGCAGACGCTCCACGCCTTTCTCCGCAGCCGCTACCCCCTCCTCACTGAAGTTGATCGGGCTGCGGTAGTGGGAGCTCAAGATGAACAGCCTGATGGCATCGGGGCTGAAGCGATCCAAGGCTTGCTTCAGCGTGACAAATATGCCCAGGGATTTGCTCATCTTCTCCCCACCCAACTGCACAAACCCGTTGTGCAACCAGTACTTCACAAACGGGGTTACACCTGTGAAGCCCTCTGACTGGGCAATCTCGTTCTCGTGGTGAGGGAAGATGAGGTCCTGCCCACCGCCGTGAATGTCCAGGGTCTCCCCCAAGTACCTCATCGACATGGCGCTGCATTCAATGTGCCAGCCCGGTCTGCCCTTCCCCCATGGGCTATCCCACCAAGGCTCACCCGGCTTGGCTGCCTTCCACAGGGCGAAGTCCAACGGGTGTTCCTTGTCAACCCCTACCTCTACCCGCGCCCCGGCCTGAAGGTCATCCAGACTCTGATGGCTGAGCTTGCCGTAGTCAGGGTCGCCCTTCACCCGAAAATACACACCTCCCTGTGACTCGTAGGCACGTCCCTTGTCCACCAGTCCCTGAACCACCTCGATGATCTTGGGGATCTCCTCCGTCGCCCTCGGGCAGACGTCGGCCCTCCGGACATTGAGTCGATCCATATCCCCAAAGTATTGGGCGATGAACTTCTCGGCCAACTCGCCAGGAGTGACACCCGCCTGCTGTGCCCGGTTGATGATCTTGTCATCAATGTCGGTGAAGTTCTGCACGTATTTCACCTTGTATCCTCTGAACTCCAGGTAACGCCGGATCATGTCAAAGACAACGTAGCTCATGGCATGGCCGAGGTGGCACTCTGCATAAGGCGTGACTCCGCAGACGTACATCTTGACCACGTCGCCCTGCGGCACGAACTCTTCTTCTCGTGCTGAGAGCGTGTTATATACCTTCACCGTACTCCCTCTATCTCGTCATATCCCGAAGGGATTCGTCGCGCAATTCCCTCCAATTGCGATCACTGTGTTCAACTTCGCACCGATTCTCTGACGCCGATCTCGTGAATAGGGCCCTCATCTCCTTCACAGCCTTCTCGTCAAATTCGTCCAATTGCACCGGATCCAATTGGGTATGGCCCGTATCTCTATGTCTATGCATCACGAGCACGTTGTGCTTATCGAAATTGAATAGTACCCTGTGGATATCAGTAAAAGGGATTCTGCCATAAACAAAATGCATGCCGGGTCGCCCAACGTCCATCACTGTGTCCGGGAACTTCGCTTCCACTGCCCCGACACGCTGCTCATCTTCACTCACCAGCTTTATTTCCGCTTCAATACAGGCATTCTCCAGGTTCTCCCGTGTGCTCTGCAGAAAGAGCTCAACTATATCTACGATGTTTTCGACATCATCACGGTTGCCCGGCAGCCTATATTCGTGCTCCAGGAGATTCCGCCTAGATGACACTAACCGGCGCAGGATTTCCGGAGCAGTTACCCCCAAACCCCGTAGAGCCTCCAACTTGCGTTGCAGCCTCCACTTCATCTTGTTCTTGGAGGCGATTGAATAGAGGCCATATATCGTGAGCAACTCGTCGAGTCTGCACTCTAGACTGGTCTTGGCATTCCTCAGCGCATTCACGCTCCCACGCTCAGACTCCTCGCAAAGGTCTTGCCTTGCGTAGTCAAGGAAATCACTCGCACCAAGGTCGTACAGTTTGTGAGAATTGAGATCAACAAGCATCAGGTAGGTCTCCACGGGATGGTCTGTGTCTCCCAGCCGTTGAATCGACTTCGCCCAGAGATCCACAAATTGCTTCAGCTTCACCAGTCCACTCATGTCTTTCGCTCGCCTGTCTTCTCCACCAAGGCCACAGCATATGCTGCTATTCCCTCACCTTCCCCCAGAAAGCCCAGCCCTTTCGAAGTAGTGCTCTTCACCCCCACCTGCTCAGCATCAATCCCCAAGGTTTCACCTATGATACCGCGCATCTCGGAGATGAACGGCGTCAGCCTCGGCTGTTCCGCCACGATGCTGGCGTCAACGTTGCACACTAGCCATCCTTGGGCCCGCAGCAACGAAATGACCTGCCCAAGCAGCGAAACGCTGGAGATATCCTTGTAGCGCGGATCGGACGAAGGGAAATGGATGCCAATATCTCCCAGGCCCGTCGCACCGAGAAGCGCATCGATAATGGCGTGAACCAGCACATCAGCATCGCTGTGACCATCGAGCCCTTTGTCAAAAGGGATCTCCACCCCCCCCAGCACCAGCCTCCTGCCGCTCACCAGCGGATGAATGTCATAGCCGATGCCTACTCTCATTCCTCATCCTCAAGATAGTCTCTGCCAGCGCGAGGTCCTCCGGTATGGTTACCTTTATATTATCATAGGAGCCCATGTAGACCTTCACCTTGTGCCCCAGCGCCTCCACCAGCGAAGCATCGTCCGTGACTTCACCATTCACCATGCGATGTGCCTCAGCAATCAGATCGAAGCGAAATACCTGCGGGGTCTGGGCGGCCCACAGGCTTTCCCTGCGAGGGGTGCTCGCGATTACGCCTTCAGAGTCAACCACCTTCACTGTCTCCTTCAAAGGCACCGCCGCAATGGCGGCACCGGTTTGCCGAGCTTCTTCTAGCCCCCGCTCAATGAGGTCGACGGTAAGGCAGGGCCGCGCCCCGTCATGGATCACCACCCAATCACAACGCTCCAGCCTCTTCAAACCCTCAGCTACGGAGTCCTGGCGCCGCTGCCCACCAGCGCACACTGCCGCCACTTTGGAGAACCTGCCCTCTTCCACGAGCCTCAACCCCCGCTCGACGCTGGCCTCACCGAGCACCACCACCACCTGATCCACGACGCCACACCCCTGGAAGATTTGCAGCACGTGCCAAAGAAGAGGCTTGCCAGCAAGAAGAGCGAAAATCTTATCCACGCCGTCCATGCGCCGGCTGCTGCCACCGGCAGCGATGATAGCGCCAACCCGTTCGCGCGACAGCTCTTTCACCTTGATATTCGTCTTCTTCAGATGCTAGAATGGCCTCACCGTGGTGGGCGTAGCCCAGAGGTTTAAGGCGCCAGGTTGTGGCCCTGGAGACCGAGGGTTCGAATCCCTCCGTCCACCCCAGCGCCTATAGCTCAGCGGATTAGAGCATCGGTCTTCGGAACCGGGGGTCGTGGGTTCGAATCCCTCTAGGCGCGCCAGTTCTAACTCAAAGAGTGTCCTCCCCACCAGTTCGCCAGGGGCAGGTGCTCTGTCTAGCCACTTACAGGATGGTCCCACTATCATCCAAACGCCCCAAGACGTCTCTTCAACGCCTGGAGTCACTGTGCCACTCGAAAGGGTTTTATAGCACACTACCGAGTGAAAAGACAAGGAGCATGGACATGACGAACCGATGGACACCACTCAGTCCTGGTGGCAGCGTGACTCCAGCGCCAGAGCAGTGGCTTCGCCTCGCCTGACCGAAGTCCCGTCTTCTGGTTGCCAACCTGCTGCGGCTACGCGGGTTGTGCGGGGATCATCGTGTTATGGCTCTTCTTCAACATTTGCCAAGGGTAAAAATGTAATGCCAATCTCTTGACGGCCACATGTGGGCAGGTGCTAAACTTCACCAAGAAGCTCCGGTCGGGGGGACAACTCGAGTTTGTTCTGGCCAAGCTCCCGAAGATCAGCAAGGCATAAGCACAAAACTTGACGACCAAATGGGGGGATGGGCATACTTATCCAGGTCAGCTGTTAGGGGCAATCCGCCGTTGAGTCTTTAGAATCCATATCTGGTCTTGTCTAGTTTCGTGCGTTCTTCTGACCCCAGTATCGAGCAACAACGGTTTCTAGCTCTCGAAAAAGGGGGGGGATGAGGACAGCTAAGGAAACCTGGGAGGCCGCCAAGGGCGCCCTTCAGGTTCAGATAAGCAAAGCCAACTTCGATACCTGGCTCAAGGACACCGTTGGCCTCAGCCAACAGGGAAGCCAGTTTGTTGTCGGGACTCCCAGCGCCTTCGCCAAGGAGTGGCTGGAAAAGCGCCTTCGTTCACTCGTGACCAAGGTCCTCATCAGCATCACGGGGGAGGAGGTCGAGGTCCAATTCCAGGTCTGCCTTAGTCGGGAGCCCAGTCCGCTGTCCAGGGACTCCACCGCCTCGCGGCTTCTGCCAATGATCAATCCACGGCACACCTTTGACACCTTCGTTGTCGGTGCCTCGAACCGCCTGGCCTTCGCCGCCGCCATGGCAGCGGCTGAGGGACCAGGACGCGAACACAACCCGTTGTTCATCCACGGCCTGCCCGGAGTGGGAAAAACCCACCTCGCTCACGCCATAGCCAACGATGCCTCTGAGAATGGCATTAGGGTCCTCTGTGCCAGCAGTGAGCAGTTTACCAATGAGTTCGTGAACTCCCTCAAGGAGAGGCGCACCGAGGAGTTTCGCACCAAGTTTCGAAACACTGACCTCTTGGTAATAGAAGATGTCCAGTTCATGATTGGAAAGCCCCAGACGCAGGAGACCCTCTTTCATACGTTCAACGAACTGCACAATGCGAACTGCCAGCTCGTAGTAACCAGCGACCGCACTCCAGCATCATTGACTTCTGTGGAGACCGGCTTGTGGTCCCGGCTCGGTTGCGGGCTGATAGCTGAAGTCGAAGCCCCGGACCTGAACACCCGACTGGCCATCCTTCATGCCAGAGCTGAACAGATGCAGATGTCCATCGACAATGCCGTATTTGAGTACATTGCCCAGCGGTGCCAGCGAAACGTGAGGGAACTCGAGAGTTCCCTCAATCTGGTCATGGCCTATGCCAAGCTGATGCGCCAGAGCCCCACCCTGCAGTTAGCGCAGCAGGCTCTTCACGGCTTGTCCACATCTAGCGGACCAAGTGCTATTACCCCGATGTCCATATTGAATGCTGTGGCATCGCACTTCCAAGTTAGCCTGGATGCACTGAAGGGTCGCCAGCGGGACCAGAAGGTAACGCTGGCGCGCCACATCGCCATCTATCTGGTTCGGGAGAAGACAAACTGCGGCCTAGAGGACCTCGGTCGCCTGCTGGGCGGCCGGGATCACTCTACCGTTCTCCGCGGACACCAGAAGATAGCCGGGATGATCTCCACTAACCCCAGCCTCCAGAGAAACATCAACGAGATCCTGGCCACCTTCTCGGAGTAGCCGCTCACTCACCTATTATCACTAATATCAAGGCAACCTCCCGTGATATCATAGGGATTGTTCTTGTGGTGTATTGAAGATGTGCATAACCTGGTGCATTTGCCTCAGAGTTACGAGGTGTGCAGGAGTAATGCTGTTTAGCAGATGACTAGTATTAGATCGCGCAGCTTACAGCGAATGGCCATATACCTGCTGCTTGTGGTAGTAGTTGTATCGATTGTAGTAGTGAGAAATAGTTCTTTGCCTGTGCCCATAGCGGCTGGCGAGCTTAATGAGGATCTGCTGGAGCCGGGGGACATCTTGTTCGTCGATATCTACAATGGCTGGAGTCAAGGGGGCTACTGGGATCATATGGCCATGTATTCGAAGGATCCGTATCCAGGTGTTGTAGAGGCAACCTACAATGCCGGGATCAGCTACACACCGCTGCCAGCTTTTCTGGAGAGAGATTTGCCGGCGGAGGTTTCTGTGAGAAGGCTGAAGGACATTCCTGACCGGGATGAGGTTGTCCGTGTCGCGGTGGAGTACGCACTGGCCCAGGTTGGCAAACCTTTCGACTACACAGCTACCGCCACCCTGCCACTCAAGATCAACGAGAGAAATCGGCATTGCTCCGAAGTGGTCTGGAGATCCTACAAGGCTGCCGGGATTGATCTCGACAGCAATGGTGGGCCACTGGTCTATCCGGATGACATCTATTTCAGTCCGAAGCTAGAGTCGCCATGAGGGTAGGTGTATTCGGCGGAACCTTTGACCCCATTCACCTCGGACACTTGGCTGTGGCCCGATCCATTCAGTCCACTCTCAACCTAGACAAGGTTATCTTTGTGCCTGCCGGCCAACCCTGGCTCAAGGCGGGCACGCTAGTGTCTTCCGTCAAGGATCGAGTGGAGATGCTGCGATTGGCGCTTGCACGGCGAAGGGCTTTTGAGCTTTCTACCATCGAGGCGGACAAAACGGGACCGTCATACACCGTGGACACCATAGAAAAGCTGAAGAAGCAGTTGGGGAGTAACGCAGACCTCTTCTTCTTGCTGGGGAGCGACGCACTGATGGATATCGCCAAGTGGAAGGAACCACAGCGTCTGGTACGGCTCTGTCAATTAGTGGCCTTCGCCAGGCCTGGGTTCGGGCTTCCGACGATGGAGGCTCTGGAAACAGCGGTACCCGGAGTCTCCCAGAGGGTAGTCTTCTTGGAGGTGCCGCAGGTAAACATCCGAGCGACGGACATCCGGCGCCGAGTAGCCGAAGGCCGGTCTGTCCAGCGGCTGGTGCCTCGGGCTGTGGAGCGGTACATCCTGGAACACGGACTGTACAAAGCTGCCTAGCGGCGATCGACTTGAAGCGGCATCCTGTGGTTACTATAATCTACTGGCTAGCCCACTTGGCAGCATCTGGCTGCAACGCATCTCAGGTTGGACCGCGGATCACAACCTTCCTGGCAGAGTAACATGCATTCGCTTGGAGTCAAGCTAGTCGAGCCGGGAGCGGAGGCGCCCACCAAGATGACGGCGGGGAGTGCCGGTTTCGACCTCTATTCAGCCGAGAGTGTCGAGGTACCGCCGACACACTGTGAGCCGGATGGTCGAGCGGAAGTGGGAAGAGCTTTGGTGTCCACGGGCCTGGTGATAGAGTTGCCTCCAGGAACAGTTGGCCGAATTGCATCACGGTCCGGGCTTTCGGTGAAAGCCAACATAGAGGCGGGGGCTGGGTGGATTGACAGCGACTATCGGGGGATCGTTAAGGTGGAACTGAAGAACTTCGGCTCAAAACCCTACAAGGTCAACCAGGGGGACCGGATAGCGCAACTGGTGGTGCTGCCGTTGGTGGAGGTCGAGCTCAATGTGGTGGCTGACGTGAGGGAAACGCGCCGGGGTGGCGGAGGGTTTGGATCAACGGGTTCCTAGGCCTGCGCTATGAATGAAGACTGCATGCGCGTCACCACCATCGAGGCGAGGGACCTGCCCGAAGCCTGGTTCCTGTGCCTGCGCGCCGCCTTGACCCGCGGCCACGAGTACAAGATAGACCGTGGCAGCTTCCAGGGTCAGCGCCGCAGAGAGCTGGACTTGGCGGTGATTCAGATACACGAACCAGCCATTCGACCTCTCGTGCCCGATGTCCCCCAAGGTGTGCCACCGCCGACGACCATGGAGTATGTGGAGTCCTACCTGCCATATCTGATGACTTCCTTCAAGGCGGAGAACGAACAATACACGTACGGCGAGGACCTGGAACCCCAGATGGGGGAGGTCATCCGCATGTATCGGGAAAACGGCCCGAACACCAACCAGGCGTACATGGCGGTGGGCAGCCGGGAATCCATCTATCTGGAGGATCCGCCGTGCCTGAGGGGGATTCATACCCGGATCCGCTACGGCCGCTTCCATTTTGTAGTGTACTTCCGGTCGTGGGATTTGTGGGGAGGCTTCCCGTCCAACTTGGCCGGCCTGCAGCTCATGAAGGAGTACATGGCCGCTGAGATCGGGGTGCCGGACGGGGAGCTGATCTGCTTGAGCAGCGGGCTGCACCTCTATGAGCATACCTGGGAATGGGCGAAGCTGGCGGCACGCCTGGAATAGCGATGCGCGCGGCAGTGAGGCGGACGAGCGCTGCTCCATATCTGATGGCAGTCCGCTGCGCCCCTTTGGAATCATGCTTGACCGAGGACTCTGGAACGTAGCGTATGTCATGCGGCGGCACCTCATTCTCGGATCTTGATAGGGAAGTACTAGGGGGTGGATCAGAGCCAGGGTGCAAGCATGCTTCACTTGTGCGCGATTGTACGAGTGCTTCGTGATATTGCAATGCCTGGGTAGAGACGTGACATTCGGGGGGAGGAAGGCTCGGTGTGAATGGGTTAGGCGATGCGTATCTGAAAGCTGTCGAGGATACTACCCTCCCCCGATAGCTAGGACGATGAAAAGCTCGTCACCGTCGTTCAGTGGGCTCGCAAATTCGTCAGCCAACAGCTTCTCTCCGTTCACGAAGAACTGCACCTGAGGCGTTACTCTGCCTTGGTTGTCATATACCCACTTCTTCAACGAGGGGAATCGGTCCGCCATATTCTGCAAACATTCTATCGGATTGGGTGCCGATACATATGTCGTATCTGGCTCCTTCGGGAGTTGGCTGAGCTGCCGAAGCAACGAAGACATTTTAATCTTGACTTTCATCCCTCTTCTCCAGATCCTAGCTGCGCTACACTCTTGACAGGCAGAGTCCCATTGTTCGTCTTGCTCCGCTGAATCTAGTGCTGAAGCCATCGCAGATCCAGCGCCCATACGTATTTTATCACGTCGGTGGCCTAGACGCAGCCGGTTGCTCCAGGTATGACTCCAGCCAATGTAGTTGTGCCCGGCATAACCCCTTGACAAAGACATCTCAGACAAGTCTTCTGGCTGGGATTACAGCGGTGGGGCACTTCAGCCATTGTCCTCACAGAAAAGAAGGTTGCCCCTCCACCTCTTGTGGAGGGGCAACGGCTGCTAGGAAATTGGAACTCAGGCACTATCAGGGAAGTGCAGCGAGTTTGGCGGCCAGATCGGAGAGTCCCAGCTTGTCCAGCTTCTCCTTGATCGGACGTCCCTTGGCGTCTAGGCCCCTCAGTGGATAGTACTGCTTCAGCATTGACTCAATGTTGGGTGTAGAGCCTGCAGCACCGCCGTCTTTGTGGGGGGCCGTAGACTGCTTTGGCAGGCGATCGTCAGCGGAGGTGATTCCCATGAGGTTGTTCAGACCTCTCTTGAGCATCCATATGCGCTCACCGCACTGCATCAACTCGTCGAGGGTATAGTTGAAACCGGAAGTGGCATTTATGGCACCAACCAGATCGGTTACAGAGATGGAAATCATGCAGAAATGGCACAGCGTGGCGGCACTGGTCAACTGGCCCAGGTGCTCAGAAGCGATGGTTATCTGCGGCTTACCCTCATCAGTCTTGCCATCGAAGGGGCCGACCAGGCCGACATCAGGAAATGAACACCAGTTGGACTCTACATAAAGGTTCATGTGTTGTACGTGAGAGGCGCCGATGTTTGACATGACGAAACCAAACCCCAAGCCATGTGCTCCACGAGGATCTGCCATGGGGAACTCGAGGCCCTTCACCTCCATGGCATAATCGGCAGCGTTCTTGCCGATCTTCTTGGCAGCGCCCCTGCTGCCTTCCGCCAGAACGTTGCCGAAGCCTTTTCGATAAGTGATCTTCTCGAGCATGGCAAAAACATCCTGGAGATTGCCCCATCGCAGCTGGCTGCCTTCGAGGTCTTTCGAAGTGATCAAGCCGTTCTCGAAGCACTGCATGGCGAAGGCGATTGTGACACCGGCGCTTATCGTGTCAATGCCATACCTATTGCAGGTCTCGCACAGCTTCAGGACACCCGCCAGATCATCGTTCATAATCAGCGGGCCGAAGGAACCACATGTCTCGAACTGTGGCCCGGGCCCTTCCTCCATGGCGTAGGGGCCTTCGGAAACCTTGACAGTCCTCTTACAGGAGATGGGGCACGTGAAGCAGGCATGGGGCTTCGTCAGGTATTTCTCGGTAATTACGGAACCGTCTACCTTTGCCGCTAGGGCAATACCGTCGCCGAGAGTGAAGTTCTTCACCGGCAGGACGCCGGTTATGGCGTGCACGTTCATGCCCATGTCTGTGCCTGCCATGGTAAGCGCCTGTGTGATGACGCTTTCCTTGACCTTGTCGGCAACGGTCTTCCGCACGGTAGCGTAGCCATCGGGCGAAGCTGGCTCGACCCTACCGGTGCCATGCACGATGATTGCCTTCAGCTTCTTGGAGCCCATGAGCGCTCCACCTCCGCAGCGACTCAGAGACCCCCACTTCCCGTTCATGATGTTGGCGAATTTCACCAGGTGCTCTCCGGCCGGGCCGATGACGAGCGCCTCCACCTTGTTCTTCCCGAACTTCTCTTCGATCGCGTCGGTGGCTTGATAGATATCCTTGCCCCACAGGTCTGAGGCATCCTTGATCTCCGCACGGCCATCTTCTATGTGGAGGTAAACCGGTTTCTTGGAAGCGCCTTCTATGGCGATGCCGTCGTATCCGGCGGCCTTCAGCTCAAAAGCGAAACGACCCCCAGAGCTGGCTTCACCCCAAATGCCAGTTAGCGGGGATTTGAAGGCTGCTACGACTCGCGATGATGTGGGAAAGTTTGTCCCCGTGAGTGGGCCAGTCATCAGAAAGAGTACGTTTTTCTCAGATAGCGGGTCGACATTCGGCGGGACACGATCGAAGAATAGTTTCGCAGCCAAACCGCTGCCGCCCACGAACTGGCGCAGTATCTTCTCGTCCAGCTTGGTCTCTTTGACAGTGCCGGTGGTTAGGTTCACATCTAGGATTTTCCCTCTATAAGAAGTGCCCAATGTATACCTCCTTCTCTTGTGCAAATGATCCTGCTGAATGCGGAACTGTTTTCCTCTCAGCTTAGATCCTCAATCATGTTTTGACAGTCGTGGGGCTATCTACTCGTTGTTAAACTGCAGCTTCAAGCTTCTACTAGCACCTCCTATCAAGCCTCTTACGCATAATAGTGTTTCGAATACATGTCGGTCAAATCTCACCACTCCTACACGCGGTTGGACGCGGAGGAAGCTTGGCGGGTGTCGACGGGAGGCATCTTAAGCCGTGGCTTCAAGTTGCTCTTCAACAAATCGACCAACCGCGGGCAGCTTTGGGTTTTCCTTCAAGTCGAACATTAGGCCATAAATTACACTGTTCTGCTGGGGCGTGACCACGCTTACTGTGGCGACGCGGCCATGCTGGGGACTATTCTTGTCGACAACCCTGACTTTTTGATTGACCTGAAACTTGGCCACCTTTCACCTCCCCTGTTTGTGGGATAACACTCCTGCGCAGCCATACAATGACAACAGCTCAAGCACAGACAATAGTCTGTTCGAGTCCGTGTCGTTGGTGTGCCCTCTTCTTCCCCCGGTAGAACCGTGATTCTCCCGGGGTTCTCTTTGTCCTGCGACGCAACGCAGCTCGGTGGGGTTGCGTCAATCCAATGTATGATAAGTTGAAATTTCGAGATAGTCAAATATATATGGTAGTGTCTATGCTGGGTCATGCTCTTTTCGATGCTGCAATCAGGCCGATAGAGTGCAGGCGGAAATCATGCGCGATCTTCTTTGAGGTAATCTCTTCAGCGGTCGAATAGAGCAAGAAAAGATCCGCAATGGCATAGCACAATCGTTTGGGGACGTTGCTTTGGTGCGGGGTATGTCCATGCTGCGGAGACCACAGACCAATGATCCAAATTCAAGCGGGACGGATGCAAAGAGACAGAACAGAAGACTGTTTCCCAGTTCAAGCTACTTTGGCGGCCGGAAGCCGTTGAGAGAGGAGGAGCATGCGGCAAACTCGGATCGCGCGCTGCACCGCTGGTCTAATCCGAGCACCGAAGCATCCGGTAGCTTGATTCCCAAGTTCATCGTTCTACGGCTGATCCAGTGGGTTTCGTGCGGCGCCCTCCGGGCACCCATTTGACCCTATCATCATGATGGGGCAAAGATGATGGTCAGTTTGTCTCCATCCTTCAACGGCTTGGCGAATTCGTTAACCCGCAGCTTCCGGCCGTTGAGCAAGAAACGTATCAGCGGCAGCAGCCTCTCTTCTTTGTCGTAGGTCCACTTCTTCACGGAAGGCGATCTGTCCACTAGGATTCGCACGCATTCCAGGGCATTGGACGCTCTCGCTTCGAATGCCTGTTGTTCGTTGGTGAGCTGGCTCAGATAGCAAAGTAAAGGATGTATGGTGACTTCCACGCGTACCTTCCTCATCATTTTCTCCGACACTTGGTAGCTCAATTACTCCTCATTTCCGACGCTCAGACCGTTGCGGCCTGTGCTCGTCATTGTATCACATCACATATGGAGGCGAGGTGGGCCTATTGACCTGAAATGGTGCCTTCCGAGCTTTCGATCTCAGATTAAGAGTTCACCGATGATGAGAAGCTGCTGATGAGCGAGCATTCGAAGTCGTTGAGAGACGGCGATGAGCTGCTCATCTTCTTTGCCATCGGCGGAGGGTGAAGCGGCCGGGTAGCGACGCAGCGGCAGTTCGCTAGAGTGCCCGTAGAGTCTTGTACTTGCCGAACGTCTGGTAGATCTGCCACAAATCCTGGTGGGCCTTGATCCATTCCCGGGCGTTCAGGCAGTCCTCACAGGAGCAGTAGCGGCTGTCTTGCGGGTCATCGACCACGCAATGCGGGTTCTGATCGATATACTCGATTATCTGCCGGCTGTTCATGGCGTCCTCTTCCAGCTAATACCACGTCCGGACCGGATGGTCAAGTAGAAAGCCCGGAAAAGATAAGGGTCGCCACTCGATCGAGCGGCGACCCCAAGATTCGTTCCGCGCTCTTGATACACTTCAGCTTCCCCAGGACTATCCTAGGAAGCGGGACAACCTCCTAACCAATCTTGAACACTGACACGGACTGCTCCATCTCCTCGGACATGTCAGTCAGAGATTGGGCGGCAGCCAGCGTTTGTTCCACTTGCGCCGACATCTCCTCCACCGAGGCGGATACCTCTTGAGCCGCAGCGCTATTGTCTTCGGCTATGGTGGCCGAACTGCCGACAGAGCCCGAGACCGCCCTGGAGTTCTCCGTCATCTGCTCCGTGGCCGCCGCGTTCTGCTCCACGACTCGACTAATCCGATCAATCGCCTCGACCATTTCGGAACTGAAGGCGTTTAACTGCTTAGCAGCGGTTGATATGCGCTCAACCTGCTTTCCTACGGTCTGTGATCTCTCCAGGATCGCATCCAGAGAGGCACCTGCGTCAGCCGCCAGCAGGTAGCCGGTCTCAACATCCTTGCTGCCCTGCTGCATGGCGTTCACCGCGTCCCGGAGGCTGGCCTGTATCCCGCCCACCAGGGAGGCAATCTCCTTAGTGGCCATCGACGAACGCTCGGCCAGCTTCCTTACCTCGTCCGCTACCACAGCGAAACCCCTGCCTTGCTCTCCAGCCCTTGCTGCCTCAATGGCAGCGTTCAGGGCCAGCAGATTCGTCTGAGCGGCAATATCGTCAATCGTCGCCACAATCTTGCCGATCTCCTGGGACCTCCCGCCGAGGTCGCTAACCTTTATTGAGACCTGATCCATGGCTTTCTTTATCTTGACCATGCCTTCGACGGTCTCGTGAGTTTTGCGCGCGCCTTCGGCGGCAGAGGTGGCGGTGGCGCCCCAAGACTCACTGCCCGCTTCTGCATTGGCCGAGACTTCCGTTATGGCTACCGAGACTTCTTTCACGATGCTTGTGGCTTCTTCTATGCCCTTGGCCTGCACCTGAGCACCTGCGGCAATCTGGTTGATCGCCGCCATCAGTTGCTCCATGCTCTGCGCCGTCTGTTGCAGTGAAGATGACTGCTCACTGGCTCCCCGGGCCATACTTTGGATGGTAGCCGTTATCTGCTGCGTGGCCTGCGCTGTCTGCTCAGAGGCCTTGGTCAACTGCTTGCTAGCCTCAGCGACATTCGCCGCCGCCGCCTTTGACTTCCCGATGAGATCGCGTTGCCTGGCGATGAGTCGAGCGTGGGCGTGACCCAGCACATCTCTATCCGATCTGGGCTTGACATCGACGGCGAGATCGCCATCCGCCACTCTGCTCGTGGCCTCCGCCATCTCCTTCATGTATTCGATGACTCTCGAGTAGGTTGATGCCAGGTTGCCTACTTCGTCATTGGACTTCACGTTGATCTCCTGATTCACATCGCCCTCGGCTAGGGCTTCAGAAGTCTTGACCAGCGACGCTAGTGGCTTGCCGATGGTGGCTCGTGTGACAAACCAGGCCAAGAACAAAGACCCGAAGCAGATGCCGCCCAGCGTCATGCCCAGGATATCCCTCCAGGATCTGTACTGTGAAATGATGGCCTCTTTGTCGGCTCCGTTGGTGCCGACGACCCACCCCCACGGCTCAAAGGACTTGACGTAGGACATCTCGGTCACCACATGACCATTGCTATTGGCCCAGCGGTAGGTGTATGCTCCTTCTCCCTCGCTCTGGGCTATGGCTACAACATCCCGGTAGATGAACTTGCCGTTGTCATCAGTGATATTGCTCACGTTAGTGTTTACCAAGCCCGGATTCTTGGCATCCACCAACAACACGGGACTGGAGTTGCTAACCCAAAAGGAGCCATCACCCTCTCCAGTGTCCCACTTGAGCCCGCCTATTGCGACAAGCGCGTAGGCTTGGGCCTGGTCTCTTGGTAGCAGCCCCGACTGCTCCATCTGTTGCACATAGTTGAGTGCCCCCCAAGCGAGTTCCACGGCATTCTTCGTCCTGATTTCGGCATCCCGCATCTTGTCCGCCTGGAACTTGGGCAGGGCCCAATAGCACCACCAACAAGCGAAGGCGGCAATCACGACTAAGAACACCATCAGCATCTTGAATAGAATGCTGATCCTGATCTGTCTGCTCCCTATCCTCATCTCGTCTGTTCCCCCTTTCACCTTAGACCGATGTCGAAACACATGCCTCGTTCTGGGTCTCGCCCTTCGCCGCCGTCACGCGGGAAACCGGTGAGATGTCCCCTCAACGAGTCTGTCATACCAGTTCGTGTCAATGACATGGAATCGTCCAACACAGGCATTTGGCGCTATCGACGTAGTCCAAGTGACAGTCTAGATCGCTTAGATCACGCTGTTGTCTCAGCCATCTCCGTCGGGCTATCAGAATTCTCTCATATTGTCTTTGCTGTGGTGACTTGTGTGTGAGTCGGTTGGACAGCGCCCAGAGACTGGCCGCCTGGCAGGTGTTTGTCTGAGGATGGACCTCGCGGGTCATGGCCGCGAAGGGGTGTGACACAGTGCGCCTTGAGTGCATAGCAGGCGACGAGCGTAGAGGTCCTGACTCAGAGGGAGATCCGCCACTGGCATCGTCCCGCTCTCTGGCGCGCGCTTCGTGTTGGCCGGCTTCTACAGGCTGCCGTGAGAAGTGGGAAGACCGACTACTCGACCTTGAATACGGCCACAGCGTGCTCCATCTCTTCTGACATATCACTCAAGGATTGGGCCGCGGCCAGCGTTTCTTCCACTTGGGCCGACATTTCCTCCACGGAGGCAGAGACCTCCTGGGCGGCAGCGCCGTTCTTCTCGGCTATGCAGGTCGAATCGCCGACAACGCTAGAGACTGACCTGGAATTGTCCGTCATTTGCTCTGTGGCGACCGCATTCTCCTCCACGACTCGATTGATCCCTTCAATCGCAGCGACTACCTGCGAGCTAAGGTTGTTCAATTGTTTGGCGGCATTTGATATGCGCTCAACCTGATTCCCCACGACTTGCGACCTCTCCAAGATGACATCCAGTGATGCACCCGCATCGGTGGCTAGTTGTGCTGCGGACTGGTTCAGGGGGATCGATGCTCAACCCAGCAAGACCGTTCCTATTTGGCCCATGTCTGCCAGGCACTCCGTCCAGGTCTTTCCGTTCGACAGCCCCCCGTCGACGACCAGGTTGGCACCGTTCACAAAGCTGGAGTCATCGCTGGCCAACCACAGTGCTGCCTTGGCGATATCGTCTGGCATGCCTGCCCGCCGGATTGGCTGGAACGTGGCAAAGTGCTCCTTTATCTTCGGAATCCTCTGGGCATAGGCCTCTCGAGTCATGCCCGCTGCCTTCTGAAACGCTCCGGTAACGACAAACCCTGGCGAGATGCTGTTGACTCTTATGTTGCTCTCTCCCAATTCCATGGCGGCCATGCGGGTCAGGTGGATGATGCCGGCCTTAGCGATAGCATAGCTGTGATCAGAGTCGCCTGTTCGAAAGCCAGCAACGCTGCCCGTGTTGATTATGCTCCCTGAGCCTTGGGCCTTCATTATCGGGGCGGCGTACTTGATGCTGATGAATGCGGCTCGGAGAAGCAGCGCCATCGTCTTATCAAAGGCGTCCACCGGGATGTCTTGGATCGGGGCAAACATGCCGGCACCCCCGGCGTTGTTGTACATGCAGTCGAGCCGCCCGAAGTTGCCAACGGCCAGATCGATGGCTGCCTTAATGTCGGTTTCGCGGGTAACGTCTGTGTGAAAGTAGATTGCCTTCGGGCCCAGTTCCTTGACGACGGCCTGGCCTCTCTCGTCATCGATGTCAGCGACGACCACACGCGCGCCCTCCTGAATAAACAGCCTCGCCGACGCCTCGCCGATGCCGTCAGCAGCCCCTGTGATTACAGCAACTCTGCCATCCAGTTTAGCCACTTTCGCATCCTCCCTTGCATTTGACCTTCAGCGTTTTGGACAACGTAGTCTATTTTCCCTTGCCGCCGCGCAATTGCTGCAAGGTGTATGGCACAGGGTATGTCAGGTGGCACGGATCTGTATGTCGGGCAATCCCTGACACCGGAGATCAGCCGGATGTAGCGTGCATGGCGGACGGGTTGAGCAACGAGCGGGAGTGCGGGCAGGAGGTGAGATGTTCGTACGACGCCCCGCAGATTATCAGGGGCTATCCGCGATGACGTGACAGATCCGTGAAGTACTCACTACCTCCGGTGACACAGATGAGAGGCTGAGGCCTCATACTAGTCCGGATATTGCCGTCTTCTGGCTTCTTTGGCGCGCGGGGTCGGGGATGGCTGGGGCTACGACGCGGCGGCGATGGAAAACCCGCGTAACTAGAAGGGGGAATCAAGATGGAAACTGATGAGCTTCTGAAACCGATGGTGGACAAGGATGCCTCGGATTTGCACCTGACAGTGCCCAGCCCGCCCACTCTTCGCGTCGATGGAGAACCCGCGGGACTCAAAGGGGGTATCAGAATGGACATAGATGAGCTTTTGAAACTGATGGTGGACAAGGGTGCCTCAGACTTGCATCTGACAGTGCCCAGCCCGCCCATTCTTCGCGTCGATGGCTCTCTGGTGCCATTAGCCGACATGCCGCCGCTGGAGCCTACCGACATGACCAAGCTCTTCAAGCAGGTCACCCTTACCAAGCAGAGGACCGCTTTCAAGAAGGAAAAAGAACTGGACTTTGCCTACAGCCTTGAAGGGGTGGCCCGATTCCGTGTCAACGCGCTCTTTCAGAGAGGTTCGATAAGCCTGGCCTTCCGGCGAGTGCTAGTCGATATACCGTCGATCGAAGGGCTGGGGTTGCCGATGATTCTGAAGGAAGTCATTCTCAAGCCAAGAGGGCTGATTCTGGTTACGGGACCGGCCAACACTGGCAAATCCACCACTCTGGCGGCCATGATCAGGCACCTCAACGAGAATGCCACCAAGAATGTCATCACCATTGAAGACCCTGTCGAGTACCTGTTTCCCAACAACAAATGCATCATCCGCCAGCGCGACCTGGGGGACGACACCCTGTCCTTCCACGCTGCCTTGGTGCACGCCCTCCGGCACGACCCGGACGTGGTCATTATAGGGGAAATGCGCGATCTGGATACGATCAGCACAGCCATGACGGCAGCGGAGACCGGCCATCTGGTGCTGGGCACGCTGCACACCGTCGACGCCGCTCAGTCGATCGACCGCGTGATCGACATGTATCCCTACGGCCAGCAGCAGCAGGTCAGGCTGCAGCTTTCCCAGGTGATCGAGGCCGTAGTGTCACAGACACTCCTGCCGCGCATCGGAGGAGGCCGAGTAGCCGCCGTGGAGATCATGCTGGCCAACAATGTCATCCGCCGGCTCATCCGTGACCACAAGATCTTCGAGATACCGCCCAACATTGAGATGGGCAGCAGAGAAGGCATGCAGACGCTGGATATGGCCATGGCTGATCTAGTGAAGAAGGGTGTTGTCTCTGCGGACGACGCCATGACGAGGACCAGCAATCCAGCGAGGCTGAATGAGCTTTTATTTCGGGTGCAATCGAACAAGGATGCCACTAACCTTCGCGACCCCTTTGCGGGGCACGGGGTGCGGGGCTAGACCCTGGTATCTCCAAAGGGGTCGCCTAGTGGCCAAGGGGCGGGGGCTAGGTAGAAGAAGCCGGAAGACTCTCCTCTTGTAGCGGGATGTACAGTGCCCGTCAGCGTGACCAAAGCGATGGCCGCAAGAGTGTACTTGACACGCAGGCGGTAGTCATCATCTCTGCAAGATCGACCTCTTCCGGTGATGCCTCTCGATGGTGGACCCATCCGGGGCACAGGGGGGATAGCGAAGGATTCTGGAAGAGAGACTCTTCTTCAATCGGATAAGGCGAGGCCTTCTTGGCGGCCTCTCAAATCGCGGTTCCGGGGATGGGCGAGAACTCCGAGAGGTAGGGCCTGGCTCCGGCTTCCTTGACCCCCCGCATCGACTCCTCCACTTCCTCGCTGGTTTGCCATTTCACTGCAGCAGCGATCCTGAACCAGGGACCGCCCTCAAAGTCCGGGGCAGGCTCTTGGGTTCGGGATTCTAATCATTTTCTAAGGTTATCCTCATCTGGAATTAAGCTACCTCGGCTATCGTAAGGGCTGCAGAGTGGGTTCCAACCACGGTTATGTTTTAGAGGCAAATCCCGCTAGTACATCCCAGAAGGAGAGACCTATGCGCACAGCAGGGGGGAAATCGCAGGCACGACGAAGGTCGGTCAGATGGCAAGTCAAGAAACATGATGACACTCTCATTGAACGTTGGGCTCGAGCATGTAGCAGAGAACATGGGGATTGCCGAGGCTGTGAGTTCATGGAGAACTGTCAGGACCTAGCTGACCGCCTGATTGGGTGTATGGGTGTGCCATTGACAGGGCAATGCAGGCAAGTAAGACACGACTCTCTACAGCGGCGCGTCGCAAGACCTCAGGCCGTCCCTCATGACAGTGATCCACGCCAGGATCCCCTTTGCATCCAAGCTGCTGCACTGAGATAGACACCTATCATTCCAGACGTTTGACCTGGATTCTGTAGCGGCCTATGATTGCTCCAATGGTCAAACACGCAACACGTGCACCGGCGGCATGGGGTAGGATATGCGTATCTTAGTTGTTGACGACGATCCCGAGATTGTCAGCTTTCTCAAACGAGGCCTGACATATGAAGGCTACACCGTGGACACCGCCGGTGACGGTACGGAGGCTCTCGCCAAGGCCCGTGAGTCAGAACCCGACCTGGTCGTATTGGACATCATGATGCCCGGGATAGATGGCCTGGAGGTAAGCAGACGACTGCGCCAGGCAAGCCAGATCCCCATCATCATGCTTACTGCCAAAGGCACGGTGACTGACCGGGTTAGAGGACTTGACAGCGGTGCAGATGACTACCTGGTCAAGCCTTTTGCCTTTGACGAATTGCTGGCAAGGATACGAGCTCTACTGAGACGCAGTCAGCCCACAGAGGGAGAAGTCCTTCGGTTCATGGACCTCTCCCTGGACACCACCACACGGGAGGTCAAGCGTGGAAATGACCTCATACAACTCACTGCCCAGGAGTTCGACCTACTGGAGCTCCTCTTGCGCCATCCGCGGCAGGTTCTCAGAAGAGACATGATCTACGAGAAAGTGTGGGGGTATGACTTCGGCGGCGAGTCCAACGTCATAGAGGTCTACATGCGCTACCTGCGTTCAAAACTGGAGGCAGGCGGCCAGCCCAGGCTGATCCATACGGTTCGCGGCGTTGGCTACGTCTTGAGGGAGTAGGGACGTGTCAATTCGATGGCGATTGACTTTGTCGTTCGCCCTGGTGCTGGCGGTTGCTGCCATTATCGCTTCTCTGTTCTTCTACGCCGCATTCCAGAACTGGGTGGTCTCCGAACGTATTGACAGTCGTCTGAGGGTCTATTCGACAGCACTACTGACGGCGCTGTCCAGCGGAGCTACCGATAACGTCGACTACAGCCTCGTTCGCTCCAACGTGGCGTCGTCAGGATATGCCAGTTCTTCCGAAATATGGGTTCAGTTGGCGGACAGTGGTGGAAGTGTTCTGGCCAAATCAGACAACCTCGGCGATCGGGATCTGCCAGTTGTATCCGGGCCAAGTGGGATTCCGGTGACACCTAGTGGAACCAGGCTCCGCATCTTGCCCATTTACTTTGAATCAGGGGGACAGACTTACCAACTGGCGTTTGCCCAATCCCTCGATTCTGTTGACCCAATCTTGTCACGTATGGCACTAACTCTGCTGCTCGTTGTCCTGGCCTTCCTGGTGCTGGCAACAGCCTCTGCGGCCATCCTTATCCGCAGGGCGCTGTCCCCAGTGAAGAATGTCACCGCTACGGCTCAGAGCATAGCATCAAGTTCTGATCTCAGCCGCCGGGTCAACTATCATGGCCCCAAGGACGAGATTGGAGAACTCGCGGCCACCTTCGATCGCATGATCGAGCAATTGGACGGACTCCTGCGGGCTCAGAGGAATTTTGTGGCCGATGCCTCCCATGAGCTGAGGGGGCCGTTGACGGTGATCCGGGGCAACCTGGATCTGCTCAGACGCAATTTGAGCGAAGAGGATCGTCAGGAATCACTGCGAGCGCTTGAAGCAGAGGGAGCAAGGATGGCCAGAGTGGTGAATGATCTTCTGGTTCTGGCGGAGGTTGAATCAGGGCCGCTGGAGCAACAACAGATGGTGTCATTGAAGGATATGATCCTGGATGCTCAGGACCGGGCGTTACCGCTGGCTGGCGACCGCAAGATCGTCATAAGATGTCAGGATGATCTGTGGGTAAACGGTGATGCCCACAAGCTGGATCAGCTAGTAGGGAATCTGGTAAGCAATGCCATCAAGTATACCCCGGACGGAGGGACCATTACGCTGTCGCTGTTTCAAGATGGTGAATGGGCACGCTTGGAGGTGAGTGATACCGGGATAGGGATATCACCGGAGCATTTGCCCCACATCTTTGATCGTTTCTATCGAGTCGACAAGGCTCGCTCGCGGGCGGGGGGAGGAACAGGTCTAGGTCTGGCTATCGTCAAAGGGATTGCCCTGCAACATGGAGGCAAGGTCACAGTGACCAGCGAACTGGGCAAAGGCAGTACATTCACTGTCTGGCTAAGACTCTAACCGTTTTCTAGGCTTTCTGTGATTCGAGTCTGAGTCTCACTCAGTCTACCCCGAGCCAGGACGTTTCAATCTTACTTCGGTGGGAAGCGGACGGCAGCGTCCAGCCGGATAGTCTCTCCGTTAAAGAAGGGATTCTCCACGATCTGCTGGACCAGCATGGCGAACTCGGCCGGTTTGCCAAAACGCTTGGGAAATGGAATCTGTTCGATGATGCTTTCCTTTATCTGCGGCGCCAGGAATCCCATGAGCGGAGTGTCAAACGTCCCTGGTGCAATGGTGCAGCAGCGAATGCCGTTACGGCCCAGGTCTCTGGCGACCACCAAGGTCATTCCCACCACCGCGGCCTTGGAGGCGGCATACGCCACTTGGCCTATCTGCCCCTCAAAGGCAGCTATCGAGGCGGTGTTGACAATCACTCCGCGCTCGCCATCTTCGTTGGGCTGGTTGTTCTGCATGTAGAAGGCCGCCCAGCGAATGCAGTCGAAGGTGCCGATCAGGTTCAGGTCGATGATCTTCTTGAAGACGTCAAGGTCATGCGGGGCCTCTTTGGTGATGGTCTTCGAAGCCCAGCCGCTTCCGGCGCAGTTCACCAGAATGTGGATGGCCCCGAACTCCTTGAGGGCCTGATCAACCCCGGCCTTGACCGTCTCGGTCTTGGTCACATCGACCAGAGCGAAAGCCGTTCCGGCTCCCAGCTCTTTGCAGAGTGTGCCTCCCTTATCCCAGTTCATGTCAGCGATAAGCACGTTGGCTCCGGCGGCATGAAGGCGCCTCGCGGTGGCTTCCCCGAGCCCGCTGGCGCCTCCGGTAACAAAAGCGGTCTTTCCCCTAACGTCCATCTCAATCCTCCGGCGTTTTTCGATGATTCGGCCTAGAGAACATGATACCGTATGGCTACGGTTTCGGGATAGGCGCGCATTCCTTTTCGGATCGCCAGTGCGGGGATATTCATAGCATGGACTAGTTGGCCCGGCCCCACCGAGTGAGCCTTTTCTTGACTTGTCCCCTTTGTGTACGTACAATTCATGCACTTAGGAGATACGTTCAGACTAGGATGTAAGTCTGCTCACAAGGGACGTACATGATTCTCAAGAAGCAGAAGAATTATCTACTTCAGCTCATTCAGGAGTCTGGCTTGGAGCCCGGTCTCTTCAGTGCTAAGGACGATGTCATGATAGGTGACTACAGTTACTTCGTGGTAACTCTTCGTGATTCGCCGCTGCGTTTTGCTGTGAGACCTCATGGAGGCTCATTTGAGAATAGCTGGCATTGTTGTTCGCAATTCCGCAACGGGTTTCCTTTAAGTGGGGAGACATACACCTCAGACTGGACAACAGATCTCGGTCTAAGATTCAAGCAATGGCTGACACAAGTAGTCACCCCCTACTTGGATGATATTGCCACTCCTGACCTGTGGGAACTCCTCACAGGAACCAGTTCTCGGACGAGAATGGCGGTGGGCACGCCAGATGAACTCGAGAACTTCTCAGATGAAGAGAAGCTGCAGATAAGGCTGGCTATCAAGGATTTCCGCCTGGTCATTATCAACGACTTCGGACCAACCAAAGAACAAATCAAGTCCATCGACGAGCGTCTCAAGTACCTTTCCGAGGCACTTGAGAAGCACAACAGATTCGATTGGAAAGGCATTGCCATCAACACCGCCATTGCTATTGGCATTGCCCTCTCGCTGAATACGGAGCAAGGTGCTAGATTGCTTCAGCTGTTCAGACAAATTTTCTCCAATGTGCTATACCTCCTACGATAGACGAGACTACGACCCTCTTCCCAGTATCGACTTCTTCCAGTGATGCCGCTCGATGGTGAATCCTTCTGGAGCGCAGGGGGACAGCGAAGGATTCTGGAAGAGAGGCTCTTCATCGATAGGGTACGGCGAGGCTTTCTTGGCGGCTTCCCAGAGCGCCGTTCCGGGGATGGGCGAGAACTCCGAGAGATAGGGCCTGGCTCCGGCCTCCTTCACCTTCCGCATCGATTCCTCGACTTCCTCCCTGGTTTGGCCCGGAAGCCCCGACATCAGATAGACGCCGATCTCGGAACTCTCGTAGCTGGCACCCCTCAGGGCGGAAACGGCCCCCACGAGTTCTTCGTAAGAGGCTTTGTTGTCTATGGCTCGCTCTGCTCCCGACTTGGCGGTCTCTAACCCCAGCCTGATAGTCTTGAATCCAGACCGCCTCAGCAGCTTGGCGATCTCGGAGTTGATCTCCCGTATGTGCAGACCGTTCGGGCAGTGGAACCGTACGTCCAAGCGACTCCGGCAGACTTTCTCCATGAGGGGAATGAAGTGAGCTTCGGCCGACGAGAGCAGAGCGTCGTCGTAGAAGGCGATGTCCTTCAAGCCCAACGTCTGGTTCATCCAGACTATCTCCCGGAAGCAGTCCTCGTGGCTCTTCTGGCGGAAGTGGGGGGCGAGGAGGCGGGAGGCGCAGTAGCTGCAGGCAAAAGGGCAGCCTTCAGAGGTGATCAGGACGCCGTAGCGTGGGTCCGTCAGGAGATCAAGGGCCGGGCGGCAGTCCATGACCGGGTCTTCGTTGTCACGCGTTTCCAGCGGCACATACTCGGCCAACAGCCCAAACAGGTCTCTGGACACTCTCCCCTGGTAGACGTGATCGGCTCCGGAAAACGTCTTGGCATGATCGGGACAAAGGGTGGCGTAGATTCCCCCCAGGATGATGGGAGTGCCAGGTAGCTGCGCACGCACGATTTCGATGACGCGAAAGGCCCCCAGGTACCAGTAGGTCATGGTGGCGGTGACCAGGACCGCGTCCGGTCTGGGGGAAGACTTCAGTTGCTCTAGAAACGCCTCCTCCGAGATTCCGTAGCGGCTGTACCTCCTCGGGATATCTTGGAGAGCCTTTGGCTTGGCGATCTCCTGCTTGCGGAAACGTCCGGTGCCGTACCTGCTTCCCTCACTGACTCCCACGCAGTCGATGAGAGCCACATCCACTCCCTTCCGCCTCAGGCTCCCTCCGATGTAGAGAAGCCCCAGGGGCTTCGCCCAGAAGTCGAAGGCGGCGAAGTCATATATCCAAGGATTGATGAGCAGGATACGGGGTGCGGCCATCTGCAGGCTTACGTCCTTTGTTCGGTAGTCCCAGCGAGGGAAATGTGACAGGTCCCTGAGGAATTCTATCATGTTCTGTTCAGAACTCAGAGGAGTCCGCGAATCGTGTCCGCTCTCTAACCGAAGACTGCCGCGAGGTTGAGTCAGGACTCTATTTTCAACCCCCTGGCCCCCAATCTTGGGGGATTGAAAAATGGTATTGGGGGACGCCCCCAAACCCTCGGCAAAGGGGCTTCGCCCCTCTGCACACTCCTGAGAGACTTAGGCGAAGATAGGAAGACTCCCAACCCCCCGGCAGGGACAAGTCCCTCGCACCTTTTTGAGGACGAGCTCGCCAAAACCTCGCTCCCAAGCAGATCCCCTCTCCCTCGACGAGAGAGGACAGAGGTGAGGGTGTAGCCCCCCATCTTCACCGCTTGCCCAAAATCTTGCGGATTGTGTGAGGGCGATTCGTGGATCGCCCCTACGGGACACCCTGAGAACCTCGCCTGGGACTTGTCTCTGCGCCCACGGAGGAGTTTGACCAGCCTCGTTTGCCGTAGTAGAGTCAGGTCACACTGGCCAAGGAGGAACGGAAATGGCGTGGTATGCTTATCTGGCTTACTTCGCGGCGGGCGCTCTTCTAGCCAACGGCGTTCCCCACTTCGTGAACGGCGTATCCGGAAGGCGATTTCAGAGCCCGTTTGCCTGGCCTCCGGGCGTGGGGGGATCGTCCCCGCTGGTGAACGTTATCTGGGGGTTGGCCAACTTCGGGGGTGGCTTTGCGCTCATCTTCGGCGTGGGGTATTTCCGCTTTGGGCTGAACCGAGAGGCCATGATGGTGGGGCTGGGCGCCCTGGCTATTTCAGTGGTCTTGGCCCTGTATTTCGGACGGGTGAGGAAAGGCTGATCATGCAGAGATTGCCTGACACTACTCTTTCAACCCCCTTTGATCCCCCACTCTTGGGGGGAAGAAGAAATATCTGGGGACACCCCAGGCCCCGGCAGGAGGCTTCTCCTGCACCTCTTTGGGGGACACCCCCCAAACCCTCTGCACACCCAGGAATGACACAAAGGGAGGTATGGCCTAAGTCATGGACATCATTGAAGTCATTCAAAAGAGAAAGAGCATTCGCGCCTTCAAGCCGGACCCCGTTCCACACGAGATCCTCAGGAAGATAGCTGAGCTGGCCTTGCGTGCTCCCTCGTGGGCCAACACCCAGCCGTGGGAGTTGGTCATCGTTTCCGGGGCCAAGCTGGAGGCGATCAAAGAGGCCTTCTCGACGCAGCGCGGAGTGAGGGCTCTTCCGGATTTCCCCGGGCCGGAGGAGTTCCCAGAGGTATACAAGACCCGCTTCCAGAACCTGGCTGCCAAGATGAGCGAGGCCGCCAAGAAAGGCAAGCCGGGTGGCAAGAAGGCCGGGGAATGGTACCTGCAAGGACCCAGGCTCTATGGCGCTCCGGCAGCCATCTACATTCTCATCGATCGATCCTTCTGCGAGCAGCCGGGTGGCCTCAATGTCTACCCGGTGTTCGATTGTGGACTTGTAGCCCAGAACATCATGCTTCTGGCTACTGATCATGGGCTGGGGACTATTGTTCAGGCGCAGGCGGTCCACTACCCGAACATCCTGCGGCAGATGCTGGGGATTCCCGAATCCAAGCTGGTGCTCGTGGGGATAGCCATAGGATACCCCGACTGGGACAACCCCATAAACGGATTCCGCTCCGACAGAGAGGCAGTGGACAGTGTGGTGAAGTGGTATGGGTTTGATGAGACCCTGCAGGCACACCACCCTCAATGACTGTTCCATTGGCGGAGCCTGCCAAATGTGCGCGGCGCTTCGATCACGAGTACGTGCCCAGTTGGGTTGCCGTTGCCCTCGAGGCTGGTGATCGTGGTGTTGTGGTGCTGGCGGGCAGACATGCGCCAGATTGTACAAGCGATTCACGATGGGATATACTATTCGTTGATTACAAGTGGGAGGTGGTTTTGTGGAGCAATTCAGTATGCCCAAGTGCCAGAAGTGCAATGCAGGCGATTTGGTGCCTCTGTCCGACTTCGGCAGTCAGGGAGCGCCAATTCACTATAAAGCATGGGTATGCACTAACCCCAATTGTGGCTTCAACCTCAAGATAAGGAACGGTGACGTCTACATCAACGAGCCGGTTATCAGCGGCGCGATGCATAACTCCCGGGTGCGCTAGACGATCTTGATCAATAGAAGACGCGTGTTCATAGCCCGACTGGACGAGGTCAAGGGCAAGGTCATTGATTTCCTTTTCCCACCCCGATGTGTTGGTTGCGGAAGTGAGGGTGCTTTTGTCTGTGCGTCTTGCCAAGGTAATCTATCCCGACTGGCCTCTCCGATCTGCCCGACCTGCAGCAAACCGTTGGCTCAAGGAGATAGCTGTCCATATTGCCGTAGGTGGAAGCTGGAGATCGATGGTATCCGCTCCCCGTTTGCCTTCGAGGGGCTAGTACGCAAAGCGGTTCACCAGCTCAAGTACGGGCACTTCAAGGCACTGGCGGCTCCTTTGGGAAGATTGCTGGCCGAGTACCTGGAGGCTGAGCCGGTGGCGGCGGATGTGCTGGTTCCAGTGCCGCTTCATTCCAGGCGACTACGGGAGCGGGGCTATAATCAGTCTGCCCTTCTGGCTGCTGAAGTGGGGAAACTGAACAGCCTTCCGGTGGTGAGTGATTCGCTGGTCAGGCTGCGCCACACGAAGGCTCAGGTGAAGACTGCCGATGCTGAAGAGCGTCAGCAGAATCTGGCCGGGGCGTTCGGTTGCCGGGATGCGAAGCTGGCAGGAAAGCGGGTTCTAGTCGTTGATGACGTTTGCACCACCGGAGCGACTTTGAATTCTTGTGCCATTGCCCTGAGGGAAGCTGGTGCTGCCTCAGTCTGGGGCTTGGCCTTGGCTAGGGAAGTATGAGCGAGTTGGCGAAAAGAGACCCAGAGATCGCGGCCGTTGTCCAGAAGGAAGAGGAGCGCCAGCGGCGCAAGCTGGTACTTATAGCTTCTGAGAACTATGCCAGCCGGGCGGTGCTGGAAGCCCAGGGCTCAGTGCTGACCAATAAGTATGCCGAGGGTTACCCGGGGCGCCGCTACTATGGCAGTTGTGAATGGGTGGATGAGGCGGAGCGGATAGCGATTGCCCGGGCCAAGGAGCTTTTCCAGGCTGAGTACGCCAATGTTCAGCCCCACAGCGGAAGCCAGGCCAATGCCGCAGTGTATCTGGCACTGCTGAAGCACGGCGATACCGTGCTGGCCATGAGCCTAGCGCACGGTGGCCATCTCACCCATGGAAGCCCGGCCAGTTTCTCGGGGAAGTTGTACAAGTTCGTTCACTACGGGGTCAACAGAGAGACCGAGTTGCTGGACTATGATGAAATGGAGCGGCTGGCCAAGGAGCACCGGCCCAAGCTGATTGTGGCTGGAGCCAGCTCCTATCCCCGCAGCATCGACTTCGAGAGGATCCGTCTGATTGCCGATGAGGTGGGGGCGAAGGTGATGGTCGATATTGCCCACCCGGCAGGCTTGGTTGCGGTGGGGATCCATCCTTCGCCAGTGCCGTGGGCGCAGGTAGTGACGGCCACAACGCAGAAGACGCTGCGCGGACCACGGGGTGGCTTCATCCTGGCCAAGCAAGAGCTGGCCAAAAGCCTCGACTCGGCCGTTTTCCCGGGCACGCAGGGTGGCCCGCTGATGCACATCATTGCCGCCAAGGCAGTGTGCTTCCATGAGGCCATGCAGCCGGACTTTGTGGTCTACCAGAAGAGGCTGGCGGACAACGCCAAGGTTCTGGCGGCTGAACTGGCTAAGCTGGGTTTCCGCATTGTCACGGGTGGCACCGACAACCACATGCTTCTGGTTGATCTGCGTCCGATTGGCATAACGGGGAAAGCGGCCGAAGAAGCGCTGGATGGCATAGGCATCTCTGCGAACCGCAATGCCATCCCCTTCGATCCGCTGCCGCCGCAGCAGGCCAGCGGGCTGAGACTGGGAACGGCAGCGACGACTACGAGGGGGTTGGGGGCGCAGGAGATGAAACAGATCGCGGTGATCATCCACAAGCTGCTGACCAACCTAGGAGATGAGAAGCTGAAGGGGCGTCTGGCTGAGGAGGTGCGGGACATCTGCGACAGATTCCCAATCCCATAGGGTTGAGGGTGCCGCCACTTCTATGCTATAGTTTGTCGGAAAAAACGAGCATTATTGCCTAGTGCCGTTGGAGGGAGCAACAAATTGCGTGACTACGAACTGACGGTTATTTTCAGGCCTGAGATTGCTGAGGAGGAGGTACCGGCTGAGATCGAGAAGGTGAGCCAGATGATCAGCCAGAGGGGAGGGGTGGTGGGTGAAGTGAATCGATGGGGCCGAAAGAGGCTGGCTTACCCCATAAAGCACTGCCGGGAAGGCAACTACGTTCTCACGCCGTTCAAGATGGATCCCACCTCAGCACTCGAGCTGGATAAGAACCTGCGAAGTTCGGGGCAAATACTGCGCCACCTGTTGGTGAGATTAGGGGAATAAAGGGCTAGGGGATCGAAGAGAAGGCGGGGTGTAATGGCGAACTTGAACAAGGTGATGATCATCGGCAATGTCGGCACAGATCCGGAGATGCGTTTCACGCCCAATGGAAATCCGGTGACCAGTTTCCGTGTGGCTACCAGTCGGTTTTTCACCAACCCGGAAGGCGAGCGGAAGCAGGAGACGGAGTGGTTCACGGTAACGGCTTGGAACAAGCTGGCAGAGAGCTGCAATCAGTACTTGACTAAGGGCAAGCGAGCCTACATTGAGGGCCGGCTGCGCACTAGGGTCTGGGAGGGGCAGGACGGCCAGAAGCGAACTCAAGTGGAGATAGTAGCGGAACGCGTCCTTTTCCTCGATCGGCAGGCGGCAGTGGCCCCGCTGAAAGAGGAAGCTAAGGCTGACGAGGAGATCGAGGCAGAGGACCTCCCGTTTTAGTGAAGGGTGAGAAAAATGGTTAATGCGGCAAGAAGACCAATGAGAAGATCGGCCAGGCCGAAGTACATTCCGAAGCGGAAAGTATGCGCTTTCTGTGCTGACAAGGTGGATGACATAAGCTACAGAGATCCGGCCTTGCTGCGACGCTATATCTCGGACCGGTGCAAGATCGAGCCGCGGCGCCGGACTGGCAATTGCGCCAAACATCAGCGGGCGCTGTCACAGGCCATCAAGAGAGCCCGGCATATCGCTCTCATACCGAATACTCCGGCGCAGATGCGCAAGGTGGGAGTCACCAGCCTGCGAGGATAAGCATCTCCTTCGCCAGGTGAACTCATCCTGTTCCATTGTCGTTCAGTGGAGTCCTCATCTCTCGCGAGGTAGGTTGTGGGTATGTTGGGAATGCTTCTAGATCGATTTCGCCAAAAGGGGCCCGGCCGTCCGCGGTCAAGAGCGGAGTCGGAGAAGAGAAGGCGTTTTCTCATTGTCCTTCTGATTGTGCTGGCCATTCTTGCTGCTGGGGGGACTATTGGCTACGGCTATTATGACACTAACGTCAGGCCATGGCACCAGCGCATTGTGAAGGTGAACGGCACCGTTATTGAGATGCGTTCCTTTGTGAAGATGTTGCGCCTAGGGCAGAGTCAAGAGAGCTCCTACTCATCTAGTACGGAGTGGGCTCAGAGCGTGGCTGCTGGGATGGAAGAGAATGAGCTGATAAGGCAGGGCTTGGAAGACCAGTTTGGTGTTGATATCGGGAGCGTAACGAGTAGCGACGCCGTCGAAGCCAAGCTGAGAGAGACCTTTGTCCTGTATGGCCTGATTTCGGATAACGCGACCGAAGATGAGTACCAGCAGGCATACCAGAACGCGCAGAATTCTCTCAAGACCATTGGAGTCTCGATAGACGATTATGAGAAATTGATCATAAAGCCATCGCTGATAAGCGAGGAGTTGCAGAAGCAAATTGGTGATGCGCAGTACCCGACGACCGACAATTTCGATCATGCCCAGGTGCAGGCATTGCTGATCCAGGGGTCAGACAACGCCACGCAATTGAGGACGAGGTGGGAGAATGGCGAGGCCTTTGACACACTGTCTACCGACAACTCGGTATCGAGTTACCAGCGGGATACTGCTGCGGACAACACCACGATAGAATGGGTACCGCGGGGCATAAAGAGCGAGGCCTTTGACAACAACACGTTCAGCGAGAACACCTCTTTGGATGTGATCAGCCAGCCGATTCTAGATAGCGACGGTTCGGACAACTACTGGCTGATAAAGGTGATAGCCTGGCAGTCGAGACCGCTCAGCGAAAGCGATAGAAACACCTTGATCAGTAATGCCTTCACCAAGTGGCTGGAGGATGCCAAGAATTCTGAGAACAATGACATCGTCAACTACCTGGACAAAAAAGGTGGCCAGGCCAAGCTGGCCTGGGCCGTAGCCCACGTCACGGTGAGCACGAGCTGAGGCGAGTATGAAGAAGAGCATCGGCGT
>Ga0315280_10000897_pt1 | contig 53757 bp, 67 predicted proteins | sample YL17G06_40_MG_FD_203697 | JGI IMG/M metagenome (GOLD analysis project Ga0315280, IMG submission 203697) | Sediment microbial communities from Yellowstone Lake, YNP, Wyoming, USA - YL17G06_40 | ecosystem: Environmental > Aquatic > Freshwater > Lake > Sediment | place: USA: Wyoming | collected... | reverse complement strand
TCCAAAGGAAAAAAGCAAAATATAGATTAAAAAGAGTCGAAATAAAAAGCAAAATTCCCCTAACCTCCGAAATTTCCATAGCTATATTTTATTATACACTATCTCCCCAAAAACAAAAGCCCCTTTTCGGCGGGACTTTTAGATATCATAATTTTCTCCTTTTTCCCTCAATTTTTCCTCCAACTCTTTGATTTCTCATTCTAATTCGTCAATTTTTCGTATTTTCTCCCAGCGATTTATACTTTTGATAGAATTTTTCTAAAATTTCCTTATCTTTTTTGATTCCCCGGAATTTCCGTGCTATACTTTATTATATCTAAAATAGCCGAGAAACAAAAGTTCTTCTACCGAACTTCCACTCTTATCTATTTACAAAATACTAAAGGTATATTAAATTAAAAATAGAGCTCTTCGTTTCAATAAAGCTCGATAACTAAATTATGTTGCAAAATATTTTACAAGCGGAAAAATTATCTAAAAAATACAGTATTCCGATAGAAGACATAATTTTAATCGCTCTTAATTGTTGCGGAATTAATGCTGACATACCCGAGAAAAGGATTAGATTTAAGTTAAAATTAAATACTTACGAAGAATTATTTTATTTAGCAATATGCGTTAACACAAGCAAATCACCTTTTTCTCTGAGAGGTGATGATTTATTTTTTAATGGAAATCAAATAGGCTACATAACGGAGAGAGAAAACGACACATGTGATTCTACTTATTTTAGAAGGAATAAAACGGTCTTAACGCTAAATTCAAATTCGCGGAGCAAATGTAGAGGGTGTAAATTTTGTGGAACGTATAATCAAGACGCTGAAGATGTGAATGATTTATTAACTGAAGATCGTTTGATTAAACGTATCGTTGAAATCCTAGAACAGAACTCTCTTGAAGATTTATCAAGTTTTATAGATGTTAGTATTTGTACTGGATGTTTTGATAATGAAGAAGATGCATTAGATCATGTATTAATGGTCAGAAAAGTATTAAAGAATTTTTGCTTTGATAAAGAGCTCAAATATATCGGATCGCAAATAACATCGGAAAAAAGTTTCGAAACCCTCAGAAATATAAAACCTTTCTCTTTGTATTTAACTTTAGAATGTTTTACTAGAAGAAAAGAATTGTTGCGACATCATAAAGCAAATATTACAATCCCCGAAGCTAAGAAAATACTTAAATCTTCAATTGATAAAGGATTTAACACTACTATTCTTTATATTCTGGGACTCGATCCTCTTGAGGTTGTTATGAAGAAGTTTAAAGAACTTTACTCCTATATGAATAGATTTCCTATTATTAATTTATTCCAAAACTATTTACCCGAACAAGAACCATTACGAATTCCTGAAGCAAAGAATATCGAATATTATTTGAAAGCGAGAAAAGAATTAGAAAAGATTTTTCAGAATTCCAATTTGAAACCTCGACCTTGGGAAAATTATAGACCTCTATGGTATTTAATATTTAATAATAAAGAAATAAACGACATTAGAATATGAACGTGAAAGAGGATATAAGAAAAAATTTAGAAAATAAATTTGCTAGACTGTTAATAAATGTCGGATTTAATTTCGTTTCAGGCGTTCCTTGCGCTGCCCAAAAATATATCATCGCTTATTTTTCAAATAATCCAAAAATTCAACATATTCCTGCAACCAGAGAATCTGAGGCATTGGGAATTACTGTTGGTGCGTATTTAGCAGGAAAAAAACCTATAGTATATATGCAAAACTCTGGATTGATGAATTCTATAAACGATATTACCTCTCTATTAATTCCTTATAAAATTCCAATATTATTCTTAGTTACTTGGCGAGGGGCTCCCGGAGAAGATGCTCCTCAGCATATAATAAACGGGCAAAGCATGATAAAAGTACTTGATGCAATAGGAATACCAGCTCAAATATTAACAAAAGAAAACATGAGATTAATAATTCAATCTTCCAAAAGATGGTTAAAAGAAAAACAAACGCCAATGATTATTCTCATAATACGAGATATATTAAAATGAAAAGAAGAGAAGCTATACAAATAATTAGCCAAGGTCTAAATGAAAAGATCCCAGTAATTTCTTCGTTAGGATTAATTAGTAGAGAATTATTCGATTTAAGAGACTCTCCACAAAATTTTTATATGACAGGCTCAATGGGGTTAGCGTCTTCAATCGGCTTAGGAGTTGCAATTAATAAACCAGATTTGAAAGTAGTAGTTATTGATGGTGACGCAAGTCTTTTAATGAATTTGGGGTCTTCAGTCACTATTGGTCATTTTAAACCTAAAAATTTAATTCATATTGTATTAGACAATGAAGCTTACGAATCGTGTAGTGGGGAACCATCAATTTCAAAAACAGCAAAATTAGATAAAATTGCCAGAACCGTGGGTTATAATTTTGTGAAAAAAGTGAAGAATAAATCAGATTTGCGAAAAGCCCTTGAAGAATCTTTAGATCAGAATAGGGGTCCGATTTTCATTTTAGCGAAAATTGAATTAGGAGATCGCAGAGATCTACCTAGAATATTAAAATTAGATAAAATAGCAAAGCGTTTTAAAAGATTTTTATCTCGTTTCAATTGAATATGATCATTAAAACAAAAATGAATAGAAATATAAGCAAAATTAAAAAATCTTTTATCCAATTACTCAGGAGAATTCCTAATCATAAAATAAACAGTTTTTCGGGTTTAGGTTTACTTCTTTATGATTCTCGATTTCTCTTAAATATTCCTCGTGTTTCTTTAAGACCGTCATTTAAGCTTCCGACAAATCTCTCTATTAATCCTATAGAAACCATAATCAATTTTTTAATAAAAATTTCACAAAATTCCCATCCTTTCCACGATGGTTTTCACTTCTTTAATGAGAAGGGTCAGTTGACACATATTTCGCAATATCTTGCACCATCAATTAAATCAGAAATAATTCCCGATGAGACGCATGGTTCTAGATATTTAACTGCGTTATGTATATCTTATTTGAAAGGAGTGATTGGTGTTGGAATAGTTACTCGAGATTATAATGTTTTTTATTTCGAAAAAGGGAGATCTTATAATTTAACTCCGCAATGGAACCTGATATATAAAAAAGGAGAAGGTTATAAATATTATAAAATCTTAGAACCTCATGAAAACATCGATAGAGTTATGAAGATATTAAAAAAGAAGAAGGTAAAAAAAATTCTTGACTTAGGGTGTGGGGCTGGTAGGAATTTAATTTACTTAGTTCAAAATAGATTCGAAGTTTATGGAATAGATATTGCTGATGAAGGAATAAAAATTATAAAAAGAAATTTAAAAAGGAAAAAACTTAAAGCAAATCTAGAAATTGGAAATATATTTGAAGAATTACCATATCCCAATAATTTTTTCGATGCGGTGATTAGCATTCAAACTCTTCAACATGGTTCACCAGTACAAATTAAAAAAGGAATAACCGAGATTGAAAGAGTTTTAAAGCCTAAGGGTATTTTATTCGTTACTTTATGTGGAAGGTATTCAAAGGGTAAATTAAGATACTGTCTTGTTAAAACTGCCAAAAAAATTGCGCCAAGAACATATGTACCAACAATAGGCGATGAAACGGGCTTAATTCATTACATTTATGATAAACAAACCCTAAAGAAACATTATAGAAATTTTAAAATTTTAGATTTATGGAAAGATAGTAATGGTTATTACTGCTTACTCGGCGAGAATAAAAAATAGAATTTTAACATGATAAAAGCGATAATTTTTGATTACGGGAAAGTAATTGGGAATGACCCAAGTGATTATATTTATAAAGCTGTCTCAAAAGAGTTTAAAATTTCCAAAGATAAGATTAGAGATGAATTTTTCAAATTTATATTTCCGTTAGAAAAAGGGAAAATTCCAGAGAAAATTTTCTGGAAAAAATTTGCAGAAAATCTCAAAATCGCCAATTATAGAAAATTAAGAAAAATATGGATAGAAGAATTTCAAAAACATGCAGAGATAGATAAAAAGGTTCTATCCTTAATACATAAATTAAAAAATTATTACAGACTTTGCTTACTTTCAAACAATGCAATCTTTTATCAAAAACCTTCACTCACGACATTATTGAAAAAAAATTTTTCTACGATAATCTATTCTTTTAAAATAAAAATGAGAAAACCAGAAAATATAATTTATCTCTATACATTAAAAAAATTAAATCTTAAACCTGAAGAATGTTTAATAATCGACGACGATGAGTCAAAATTATCTTATCCAAAAAAATTAGGAATGAAAACAATACATTTTAAATCATTTTTACAGTTTAAAGATGATCTTATAGCGAAATTGAACAATGAAAGACTTGTTATCTAATCTTAATAAAATAGAAAAAGAAACCATAAAAAGATATGATGAGATTGCTGAGGAATATAACAAAGATTGGCGAGGTAAACACGATAAGACACAATTAAAGTACTTAAAAAAGTTTGAAGAGTTGATCGGACCATCCCCAAAGCGAATTCTTGATGTAGGATGTGGAACTGGAAAAGATTGCATATATTTTGCTTCTCGCGGATACCAAATTTATGGAGTTGATTTATCTCAAGGAATGCTAGAAAGGGCTATCGAAAACTCTCGACTCATGAACTTGAAAGTAAATTTATTTATTGGGGATATGAGATCGCTTACTTTTCCAAGTAATTATTTTGATGGGGTATGGAACGCTGCTGCTATTGTTCACCTTTCTCCTAAAGAAAAACAAAAAGCAATTCAAGAATTTTATAGGGTTCTGAAACACGGGGGCATTCTCCATATTTGGGTACAAAACTTATTATCACCCAAACACCTAATGCGTTTAGTGCAATCATACTTATTCGATTTGAAACAAGAAAGTAATAAATTAATTCTACGAAGAAAGTCGTTATCTGAAATTAAGCAAGGAAAATCACTGAGAGAAAGAATTAAGTTAGGCTATGCCTATTTAGATCGTAGACACTGGTTTTATCCGACAAAATGGTCTTTATTACAATTACTTAAAAAAGCAAAATTTTCTATTTTAGAGGTAAACTCTATATTTTCGAGGCGATTAAGTGTTTACGCCCGAAAATCTAATTAATATGAAACAATGGAATAAAATATATAAGCAATACAGAAATTATGGTGCTCCGCTTAACCAAGTAGGGCCTCTGGTAAAACTTTTAAAAAAACAAAACGTTAGAAGGATTCTTGATTTAGGTTGTGGTTCCGGGAAACATCTAATATTTTTGGTAAAACATGGTTTTAAACTTTATGGGATTGATATTGCTGAAGGAGCAATTAAGATTGCGCAAGAAAAGTTGAAAAAAAATAAACTTAAAGCAAATCTCAAAACCGGTTCTATTTACAAAAAATTACCATATAAAGATAATTTTTTCGATGCAGTAATAAGTCTTCGAGTAATGAATCATGGTAGGATTGAACAAATTAGAAGGATAATTAGAGAAATAGAAAGAGTTTTAAAATCACAAGGATCAATTTTTATAACAGTTCTCAGAGTTATAACTAAAAAGAAGTCAAAGATTAGAAAAATTAATTTCATAAGAGTTAAAATGCTTGATTCAAGGACTTACATTCCTTTAGAGGGTAGAGAGAAAGGAGTCGTACATTATATTTTCAATAAAGAATTACTTAAAAAAGAATTTAAGAATTTCAAAATTCAGAGACTTTGGGTTGATTATGGAAAAGAAAAGTGGGAACGCTACCATTGTCTTCTGGGAAGACTAAGTAATTAAAATTTAGAACCTTTATTAAAAATAATTAAGAAAAAAGCCGAGTAAATTTATTTACTCGGTATGTTTTACGTATATGTTCTAACCATATGTTAAGCGCAATATAGAATTTGATTTCTTCTTGACTCATCTTTTCTCCTCGCGATGCATTGATTGTCTTGATAAATTTTTCTCTCTCCGAGATATTCGCATGAATAATACATCCTCCCGCTGGCACGACCGCGATTTTTGTATTCGTTAGTTCGCTACCCATCTCATTTATCGGAAACCCAGCTTTTTCTAAAGGCGAATCCCATGTAGCATCGAGAAGGAATCTCTTTTCCTCGATACATATTCTAATCGCAAGATGGTAAGTTAAAGGTAGTCTCTTTGCTAACTTCTTTAAGGAACAAGGAAATGCTACAGGTAATTCATGCCAATAAAAAGGGTATGTCAAGTATTCTACCGATACTCCTAAGTCTTCATAGATAGTTCCTAAGAAATAATGTTTTTGCGAACAAGACCCTCTTTTATTAGCTTTAATGTACGCCAAATTTTTATAGTGACCTTCTGTATCTAATCTTACTTCGAAAGGTATATCTCTTACCCATTTATAGATTGCTGCTAATCTTTTCTCTAGGTTTTTGCTTTGTTTAAGTAAGCTCGCTATCGGAGGAATCTCAAGTATACCACTCTGTATTGACTTATTCTTTTCTTCCAAGTTCTTGACCTTCTATATCTATTTTCAAATTTCTATTTTCTTTATAACAAAACCAAAAACTTCTGTCAAGTTTTTGAACACACCTCAATTTTGTCAAAACAAAAAGCCCCCTTGGCGGGGGCTTCCAGATATTATAATTTACCATTTTTCCCTCAATTTTTCCTCCAATTCCTTGATTTTATTTCGCAAAGAATTCATTTCCAATTCTTTGTTGACATCAGAAAGAAACCATTCATTGAGAATTTTTTTTCGGTCAGCCATCACTTTTTTGCTTGCTTACCCGCGCCGAAGGCGCGGCACACGCTATATTCAAATTATAACCTAATTTTCCCAAGAATAAAATCCTCCTACGCCACGGAGTTGCTTGCTAAATTTATTTTACTTTGCTAAAATAAAGTTGGTTGGGTGAGTAGCTTAGTGGCCTAAAGCAAGCGGCTGTGAACCGTTGATCGCGGGTTCAAATCCCGCCTCTATTTTTTATAATTAAAGTAAGAAAATAAATTCCTGTTTTATGCCTAAAAAATCAAAAATCTTAACTTATCGAAAAGTTGCTTTGATATCTTCTGGCGAAAATAGAGAGCCATTAGTTGATGTCCGCACTTACGATTCGACTATTATTTCTCAATATACTGAGGGTGAGAAAAAAGAAATGTTTCCTTTCACTGGAGATCGTATTTTCGTAAGAGACACTGTTGCTCGAAAGATTGCTAAAATAAATAGAAAACTTGCAAGATATGGCAAATTTAAACTAAAAATTGTTGCTGGATATCGACACCCAACTGTTCAAAAGAAATATTTCGAAAAAAAACGCGCTCAACTTAAAGCAATGTATCCGAACCTTACTAATGAAGAGTTAGATAGTTTAACCCATAATTTCGTTGCTGTGCCTTCGGTTGCTGGTCATCCAACAGGGGGAGCAATCGATGTTACAATTGTTAACTCAAAGGGAAATGAGATAGATATGGGAACTCAAATTGCTGATTTTAGAAATCCTAAAAAGATGAAAACTTTTGCAAAAGGACTTACCAATAAACAAAAGAAAAATCGTCTACTTCTTCACGATATTTTGGTTCGTGAAGAATTCGCCCCCTTTTACGGTGAGTGGTGGCATTTTTCATATGGAGACCAAGAATGGGCGTGTTTTTACAACAGGGCGAAATCTATCTATTCTCAGATCAAATTTAAAAAGCACAAAAACAAAAAAAGTTCATCACTGTGTTGATGACTTTGCTAAACTATTAAGCTATCTTTTATAAACCACCTCCATATCGCTTCTTAGGATAACTGCTTCAGGGGTTATTTCCGCCTCAATTTTCTTTCCAGTCGGTTGGATAACTGAAGGAATACCAGTTACTTTGCTGACAGCAATAGTTCCCGAACCACAAGATTGTTCATAGAAAAAGCTATCCACTTCCTTCACCCATACAACAGGGTGCATTTTGATTGCCCCTTTGAGGTGCTCAATCCAAATGACTCCAACAGCGCTTCGGTTCTCAAGGTTAAGTTCTCGGGTAATCTTTTTGTGGATGGTTTGATAAACATTTCTTTGGGATGGAAATGGTGCCTCCAGAATGACATGAACAATGCCACCGAGATCGATGATCTTTACTTTTTGGCCATCGGAGAGAGTGATATCTTTTCTAATAGTGGAGAGGCCGGGAAAAATACCTTCAACAAAATAGGTTTTATCACTAGTTTTTCTAACTTTAGCAGTCACTACACCATCGAAACCTGAGACTGTAAATGAAACTTTTGGTTTTTGCTGAATTTCGGAAAGCAAAACCGCAGCCGATCGAGACCCATTTCCACAGAATTCTCCGCCAGCCATTTCGAAATGGTTATTCTTTGGGATGAGAAATCCTGCCTGTTCGGCACCGAAGCGTTCCATTTTCTCAAGCAATTGCTTGCCTTGTTCAGCATACTCTGCACGAGATAAAGCATGGTCCAATATCTGAATTGCTGTCCCATTACCACCTGCTGCAGTAATGACAAAGGTTCTACTTTTCATAGATATATTTCTTTTTTGCATATTTTTCACCTTTTAATGTTCTGCTTCCTTTATAACAAAGCCAAAAAGCCTTGTCAAGTTTTTGGGGGATAATGAAAATATTTTGCAAAAAATAAATTGAAAAAGGCTATAATAAAATGAATTAATCCTCTTATCTCAGGGGCACTCATGATGTCAAAATTTCCTTAATTTTTTTCTCGATTTCTGTTTCCATAAGTTTTAGAAATCCTTAAATCTAAAATCGATACTTTATTATAAACTATTTTCAATAAAATGAAAAGCTCTTTAACGAGCCTAAAAATATTTCAATTTTACTCTTTTCCCCTCAATTTTTCCTCCAATTCTTTGATTTTATTTCTTAAAGCATTCGCTTCCAATTCTTTGTTGATGTCGGAAAGAAACCATTCTTTAAGAATTCTTTCTCTGTCCGCCATCTATTTCTCTATTAATTTTTTAATTTCTTTAAAGCCCATCACATCTTCTACTAATTCCATGGTTTCTTTAACTTCTCTTTGAACTCTCTTAGTTCCTGAAATTAATATTTCTTTAATTAATTTCGGTCTCTTTTCGTAATATGCCCGCCGTTCTCGGAATGGCTCTAAGAACTGATTGATAACTTTACTCACTTCTTTTTTTATTTGGTTTTCATTAAGTCGGCCTTCTCGATAAAATTTCTTTAAAAGTTTTTTTTCTTCTAGGTTTTGGTTGAAATAATCATTATAGATAAATACCGGACTTTTTTCTGGATATTTGGAAAAAATAGGACTTCTTGCAACTTTCCTTCTTATAGTCTCAGGATCGTCTGAGATATATATAGCATTCTTTAAAGATTTACTCATCTTTCTTTTTCCGTCCAACCCGACTAAGATTTTCTTTTCGCTTGTTATAATTTTAGGGATAGGAAAAATTTTTTTATATGTCTTATTAAAAGTTCTAGCAATCTCTTGGGCAATCTCTATTTGAGGATGTTCATCTGGACCAATTGGTATTACATTAGCCCTTAATGATAAAATATCAGCTGCTTGGAGCACCGGATAACCCAGTAGACCAAAACTAACATCTTTCATACCTGCGGCTTTTGCCATCTCTTTAATATTCTGGATGGCCTGTAATCGGCTTACGCCTATCAACATCTCACAAATTAGATTCATTTTATAGAGTTCTGTAATTGCTGACTGGAGATAGATGTGGCTTTTTTCTGGATTAATTCCTACTGCCAAATAATCAAGTATTAAATTTTTAACATTTTCTGGAATTTCAAGAATATATTTTTTTTGATACTGTGTAGTTAAACAATGCAAATCGGCGATAATAAAAAAACACTCATAATCATCTTGTAATTTAAGTCGATCACGAACACTACCCACGTAATGTCCCAAATGTAAAATTCCAGTAGGTCTCTCCCCTGTTAGAAGCCTTCCCCTTAATCTTTGTTTCGAGACCACCATATTTTTAAATTATTTTAGTGAATCTCTTATCTTTTTTACAAATTCTTTTGTCTTAATTAAACTAATTTGTGCCTCCCATGGCTTTAAATTAACTTCTCTTTCCTCAATCTGCCCAGTTTTTAATGCTGTTCCGACAATTACTCCGTCAGCATATTTTAAAAGAGTGCCAATATTATCTTTAGTGGCTCCACTGCCAATTAAAATTGGAAAATCTTTACCAACTGCTTCTCTTGCTTCTTTTAAATCAGAAATATTTGGGGCATCGCCCGTCCATTTACCAGTAATGATTAGTGCGTCTGAGCCATTTTTAATTGCCTCTTTTGCCGATTCTGAAATAGATTTTTGATCAAGCATTTTTGCATGTTTTACATGAATATCAGTAAATAAAGCGACATTTTCTGCCCCAATTTTTTTCCTAAATGCTAATACTTCTTTAGGATTAGCAAAGATTTTCCCATAGTTCGTTTCTACACTATCAACGAATACTGGAACGCGCACAAATTTTCCTCCACAAACTTTGGCAATTGAGAGCGCAGATTTGTAATCATTCCATAAAACATTAATACCAAAAGGGATTTTTATTTTTTCAGAAATTTTTTGAATAAGGAAAGTCATTATAGCAACCGTTTCTGGGTTTACAAATTCTTGATGAGGAATATCATAATTATTCTCAAACATTATAGCATCGACTCCGCCCTTTTCTAAAGTTTTGGCATCTCTTAAAGATTTTTGAAGACAAACATCAATTCCAGGAAAATCTTTATATCCCAAAAGTGGTGGAAAATGCACCATTCCAATAACTGGTTTTTTTATTCTGAAAATTTTTTTAAGATTTATCATTATTGGCACGGGCGGGGGGATTTGAACCCCCAACCACCGGTTTTGGAGATCGGTACTCTCCCATTGAGCTACGCCCGCACTTCTTATTTAATCTAATATTCCTTTATAATCGAAATGCATAGCTTCCTTTACTAATCTAAGCGTTTCTTCTCCTTCTTTTTTAGCTCTTTCATTGCCAGTTGATAGGATTTCTCTGATGAGATCGTCTCTACCTTCGTAGAATTTTCTTTTTTCCCTAATAGGGTCAAGAAAGGCGTTTAGAACTTCTATTAATCTTTTTTTGCAAGCAACGCAGCCAATTCCCGCATTTTTACATTTTGTCTCTATTTCTTCAACTTCTTCTTTATTGAAGGCCTTGTGATATTGAAAAACATTACAAATTTCTGGGTGTCCCTTGTCAGTAGGATGAATCCTAGCCGGATCGGTTATTGCCCTTTTTACCTTATTTACCACAACTTCTGGGGAATCTGAAAGATAAATTGCGTTTCCTAAACTTTTACTCATCTTTCGTCCATCAAGACCTGGTAATAATGGGACTTCGCCAATCAATGCTTCAGGTATTGGAAAGACTTCGCCAAATAATCTGTTGAATTTTCTGGCTATTTCTTGAGTTAACTCGATATGAGGTAATTGGTCCTTTCCTACTGGAACAAGATGGGCTCTAACGAATAGAATATCAGCCGCCTGAGATATTGGATAACCAACGAATCCATAAGTGATTTCCGATATTCTTCCTTCTTCTCTGGCAGTTTTTATTTCTGTTTTAACTGTTGGATTTCTTTCTACTTCAGCCAGACTTGTCATCATTGAAAAATACATTGTCAATTCAGCAATTGCTGGAATTTGAGACTGAATGAAGATTGTGCATTTTTCAGGATCTATTCCTACCGAAAGATAGTCGAGGATTATTTCTTTGATGTTTTTTTCTATTTGTTTTGTATCTGTGAGATGATCGGTCAGAACCTGATAATCAGCGATTATGAAAAAGCAATCGTATTGATCTTGGAGTTTAATCCGATTTTCTAAAGAACCAACGTAATGGCCCAAATGTAAAGGTCCGGTTGGCCGCTCTCCTGTAAGAATCCTCTTTTTCATTTTTATTATTTTCATATTTTTATGAGTAAAGAAATAAAAATCCTCTCCTGCAAAGCCCAGGAGAGGTTAGTAACTTTGTCTTAATTTTACATTTTATTATCCACAACTCAAAACTGGACTTTGCAGGAAGTATCGCAAAGTCCACCACCAACCAATTTTGATTATTTTTACGGTATGTTTATTTCTCATACTATAATCAATTTATTATAAATAAAATTATCTGTCAAGAGGAAAAAGCAATTTAAAATTAGAGATTGTAATTAGCAATAATCTCTTTATAAATCTCAACTGCTTTTTTCAATTCGGATTTTTGAATCTGTTCTTTGTCGCTGTGAGCAAATTTAATATCTCCCGGACCTAAAACCACCCCTCTCTTATAATAGGAAAGTTCGGTCATATATTTGACAGTTCTGACATTTTTTATAAAAGAGAGTTCTTTGGGAATCTTTCCTAAAACAGCACCGAGTTTAAGTATAGATTTTACCTTCACCAGCTTCTTTACTCTTTTCTGGATTTTTTTGAGATAATCGGTTTTATCATGGGGTGAAATTCTAAAAGTGATTGTAGCTTCAGCTTTATCTGGGATTATATTACCGGCTATACCACCTTGTATTTTAAAAACACTGAAAAAAGAGTTTTTATTCATTTTTATTTTCTTAACCAAATTAATGGCTTTGATTAATTTATCAATTGCATTAACTCCTTTTTCTGACTCGCTACCGTGAGCTTTCTTGCCTCTAGCGATAAGTTTAATTTCTAGCACTCCGAAATGATTATTTACCGCATCTAAAGAAGTGGGTTCTCCTAATATAACAAAAGGGATTTTAATTTTAGATTTTAATAATTTTTTAACTCCTCGGAAATTTCCTTCTTCCCCCACTGTGAAAATTAAACCAAAGTTGGTAAGTCCTTTATTCTTACAGTCCATTGCTGCACAAATCATTGCTGTTAATGAACTTTTAGCATCGCAAGTTCCCCTACCATAAATTCGTAATTCCGTTTCTTTAACAGGTAAAAAACCCTTTACTGTATCAAGGTGAGTGGAAAAGTACATTTTCGGTGTACCCAATTTTGCAACGATGTTAAAACCATTTATATCAACAGGAATTTTCTTAACTTTAAAACCCTCCTTTTTGAGAAACTTAAACACATAATCCCCTATCTCTTTCTCATTTCCTTTTTCTGATTTAATTTTCAAAAGCTTTATTAAAAGTTTTTCTGGATTAATCATAATGAGAAATTTTTAATTTCGATAACAGAAAATTTGAGGTTTTTTCTCTGCTAAACGAATGGCCATTTCAACGGCTTCTTTTGGAGTTTTAGCTACCTCAATTTTTACTCTCTTTCTAGCATCTAAATAGACGCCGGCAAGTTTATCACTCCAACCACCGCTTCCTTCAAGAACTACCACTGGAATGTTAGCTTGATATGCAACGACAATTTCATTCAGTGTTCCTGATCCTCCACTAATACAAATTAAAGCATCACAACTTAATCCTAAAGTTAACTCTCTACCACCCCCTCTTACTAGACAGGTAGCGATAATTACATCAGCATTTTTTTTATAAATATTTAGGCCTTTGTCATAAGTTATACCTACCGTTAATCCATTTGCCTTCTTTGCTCCTCGGCAGGCAGCAGTAGAAAGAGAGTCATAATCTTTCTCTGCCCCAAAAATTAATATAGCTCCTTTTTTAGCAACCCAATAGCCCAATTCTTCTGCTTGTCTTTCGAGGATTTTGGTATATTTAAGGTCAGCTGCAGAGCCCATCACCCTTATTTGTAATTTTCTTTTCGTTTTTTGTGCTTTCATTTTTTTGAACACTTAATTATAGACAATTAAAAAACCAGCCGCTGTTGGATGGCTGGTGCCCTAATTTTTTTATTTAGTTCAACCCTATTTTGGCACCACAAAACCACCCCCAGCAAAACGGCAATTGTGGTTGCGATGCCAAAAATATTTAATTAAGGGCGTTGAACCAATATTCATATAATTTATATTATATTATTCCAAATCCCCTTGTCAAGATTATTAAATCTATTTAAAATCCCTTAGTTTTTCTCCAGCTGAATATTTTGTCTAGGAATTTTTCGTCTTTGGTTATATTTTTTGATATCAGCTCGTTTTTCGTCAGCCACAAAATTTCCAGTTTTTCCGGAGAAGTGAGTTTTGGCTTTTTAGCTAAGGGATAAAAATAATCAATGAAAACGGTATGCTCTTTTTTGTCCTTGGAAATGTAATTGAAAACGCTAAACAACTCCGGTTCTTTCTTTAGAGAGTAGTTTAGTTCCTCCTTAAGCTCCCTATATAAAGCTCCCAAAATTGACTCTCCCCATTCCATTTTGCCACCCGGAAACTTCAATGCGCCATTTTCATTTTTATGCTTTAGCATCAATATTCTATCTTTGTATCTTAAAATTATTACCACCGCCACTTTTGGGTATTTTTTCATATCAAGAAAATTTTTGAATTAAACATTGACCGGCAGAAGATTTCTCATTAAGATTTCACTGACTCTTTTCTTGCCTATTTTTTCACTAGCGCCGATTATCTCTAAATAGAGAGGTTTTCCTGTTTTATCCAAATCCAAATTTATCTCTGGAGCAATCTCCACAGTTTTGGCTACTTTACCATTTTTGAAGGTGATATTTAAGGCGTCAGCCCTTGGATCGTAGGTAATTTCCATAAAGTTATATAGTTTGAGATTAGGTTAAATTTATTTAATTAATCTCGGTTTTTCTTCCCAATGTTGGGTAATTACAATAATATTTCCGTCTTCTATTTTGTATACCACTTTTAAATATAATTTGTCAAATTTTTTATAGGTGATTATTCTTCCCGAATAACTCGGAAATTTATAATCGGGCGATTTCAAAGTTTTTATCACTGTTATTTTTGAGATTCCTCTCTGACTTAATTTTAATAAGGCGTGATCAGTGAAAATTATCATAAAATTGATTTATCTTTGTTTTTCTTTTCTATAAATTTATGTTTTCTCAAAAATTTCAAAATTGGTGCGCCACATTTTTTACATAATTCGGTTCTTTGAAAGAATCCTACACCAGCGATTACCGGTTCACCTTTAATTTTCTTTTTACATAAATCGCATTTAGTTATCATCATATAACTTCATTGTAATTTTTGAGATTTCAATGTCAAGTTTTGAAATTTCATACAAACCCATCTTAGAGCATCTTTTTATAATCAAAAACGGGATAGAGCTTTACTTTCCCTACTAAAATATCAGAGATCGGTACCCATTCGGCCGGGAAGTCATCGGTATCGATTGGAATATGATTTTTCGTATAAACTTCTTTGTTTGATAAATCACCTGTATAAATAAAGCAGATTTCATGCCCTGCTCCCCCTTCGTAAGTGAAGATATTTTCTACCACAGTCAAAAATTTCAGATTTTCTATTTCAGAATTCAATTCCTCTTTTATTTCTCGCCTTAATGCCTCTTCTATCTTCTCGCCAAAATTCACCGTTCCACCAACTAAACGAAAGAAGGTTTCTTTTTTAAAGCTATCATACCCCTTACAGGCCAGCAATTTATCGTCTTTTTCGATAATACATAAAGCCTTAACTAAAATAGATTTTTTCATAAATACTTTAGCATTATTATTTCGTCTACTAATTTATCTTTAATTTTCCCTTGTTTGGGAATTCTGGCTACTTCTTTGAAGCCGAGATTTTTGTAGAAAGTGATCGCCGATTTATTTGTAGCATAAGCGCTCAATCTAATAATTTTTGGCTTCGGTTTCAATTTCTTTTTCGCCAATTTTATTATTTCTTTTGCCAGATAAGTTCCCAGACCAAGATTTCGATAACCCTTACGAATCGAAATGCCAAAATCCCCGATGTGACTTTGTCTCCCCCAATCCAATCCAATTTGAGTATTGCCAACAATTTTGTCTTTGTATTCAGCGATTAAAGCCACTTCTTTTTTATTTTTTATTTGCTTTAGTTTTCCTCTTAACCATTCGGTTTCTTCTTTCAAGTTTTGCTTTCTATTCAGTTTAACCATCGCATCCTCCTCCACCAACGAGTTAATAAAATCTTGAAATTTTTCAACATTTCTCAAATCCCCTTTCGAAATCCCCCTAATTTTTATTTCTTTGTTATCAAAAATTTTAGTTTCCATAATATTTGATTATCTATTTAATTTTTTAACGATTGCAAGTTTAATTTCTTATCGAGATCCTGCCGAGGTCAAACCTCGACTTTTTTCCTCGATTTTTCTTTAACTAAAGAAATAAATTTTTCATAACTATTTTTCTTTCCACCCCATAAAATCGTCTCCATCTTTAATTTCCTTGCCGTCTTAATATTCTCAGGCAGGTCATCTATAAATAAGCAATATTTGGGCTTTACTCCTAATCTTTTACAAGTCAGAAGGTAAATTTTAGGGTCTGGTTTTTTAATTCCCACTTGAGCAGAGTTAACAAAAACATCAAACATTCCAAAATCAAATTTTTTCCTCCAATATTTATCTGCTAAAGAATTGCCATTATTGATTATTGCTATTTTATATTTCTTTTTCAAAACCGGCAATAAACTCCAAAGTTCTTCAAGTTTTTCATATTTTTCGGGGATACGAGCTAAGGCTTTTTTAATTTCTCCATCGGTTAAGCCTAATTTGCTTTTGATATCTAATAGAAGCTTTTTATCATCGACATTATTATAAAGTTTCTCAATTTTTTCGGCATTAAGCTCCTCCTTGGTTTTTGGAATATAGCCTTTTTTCTTAAACAAAAGGACTCCCACCATGTCAAATAAGATTGCCCTAATTTTATTATTTTTCATTCTTTTATCCTTATTTGTCGAGATCCTGTCGAGTTCTGTCGAGGTCAAACCTCGACTTTCTCGCCTCGACTTACTCGTTTTTAAAATAATGCTGGAACTCTTACATCGTTTTAATAACAGAAATTGATTCCCTAAGGTTCTTAATAACTGCGTCTGGCTTGAAAACTTTTGCGATCTCCCTTTCTTTTTTCTTCCATTTATTTTGATCTTTTTTTGGTTCACTTCCATACTCTGTGTCTAACCAGATTGTTCTGATACCGCATCCCTTAGCTCCAATTAAATCCTCAGATAATTCATCGCTAATAAATACTGTTTCTTTTGGATTCACCGAAAGTGCTTTTAATGCGAAATAATATATCTTAGCTTCCGGCTTTCTTGCTCCCACCCTTGAAGAAACAATAAGAGCATCAAATAAATTTTCGAGTCCATAGTTTTTTAAAACTTTTTCCACCCATTCTTGAACATTGTTAGTAAGTAAGCCGACTTTGTAATTCTTCTTGATTTCTTTTACAATTTCAATGTTTTCTTGAGGAATGATATTAGAGTCGATTATCGCTTTGATAATTCTTTCAAAAGGAAGATTTTCTTTCCGAAAAATCTTGCCTAATAAATTAAACATTTCTTCATCGCTTTCTATTTTCCCAAAAGATCTTAAATGATAAAGATTCCTCAAATAGGGGTAAAAATCATCCCAGGTTAGATTATGAGGTTTCAATAAATTTTCAACTTTTTCTTTCGCCTCAATAAAACCACTACTGGTAAAAGTATGCCCCCAATCAAAAAATACTGCTTTTATCATAATTTAAAATTTATTTCTTTTTTCATTTTAACAAATTTTTCAAATTATAGTAACATGGATTAAGAGGAAATGAAAACTAAAATTAAATTTTTGCTTTTCGATATTGGCGGTGTAATTGTTTTGGGACGAACTTTCGAAAGAGAAAGAGTTAATAAATCTTTAATTTCTTGGATTCGAAGAAAGAAGAGAAATTATTTAATTTGTGCTTTAACGAATAATACGGTAATTTTAAATCGGCTTTTGAAGAAAAAATTCAAAATTTACCATATTTTTGATAATATTTTCAATTCAGCAAAAATGGGATTGGCAAAACCAGACCCCAAATTTTTCCGATATGTTCTCAAAAAATTAAAAGCCAAACCCAAAGAATGCCTCTTTATTGACAATAATCCGGGAAATATAAAAACAGCAAAAAATCTCGGTTTTTCTACGATTATTTTCCTTAATAATAGAGATTTTTTTAAAAAGATTAAGAAACTCCTTTGAATTTCGCGAACATCGTATAATGAGGGCTGGGGGTTTGAATTTTGTCTTCACCAGTACGATTAATTTCTAATATCTCAAAATGCGAAAACAAATTTTTTAACTCTGCCTTATTAAAGATATGATGAGGTACCTCTTCTTCCGGTCCTTCTAACGGGGTATAAGTTCCAGCCTCAATCTTCTTATATTTCTTGCTACCGTGCCTTTTCTTTTTTCTTGGTACCTCAATCATTAAAATTCCCCCTGCCTTCATCACTCTTTCTATTTCTTTGATGAGTTTTTTTATTTTCAAAACCCTGGCATGATGAAGGGCTTTTATTGAAATTACCCCATCGAAAAACTTATCTTTATAAGGAAGTTTCTTGTAGAAATCCCCTACTCTCAATTTTGCTTTAAGCGCTTCTTCTTTCAATCTTTCTTTGGCTAAATTTAAAGCCTTCTTAGCAATATCTATCCCATAAACTTCAAAATTTCTTTTAGCCAGTGCTATTACGTGTCTTCCGGTTCCACAGCCCAAGTCTAAGATCTTCTTTGCCTTGATTTTTCGCAACAATTTTATAAATTTCGGCAAATCTTTATGAGGAATTCGAAAAATTTCTTTACGATAGATTTTTTTCTTTCCATAAAATTTTTTATCCCAAATATTCATAAATTTAAGCTTTGAATACTCGTTTTAAATCGTTTTCTTCATTCAACACAATTTCCCAGGCTTTCCCGATCCCCTTGAAGGTCAAATTTCTTTTAATAATTTCATTGACAATTTCTGGACTAAATAATTTTCTTAATACTTGAAGTTCAATAAAATTAATGTAGATATGGCGAATAATTCTCAGCTCTTGGCCGTGAAATTTTTTCTTTAATTTCTCTTCAATTTTTTTGTATTTTTCAAAATCATATCCGACAAGAATATGGGTTAATTCATGGATTAAAGTATCAAAAACATACCCGAAATCTGGCTCCATTCTTATGGTTAGAGGACCAGAAATTCCACTATATTTACAATATTTCACTACATAGCATTTTATTTCTTTTTCTTTCCATTTATTTTTAACGATTTCTTGCAAGGCTCGACAAACCGATTTTTCGATTTTTCGCCATTTTGGCTGAAGTTTTTTAATATATTCTTTAATCTCTTTAAAATTTTTCTCTCCATCAAAATCTTTCTTTTCGTATTCAGCCAGCATCCCATTATAAGGCAAACTATAAACAAATTTTATTTTTGGATAAAAGTTTTTCATTTACTTTTTGAAAATTATGTTTTCTTCTTTGAGACCTTTTCTTTTGCGAAAATCTTCCCACAAGCCCCAATAAGTAGCAGTGATTCCCTCTTTTAAATCTAATCCTAAAATTTTTGCCGCTTTTTGAATCGATTTTTTACTACCCTCAATCTCGATGAAATTGCCGAAAGGTAGGCGGTCGATTACTACTTCTGCACTCCCCCACTGCCATTTTTCTCGATATTTCTCCATTATCAATTTTTTGGTGAATCCCAGATTTTCTAAAATTTTTTTCATTTTTTCGAGGTCGGAAATTTCCAACTCGATTTCTTCCCTTTCTTTGAATTTTTTATCTTCTGACTTGATTTTTCTTTTGAAAGTTATCACATTCTTGAAGCCGGTTCTGACTCTTAAAAATTTTTCTTTTTTCTCAAGATCTTTATTCTCCGTATCAAATTTAATCGTTCTTTCAAACGCCTTTCCGATAAATTTCGCTCTTTCTTCCTTGAGCTTTTTTCGAATTAAATTTGACTCATCAATTTTAAATTTTAATTCAATTTCTTTCATTTTTCAATTTTATCAGAATTAATAAAAAATAAAAATGGTAAGATTACTTTCTTACCATTCAAGCGTTTTCTCTTCAATTTTTAAAATTTTAAATTTTTAGCTTTTTCCTCTTTTTAATTAATTGTGAAACCAGCAATGCTACTATAATAATCATAGCGAAAATTAAGATTATTCTCAGATTGAATGGTATGGCTCCGATTGCTGCTAATAAACCTTCGGTAGCAAATATTTCTCCCAAAGACCTTTCTTTAGCTAAACTCGGTCTTTCGACTTCTTCTGGGCCGGTTTTTTCTCCTTCTATTATTTCTTCTTGGGTTTTTTCTTCCTCGGTTGGAGCTAAAACCACTTCTTCAGTGGGTATTTCTTCTTCATAAGGTATTCCTTCAGCGGGTATTTCTTCTTCGATTTCCCCTATCTCTTTTATTCCTAAAGTAGTAAAACTATATTCTTGGCTAATTTTTAAAGGAGAAGCCCAACAAACAGCCCGGTAAAAATAAACATTATCGGGAGTCAGACTTGTTAAAGTAATTGTGTGAGAGGTGGATTTTGGAGTGGGGTCGGTAGAAAAATAATAACCATAATTTGGTGGATTTCCTAAAGTAGGATGAGAGTCAGTATCATAAATTATTCGACAATAAGAAGGAATGTCAGTGATTAAAGAAATAGTCGCAGACTCAGAAGTAACTGTAGGAGGACCGGTAATAATTATCGTTGTTACTACTCCTGAAATAGGTGGAATATACCCCCCGCCGGTTGCTGGTGGTTCAGGAGAAACCGTCTCTTTAGTAAAGAAACCAATTTCAAGGTCAAAATTGGTAGTTGAACCTTGATATTCTTTAGCTGTGGTATTTTTATCAAAACTTACAGAAAAGTCATACTGAACATTTCCGCCGCTGGCGCTTACCTCGGAAAAAGGAACTTCTCCAGCTTGATAAAAATCAGTTAATGACCCAGAATATAAAGAGCTATTTCCAAGCGGCTTCACAGTTAAATATAATTTATCTGCTAAACAATAACCACCAATACATCCTCTATCAAATTTAATCACTTTCAACCCAACCCATTGATTTTGAGAAGTATTATTAGTCACTCTTATCCTCTCAGTCTTTGTCTCTCCTGGCAAAAAATTGGAAACATCGAAAATTGGATTGCCAGCTAATAATTTATAAGCATTAGTTGCCTCATCCCAAATCTCAACTACTATATTCGGAGTTTGCGCCCGAGCAAAAGTCGAAGGCACTAATAATAAAATCCCAATACCAAAAATCGCGATTGAAACTATTAAAATTGTTTTTAATGCTTTATTCATAATTCTTACTTGCCCCGTAGTCAGCTTTGCTGTACTTCGGGGATTCATAATTACTATTCGTTTACACTCTCGCCGCCGGCATCAACACCGCTATCGCCAGAACTTTCTCCAGTACTAACACTTTCTCCAGCCCCATCTGGTTTAGAAGCATTTTCATCGGGTAATGCAGCTGGTTGTTCTTCAACAATTGGAACTTCATTAACTGGAGCCTCATCTATCACGCCCTCATCAGTAATTGGCTCGTCGGCAACGTTTTCTTCGTCATCGGAAGCTCCATTTATGATCGCTACCCCATCTACTGAAGGAGTAACCGTTTCGATAATGCCAACATCTGGTGGATTAGTAATTGGCTCTTCTAGTGTTTCAGGTTTTGGATTTTCAGTTGTTGTTTCTTTTTGTTCTTCTTCTCCTTCTTGAACCAATTCTTCTTGATTTTCTTCAGTTGTCACTTCTTCTACTGGTGGTTCTTCTTCAACAAATGACTCTTCATTAACGGTTCCCTCTTCAAAAATTTCTTCTTCTAAAATATTTGGTCCGCCTGGAGTTGGAATCGGGTCATACCATTTTTTACTTCCGTCAGGATAGCGAGCGAAAGATTTATTTTCCTGAACTGACCCCTTGTAAGTATATGAGTCAATTAAATCGCCTTCATCATCGTAAAGAGAGATTTTATCACCTTTTTCATTATCCAAAATACAGCCATTGAAAAATACTACTAACCACTCATTTCCCGAACCTTTGGCTTCAATAATTGTAGAACCGGTATGAGTATTGTCTTCAGAGATTTCGATTTTATTATCTTCTGAATCGAGTAAATACCAGTCTTCTAAATTAAACTCATCCGAGCCCCGATTGTAAATCTCCACCCACTCGCCTTCAAGCCCTCTCAAATCACAATCGTCTCCCGAAGGATTTGGCAAAAATTCATTAATTACAATGTCATCTTTTGCTTTCTTATTCTTTTTTCTTTCAATTGTCACAGTATTTGGAATTTCTTCAATATCCCAAAAGCCGACACCAAATGTTTCATCTTGCCAGGCTTCAAATTGTAAAGTGAAGTCACAAGTTTTTTTGCCAGAAATGTTTTTGGCTGGACTGACCACAAACTCCAAATCATCTGTAAGGTCTGAAAATTGAATAGGGCCAGTTTGAAAATCTTTGAGCGGTTGGGTAATTTCGGTCCCATCTTCTAAAATAAGGGTTAAATTAAGTTTTTGACATTTCTTCGAAAAAGAAGTTGTTGTAATTTTATACCAAAAACCCAAGGTTCCTTGATTTTGGATTTTAATTTCTCTCTTTGCAATTAGGTTTTCCTCTCCGGGAGTTAAATTATAAAAATCACCCTGGGGACTCAATTGAAAATCCAAAGTGCCGGCGTTGTAAGAATTTTCTGAAGAGCTCTCCGTGTCGTTAAAATGAGCAAAGGTTTCAATCACAGCCGAAAGCCCGGCCCAGTTGAGAGAAATAATTACCAAAAGACAGACAGCTTTAAGCACAATCCTTTTAAAAATTTGTTCAAAAGCAGGAGTTTTTTTCTCCATTTTTTCCATTTCTCTTCTAATTTTTTCTGGTGGAATGATGTCGAAAAATTTTTCCATAAAACAAATTTAAATTGATGGCGGAGTTACGCCTTCGGATTTTTTCTCTCTCGTTTTCTTTACCTCTTTATAAATATTCTTGATTTCATCAATAATGATAATCGCAGCTGGAACAATAATAATTAAAGAAAAACCCAAGGGTCTTTTAGCGAAATCCACGGCATAACCTATATATGGAACAGAAAATAAAACTTTACCGATAATATCTCTTTTTGTAATTTCTTCTTGGTCTGGAGCATTATTGGCATCCCCTTTGGTGATATAGCGGGGCTGGCTATCTACAACTCTAATATCGTGAATTCGGTGAGTAGTTGGCGCTTTAATCCGACTATACTTACCAAAGCTGATGATATCCCCGGTCTTATAATCTTGGGTGGGCTTTACCATCACTACGCTTCCCATCTTGATAGTGGGTTCCATTGAGCCCGATTGAACAATCATTAATTTATAATTTCCGGTAATCGGGAAAACCGAAACAATCAATAATAAAGCAATCAAAACAATAAAAGCCAGAAAAATGTAATAAATTATTTTGAATATTTTTTTTACCATATTGAAACCTTATTGAAGCCTTTACGGGTTGCCCCAAAATAGCCACAAGGAAAATTTACCCTGTACCGAACGAAGTTCTGGTTCAGGGCATTGAGGCAACCAAAAAAGCTTCAAAACTATCCTTCGTTTTACTCTGCTGGTCCTAGAGACTGAAGTTTATGTCGTAGCCGGTCCAGAGTTTACCAATATAGCAATCTGTGCCTGCTTTACCACAGTTCCACACTGGTGCTTGTCCCAATCCTGGACATCCAACTTGTCCAGCATTGATCTGTTTAACAACCATTCTTACATCCTTATAATCTCCAGTTGGTAGAGATGGATAATTGCCATCTGTTTTAATTATGAAGTTTGTGGATAAATTACCCATCGAATCAACCATTGCGTAATTCGGATTGTAGACACCCCAACCAGTGCTTGAATCGCAATCATTTAACAAGCCACCAGTATATCCACCGCCTTTATAATATCCGGCATCGAAGTTTGCGGTGTGCCCTTCAACTCCAGCCGCTAAGTTTTTATCAGTCCCAGTACAAACTCCTTTTCCTTCCAAAGTTATCTGATAACAACCAGGGATTAATCCGCCAGCATACACACTCATATTCACACTAGCTGCTGGTCCATACCATACCCATCCATTTACATGGCCAGCATCATCTCTCAATGGAAGCTGATTTTCTCTTATCTGTTCTAAACTGAATTCGATATCAAAGGTGCAGGTATCACCCTGATATTCATTCTGAGGAACGCCGGTGTCTCTCAAATGATAACTCAACCAAAGCCATCTTGTGTTTTCTCCTTTATCTAACTGGCCTAAAATGATGCGGTCACTGGGTTGGAAATATCCCTTCATATCTCCTTCATCACATACTCCATTATCATTATTGTCATAGCAGTAATCATAATCAATTATTGTGCAGATGTTTTCCTGCCAACATGAATAGCTAGTTCTATCACATTTTTTAGCACTGTTATCCCAAGCAGCAGATGTCCCACACTCAGCGGCACATTCTGGCTCAGAGTCAATTCCTTCGCTGGGTGTTCCAGGCACAATGTGTAAATCAACTACTCCAGCGTTTGTTCCCACATTGCTGAGTTTTACCGCTATTGGCTCTATCTTCTCAGAAGGTTTCGCATCTGTAATTGTCACTACCGCTGTATCTAAAGGATTTTTGTCATTTACGGCTAAATCAATCGTTCCAGCCGTGAAGGTGTTGCCAGGTGAGGTTTCAACATCGCTGAAATAAGCGACAGTTCCGCCAATAGCAATAGCCGCAACAGCCGCAATTACGCTCAAACTAACTAATATCTTTTTGTTCATATTTTCTTGCCTGCCCCGTAGTGAAGCGAAGCTTCTACTACTGGGGCCTGCCCCGTAGTGAACGCGAAGCGTTCTACTTCGGGGTTCATTTTAATTTTTTGTTATTTATTAATTGTTATTTTTTCGACCTTTATCTTGGGTTTTCCTTTATGGACTTTACCCCGTAGTCAACCGTAGGGTTGTACTTCGGGGCCTACCCCGTAGTCAATTCTTAACTGCGGGGTTCGCCCCAAAACCCTAAGCGGGTTCGGGGCATTGCCCATTGTGGAGCCCAAGCCCCCACACCTAAATTGAAATAGTTGATTAGGTGCAGAGTCTTAGACTCGCTTTTTTCTTCTATGTTTTTTATTTGTTAAAAATGGTTTAGGTGTGGGGTCAAGCCTTAACCCACATTTTCTGCGAGCTAAAGCTTAGACTCTATTTTTTTATTTCTTGACAACAATTTATAAGATGATAAACTTAGAATTAGTATGACTAATAATCAACAAGCGAAAATTCTATCTCCAGAAAAATTGGCAACACTTCGTCAATCTCTTCCTCGAAGCTGGCTTGAAGTTGCTGGGATTCTTAAGAAAAGAGGGGTTCATCCTTTGCGATATCAGAGGCGAATCCGTAAGGAATGGGAGAAACGTTGGAAGAAACTCTTAAAAACGTAGGAATCATCTAATTATGGTTTTTGATACTAATATTCTTATCGCCTATCTCAATAACGAACCGAGGGTAGTTAAAATGTTGTCCGACTGGAAAAGTTCTGGTCGGGTTCTTTTTATTTCTTCTATTTCAAGAGCAGAAATTTTGGCCTTGCCAGAAATTGGACCTAATGAGATTAATAAAATTCGTGCTTTTCTAAATAATTTTCTTTCCATTCCATTTGATGATTCAGGTGCAGAAGCAGCCGCATTTCTCAAACGGTCTTATCAACTCGGACTTCCTGATGCTGCCATTGCTGCTACAGCTTTTACTCGGAATCTTCCTCTTGTTACTCGTGACCGTCGATTCAGAAAAATCCGTGAAATTACCGTTATTGAAATTTAACTCTTCATTGATGGTGTATTTTCTCCGCTAATTCCGCTAATTTTGACTAAAATTTGGCGGTTTTTTGTTTTTAAAGAGCTTTATTCTCCACCCGGTGTTGGCGATGCTAAATCAACAAAATCAACTAAAAAAACGGAGCAAAACTACTCCGTTTCAAAATTTAAAATCTTTCTTTCCTGAAAAGATTTATTGAAGGAATGGGAATTTTTATTCTCTATCCAAAACCAATAATTCACTTAATCCCTACCTCGTTCCTCCTCGAGATAGTATTTCGCGTTTTTTTATTCTATAATTAAACAATAAGAACAGTCAATACAAAGTTATCCACAGGGTAAAAAATCAAGAGAAATTATCTCCGGGCCCCAAACCCTCCAAAATTTTCTTGAAATTTAAGAGGGTAAAGTTAGGGAGGAATGAAATGACTCATTTCGTCTAACCGGTGCCCGGAGGTAGCTTATCTCAATTGTCCATTCGCATGGGCCCATTCGCATATCCCGAGCCCGAGCGAAGCGAGGCCGAGGGTTGGGCTGTTCGCATGCCGGCAATTAAAAAAACCACCTTCAGATTCCCTCCCATTCTGAGTTTCTTTCAACCCACCTTAAATCCCTCCTCAGGTGGTATATTTTTTAAAAAATTGCCCAGTAGCCAAATTTTCGCTACTGGGCTTATTATAGCAAAACAGAAATCCTTGTCATGTAATTCAAGAACAATGTCCTATCTGTCCTACTTGTTTTCAAGAGATTAAGATTAAATTGCTGGCGGTTCTGATGGTGTAGATGGTGTGGTTGGGGTTTTCTTTTGTTTCAGGAAATACCAAACGATGGCGATAATGATAATCACAATTATTACCCACCAAATTATGTTCATAATAATATACGAATTAAGATGCGAATTTTATGCTAATCATACGAATATGCGAATCCGTATGTTTGCCGACCTTTACCCTGTTAAATGTTGCTTTGGCAACAATTTTGCCGAAGGCAAAATTATTTAACGGGGTGAATTTCTTTTTATTATTTCATTTTCGTCCTTTATTTAAATCTCGTCAAGTCGATCCCTTAGAAATTAGGAATTAGAAATTTGAAATTATTTTATAAATGTCTCCTGCTCCCATTACTATCACCACTTCCCCACCTTTTAAATTCTTCCTTAAATGCTTTATAACTTTTTCTTTGGGCAAATAAATCGCCCAAGGTTTCTTAATCGCTTTGATTAACTTCACTGAACTTATTTTTTGCTTAATTTCTTTTTCTTCCCTACCCGCCACCTCATAAATATCAGTCAAAATCAATTTATCGACTGGAGCTTCACTCAAAACTTTAACAAAATCATTAAAAAGATAATATGTTCTCTGATATTGGTGGGGCTGGAAAACGCACCAGATTTTTTTCTTCGGAAATTTCTCTCTGGCTGCTTTCAATGTTTCTCTAACCTGGGTTGGATGATGAGCATAGTCAGAGATAATTGTTAATTGTTTATTGTTAATTGTTAATTGCTTTGTTTCGAAACGACGCCAAGTTCCTTTAAATTCTGAAAGGGCTTTGAGAGAAATTTTATCGGGAATTTTGAGGGCTCGCGCCACCGCCAAAGCCGCCAAAGCATTCGAGATATTAAATTCTCCTGGAACCTTTAAAATTTTTCTTATTTTTTTTGCCTCTTTTTGCTTCATCGAAAAAAATAATAACTTTTGTCCGATCGTCCGAAAGTTATTATGGCAAATTTTCAGGAGTTTTTTTGTGTTTTTGTCGTCTTTGTTGGCGGTTAATATGCCGTCGTCTGGTAAGTGCGCAATAAATTTTTTGAAAGCCAAGAGATAATTTTTGAAATTTTTGTAATAATCCAAGTGATCAGCTTCGAGGGCTGTCAAAACAATGATTTTCGGCCAGTAATTTAAAAAAGAGGCAAAATGCTCATCGGCTTCGATGACTAAAATTGACTTTTGACTTTTGACTTTTGACTTTTGACCGCCCATTCGAAAATTTGAGTCACCAAATTCTTTGACTTTTGTTCCGACAATGACCGTTGGGTCAAAACCTGCTTTCGTTAGTAAAATTCCTATCATTGCCGTCACCGTGCTTTTTCCGTGGCTGCCACAAACTGCAATTGTAAAATATTTTTTTGTCAACTCTCCCAAGGCCTCGGGATAACTCAATACTCGAAGTTTGAAGTTTGAAGTTTGAAGTCTGAACGCTTTTTTAAGCTCCGGGTTATTTTTTTGAACTGCCGGACTATAAATAACTAAATCTATGTTTTTTGAGAGATTTTTTACTTTATGTTTACCAGTAAAAATTTTTGCCCCCTTCTTTCTTAAATCGTCGGTTATTTCTGAAGAAACCAAATCCGAGCCACTAATTTTGTGGCCATTTTCAAGAAAATATCTTGCCAAAGCCGAAACTCCGATACCGCCAATACCGATGAAATGGATTTTTGACATGGAATTTGAAAATCGTTATTGGAAAATGGAAATTAGTAATAGAAAATGGTTAACTAATTTCCAATTTCGAATTTCCATAACTAATTTCAAATTTCTAATAACAAATTTCTATTTTCCCAAAGGGGCTGACTCAAGCACCGTATATTCCGCCCCTCCCCTTTTTAATTCACTCTCCATTACCTCGATTGAATTGACTTCAAAGCTTAAATTTATTTCTTCATTAACTTCTGGTCTCTCTTCTGGTTCAATCTGGCGAAATTCCCATTGCTTGATTCTGGCCAAAGTTATATGGCAGGTGAAACTCCTTTTTTCTGGCTCAAATTTAATTTTTCCTGAAGAGGTTAAAGATTTTTCCAAATCAATTTGGAGATTGGCTAAATCCTTTGATTTCTCCCCCTCAACCCAGATCATCCGAGGAGGTTTCTTGGGAGGAGCGTAACAAATTTTGTTTAAATTTATCGAAAATGGCTGATGTCTTTGAGCAACTTCTTTTGTAATTCTCAAAACTTCCACTAATTCTTCATCGGCAAGGTAACCCAAGAAAGCCAGAGTGATATGTAAATTTTCCGGTTTAGTCCATCTCACGGGCCCCGTACCAGAAACTTCGTTTCGGTACGGGGTAAACAATTCCTCTATCTTATTTTCGTATTCCAGAAGTTTTCTTTTAATTTCCTCTGGCAAATTTATGGCAATGAAAATTCGATGTCGCATATTGCTTTATAATATCATTTTTCAAAAAATTTGACAAAAAATTTGATTTTGGTATTTTAAAATAACGCAAATTAAAAATTGAAGATGGAGGAGAAAAGATTGTGGCCTGTAGAAATAATTGAAAAAATTCTACGACCGGAAAGGGGCATAGACAGATTCTTCGATTCGTTAGAGATTGTAAAAGTTTTAAGTATGGACATACCGGTGGCTCTCGTTGTAGAACTTCCGAGAAGAGGAAGAACCTTTGAAAGGCCGATCCCCGATTTTGCAGATATTATTCTCTGTTTCCCTTGCCATTCTTGTGTCCACGCTTATCTTTATTCAGTGAAAGACGGAAGATATCAATTCAAGGACCTTTCAGTGAAAGACGAAAAATATCAATTCAAGGACCTTGGGAAATACGGAGATGGCGAGGAATACTCGAAAGTAAAAGATGAAATGGTCAAAGAATATAAATATGTAGTCAGTTTGAAACCATTTCTCCATCACATTGGAAACAAAACAGGGATTGTTAAATTTAGATTTCAAGTATCAGATGTTGGATTCGATGTTATTGAGATTACTATTTTCTTTGACGATGGCCACAGAGAAAACGAATGGGTCAATATAGATTACTGTGAAGGGTCAAACGAGAGCGATTATTGGAGTGGAGAAGGTAGACAAAACATTGCAAAACTAATGAGAAGAAATACAAAAAATGGCTTTGTTTGGGAACCGACTGAGGAAAAACCAGAAATTGAGGAACTACCATTTATTAGAGGATACATGAGCCAAGAAGAATCAGAAGAATAATAGACAAAAACTTATCAGCGGCGATTTTCGCCGTTTTTTATTTGACAGAAATTTTTAGTTTTGATATTTTGATAATAGTTTCTTTGAGAATTTAGAAATAGGAAATGAGGTGTATGAGTTTGAAAGAAAAAACAAAAACATATTTGGAGTGTCCAAAATGCCATGGGACCGGGATAGATCCTGATAGTTACGATGAACACATAATGACCGGCGCTTTTCACATAATTGCTCGTCCATGCCCAAAATGCAAAGGAACAGGAAAAGTGAAAAAATAAATTTTGAGATGGCGATCACTCGCCTTTTTTATTTGACCCCGTTAGAAGTGCCAGCAATCAGAGGTATTATTAGACAATTCTCTTTAAGGTTTGTATTTGGAAAACTTCTAACGGAGTTGACAAAAAATTTTAATTTTGCTATTTTAAAATAGTTCAATGAAAAGTTGCTCTTTGAGAACTAAAAATGGAAGTGAAGAAAATGGATTTAGGAAGATCAAGTTTTCGACCATTTGTGATTAAAAAATGCGATCCACCAGAAATTCCAGAGAAATTAGATGAATTAGCGAAGATTCTGGTGCAAAGATTTGAAATCAAGGAAAGACAAACCCCGTTGGTTTCCGGAACTAGTACCGAAACTGCTATTAAACTTCAATGCCCGTTTTGTAAAAGTGAATTTACTGGCCTTGAATTGAGTGGGTGTTTCCACTATGAGATTCTACCTTTAAATTGCCCGATTTGCGGATTCCGGGGAAAGATTTTGCAAAAATTCATAGAAGAATCAGAAAAACAACGAAAGGATGAACAATAAAATCCAATTTACGAGGCGCTATCGCCTCTTTTTTATTTTTGACAAGATATTTTAATTTTGTTATTTTAAAAATAGTTCAATGAAAAGTTGCTCTTTGAGAACTTAAAAAATGGAAGGAGGTTGAGTGGAAATGACTAAATGTTTTAGTTGTTCAAACGAAGCTGTTGCAATTGTTAACAGTTGTTCACCGACTTCGAGTACTGGTATGACTGACCCTAGACCACGTTGCGAAGAATGTTTAGCAAATATGATGGGAGCAAATGTCCTTGAACTGTTGGTTTCGCCAAAGGAATTTGATGAAGGAATGAAGGCGTTAGTTAAGAACGAGCATGGATATTATGTGAAAAAGAAAGGTGAGCAAAAATGACCGGATATTGTCTTAAGGGAAAAGAACAACAAGATGAATGTGAAAAAGCTAGAAAACGTGTTCTAGAGAAGCATAACGGGAAGTTGCCTAAGAAATATGAGCGTACATCATTGGACTCTTGTCTTTATTGTCCATCGTTCATGGAGAGCTGAGCCAAACGAAAAAAACTGATCGGGCGATTCATTCGCCCTTTTTTTATTTTTCAAAATGCTTTAAAATAAAGTAATTATGAAGGAAGCTTATCTTTACAAAAAACTAAAAGTAAAAAAGCATGCCCCGTACCGAACCGAAGGTTCTGGTGCGAGGGTTCAGTGTAGAACCTGTGCCCATTATTGTGTTTTAGCTCCCGGCCAAAGAGGAATTTGTGGAGTGAGAGAAAATATTGATGGAAAACTTTACGCCTTGAATTACAGAAAAGCAATTGCCATAAACATTGACCCAATTGAGAAAAAGCCATTCTATCATTTCTTGCCAGGAAGCCAATCTTTATCTATTGCCACTGTCGGTTGTAATTTCCGCTGTTTGAATTGCCAAAATTGGGATATTTCTCAAAGTTTTAAAGGGGCAAAAGAAATTCCTGGCGAAGATCTAGCGCCAGAAAAAGTTGTTGAAATGGCAATTGAAAATAATCTGCCGAGTATTTCTTACACTTACGTAGAACCTACGATTTTCCTAGAGTATGCCTTAGACATAATGAAATTGGCAAAAAAGGCAGGATTGAAAAATAATTTCGTTTCAAATGGGTTTATGTCAGAGGAATCGGCAAAATTAGTAATTCCTTATTTGGATGCCAACAATATTGATATTAAAGGATTTTCTGATGATTTCTATCAAAAAGTTTGCGGAGGAAGATTAAAGCCAGTTTTGGATACGGCAAAATTGATGAAAAAATCTGGAGTTTGGGTTGAAATCACAACTTTGGTCATTCCGACTTTATCGGATTCAGAGGAAATGTTCAAAAAAATTGCCAAATGGATTTATGAGAATTTAGGTCCCGAAACCCCTTGGCATGTTTCTCAATTTTGCGGAGCGATTTCTTGGAAATTGCAGCACATTCCCGACACTCCAGTCGAAACTTTAGAAAAGGCCTGGAAAATTGGCAAAGAAGTTGGATTGAAATATGTTTATACCGGAAACATCCCCGGCCTTCCTTCAGAAAATACAATTTGTCCAAAATGCGGTGCGATAGCCATAAATAGAATGAATTACATTATCCATCGCCACGACAAATCTGGCAAATGCCCCAAATGCGGCGCAGATCTAAATCTGATTTTGAAATAAGAGTTAGAAAAATTAAATATGATTCAAAAACAAATTAAAATGGTCTTTTTCGATATGGATGGAGTACTTTTTGATGTTGCTGGTTATAATGAAAGCGGTAAAAAGGTTGCTATAAGTACTTGGAATGCAGTATTTGATCAGGCTGGCATTTACCACGAGCATGAAAGATTGAAGGAAATGTTCATTAAAGGTGATTTCCCTTCCTACATGGAGTGGACAGATGAGGCTTGTAGGGTACTTCAAAAACATGGTTTGGAAAAAGAGAAATTTATGAGGGTTATTAATAACAGACCATTAATGAAAGGGGCAAAAGAAACTTTTAATGAGTTAAAAAATAAGGGTTATAAAACCGCAGTAATAACAGGTAGTTTTGAAGCTTTAGCATTAAGAGCAAAAGAACTTCTAGGTCTAGATTATGCTATTGGACATTGTAAATTGAATTTTGATAATACTGGTAGATTAAGAAATTGGGAGCTGGTTCCATGTGATTTCGATGGAAAGACCGCGTACTTTAAGAAAATAGCAGATGAGCTTGAGATAAGTTATTCAAAATGTGCACATGTGGGCGATGAAGTAAATGATATTCCAATTTTTAAAGAAGTTGGTTTAAGCATTGCATTTAATTCTACCAAAAAAGAAGTCAAAAAAGCTGCTGATATTATAATAGATAAAAAAGATTTAAGAGAAATTTTAGCTTATTTTCCATCAATAAAAAATGTACGATCCGACTAAACCTTATAAAAAAGAAATTTTGAAACTGATTCAGAAAACTTGGAAAACGCCTTTTATTTCTGTTCGCAATCAACTAGTTAAAAAGAAATTTTCTTTTCCAGAATATTGCCATACCGACGGAATTGGGACAAAAGGAATTTATCATTGGAAAAAGAGGACTTTCAAAAATGCAGTTTTAGATGCTTTGGCGATGAATTTAAATGACCTTTTGATGATGAACGCCCGGCCTTACGCAATTCTGAATCATTTATTTCTACCCAGAGAAGATAAAAAAACAATCCTAGAAATAATCTCCCATCTTTCACAGGAATGTAAAAAAAGAAAAATTGCAATTTTGGGCGGAGAAACAGCAATTCATAATGATATGGAAGGAATGGAACTTTCTATCACAATGCTCGGCTTTGTTGAAAAACTCAGGGAAAATAAATTCCAAGTTGGCGATGTTTTAATCGGTATTGAAAGCAATGGATTGCATTCAAATGGCTTCACAAAAGTTAGAGAAATTTTCGGTAAAAATTTCAAAAAAGAGTTCATCGTTCCAACTTTTATTTATTTCGATGAAATTTTTCCCTTGATAAAAAAATTTGAGATTCATGGAATTGTTCACATTACCGGTGGGGCTTTTACAAAATTAAAAGATTTATTAAATAACGCTAATGCCTATTTAAAAAGAAATCAAAGATTAAAACCTCAGCCAATTTTTTATGAAATTCGAAAAAGAGGAGTTTCCAAAGTCCAAATGTATAAAATTTTCAATTGTGGTATTGGTTTGATTTTATCAGTTGATCCAAAAGACGCTAATAAGATTATTTCTGCAGTAAAACATTTTAAAACAAGTATAATCGGCAAAATAATTCCTGGAAATGGTAAAGTAATAATTGAATCTGCTTTTAGTAATAAAAAAATAATTTTGTAAATTTATGGCGAAAATAATTTTTGCTTGCATTTCACCTCACCCACCAATAATTTTGCCTTCAGTTGGCTCTCCGGAAGATAGAGCCCAAGTTAGAAATACGATTTTGGCATTGGAAAAATTGGGGAAAAAATTGAAAGAGAAAAATCCTGAAAAAATAATCATTTCCGCTCCCCATCCCGATTGGGGCTTTAACGTTCCATTATATTTCCTTGCCCGCCGAAGCCTTGGCGAAGGCGGGTTGGCTAAAGATTTCAAGGGCGAAATCGAAACAATTTTAATTGGCTTAGAATCACCTCAATTTTACTTTGAAGAAGGTAACAAATTCTATCAAAAAATTGACATAGGTCAGACCTCTGCTAAAATAGCGCTTATCGCCAGTGGCGATATGTCCCATTGTTTAAAAGAAGAAGGACCTTATGGTTTTCAGCCCGATGGTCCGAAATTTGATAAAGATTTTATCGAAGCATTAAAGAAAAAAGATGTTGAAAAGATTTTGAAATTGGATGATTTGTATCCTGAAGCCGGCGAATGTGGTCTTCGTTCTTTCTGTTTCCTTTTAGGAATTTTGGAGGCCTCGGGATTAGATTGGCAACCAGAAATTTTATCTTACGAAGGCCCCTTCGGCGTCGGCTATTTAGTGGCAAATTTTAAATTTTATGATTTATCAAGATCGAATTTATGGAAAAATAAAAATTGAAGAACCGGTAATTTTAGAACTAATAAAATCGCCGGTACTTCAAAGATTAAAAGGACTTCATCAACTTGGTCACATTGCGTGGTATCCACAGAAGGTTTTCCATACTAGATTTGAACATTCAATGGGTGTTTTTATTTTGCTCAAAAAGTTCAATGCCGGCATAGAAGAACAAATCGCAGGGCTGATTCACGATGTTTCTCATACTGTTTTCTGTCATGCCGGAGATTACATTTTTAGTTCTGGTTCTCAAAAAAATCACACATTCCAAGACAATATTTACAAAAAATTTGTTTCAAAAACAAAAATTCCGAAAATTTTGGAGAAATATGGATTTGATACGAACCTCATCTTAGATGATAGAAACTTCCCCTTAAAAGAGAAACCGCTTCCCGATTTATGTGCAGATAGGATTGATTATTTCTTGCGAGATACTTTTTATTTAAAAGAATTTTCAAAAAAAGAAATCGAAAAAATATTAAACGACTTCGAAGTTATAAACAATGGCTGGGTTTTTAAAACCTTAAAGATTGGAAAAAAATTCGCAAAAAAATTTAGAAGGATGAATAATCTGTATTGGTCAGGTATTAGAGCAGCTTTAATGTTCGGAACAGTGGCTGAGGCAACAAAATATGGCCTAAAGAAAAAATATCTAAAAGAAAAAGATATTTTTTCCACTGATAATGCTGTATTAAGAAAATTAAACAGATTCAGTAAAAAGGATTGCCAATTAAATCTACTTTTCAAAAGAATGCAAAAAAAGATTAGTTGGAAAATAAATAAGAAAGATTACGATTTGCACGTTTTTACTAAATCTCGAGCAATTGACCCTTTAATTAAAATCAATGATGAGATAAAAAGGCTTTCAGAAATTGATAAAAATTGGACAAAAATACTTAAAAATGAATCTAAACCAAAAGAATATTTCATAAAATTTAATGAATAACTTTAATTTTCGAGATAAAAAAGAGGTTTTGGATTATTTAAAAGAAAATAAAATTGTGAGATTTGTGAGGATTATTTTTCCTGATGTTTTGGGGAGGGAGATGAGTTTTTGTATTCCGGCAGAAAGGATGAAAGAGGCATTTGAAAATGGAAAAGGGTTTGATGGAAGCTCGGTTGAAGGATTTGCCAGAATAGAAGAATCGGATTTAAATATTATCCCCGACCCGAAAACTTTTAGAGTTTTGCCCTGGAATTATGAAGTTTCGGGTTTAACCTGGAAAGAAGCAGTGGTTTTTGGTGATATTTTTACTCCCAAAGGAGAACATTTTGAGGGCGATTGCCGTTATTTGTTAAAAAGAACCCTGGAAAATACAAAGAAATTTGGCCAATTAAAAGCCGGAGTGGAACTGGAATTTTTTCTTTTTGAATCAGAAAGAGAACCAAAATTACTAGACCACGGCGGCTATTTTCACGGCGGAAAATGGGGTGAAATTAGAAAATTGGCTCAACTTTATTTAAAAGAAATGGGAATTGAGATAGAGCATGACCATCACGAAGCATCGCCCAGCCAGCATGAAATTGATATCAAATACGGTGAGGCAATAGATACTGCCGATTCAGTAATTTTGGCAAAATATGTAATAAAAAGAGTGGCCAGGAAATTGGGAATTTTCGCCTCTTTTATGCCAAAACCAATAACTAAGATTAATGGTTCGGGAATGCACACCCATTTATCTTTGTGGCGAGGCAATAAAAATTTATTTTTTGTAAATCGCGGCGATTTTCTTTCTGATATAGCTAAAAAATATCTTACCGGTTTGATTAAATATGGTCCAGAAATCCAATTAATTCCAAACCAGTGGATAAATTCTTACAAAAGATTGATTCCCGGCTATGAAGCCCCGGTTTATATGGCTTGGGGAAGAAAAAATCGTTCTGCTTATATTAGAATCCCTCAATACCAAGAAGGGAAGGAAAAATCAACTCGAATTGAATTAAGGAGTCCTGACCCGGCTTGCAATATTTATTTGGCTTTAGCCATTATTCAGGCAGCCGGGATTCAAGGGATAAAGGAGAATTTGAAATTCTTGCCAGCCGAAGAAAAAGATATTTATGAAATGTCAAAACCAGAAATGAAGAGAAAAAGGATTAAAACCCTTTCTAAAAATCTAAAAGAGGCCTTAGAGCTTTTCAAAAAAAGCAAGTTGGTAAGAGAAACTCTCGGAGATCACATTTTCCAAAAAATCATTCAAAATAAAGAAATCGAATGGCAAAAATACAAAAGAGCAGTTGGGAAAAAACCCAGCACCAGAGCGAAGCACGGTGCTGGACTAGCCCCGTACCGAAACGAAGTTTCTGGTGCGGGGTATGAAAAGGAAGTTAGCCCCTACGAAATAAAAGAATATTTACCAGTGCTTTAATGCATGCGAACATCACAAAGTCCCTCGCTCTGCTCGGGACGTTATGCGAACGTGCCCATGCGAATAAAATGGGTTTTGAAAAGATAACGAATATTTTATTAAACGGACCTAAACTTATCGAGATCAAAAAGGCTAAAAGGATTATTTTTGTTGGGGATACGCACGGGGATTTGGAAGTGTCTCAAAAAGTTATCAAAGATCATTTGAAAGATGAAAACAAAATTGTTTTTCTCGGGGATTATGTTGATAGAGGGCCTTTTTCAAAAGAAAATTTGGATTTTTTGTTAGAGAAAAAAGAAAAATATCCAGATCAAATTTTTTTGTTACAAGGAAATCATGAGGGCCACAGAATTTTAAAATTTTCTCCAGCCGAATTTTGGGAAAATTTGTCCAAAACCGAATATAATACATTTTCCACGGCCGTTGAAAAGTTATTATTAGTGGTGATAACAAAAGATGTTATTGCTTTGCACGGGGCTTTGCCGGATTTGGAAAATTTGGAAGAGATAAATAAAATTAAATTAGGTGACGAAAATTGGTCTAAAATTGTTTGGGGAGATTTTGTTGATGCGCCAGGAGAGAATTTGGGAATTGATATTTTTACCGGCCGTCCCCAATTTGGTAGAGATTATTTTTTCAAGTTAATGAAAAGGTTCGATAAAAAAATTCTCATTCGCTCCCATCAGCCCAACGCTCCCCTATTTATGTTTAATGATAGATGCCTGACTATTTTTACTTCTTGTGCCTATGCTCGGGAAAGGACAATTGCCATTTACGATTTCGAAAAATCAATAAAAACCGCCAAAGATTTGGAAATTATAAAAATTTAAAAATTTGACATTTTAGAAAATATTTTGTAAGTATAATTTAGATCTTTGAAATCTTTTAGGAGAGTTGAAAATGGATAAATTAACAGATAACAGAAAACAAGAAATTGGTTGTATACTTGCAAGAGTTTATCCTGCTTTAACATCTTTTGGCTATATTGTCTCTACTGCTGTATACGTAGACGGAAGTTATCTTTGCTTGGTGGTTGATGCACTTGATGGGAGGAACCTTCTTTTTATAAAAACAGCAAGCGAGAAAGAAACAGAATTGATTCGAGTAGGTATAACAAGTTTACACAAAAAAATCATGAGAAGAGCAACAAAGAGTATGAAACCGGAAGATACAAAAGATGAAAAATGGTTATTTAGACCAAGAAAAGGCTTATCCTTTGCAATCTGGTTCAATCCCAAAATTATAAAAGAATTGTTAAATACTCCCTCTAAAAATGTAGAAAAAATGGAGATAGAATCAAGAAAATAATAACTCCACGACAACGGCTTCCAAAAGCCGTCTTTTTTTATTAGAATACTATAATAAATAGTAAAAGATTACAGCGATGAAAAACGATTACAGCGATAGAGATCCCCTTACTGCCAAGATAATCGGTGTTTGTTATCAGGTTCATAATGAATTAGGTCCGGGATTTATTGAAAGGATATATCTCAATGCTATTAAAATTGCATTAAAAAGATTAGATTTAAACTATGAAGAAGAGGAGGAATTTTCAGTTTCATTCCGGGGAGAAAAGGTTGGCAAATTCAGAATTGATTTAGTCATTGAGAATAAAGTAATTGTAGAGTTAAAAGCAATTGAAGGTAGAATGCCAAAGATTTTCGAAGCTCAGGTCATTTCTTATTTAAAAGCCTCTGGTTTAAGGGTGGGGTTATTAGTTAATTTCGGAAATAGGAGTTGTGAAGTTCGACGATTAATGGTGTAAAGTATAATTAGAATGAAAAAATAGTATCGTTGTAATCATAATTAATCATTGTAATCGTTTAAACAAGGTCGAAAAATATTATTTAATTTAAAAAATAAGGACTATGGCGATAATTCGAAAAAAACTTTGGCCAAAGTGGTTTAAAATAATGATGAGTGGGAAACAGAATGTTCAAATGCGGCTGGCTGATTTTAAGGTGAAACCGGGAGATATTTTCCTTTTGGAAGAGTGGGACCCGGAGAAAAAAGAATATACAGGAAAGCTTTTAAGGAAAAAAGTAAAAAGGGTGATAAAGTTCAATCCCCTCGATTTTTACACTCCCAAAGCCATCAAAAAATACGGCTGCTATTTGATTGAGTTTTAAATGAAAATAACGAGGTGAAGTCGAGGTTTGACCTCGACAACTCGACAACTCGACAAAACTTCCCTACTCCAAACCAAATTTGGCAAAAAGTTGCAGGGGTTGAACCCCTGTAATAATTGATTATGATTAAAGGAATTATTTTCGATCTCTGGAGTACGCTTGTTTCCAGTCCATTAGCTGAGATTGCAGGGGTTGTGAATAAATTGCAGGGGTTGAACCCCTGTAACTAAAAATTAAGGAAAAATATTAAAGATCGGGGCTTAAATTATGCAGCAATTAGTTAATTTAGCTAAAAAAACGGTAGAAACTTTCATTGAAGAGGGGAAAATTATTTCTCCGCCTGAGGGTTTATCAGAGGAATTTTTGAAAAGGAAAGCCGGAACCTTTGTTACCATTGAGAAAAATGGGAATTTAAGAGGATGTATTGGAACTTATTTACCAACTCGCCATAATATCGCTGAAGAAATAATTCAAAACGCCATTTCAGCTGCTACCGAAGATTATCGATTTGGACCAGTTCAAAAGGAAGAACTCCCCTATCTTTCTTATACGGTTTACATTTTGAGTGAGCCAGAATTGGTGAAAGATTTAAAAGAATTAGATCCCCAAAAATATGGAATAATTGTTAAAACGGTACCAATTTTTCCCGGTGACCCATTCGACAAGCTCAGGGCAAGTGTTGTTTTTAATGGTCATTTTGTAGCTAAAACCGGCCTTTTGCTCCCAGACTTGGAAGGAATTGATACAATCGAGCAACAAATTTCAATCGCCTGTCAAAAAGGCGGAATTGATCCTCAAAGAGAGAAAATTTTGATCTATAAATTCACCGTTGAAAAATATAAATAAAAATTCGCATGGGCCCATTCGCATTTCGCGAGGCGTTAGCCGAGCGAGGGCTGTTCGCATGCAAAAAAAAGCGGCTTTGGGGCCGCAAAATTTTTATTATATTTCTTGTGTTGTCGAATAAAGCAAACCACATTTTTTACATCGGCAAAGATGAATTTTTCGATCTCTTCCTTTGTTTTCACTGACTGTTTTCCAATATTCTATTTCTCCTCCGCAAACAGCGAGTTGTCCGTTGTCTCGTTCAATAACCACTCTACATTTCTTTTCGATCGTCATTTTCCCACCTAATTTTTAATGTGCTTTTTTCGATTTTTCCTTTCCTCTTTTTTTCGCAGTTTCTTTTGTTCTTTTATTCTTTCAATCGCTTTTTTAATTTCTTCTTTTTTCTTTCTTTCTAAATCGGCGGCATCGGGAATCATTAAATAATCTGGTCTTATCACTCTCGGCATTTTTTCACCTCCTTTTTGATCCCTGTACCTAAACATTCAAGGCAAATTATATCAACTGGTCCCTCGGTTTTTTTCGGCATTATTTTTTCACCTTTTTAAATATAGCAAATAAATTTTTAAAAATCAAGTCTCATAATATTCCCTACCCAAATGAGTGATTAGTTCTTCTCCCATCATCCATCTCAAGGTATTTTTCAATTTGGTTAATTGGATGAAGAGATCGTGCTCAGGATAAAGTCCTTCGGCTACCTGAGGAGATTTAAAGTAAAAGCTAAGCCATTCTTGAATACCATACAAACCTGCCCTTTTTGCCAGGTCAAGAAACAAAACCAAATCCAAAACTAAAGGTGCAGCCAAAATAGCATCTATACAGAGAAAGTTAATTTTGATTTGCATTGGATAACCAAGCCAGCCGAAAATATCAATATTGTCCCAGGCCTCTTTGTTGTCTTCTCTTGGAGGATAATAATTTATTCTGACTAAATGTTCTATTTTTCCATATAATTCTGGATAAAGATTAGGTTGTAAAATATAATCTAAAACTGACAATTTTGATTTTTCTTTTGTTTTAAATGATAATGGATCAGCCAAAACCTCGCCATCCCTGTCACCAAGTATATTCGTTGAAAACCAACCCCTGATTCCGAGCACCCTGGCTTTAAGTCCAGGGGCAATTATTGTTTTCATCAGTGTCTGTCCTGTCTTGAAGTCTTTTCCGACAATTGGCGTTTTTGTAATTTTTGAAAGTTCGACAAGAGCAGGAGTATCAACGCATAAATTTGGAGAACCGTTGGCAAAAGGTATTCCCTCTTTTAATGCCGCATAAGCATAGATCATACTTGGCGAAATGAATTTTGAATCTTTTTTTAATCCTTCTTCAAAATTTTTCAGTGAACTGTGGACTCGGTGTTTTTTCATATAAACTTCAGTGCTCCCACACCAAATCATCACCAATCTTTGGCATTTATTTTTTCTCTTGAAACTTCTAATATCTTCAATCAATTTTTGAGCCATTTCCCATCTGTTTCCCCACTTTATATAGTTTCCGTTTAAATTTCGGACATAATTCCTGTTAAACACCCCTTTCATTGCTTCTATTTTTTCCAATTCTGGCCTCAACTTTTCTAACAAATTTTCATCCAAAACTCTAACTCTTCTTGCTGCTTGATAGCAGTTTTCTTTGAAAATATCCCAACCGCCAAAAACGAGGTAACTTAAATCTGCCAAAGGAACAAAATCTTTAATTAGGGGCGTTCTTTTTTCTGTTCTTTTTCCTAACCGAATTGTCTGCATTTGGGTAATTGAACCAAATGGCTTCCCCAATCCCTTTCTAATTGCCAAAACTCCGGCAATAAATGTTGTTGCTACCGCCCCCAATCCCGGAAGCAAAACCCCGAGTTTTCCTTCCGGTTCTTTGATTTTTAGTTTTTCCATTTGAATTGTTTTTGACATATTTTTAAATTTTTTTTAAGATAATTTAATCGGTCATTGTTCCCCTATTTAAACTATTTTACCAGTGTAAAATAGTATGTCAATATCTCATCTGTGGATAAATGTTACCATCTGAACGCCTTAAAAAATTAAACACTAAAGAAAACCTCTGGATTTATCTCCTTTCTTTGCTCAAAGAAAGAGAAATTTATGGCTGGGAGATTCGCTCTTTGATTGAAAAAAAATTTAATTTTCGTCCGGGTCTCATTACTCCCTATCGGGTGCTTTATCGCTTAGAAGGGGATGGCTTTGTCAAAAGTGAGTTGAAAGAAAGAAGAAGAATTTATAAAATTACAAAAAAGGGGGAAGAAGAATTGAAAAAAGCCAAAAATTTTTACCGAGAAATTTTAAATAAAATATAATTGCTACCAATATTTCGCTCGGCAGGCTGTTCGGGGAGCACGCAATCGACTTAAATAGTAAAACGAAGTTATTCTCCGCCGTTGCTATTTCTCGCCGAGCCTCAATGATCCTTAAAGGAAAATTCAAATTCCCTTTGGGGCTCGGCTGCGAAATGCTCCCCTTACAGCCCGCCTTCGCTCAACTTATTATTCGTAATTCATAGAGTTATGATTAATCAAGAGATCGCCAAAATTTTAAGGGAGATTGCTGAAATGTTGGAAATCAATAGCGTGGCTTTTAAACCCAGAGCTTATCGAAAGGCAGCCGAGGGAATAGAAAATTTAAAAGAGGATCTTTCCAATCTTTATAAAAAAGGCGGGCTAAAAGCCATCGATAATATCCCCGGTGTCGGGAAAAGTATTGCCAAAAAAATTGAAGAATATTTAAAAAAAGGGAAAATAAAATATTATGAAGAATTGAAAGAAAAAACAGCCATTCGTTCAATAGTTACCTACTATTTCAAAACCAAAGGACTTTCTTTGCAAGAACTTAAAAAAAATGTTAAAAAAGAAAAAATCATTTATTCAAGATTTACAAAACCGGCAAAACAGCTGTTGGAATTGACAGGTTCAGTGGAAAAGGCAAAAGAAGCAATTTCAAAAGTGGCTGAGTGGGCAAAATCGAGAGATTTAGATTATGCTATTGAAACGGTTTTTAAAAAGTGGTTAGAGTTGGATAGATTGAAGCCAAAAGAAATTGTTAAAAAACCATATTATAAAGGAAATCCGATGGTTTGGTCGGAAACAAAAAGGAAATGGTATGTGATTTCGCCTGATGGAGAATGGCTTGAATTTGCCGGCAAGGAATCGGAAATTGAGTGGCGCATCAAAAAATAACCTTACGAATTTACGAATCAGTACGAATATACGAATAAAAATATGATAGGTTATAGTGATTTAAAAAAAGGAGTCCAAATCATTATTGAGGGCCGACCTTATGAGATTTTAGAGGCCCGGCCTTTAAAAATGGCTCAAAGAAGAGTGGTTCTCCAAACGAAACTGAGGAATTTAATTACGGGCAATTTAGTGATGCAAAGTTTCCAACAAGATGATGCTTTTGAAGAAGCGGAAATTTCAAAATTCGAGGCGAAGTTTTTGTATTCCCATAAGGGAAGATATTTTTTTTCTGAAAAAGATAACCCTTCAAAAAGGTTTGATCTAACTTTAGAACAAATTGGCGAAGGTTCGAAGTTTTTAAAGCCAGGCCAAATTGTTCAAGGAATGATTTTTGAGGAAAAAGTTATTAATGTTTCTCTGCCAATAAAAGTTCAATTGAAAGTTATTGAAGCCCCGCCCGGCGTTAAGGGCGAAAGAGCCCAGCCGGGAACGAAATTAGTAACTTTGGAAACCGGCACCCAAATTTCAGCTCCCCTTTTTATCGAACAGGGAGACACAATCGAAGTTAATACTGAGACCGGTGAATATACGAAGAGAATTGAATAATTTTCTCTTGACAAATTTTCTTTTTGGACTATTATTTTTATAATATGGGAGATTTCTCTCCTGACAATTGTCAAGATTCAAAAATTAAAAAAGAAGAAGATCCTCCGGATAGTTTAAAATTAGAACCGGAAAAGAAAATTGGTTCTTTTTTTGTTGGAAATTTTTTAAAGATTGAAGTAATTTCTGATCTCGATCAATGTTATAAAATCTGGCAGGAATTTTCACCGATGAGAAATCTTTTTGATACCTGGGAATTTCGATACGCGTTTTATTTGGGCTACAAATATCAACCCCATTTTCTCTTGTTGAAAAAAAATGGCCAAAATCTTGGAGTTTTACCACTTTGGTATGAAAATAACAATTTCTACAACAAAAACAAAAAAAGATTTGTTTGGTTCGGAAGCGATTGGCAAGAGGAAATAAGTTTTTATGTCAAAGACAAAAATTATATTCCAATTTTAATTTCGGCTGCCCCCTCCCCTCTTTATTTAAACGCCATCTCAAGGGAAGGTTTGGGTGATTTAATTTTTAAAATTCCATTTCAAGAAGATGAGCCAAAATATATTTTAAATTTGAAAAATTTCAAAAATCATGAGGACTTTTTAATGACCATAAAGAAAAACAAAAGGAGGAATTTAAGAAAGGATCGGAATAGAATTTTAAAACAAAATCCTCAGGTTGTTATTAACAATTTTTCTGATTTTAAATATCTTGTTGAATTGGCAAAAAATAGATTTTATCAAAAAGGAGAAAAGGCCGATTGGGAAGATCCAAGAAGAATAAAAACATTTGAGAAAGTAATCGAATTGGCTGGGAGATCATATCAGTTGAGGATGCTCACGATAAAGATTGGTGGAAAAATTGCCGGGGTTGATTTAATCTGTATTCTCAATAACACCTATTTTACGGTCAAGTGCGGTTATGATGTGGCCGAATTTTCTGGGATTGGGAACTTTATTAATCTTTTTGAGATTGACGATGCAATAAAATTGGGGATGAAAAAAATTGACTTTTTACAAAACAATTATCAGTGGAAAGCAAAATATTTCAAAGCCGTACCTCTCTTAAAGTATGAAAAATGAGTTTATTGCCATCTGAAAAATTTTTTACCAGCAAAAAATTCTGGTAAAACAAAGAAGAGACCCCAGCTGGCGACAAATAAAACATAGGCCAAGTCAGCCGGTCCCAGAGGGATAAGATGAAACATTTTTTGAGTTAATGGCAAATAACATATTCCCAGAGTGGCCGGAATAGATATTAATTCGGCAATAATAAAAAACTTATTCTTCAGGGCTCTTTTTCCCATTTTCCAAACACTATGTTTTTCGGAACGGCAATTCCAGACGACAAACAATTCAAACATTGCCGCCTGGACAAAAGCAACGGTTCGGGCCTCATTTAAAGCCAAAAGCCGAAATTCTTCTCTATTTGGGTTATTTAAAGGCAAAGAAAGCCAATGAACCGGCACTTCTGACATTTTTGTTCCCGGGAATAAATAATATTCCAGAGAAAAAACCAGTAAGGTTCCAATTGACTGGAGCACAAAAGAAACAATGATAAAAAAAATCATTCCTGATAAAATTCCTTCCTTGGGATTTCGGGGCGGTCTTTTCATTACATCTTCATCTGAAGGATCGGTAGCCAGAGCAACGGCCGGTGCTCCATCGGTCACTAAATTTATCCACAAAAGCATAGCTGGAATCAGAGGCAAAGGAAACAATTTTTCGCCAAAAATTCCCGCCAAAATGGCAAAGAGGCCAATGACCAAAACCTCATCAAAATTGCAAGCCATTAAAAATCGGGCATATTTTCTGATGTTATTGTAAATGATTCTTCCCTGCTCGACGGCATTGACAATGGTAGCAAAGTTATCGTCAGCCAAGACGATATCCGATGCCTCTCTGGTCACATCGGTTCCGGTCTGACCCATTGAAATTCCCACATCAGCCCTTTTGACGGCCGGGGCATCATTGACTCCGTCGCCGGTCATAGCCACAATTTGGCCCTTTTTCTTCCAGGCCTTGATAATTTTTAACTTGTGCTCGGGCGACATTCTGGCATAAACCGTTACCTTCTCAACGATTTTTTCAAAGTCATCGTCAGACATTTGATCCAATTCCTGGCCGGTTAAGACCAAATCCCCTTCTTTGAAAATGCCAATTTCTTTGGCAATGGCCATGGCAGTTAATTTGTGGTCCCCGGTAATCATTATGGTTTTAATTCCGGCCTGCTGGCATTTTTTGTCAGCTAAAATGGCTTCTTCCCTGGCTGGATCAATCATTCCTTCCAAACCGACAAAGACCAAGTCATTTTCTAATTTTTCATCTTCGAATTTCTCTGCCGAGGGCAATTTTTTATAAGCCATTGCCAAAACTCGTAAGGCCTGGCTAGCCAAATTTTCATTTGTTTTTAAAATTTTCTCTTTTTCTTTTTCATTTAGTTTGATTTCTTCGCCATCTCTCAAAAATCGATTACATCTTTCCAAAATTATTTCCGGCGCCCCTTTGGAAAAAACAAAAATTTCTTTTTGAGGAGTCAAATTGACCACACTCATCCTTTTTCTTTCGGAGGTAAAAGGCACTTCATATTTTCTGGGATATTCTTTTTCTAAATTTTCCTGCCAAAGACCGGCCTTAGCCGAGGCACAAATCAAAGCCCCCTCAGTTGGATCGCCAACAACATAATAATTTTCATTCCTTTGCAATCTGGCATTGCTGCAAATAGTACCAATTTTTAATAAAAGTTCGAGGTCTTTTTCTTCTTTAAGATTAATTTCTTTGCCATTGAAAATAAACTTTCCTTCCGGTTCATAGCCCACCCCGTTCACCTCAATGATTTTTCCATTAAGATAAATTTTTCTGACCGTCATTTCTCCTTTGGTTAAGGTCCCGGTTTTATCAGAGCAAATGACGGTTGTCGATCCCAAACTTTCAGCCGAAGACAATCTTCTGATGATGGCATTTCTTTTGGCAAACTCTCTGGCCCCCAAAGCCAAACCAATGGTGACAATGGCTGGCAAACCTTCGGGCACAACCGAAATTGCCAAAGCCACCGCCGTCATAAAGGAGTCCAAAAAGGCCTTAATTTTCAATCCCTCAGAAAAAATTTCTAAACCAAAGATAATCACTCCCAAAACAATCACAATTTGGGCAATTTTCTTGGCAAATTTATCCAATTTTTTCTGAAGGGGTGTTTCTTCTTCCTCAGTTTCCTGAACCATTCGGGCAATCTTTCCAAATTCGGTTTCCATTCCGGTAGCCGTGACGACGGCTTTCCCTCGACCGTAAGCAATGTGGGTGGCACTAAAAATCATATTTTTTCTTTCAGACAAAGGTGTTTCCGGTTTCAAAACCGTCAAATCTTTAGTCACCGGGTTAGATTCACCGGTCAAAATTGCCTCATCTAATTTCAATTCAACGACTTCTAACAATCGGGCATCGGCCGGAATTTTGTCTCCGGCTTCCAAAAGCAAAATGTCTCCTGGCACTACCTCTTTGGCCGGAATGAAAAGTTCTTTCCCTTCTCTAAAAACTCGGGCTTTGGGAGCGGCCAATTTTTTCAATGCCTCCAAGGCCTTTTCCGCCCGATATTCTTGGACAAAACCAGAAATAGCCACCAAGAAAATGATGATTAAAATGGTGATTGAATCGGTGTAGGTTTCCAAAAAACTTTTTCCTGGTTCTTTCTTTGCTTCATAATAACCAATAAAAGCCGAAAAAATTGTGGCCACAATTAAAAGCAAAACAAAAACATCCTTGAACTCATCAAGAAACATTTTTAAAAGCCCTCTTTTCTTTACTTTTCTTAATTCGTTATAGCCATATTCAGCCAATCTCTTTTTTGCCTCTTCATTTGGCAAACCATTTTTGTCTGACTTCAAAACTGTCAAAACTTCCTCCTCTTTCATCGCCTGCCAAGTCATTTTTTCAATTTTTTCTTCAGTTTTCTCCATATATCGGCGTTAATCAGCGTTGGCGGCTTCTTTAAAAAAGGTGAAGGCACAAACTACCAGCCGCCCCGCGAACGAAGTGAGCGGATCAGCGTTAATCCGCGTTGGAACTTAATGTAATAATAAACGCCTCTGAATTTTTAATTATAGTTTTCTATCAAAAAAATTCAACCCCTTTCAACAGGAGTTTTCCACAACCCGGAAAGTCAGATCTATATATGAAATTAAACCAACAAGATAATAACTTTTGTCCGATCGTCCCAAAGTTATTATATTCAAATGTAACGTTACCCGGCAAAGTTACATAGCTTGTTAAGCAAAAACTGCCTGATGACAGACAGTTCTTGCGTTGAATCTCTTTTTTCCAACTGTCAAGGTTTTGGAGCAGAAAATAAAAATTGCCCCGTAAAGGGACGTGGTCCCCCACGGGGACTTTCGTCCCAGAGATGGGCTTTTTGGTTTTTTTATTGGTTTTCCTTTACGGGAAATGGGTCGTTTGGATGTTCTTTCAAATATTTTCTTGTCCTTGCCGTTGCAATCATTTTTAGTAGCTCATCCCAAATAGTGAACCAATAAGGAATACCTGCTTGGGCAAGAGTTTTATGCCATTGTTCCATTATTTTATAACTGTCTGGCGTGTAGTAATACATTTTCCGAGCCAATATGCCGATGTCGGGATGAATACAGTTCAGATGATGAAACTCGCAAACGACGATTCCATTTAATGGTGAAATAATCTGATCTTCAGGTAAATTTAGATGTTTTGTAAATCGGGGAGGGACGATAAAATGGATATGAAGATTTTTGGTATTAAAGCAACTTCTCGGCTTTCCGCTTGCGAAATCAACAAATTGACACACTCCCTCGTCTCTCCGGAGAAACCATTGTTTTTGTTTTTCTGTCCATCTCGGATAACCTTCTTCTTCGTCTACTTGCCATTTTTCTTTTTTAAAAGAACCTTTTTTAAATGACAATTATATCACCTCCTATTGGAGCAAATTTATTCTACCAAAAAACTGCCTTCTTGGCTATTTTTTAGTGGCTTACACTGAGCTTGTCGAAGTGCTGCGGGGGTAGGAATCGAACCTACATTAAAGGCTCCAAAGGCCTCTGTCCGACCATTAGACGACCCCGCAATTATATCAAATTAACTTCATTGAGTTGGTATTTCAAGATTTTGTCCCAGTTCTCGAATAAAAATTTTCCTTTGAATTTTTTGCCTTCCAAAAATAAGGGAAACCATAATTTATCATCTGGCCACATTTGATGGAAAGGGATTTCTTTAATATCAAACCATTCTGGCTTCATTTCTTCGCTTTCTTTTGGTTGGCCTAAAAATTCATTCACTTTGAAAAAGTGAACTTCCAAAATCTCGGGATTTCCTAAAAATTCAAATTCAATAATTCCCACTTTTTCAAAACTTTTTGGAATTATCCCGACCTCTTCTTCCATTTCCCTTTTTACCGCTTCTTCAATGGTTTCTCCGTCTTTAACTTTTCCACCAAAACCATTCCATCGACCAACCCCAAAACCTCTTTTTTTCATTCCTAACAAAATTTTCGGATGTTGATAAATAAGACAAAGGGTTAAAATTTTTTTCATCGTTTTGTTTCTGTTTGTAAAATTTCAATTATTGCTAATTCTAAAGGCAATTGCAAAATGGGCGAATATTTCATTTTGGTTTCGGCTTCCAAAAAAAGATTTAAAATTTTGAAAAGTTCGGTCTCGCTAAAGTTTCCGGTCTGGCTTTGGAGTTTTTGAAATTCCTCTTTGGTTAAACCAGAAATAATCGGATTTTGACTATCCCCTACCCCAACCGTTTTTAAAATCATCGCCTGTCTTAAATAATTAATCAGGGCTCGGGCAAATTCTTGAAGATCCAATCCTTGGTCAATTTTTTCATTCAAAAAATTTATCGCCCCGGAAGCATTTTTTTGAGAAATCAAATCAACAAAATTTTGAATGAGATTTATTTCCACCAATCCTAACAAATTTTTGATATCTTCGGCAGAAATTTTTCTTTCCTTCCCCAAAGTTCCAGAAAAAGTTAAGGCCTGATCCAACAAGCTTTCGGCATCCCGGAAAGAACCGGAGGCATTTAAGGCAATCAATTCCAGGGCTGGTTTTTCAATTTCAATTTTCTCATTTTGGCAGATGAATTCCAATTTCCTGATAATTTCTGGCACGGTTAATCTTCGAAAATCAAACCTTTGGCACCGAGAAATAATAGTCGGAATCATCTTGTGAATTTCGGTTGTGGCTAAAATAAAAATGGCATAATCTGGCGGTTCTTCCAAGGTTTTCAAAAGAGCATTGGCCGCCTCCTTTGTAAGCTGATGCGATTCGTCAATGATAAAAACTTTATATTTTGATTTCGTTGGCACAAATCTGATTCCATCTCTCAATTCTCTGATTTCATCAATTCCTCGGTGAGAGGCAGCATCAATTTCAATTAAATCTAATGCCCGACCTTCGTTGATATCAAGACAAGAAGAACATTTGTTGCAAGGCTCATAGAGTGAAGGTTGAAGTTTGAAGTTTGAAGGTTGAAGTTTCGAAGATTTCTTCATTTCTTCATAATTCTTACTTCGTACTTCACAGTTCAGGGCTTTGGCTAACAATCTGGCTATCGTTGTTTTTCCGCTTCCCTTCGGACCATAAAACAGATAGGCATGGGAAATAATTCCTGATAAAATGCCGTTGGTCAGAGTTTTAACTACATGCTCCTGGCCAATGACTTCAGAAAAAGTTTTCGGCCGATATTTTCGATAGAGGACCAAAGACATACTAATTTCGATGCTAATTGTATGCGAATTATGCGAATTTGCATAATTAGCATTGAATTTGCATCATAATTCGCATATTTTTACTTTTCAAATACTACGAATTTTGAACCTAAGAAGTTCCAAACGAAGGCAAAAAAGGCAGCGACAATGGCGCCAACGCTTGCCCAGATTTTTTTCCCCATTCCAAATTGAGGGCCTACGATATTTACAACAAAAGAAGCCACTCCGACATTTATCAAAAAACCGAAGACGGTTACGACCAGAAATTTAAAAAATTCCTTGGGAGCCGGTTTCTCTTTTTTTTCAAAAGTCCAGAATTTGTTCCAGAAATAACTATTAGTTGTGGCTACCAAAAAAGAAATGGCTTTAAAAACTGAATAAAAGACACCGCTGGCAATTCCGGAAATCAAAATAAAGATATTTAAAACTCCTAAATCAATGAAGGTATTCAATGTTCCGACTAGAAAAAATTTGGCGGCTTGAAAAAGAATAAAAATTTTCTGCCCTATCCAAAAAGCCACCTTCATTCCAGCAAAACACAAAATCGCCAAGGCAAAAGGTAAGGCCCAAACGTAAGGAAGTTTTACTTCAGCCGTTTTCAAAATAAAAATAGCAAAAATCCCATCCAAAAATCCGATTATTCCCGCCGAAAAGGTATCCAATTTTCTCATTAATTTATAATAGCAAAAATGACTAGTTTGAGCAAGGAAAATAAATATGTTAAAATCCAAAAATGAATCAAATTCCTATTCATCAATCTTTCCAAAAAGAAAAAGAAGTCTTTGAAAAATACAAAAAAGAGTCGCCTGAGCTTCTCTTTCTTCCGCCTGTTTTAGAAAAAGATATATTCTCAAGAATCGGTATTGATATTCCTTTTCCTCCTAGACCACAAGGTTACCTCCGTTTTTATCTCCAGGATTTTGTTGTTGAGGAAATCTCAAAAGACGGCGAGATTTCAGAAGTCGGTTTGGAAAAAAATAAAATCTCTCCCACTTTTCCTTTTAATCTTGGCTGTGATTTGATAAAAGTAGGAATCTCTACTCTCGATGCTATAAATATTTTAGCCGAAACTCTTCAAATAAAAATTCGAAGAATCACTTATGCTGGATTAAAAGATACAAATGCTTTAACTTCCCAAAAAATTATTTTTCTTGACGTAGGCGCCGAACTTCTCGAAAGGCTTAAAAAGTTATCTTTCCCTAATCTTTTTTTGACTAATTTCAGTGTTAAAAAAGAATTTCTTTCTCCGGGGCGTTTATCTGGAAATCGTTTTTTTATCTTCGCGCGAACAAAAGAGAAAATAGAAGAAAAGGAACTATCTGCTAACCTTAATAAAATAAAAAAAGAAGGATTTTTAAATTTTTATTTTTCTCAAAGATTCGGAGAGCCACGCCTAATAAATCATTATATAGGAAAATTAATTTTACAAGGAAAATATGAGGAAGCTATTTTTAATTTTTTAACAAATTCTGGACTTTCTGAAATTCCATTAATTCAGGAAAAAAGAAATGAAGCAAAAAAGCATTTTGGCAACTGGCAAAAAATGGAAGAAATTTTCTTTAAATTTCCTTTTACTTTTCGAAACGAAATTTCATTACTCTCTTATTTAAAAGAAAATCCCACTGATTTTTTAGGGGCTTTAATTTTTGTTAAAGATTTAACTCAAATTTTTATATTTTCTTATTCCAGTTATCTTTTCAATAAAATTCTATCTTTAAATCAAAGAGGATTAGAGCTTCCTGAAGAAATTCCGCTTTTTTTAAGCCCTGATTTAAGAGACAGGAAAGTTTATTGGTTTTGGTTAGAGAAAGATGGGATCGAAAATTTTGAAGAGAATATTCAGCCCTTCATTAAATTTTTTAAATTAAAAAGGAGATTTGTAAAAACAAGAATTTTTCCTAAAGAAGTATTATATAAAATTTTACCAGAAGGAGTGGCATTAAGTTTTATTTTAGAAAAAGGGGCTTATGCAACGACTTTTTTGGCCAATTTATTTGAATTGAAAGAAGGATTGCCATTTCCTGATTGGGTAAAACCTAAAGAATATGATCTAAAAAAAGAATTCAGGATCGGAAGCATAGATAAAGCGAAAGAATTATTGGATAAAAAATATTTTCAGCCATTCTAAAATAAAAAAAGAGGGGAAATTAGGAGAGGATTATCGTCTTTTTATAACGTAATCTCCCATTGACAGGGTTGCCATCTTCTGTAAAACATCGCTTTTGTAAAGTTGACGTTGATGTTTCTCATAATCACTCGGTTGTACCACACGTGGCAGTAGGCCCAAGTAATGGTCTTAGCGCTAGCAAGTATTTCTAGTGCTTCTTTTGGAATTTCTATTGGTTTTTGACCAGAATTTGAATTTGGTCTCTGAAAAGATAATTTAAAGATTATCTTTTTCGTTTCAAGTGGTTTCTCTTGTAATACTACTTTCCGTTGTTCAGTGACGTTTTTGACTAATGTTTCGAATACCACCGGTTGCCATCCTGCTTTCAAAAGCGCTGAAATCAGAGTAGCTCCGCCTTCTACGTTAGGCAGGCCTTGTTTGGGCGTCAATTCCAATCCGATATCGTGGATTCCCGGTCTGGCGTCTGCTTTAGCAACTGTCAGCCAGGCCTCGTCGATTGGTCTCAGATCTGGCGCTGATTTCATTTCCAGTTCCATCGCTGTAGCACTGAAGTCCTTGCTCTTCTTGGGCGGAAAACACTTCGAAAGGGCCTTGAGACTCGGTAATATTTCAATGGCGCGCTCCGTTAAATACCAATGGAGGTTTATAGTTTCCACAAGTCCGAGATCCGCTCCTTTTTGTTGTAGCGAAAAAGCAACCCTGAACCTTTTTCTTCTGTTAAATCTACTCAACTTTCATTTCTCCTTTGGCTATCCCTTCTCGGATAGCTCAATCTAATTACCAGAAATTTTTGATAACCAAATTGAGCTACCCGAGTTTTTCCCCTCTATTTAAAATCTTTTATTTTTAAAGAACTACTGCCCTGCCACAACGATTGAACTGTTTTAATCGCTCTGGTAGAGAGAGGAGAGATCAAAATCTTAAATTTCAATCATTTCTCTCCTCTTTGTTTCCCGAAGGTCTAAAGCTACCTCGGAGACATTCCCTGAGCCTTTTTTTGTCCCCGTTCAATTAAGGGTTTTTTGGTGGAGCCTTCACCAAGGCAAGGCGGCTCCAAAAAAGGCTTTTAGGTAGAATCTTCCCTTCGGGAAACTTTTTTCCTTACACCCTTATCCATTCTTTGGTTCTCCACCAAGAGAAATCAGATTCCTTTGGGTGTCCTACTTTTAAGATCTTGGAGGTAAACACCCAAATCCTGACTTCCCCTGCTTGTGGACCTCTAAATGGCATCGGGATTATAAATGTACTTTGTATGGTGAGGGGAAGATTATTCTTCCTCTTCTCACCAATATTTTGGACAATTTTCTCTACACATCTATCACACTCCTTTTTCCAACCCACCCACCAAAATTTTTTCAAAATTTATGCGGGTAAACAACTTTTAGCGGACGGGCTCGAAAAAGGAGAAAAAAGGGAGGGTTTTGGAGCCAGGCATCCCCGTGCCTGGTTACTGATAAGGCTGTGGCGAGTGCATACACCAGCAGGCAACATTGGCGAATTCTGGGATCTCTGTTGTCTTTTCTTCTTTGAT
>Ga0315280_10000896_pt1 | contig 53812 bp, 38 predicted proteins | sample YL17G06_40_MG_FD_203697 | JGI IMG/M metagenome (GOLD analysis project Ga0315280, IMG submission 203697) | Sediment microbial communities from Yellowstone Lake, YNP, Wyoming, USA - YL17G06_40 | ecosystem: Environmental > Aquatic > Freshwater > Lake > Sediment | place: USA: Wyoming | collected... | reverse complement strand
TGTACGGTAAGATCGTGTGGCACTCTTGTTACCGAAAGGCAAGAGCAACAGAGAACACAAACGTTACCTAACCAGCAGGGCCATAGTACGTCTACTCGACCATTTAGCACAGATGCGAGGAGCGCCGCAACGTAGGGGCAGACCCCCGTGCCTGCCCTATTCCAGGGCAACCACGGGGTCGGGTTCCCAAACGCGATCTTTTCGCGTTTGGGGTCCCGGTTGCCCCTACCGGAGGCATGCTGGGCAGCCTCACGGAACGACTTTGCGTTTGCCCTGGAGGGGCCGGCCGTTGACCTGGTCGCGAACAGCGCGTAGACTGAGTGGGACGGAGCTTCAGTCAGGGAATGATCGATGAGCGAAAACGGCCACAGGCATGGGGGACACGAAGATCATCACCATGAGCCGAGTCTACGCGAGGTCTCGCGACGGCGGCTCTGGTGGGCGATGGCCATTATCCTGATCTTCCTCATCATCGAAATCGTAGGGGGTCTGATCACGGGAAGTCTGGCCCTGCTGGCCGATGCGGGTCATATGCTGACGGACCTGCTGGCCCTGGCGATGGCGATCTTCGTGGGGTACCTGGCGGAGCGGCCGGCGACGCCGGAACGGACCTTCGGCTTTCTGCGGGCGGAGGTCATCGGGGCGTTCGTCAACGGCGGTACGCTGATCCTGGTGGTTGGCTTGGTCTTTCGGGAAGCGATCAGCCGCTTTCTGCGACCGTCCGAAGTCGCCGGGGCGGGCATGCTGGCCGTCGCGGTGGCGGGCCTGCTGGCCAATCTCGCCAGTGCGTGGGTCCTGTCGGGCAGCCGCAAGGAGAATATCAACATCGAGGGAGCGTTCATTCACATGCTGGCCGACACGCTCGGTTCGCTCGGCGCGGTGCTGGCCGGCGTCGTGATCCTGGCGACCGGCTGGATGCCCGCCGACCCGCTCGCGAGTGTCCTGATTGGAGTGCTAATTCTCTGGAGCAGCATCGGCCTGCTGCGGCGGACGCTCGCCATCCTGATCCAGGCCACGCCGACTCATCTCGATTTCCTGGAGATTCAAGCGGCGCTCGCGGCGAACGAGCACGTGGCCGCTGTGCACGATCTGCACATCTGGCAGGTGACTTCCGGATTTCCCGTCCTGACGGCCAACATCTGGCTCAAGCCGATGTGCAGCGACCCCGCCTGTTGGCAACAATGCCTCCGGGACCTGCAGAACACGCTGCACGAGCGGTTCGGCATCGACCACGCCACGCTCCAACTCGAGCCGGCAGGGACCTTTACGATTGATGATTGACGATTGATGATTGATTATTGGCGATGACGGCGCTCAACTTCGCTTCTTGTCCCTCTCTCGAATCTCCAGTGCGACGCGTCTGTGTTCCGGCGGCAGCAGGGCGATGATGACCAGATCCACCGCCGTCAGGATCAGCATCAGCAGCGAGTGCGTGATAGCAAAGCTCGCCATCTGATAGATCACGAAGAGCGAAAAGACAATGCCGGCCAGCCAGTAGGCCCACAGTTGACTGAACCAGATTGCCACCACGATCACCAGCTTGATGACGCCGTGGACCAGCAGGTAGACAATGACGAACACCTTCGAGTCCGTGGACAGGTGGAAGGCCCAAGTCAACACGTGGGTGGCGATCCAATCATTCGGATCTTCGGCAAGCTCCGGGGAGACCAGCCGGTAGGCTATATTCCTGATCGTCTCATTGCTGATCGTCAGCAGGAGCCCGCCGCCCACGACCTCCAGCAGCCCGTCGATCGCCTTGAAGATGATGCCGAGCCAAAAGACCTGGTGGGCCAGCGTGCTCCGGGCCAGCTCTTCAATCTTGGCGGACCATCGTTTCGGCAGCCAACGGCGCATCCGTGCCCCTTCCCCTTCTGACGGTTTGTTCCGCCGTGACTATACGACGAGGCGATGGCCGGGAGAATAGGCAGGTTCCTGCGCCAGTCGCTCGTATTCCCCGACTTAGCAGGCGTCCTGTGGGGGGATTATCATTGGCCTTCGGTCTGGTCCGGCGTTCCCGAAGGCGTGTCGGCTCTGGGGTCCTCATCCCCCATCCACAGGCAGAAATCGCTCCGTGTCATACCATCGTAGCCGCCGGCGACGTAGAGGAGGCCATTCCAGGTGCAGACGCCCTGGCCTCGGGCGGGATAGGGCAGAGGCACCGGCGTCTCCCACGTCTGGCTCTGCAGATCCAGGATGAGCATGGTGTCGGCGTAGTCCGTCGTCGAGGAGCGGCAGCCGCCCACGAGAAACAGGCGGTTGTCGATCACCTCGAGCTCCGCATAGCAGCGCGGGTCGGGAATCGAGACGTATCCCAGGTCAGTCTCGCTGGCGAAGAATCCCACGGGGGAAGGCTGCAAATAAGGGTAGCCGTCCGTGATCTCCGTGCCGGCCAGACACCAGATGGCGTTGCCCCAGGCACAGGCGAAGTCACCGAGCGCGCGGCCCGGCCAATCCTCGTCGTGCGGCTTGATCGCGAAGGACAACACCCAGGTGTCAAGATCGGGATCGTACACGTCGATCTGCGAGACGAGCCTGTGGCCGGGATTCGTGAAGCCGCCCACGATCCAGACCTGGCCATTGATGACCGCCGACCCGGCGTCCTCTCGCGCCACGGGCATGGCGCAGCGGGACAACCACGCATCGGCATTCGGATCGTAGAGCCAGACGTTCGGATGCTTGACGGCGATCAGATGGTGGTAGCCGCCGAAACAGAAGAGTCGCCCCTTCACGGCCCGCAGGCAGGGACTCTGGACCTCCCGGGGCAGCGGCGCTATAGGCGACCACCGGCCCTGATTGGCGTCGTAGACGAAGGAGGATCCTGTCTCCTCACCGTTACGGATTCCCGCGACAGCGTAGATTTTCCCCTCACACGCTTCCAGGCCCAATTGCTCTTTACTCTCCGGCAGATTCGGCAACCGCAGCCAGGGACCGCAGATCAACCCGCTGGCGCTGGTGCCGCCCGCGGAGGGTGCGGGGACTCTCGTTCGAGAAAAGGGCGTTTGAATCGCCGTATTGGGGTCGTCTCCCCAGGCGGTCGAGGTCACAATTGCGAAGCCGGCCAGACACGCTACCAGCGCCAGCAACGGGGTCATTCTCATGCGTGGATGCTCCGTACTCTGGACTTGTGAGGCACTATGTGTTTGCGGTCGTAGGCCTCCCCGGGATGTGTCAACCAGAACACCCAGACCTCCCGTGGCTCTTGGGGAAGCGCACTATATGAGGGTCCTTCCTCGCAGGTTCATCTTGTCTTATACCAGATCGGGACGATAATGTCAATACCAATCGAGACACGTCTGCTGGGGGAAATGGCAGGAGCTGCTGGCCGTCCGCATGCGGAAGTCGCGACAGGCACGCGATGGCAACTCACAGCACCTCGACCTTCGCTAGACTCGCAGTCCAGGTTCTTTGTGTGCCAAGCGCGGTAAGACCGGTAGGATAGAATCATCCCCGCATCGCTAATAGTTCCTGTATTCTACCGGGCTCGGCTTCCATCGCTTTTGTTGTGCGCCCCTACGGTCCGCTTTCCGGCAAAATGGTTTGACACCCCTGTAACACGGCCCTATGATGCGCAACCTAAAACCGAGGTAGAAGTAGGGTTCCCAAACGTGATAGATCGCGTTTGGGAACTCATCATGGTTTTGCACCTTGGACGAACATCACAGACATGTAGACGGTAAGGTAGGTAGGGCGGGGCAGGGGAGGCTATATGTTCCGTCCTCTCACGGAGACTCCCGGCGCCGGGAGTGTTTCCTTTTTAGGAAGAGTTACCCATGAGTGACTACATCGTTCTGGTCAAGCAGGTCCCGGACGTCTCGCAAATCACGGACAATGCGTTCGACCCGGAGACGGGGACGCTGGTCCGGTCGCGGCTGGCGAGCGTCATCAATGAGTTGGACGCCCAGGCTCTGGCGTTCGCCCGGTACATGAAGATGATGAGCGGCGATGCCCAGGCCCGGCTGGTGGCCCTGACGATGGGTCCGCCGATGGCGGATGAGGTGCTGCGGTACAGTCTGGCGCGGGCGGCCGATCAGGTCGTGCTGCTGACCGATCGCGCCCTGGGCGGCGCGGATACCGTGGCGACGGCTAACCCGTTGGCCTATGCGATTCGCCGGATCACCCAGGAATTGCTCCAGTGCGGCGATGATTATCTCGTCATTTCGGGCATGCAGTCGGTGGACGGCGATACTGCCCAAGTGCCGGCGCAGATCGCCGAGGAGCTCAAACTGCCCTGCATCGCCTACGTGACCGGGGCGGAGTATAAAAACGGGCGCTTCGAGTTCACCCGTATCATCAGCGGCGGCAGCCAGACCGTCGCAGCCAAGAAGCTGCCGGCCGTGGTGACCGTCGCCAAATACGAGTATCCGCTCTTCGCGTCCTTCGCGGGTACCCGCTGGGCGACCAAAGCCCCTATGGTCAAGTGGGGCGCCGACGACATCAAGGCGCCGCTGATCGGGGCCAAAGGCTCCAAAACGGCCGTGATTCGCGTCTTCCCGCCGGGCAAGAGCACCCGCAAGTGCAAGCAGATCAGCGATGCCGGCGAACTGGCCCGGATCATCGTCGAGAATTTCAAGAAAGGCGATGGCCAGGGGGCGGCCGCCGGCAAGAAAGAGGATGGCAAGTACATCCTGCCAAAGCGGCGGACCAGCCTCCTCGAACGCAGGTGGGAGGCTACGGCCAAGGAACAGGACGATTTCGCCCTGCTGGCCAAGGCTCTAAAGGACGCGAATATCCGCGATGTCAACGCGGTTGACGAGGCCGCCCAGGAGAAGATTCTGGCGGCGGCGGGCGCGGGTCTCCAAAAGAAGGCCTTGGAGGATATGCTGACCGGCATCAAGGCGACCGAGCCTGCTTTCCAGGGTGAGGTCTGGGTTGTGGCCGAGCACGCCGATGGGGTCGTGCACCCAGCCACGTTCGAGCTGACCGGCAAGGCCCGCGAATTGGCCGATTCGCTGGAAACCAAGGTGGGTGTGTGCATCGCGGGCGAGAATGTCTCGCACATGGCCCAGGAGCTGATCGCCGCCGGCGCGGACAATGTCTATGCCATCGAGCACGAGTTGCTGAAAGAGTTCGACCCGACGGCTTATCGTAAGGCGATTGCCGACGCGATCGACCAGTACGTGCCACAGATCGTGCTGTATGCGGCGACGCCGCAGGGCCGCATGTTGGCCCCGATGGTGTCGTACCGGACCAGTTGCGGCCTGACCGCCGACTGCACGGGGCTGGATATTCGCGACAGCACGCGAAAAGGCGAGGTGGGCCTGTTGCTCCAGACCCGTCCGGCCCTGGGCGGCAACGTCATGGCGACGATTCGCACGAAGGGCTCCAAGGCCCAGATGGCGACGGCCCGGCCCGGCGTGATGAAACGTATGCCGCCGAACCCCTCCCGCAAGGGCAAGATCGTCAAGCACAAGGTCGAGCTGACCGCCGCCGATGTCAGCCTGGAGATCATCAAGACCGAGCTCGGTCACGGCCAAGTCAATCTGCACGCCGATGTCATCGTCTCCGGCGGCAAAGGCATGCAGAGCCGCGACAATTACGACAAGCTCGTCAGCAATCTGACGAACACTCTGGGCAAGAAGCTGGAGGCGGCGGCCGAGCGGGGCGCGTCGCGTGCCGCCGTCGAGCAGGGGTACATCGAGCGGATTCACCAGGTCGGCCAGACGGGCACCTCGGTCGGTCCGAAGCTCTATGTCGCCCTGGGTATCTCCGGCGCGATCCAGCACATGATCGGCGTGGCCAATAGTGGAACGATCGTGGCGGTCAACAGCGACCCGAACGCCCCGATCTTCAAGCAGTGTGACTACTATATCGTGGGAGCTGTCGAGGAGGTCGTTCCGGAGTTGGTCGAGGCCTTGAACAATGCGTGAGATGATGTTTGATTTGTGAAGTGTGATTTTTGAAGTGAATCGAAAATCCACAATCAACAATCATCAATCAAACTTAAGGAATACAGCGTGGCGAACTACAGCGAATATAGCAAGGCGTCGGTCCTGGTTGTGGGCGCCGGCCCCGCCGGCCTGTCCACGGCGCTGCAATTGAAGGTCCTCAAGCCCGACCTCGATGTTTGCGTGATCGACAAGGCCCTCGAGCTGGGCTATCACAACTTGTCCGGCGCCGTGCTGGAGAAAGAGCCGCTGAGCACGCTGCTCGACGCCGCCAAGCCCGGCTGGCGTGAGACCGACGAGGCCAAGCAGGTCCTCGCCAACGTGATCGACAAAGACGACATCATGTTCCTGCTGGGTGGCAGTGGGGCGTTCGGCATCTTCCCGATGATCAAGATGGCCCGGAAGTTCGGCCTGGGCTTCGGCCAGATGATCCATCACGGCGACTATTCCATATCCATCAGCCGGCTGACGAAGTGGCTGGGCGGGATCGCGCGAGGCTTGGGCATCGAGGTCCTGACCGGTTTCGCGGCCGATCATGTGGTTTTCGACGGCGCCGGCACCGCCGCAGGCGTCAAGCTCGTGGATCAGGGTGTCAACAAGGAAGGCCACAAGCAGCCGAACTACGTCGAAGGCGAGACGATCCAAGCGAAGTTCGTGGTGCTGGCCGAGGGCTGTGACGGCCTGGTGACCGAGCGGTTCATCGAGAAGGCCGGCCTGAAGCGCCAGTCCCATCAGCTCTTCTCGCTTGGTGTCAAGGAGCTGATCAAAGTCACGCCGGAGCAGTATAACAAATTCACCCGCGGCCGGGTCGTCCACGCGATGGGCTACCCGATCTGGACGCCGGTGGTCGGTCCCGGCATGTTCGGCGGCGGCATCGTCTATGCCGGCGAGCAGGATCATCTCGCGGTCGGCATGATCGTCGGCCTCGACTGGAAGTATCACGACTTCAACACACAGGATGCCCTCGTGCGGTTCAAGGAGCACAAGTTCGTCAAGCAGTTCATCGAGGGCGGCACGGTCGTCGAGGCCGGCGCCAAGATGATTCCGGAAGGCGGCTGGTACGCGGTCCCGCGCGATCCGCACACCCAGAGCATCGGCAAAGGCAACGTGATGATCCTCGGCGACAGCGCCGGCTTCGTCAACATGCTCAAGATCAAGGGCCTCCACAACGCCATCGACTCCGGCATCCAAGCGGCCAAGGCGATTGTCGCGACACTCGACAAGCCCAATGGCGCCGCCGAGAGGTACACGGCCAACGTCGAGCAGTCGAACATCGCGAAAGAGATGAAGCTGGCCAAGAATTTCCGCCAGACGGTGGCGAAGTTCGGCCCGCTGCAGGGCATGCCGTTGTCGGTCCTCAACGGCTGGCTGCCGAAGTTCCCCGTCGAGAAGGACTTCGGAATGATGACCGGGGCCTCGTACCGGCTCAAGCCCAGCATGAGCTTCGACAAGGACGGCTTCACGGCAGTCGCCGCCACCGAGCACCGCGAGGAGCAGCCGTCGCACCTGAAGATCACCGATCCGACGATTTGCGTGCGGGAGTGTCTGCCGATCTTTAACGCCCCGTGCATCACCTTCTGTCCGGCGGGCGTCTATGAAACGGTTCACGGCCAGCCCAAGCCGGCCAACCCGTCCAACTGCTTGCACTGCAAGACCTGCCAGCGCAAGTGCCCCTTCGACAACATCCGCTGGACCGCGCCGGAGGGCGGTGGCGGTCCCCGCTACAAACGGATGTAAGAGACCCGGCGCGGCCTCCGCTGGCCGCGCCGGAGTCTTTCTTCCAGGGAAGCGATTCTGCACTGCGGCCCGGCGGAGCGTCTACGCCTTGGCCCCATGCTTACGGAGCAGATCGACGATCTGCCTGTATCCGCCACCCTCCGCCAGAGACAATGGGGTCTGCGAGTGGTCGGCTCTGGCATTGACATTGGCGCCTTTGGCGATCAGCAGTTCCACCGCTGGCCCACGGCCTTCTTCTGCCGCATAGTGCAAAGGCGATTTGCCACCTCCGTCTATGACATTGGGATTGGCACCCTTGTCGAGAAGGTTCCTGACGATGCTTATGTCCTCATAGACCGCGTAATGCAGAAGGGACCAACTTCCGTCATTGGCATTGGGATTGGCTCCGGCCGCCAACAGCAGTTCGAGGACATCCCCCCAAGAATCATCACCGTCGTCATAGAACACGAAGAGCGCGACAGCATCGCCCCAGGCCTTCGAGTTGACGTTGGCGCCCTTCTTAATGCAGGCCTCTGCCAGTTCCTTATAGCCACGCCAAGCCGCATTATACAGCAGATCCGTGGATGAGGCGGAGACATCTGCACCTCTGTCAACCAGGAGCTTGACCACCTCTTTATGTCTTCGCGAGGCGGCCATGTACAAGGGCGTCCGGCCCCCCGCGGAAGCGTCTATATCGGCGCCCTTCTCAAGGAGAAGTGTGGCGGCATCTTTCTGACCGCTGGCGGCGGCATAATGCAGAGGTGTCCACTTATTCCGTGCTCTGAAGTTCACGTTGGCCTTGCTGCTAATGAGCCGTCGGCACAGATCCGTGTGGCCCATTTGGGCCGCCAGGTGCAACGGGGTCTCTCCCTTGCTGTTCCCCACGTCGACGGGGGCACCTTTGAGGACGAGCAGGTCAGCCACGTACGTGGAACTGCTATGCGCGGCATAGTGCAAAGGCGTTCCCAGCCCGTCCGCCGCGGAAGCGGCATTCACAAAGGCGCCGGCAGCAATCAGGTATTCTACGACCTCTTTCTGTGGCGCTGCGGCCGCCGCGTGCAAGGCCGTCAGCCCATATCCATCCTGCGTGTTGACACTGGTGCCTTTCTCAATGTAGCCTTTCACCTTGGCCAGATCGCCCGCGTAAGCCGCTAATTGGATCGTGGAGACTTCGCCGCCTCTGGCCAGGAGAAGTCGGACCGTGCCGGGCGGGTCTTGCGCCAAGGCCACTTGTGCGGGCGTTTCACCCCGAGCGTTCTTGGCGTTCACCTCGGCCCCTTTGGCAATAAGAAGCTCCGCGATCTCGTTGTATCCAGCTTGCGCGGCAACGTGCAGGGGCGTCTGTCCGCTTGGCTGGGCGGTGTTGACATTCGCCCCCTTGGCGAGGAGCAGTGCCACGATCTCTTTGTGCCCAGCCATGACGGCACTGTGAAGCGCCAGGAGGCCGTCCTTCGTCTTCTTGTCGACGGCAGCGCCTTTGGCCAGAAGGAGCTCGACCACTTTTGCTTGATTGTTTTGGGCGGCGACATGGAGGGGCGTACGGCCGTTGTTGTCTGGGGCATCGACTTCGGCACCGTGCGCCAGGAGAACGTCGGCCGCCTCCCCGCGCTGTTTGGTATACTCGGCAGGCCCTCTCGTCTTAGGCGCGAGGTGGAGGGGCGTTTCGCCCTGCTCGTTCCTCGCTTTTACGTTTGCCCCTTTGGATAAGAGAAACTCCAGAAAGTCCCTGTTGACTCCGCCGGGACCAAGAGCGGCATGCAGGGGCGTGTTTCCACGGTTGTCGCACGCATTGACATTGGCTCCTTTTGCGAGGAGCAATGCAGGGACATCCCCCGGGCCCTCTATTGATGAGGCCCGAAGTAGGGGAGTCCGGCCCGACGCATCTCTGGCATCTACGTTCGCATCTTTCGCCAGGAGCATTTGGACTACACCCCTCCGCCGATGTGCGACCGCCTCATGCAGGGGCGTCAAGCCATTCTTGTCCTTCTCGTTCACATCCGAACCCTGGGCGAGCAGCGCTTGGACCCGCTCCAGGTCACCGGCAGCGGCGGCCTGGTGCAACGACAACGCGGGTTTCTCCTCCAGTTTGGCCGGGGCTTCGGATGATGCGGGTCGGGTTTGGGCGAAGGCAACGCCGACGCCCACTCCGATTGCCACGACGCTCAACGCCAAGGCCCATTTTGCCCCCGCGTGTGGATTGCCGCAGGCCTCGTTGAGAATCCGTCGAATGCGGTGGGCCAATCCGCTCTTGCTGGAGACCACCGCCGGCCAGAACGCCATTTGCTTTTGCGGCCGGAAACGCAGCAGCGATTCCGCATAATCTTCCGAGGATTGCCCGGAGGCTACGACCCAGTCGTCGCAGGCCTGTTCGCCCAGCCGGATCAGGAATCTTCGCGCCAGCCACATCAGCGGGTTCCAGGGCAACAGGCTCGCCATCAGCTCGGCGATGAGCCCCGTGACGTGGTCCCGGCGTCTGCAGTGCGCCAACTCATGGGCCACGACGCCCGTCCACTCTACATCTGGACGCCCAAGGGCACGCGGCACCAGCAGAATAGGCGGACGCGTCCAGCACCAGACCACCGGACTACGAATACGGTCGCTGGTTCGGATCTGAAGTCCGTGGGCAACCCGCAGCCGGGAGGCGGTGCGTTCGGCGGCCTGTTGAATCCCTTCGCACCCCGAGGGCTGGGCCTGTCGTACCAGGCGGACCCCATACAGGAACGTCGCTACCAGTCGAGCCAGCAGGAGAAGCGCTGTCGCCAACCAGGCCGATAGCAGGACGGGCCGCCACGAAAGGCTTGGCCGCGCCGCGGGACTTCGTCCTGGCCCGACGCCGGTGACGGGCCGGGAAGCGTCGAGCGCGGGTGGGGCAACGCTTGCTCCCTGTGCCGGAGGCTCGGGCCGGTGGAGTGACACGTATACCGATTCCTCCCATGCGGCCGGGAAAGCGCCGAGGTGGCCGTGCCGGACTACGGCACTCAGAAACGGCACCAGGGCGGCGGCCACCATGGCCAGGAGCAGCGCCTGGTAGGCTCGGGACGGGCGCCGCCGCAACAGCCAGCCGGCGGCCAGCCCCAGTGCCAGAAAGACCGTGCTCTGCCATAGACAGGTCCACAACGACAGGTCTTGCAGGAATAGCTCGCGCATCATCTCTGTCTCTCCTTTCGCTTCTTGCCGATCAGTTGCTGAAGCTCTTGCAGTTCCTCATCGCTCAAGTCGCCTTCCTCGACCAGGTGCCGGAACATCAGGAGGGCGCTGCCCCCAAACATGCCCTGCACGAACGTGCGCACCGAGCTGGCCCCCGCCTGTTCGCGCGTGCGCGTCGGCAGGTAGACGTTGCTCTTGCCCTCGGCCCGGTGACGCAGCCAGCCGGACCTCTCCAACCGCTGCATGGCGGCCAAGATTGTGGTGTACGATACCTCTTTGTCCGGACTGAGCCGCTCCCATACCTGACGCACGGTGGCCTCGCCCAGTTCCCAGACGACCTCCACCACCGCCCGCTGTAACTTGCCCAATCGATCCATCGGCTGCTTGCTCATCGAAGCACCTCGTCCATCGTGTTCCAGATCCTCTTATGAACTACGTCCATCAGACATACGTCATAATGACGTAGATGTCAACGGAAAAATCACATTTCACGAAGAAATCTTTTCGGCAGCGCAAGTGTCCCTTCGACAACAGCCGTTGGACCGCCCCCGAGGGCGGCGGCTCGCGCTACAAACGCATGTAGAGACGGAAACCCACGGGCGAGGCCCTCCACCGCCTCGCCCGTTCACGTTGACCGGTCTGCCCAGGGCCTCTAACACAAGTGACAGCGGACGCACGCTCTCTTGTCAGCCTCGCGCAGGCGGGGCTCCAGAAACGCAGCGGCGAAGTGGATTCCCGCTGCGCGGGAATGACATAGCGGGAAACCGGTCGCCCAAGATTCCTCATTCTGTCAGAGCCTCTACGGGCGGTCGCCCGTAGGGGGCCGAGGCCGGATGACACGTCGCACGATCAGTAGAATGATGCTGAGCAGGATCGTGGCCCCGAGCACGACGAGGCTCTGTTGCCAACGGTGGTCCACCGTGCCTACGACGTCCGCCCAGTAAGCCGCTTCGACGGCGGGAGGGTACTTTCCTTCCAGCTCCATCTGCTGGATTCGCCGACAGATCTTGTCGTGAAGGTCCTGGTCCAGTTGGAGTTGGAACTGCTGATCCTGCACGTCCAGGCTCGTTCGTCCCACGCGAGCCGCCTTGGGTTCCTGCTCGTTCAGGGCTTGCCGCAAACGCTCCTCGTAGGCTCTGGTCTGCTGCAATTCTCGTCTGGCTTGGGCCAGACGCTGCTGGCTCTGTTTTTTGAGGGCCTCGGAGAGCTCTGCCTCGAACTGTTGCCGCAGCTTGTCGAGCTGCTGCTCCAGGGTATCGAGGGCCTTCTGTCGGCGTTGCAGGGCGGCGTCATTGAGATCCTTCTCCGATGGGGCCGCCAGATCGACCCGTATGTCGGCGATGCGCCGGGACAGGGCTTGCACGAACGGGTCGGAATCCACGTAGTTCCTCCGAAAGGAGAGCAGGTCCCCCGAATCGACGACCGTTCCTTCCGCGCCGGAGGATTCTGCCGCCGCTTCCAGACTCATGCGCCGCTGCTGGACGCGCACGAACTCCTCGGACCACAGCTTTTGCTGCTGCATTTCCAGATCGGTTTGACGATCAAGGTACACCGTACCATATTGGTCGGCCAGGACGCGGATCTGCTTTCGCGTCTCTTGGATCTTGTTCAGCACTTCATCGCGTTGCGCTGCCAGCCACACCAGATCGCGGCTGGCGGCCTGGGTCTTGTCCACGCCCCACATGGCCACGTAATTCCTGACGAGGGAATCGACGATCGTCTTGGCCTCCTTTTCCTTGCCTTTTTCGCTCACCATAGTGACCTGAAGCAACTCCGTGTTTGGGACGGGGGTGGCCTTGATGATCCCCGCGGCGATTGCCCGCCTCAGGATGCCTTCCGGCCCCTGCACCCCAGGTTCTGCGGCGGCCGGCGGTCGCGCGGGCGCAAAGAACGCCAGTCCCCGACCGGCCAGATCGTCGGCCACCATCTGGAGCAGGCGGGTATCGGCGGTCAGCATGATCGCCTGGGTCTGCACGTAGGTCGCGTAGCCGTCCATGGGCTTGGGCCCAGGGTCCAGAAGAGCCGGCACAGTCGCCCGGAGGCGTGCAGCGCCGGAGACCAGGTGCTTGGCGTGGATGGTCAGCCATACGAAGGCAATCCCGCCGGCGCCGAGCACAAGAACGCCGACCAGAAGGATCGTAATAACCAGACGTGCCGCAGACTTTGGTGCTTCTCGTCCCGAAGAACTATGATCCATAGCAAATCCTCCCGGGAAAAAGGGTGTCCCGCGCCCTGCCCCAGGCCGTGCGTCGAGACCATACCAAGTTCCGGACTATCGATGGAGTCTATCTCTCAGTGCCGCCGCTTGCTGCTTCCGCTCGGCGCGGTGCCGGCGGCTACCGGGTGCGAGCGTCTCCGTGACGCCCAGCAGCGGATCCATCACGATCCATACCAGAAACGTCGTTTTCAGTGTCCCCCACGCCACCTGGGCGAGGGATACGCTTGTCCCGGGAGCATCCAAGGTCCCCAGAAGGGTCACCAAACCCCCGAGCAGAGGCGTCGTCACGTAAAAGCCCATATACCAGTCGGTGCTCGTCAGCGGGTGCTCGATGGCGCTGCGGCGGGCTCCGCCGATCCCGTGCACGAAGGCGAACAGATAGAGGCTGACCACCAGGAGGATCATCAAAGTGGAGTACCCCGATAGCGAGAAGACAAGCCACCACCGAAATCCGGCCTGATGCAATCCTATCGCCACGAGATAGACGACGCACGCGGCGAACCAGACCGTCGCGAGCAGATGGATGCGCCGCAGGATCGTCTTTCTGGTCAGGTGTGTTCCCACTTCGCATGTTTCCAGGCTTACGCTCACTTCTTTGCTCCGTGCTCAAGCAACAAATCAGCCATCTCGCCACGATGTTTCTCTTTGGCGATGGACAAAGGCGTACGCCCTTTGTCGTCCACGACGTTCACATCGGCCCCCTTGGCAAGGAGCCGCCTGGCCAGATCTTCGCGACGTTGAATGACTGCATAGTGAAGCGCGGTCCTGCCTTCGCTGTCCTTATCATTGATCTGGGCATCATGCTGGAGAAGCAATGAAACGGTTTCCGCATGCCCGCCTAGAACGGCCAAGTGGAACGGCAACCTCCCTTTGAAGCCTTGCCGATCGAGGGGAACCCCTTTGTCCATCAACAATTGGACGACATCATTCTTACCGGCCATGGCCGCCAGATGTAGTGGGGTCCAGTTGCAGGCTTCCGTCGGGGTCGTTGGGGAGGCACCCATGCCGAGGAGCAGTCCGACGATGTCCTTGTTCCCCTCTTTCGCAGCCCAATGGAGGGCCGTTGCCCCTTGGGCGTCCTTGGCGTTGATGTTGGCCCCTTCGGCAATGACGGCTTTGACCCGTGCCAGGTCCCCGGCAACGATAGCGTGATGCAGGGATTCGAGAAGCTGCGGCGGTTCCGTTCGTTTCTTCTCCCCCGGCCCAAGCGGCCTTTCCGCATTCCGGCTTTCAGTCAGGCCCTTGACTTCGAAGAAGTCAAACGAGGCCTCCACCTCCGGCGGGTCATTGCCAAAAGAGGAATTGTTCGCGAAGAGCCCAACTTGTCGGACAGTTCCATCTCCCCATCTCACACCACCATCGAAGATGCGATAAGGGTTGAAATAGGGAGTATCCGAGACAACGAACATCTTACCATCCAAGCTGGTGGAGAAGGTGTACCGATCTCCCTGCTTGGTGATTCTCAGCCAGACCCTCTCCAATGCCTGATCGGCGTGGAAGTAGGCAATCGAATTCCTTCCATTCGTCGCGACATTGATGGTGAATTGACGTAGCCCGTTTCCCAAACCGACAACAGGACCACTACCCCACTCATAAACGAAGGCGAGGAAGTTGTCATCGTCATGGTAGAGAACCAGCCCCGCCTTATTGAATTCATCCACGGGCTGAAACGATACGGACGTAGTGGACTCGAAATCCTCTTGTGGTGCCGCGGGACAGCCGATGAGGAACAGATTCTTGTAGTTTGTTTGAGAGTGCGTGAAATGGCCATCCTGCGTGGTAATGGTCAACGTCCCAGGACGTCTCGACAGAGACCAATGAGAGAAGTCTGGATGGCGAATCTCCCAATCGAGACCCAGTCCGCCGGCAAAGTCATCATAGGCCAGGACCGCTGGGTCCCGGTTCTCCTGGGCTCGGGCGGCCGGCACCGAGACTGTTGCGATCGTCAAGGTGCCCACGACCAACATCACTGCGATGGCGATTACTCTTTTCTTCATTTTGATCTCCTTTCCGGTCATTGGAACAAAGCCTTCGAGGGGATCGGCCCCTCTTCCGCGTCTCCGTGGGGGCGTTACGCTGACCCTTACAACTCCGGACGGAGGAAGCCCGTCCCGATAATGCGCTGTTCGTCGTTCGCGGGACCCAGGTAGTTCACCGGTCTTGTGCCAAAGCCTGGCGGGTTTGGTCTTGCGCCGTTGGGGTCCGGCAGAGAGTCGAGGATCGTATCGGCCAAGGCCGAAGCGGCCGAGCGAGCGGAGTGTTCCAGAACGGAACTGATCTGCACCTGGGCCACATACCGCGCCGGGTTTCCTGCGGGATTCAGAGGCTGGGCCGCCAGACTCGCGAAGACCTGTTCGCTCCCGCCGATCCGCCCGTTCACCAAATAGAAGCACAATGTGACCATCTGCTCCCGCGTCGAGGATCGGTGAAACCGGTGCACGACGCACTCGATCGGGCGGCCCGACTGGGTCGTGATCTGGGATGGCGCGGTTTGGTCCCGGATCCACCCGTGGGCGGGAAAGCAGATCGTCGGGTCCTGACCCACAATGCCCGTCGGCCGGGACGAGCAGTACAGCACATACAAGTCGGCCCATTGCCGGGCCGCCTCGTTCACATAGCGCCGGCAGAGGAAATCGTCGGCGAAATTGGTGCGCAGGTACTTCTGTGTGGCGCTCGAAAGGGGCAGATCCTGGCCGGTCCAGCCGTGCAACGCCTGGGGGAAGGCCGCCAGCGGCACCGGCAACGCGGCGGCTGCGACCGTCGGCTTCAAGGTTGTTGCGATGACCGGCAGCGCCAACGCGCCGACGATCGCGCCGGCCGCCACACTGGGGCGGGCGCGGAATCGCCTTCCCCGGCGTGAGCAGCGTTCTGATCCTCGCCTCGGTGCTCTTGAGGGGACCGGCAATCGCCAACGAAGGGATGCGTCGCGTGGATTCCCGGGCGCGCGCGAGCGTTTCGAGGATCGCTGTGCTATACTCCTTCGGGGCCGTGTGCAGACGGGCGATGACCATCTCATCGCAGCACTTTTCTCGTTCCCGCCGAATCTGCCGGTTGGCCCACCAGACCAGCGGATGGAACCAAAAGAGGCCTTGGGCAAGGATCTGGAGGGCGTTCACGGCGGCGTCGAAACGCCGCACGTGGTTCAATTCATGGGCAAGGATGTCGCGCCGATGCTCGGCACTCTCGATCGTGAGAAAGCTGGGCGGAACGTAGATGCTCCCACGCAGCAGACCCCACACGAACGGCTGCCCCACACCGTCCACGATCCAAATCGTGGGCAACCGCCGGAGGCCGTAGTCCCCCAGGAGGCTCACCACCTCTGCTTGCACGCCGCCCGGCAGGAGCCTGCGGGTTTTCCGCAGTCGGCAGTGACCGCGCAAGGCCCGTAGCAGGTTCATGGCCAGGTAGACACCCGCGCCGGCCGGCCCGAGGAGGACCACCATCCACCCAGACGGCGAGAACTGAAGCGGGGCGGAGGCAAGCTGCCGAGAGTCCGACGGGTGCGCTATCGAAGACGGGACAGGTTCGTGCCGAGACCTGAGTGTGCGGAGGTCGAGCGGGACGGGAATCGCGACCGTGGAATGGTCTGCACTCCACACGGGCGATGGTGGCATCAGAACGTGCAGCGGCACGATGTAGAGCGGTGGAACCAGGCATTTGGCGACGACCACGAGCCAGAGCAGGTAACGAACGTGCGCACTGCGGTGCCGCAGGGCGAACGTGGCCGCCGCCACCGCCACGGTCAGCACGGCGATCTGCAGGCTCTGAGTGGCCAGATATAGAAAAAACAGGACCACATAGATCTCCATCTTCCGCCCCTCCCTAATCAACGTCCGGCCATGATCTCAGTCAGGTTCATGGCAATACCCGTCACACCCAATTCAGTTTACTTCGATCCGGCTCCGGATACTCTGCTTAAGCTGCCGGAATCCAGCCTCTGTGATCTGCGTGCCGCGTAGATCCAGGTACTCCAATCCGGTCAAGACTCGGAGATGCTCCACGCTGGCGTCGGTGATGTGGACATCGCGCAGCCGTAGGTCGCGCAATCTGGTCAGACCTTTGAGGGAGCCCAGGCCTGCCCCCGGAACCGGGGTGCCGCTCCAATGAAAGGGCGGGAATCCGGCCAGCCGCCCGAAGGGGGACGTGTCGGAGTACGCGGGCAGGCCCTGGAATTGGGTCAGGGTGTCGAGATGAGTTGGATCCCGGCCAATGACTTGCGTATCCGACAAATACAGCCACTGCGGTCCGGTCATACCTTCAAACGTGACCGGGGCTGCGTCCGTGACCGTGCCCTCCGGCCAGGGGCGTCCCGGCAGTCCGGTCAGATCGGTGAGCCAGGCCATGCCCAGGCCCTCATCCGTGATCCCTGTGTTGGACAGATCCAACCGCCGCAGCCTCGTCAAGCCTTCGAGGTGAACCAACCCCGCGTTCGTGATCCGGTTTCCAGGCAATTCCAGGGTCTCCAATCCCGTCACGCCTTTGAGGTAGGCCAAGCCCGCATCCGTGACGGGGCTGTTGCTCAGATCCAAGAACTGCAGCCCCGTGAGGCCCGTTAAGAGCCGCAAATCCGAGTCTGTGGCCTGCGCCAGGTGCAAACCCGGAACGCCATTCTGGGTCATTTCTTTGACGAGGAGATCCCAATCCTTCACGGGCGCCGTGGGTTGTACCAACCAAAGCCAACAGGCAGGGATCTCGATTGGAGCGGCGCTCGGAGTACGCCCGACCAATTTCCGGTCGTCTGCATCCGTTCTTTGCACAAACACATCGAGCCCAAGCTTGGAGTTGAAGGTCCGGGCGGCATAACGCGGCTGCTCGGGTTTCTCGCCGTTCGCGCTGGCCTGGGCCACCGTCTGGTCTGCCCGTTGCGTTTTTGCCTCGGCGGTCAGGACCGTGACGGCGGGTGTTGCCAGACCCGCGAGGAGCACTACCGCGATGACGCCCGCGAGCCAGAAGCGCGAATCGGGCGACGTCGGCGGCAGGCCCAAGACGTGGCGGACACGGCCGAGCGTGGACCTTCTGCCTTGTCCCAGCCCCAGGGCAAGGACGGGTTGCCGGATGGCGAGCCGGACTCGGCCCGCTCTTTCCAAAGCCGACGCATACGTCAACCGCTCTCCTGTGGCTTTCACGGCCAGCTCATCGCAGCATAACTCCCGCTCGCTGCGCAGGCGAGACGATAGCCACCAGACGGCGGGGTGATAGAACAGCAAGGTCTCGACAACCCGCTGGGCCAGATTGACCCACAAGTCAAGCCGGCGAATATGCGCCAACTCGTGGGCGATGACCGCCTCCAACATCTCCGGCGGCATCTGGGTCGCGAAGGCCGCAGGCAGCAGCACCATAGGACGCAGGTAACCCAGTGCCACCACCTCCCGCGCGTGGCGGGAAGTGAAGACACGTGCGAAACCGGGCAAGCCCAACCGTTCACTCAGCCGGGCCATCCGCGCTTCCAGGTCCTCCGCCAGAGGTTCCGCGTGGCGGCGCCATCGGCGTACGCCCAGGAATCCGAGCAACAGGCGAACACTCAGGACAAGGACGCCACCCATCCAGCCCACCAGCGCCCACGGCAAGGAGGCCTGCAACGTGTGATCCAGCCTTTCGCGCAGAGGTACCTCGTGTCTCGGACCCACTATTGGCGCGCTCTCGCGGCGTTGTTGCGGCGGCTCCGCGGATCCAGAACGCGGGATGAACGCGGACGATTCGAGCGCCGGTAATGGCCCTGGTGCGAGGGCCGTTGGCTTGGCGGACCCGCCCAGGATCGCGAAGGTAAGCAGGGGGGAGGCGGTCATCGCGGCAAAGGCGAGCAGATAGGCCGCATAGCGAGGGTTGCCGCGCTTCAGCCGCATGGCCCGAGCCGCCGCGCAGGCGATCACCGCCACCGCCAAACCCTGCCACAGGAAATGCACCAGGGTGAGGGCCAAACGATGCCATACAGGCTGCGAGAAGAACTCCACCAGAGACATCAGGCACCTCCCTTCTTGCGAGTGAACTCGGAAATGGTCTTTCGGATCTCATCCAGTTCTGCACTGTCCGGCTTGGCCTCCGCCAGCAGGTGCATCACCAGGGCGCTGGCGGAGCCGTCGAACACACGGTTCAGCAGGTCCTTCACGATTTCGGACTGCGTCCCGGCCTGCGAGACTCGGGCGGAATAGAGAAATGCCCGGCCCTTCGGTTTCGCCGTCAGCAGCCCCTTCTCGACCATGACGTTCATCAGACTCATCACCGAGGTATAGGCCCTCGGTCGTTCCTGGTTCAGCGCGTTCATGACCTCCCGGACGGTGCTCGGGCCCCGCTCCCAGATGACCTGCAGCACCTCCAGTTCCGCCGGCGTTGGATTTTCGTGACATGGTCTTGCCATCCGAGAACCTCCTAATCAGCCCAAACTCCATGATTCACTTGCCTGTCCGCACTAAGCTACGGCTTAACCAGTAGCGTGTCAACGGTAAAAACCGTAGCAAGTGCATTTTTTTCTCAAAGCGTTGTGTTCAGGCGTGTTTTCGCCACAAGAACGCAAAAAATGGGTGGGGGAGAACTATAGAGGACGAGCGATGGAAGCGTGGCGGACGACGTGACAATCGCATCTACACCCGCAACGATCAGGAGCTGGTCTGTGCCGACCTGTCGGTCAAGCCGTGATAAGCCTTCTTGTCAGCACCGCCCCCAGAGACGCTCCACGCTTTGGAAGATCGCCTCCAATAATTGCGTGTATCCGTCGCTGCACGCCGCAGCTTTCCGGCGCCCGAAGGTCCGCCGATATCCCAAGTTCTACTCTGCTTGTCCTCTGAGGATGTCGAGCCTCGGCAGACTCTGCTTGAGCCGTTGGATGCCCGCCTCCGTGACCTGGGTGTCGGACAGATTCAGATATCCCAGCCCGGTCAGGCCCTTCAGATGTTCCAGACCCGCATCCGTGATCGGGCAGCCGCGCAGGAAGAGCTGCCCCAATTGGGTCAGGCCTTTGATATGCTCCAGACCAGCGTCTGTGATCTGGGTCTTGTTCAACATCAGAAATGTCAACTCAGGGAGGGCCTGAAGATGTTCCAGACCCGCACCGGTAATCGCGGTGCGTCCCAGCCTAAGCACGGACAATCCGGTCAGGCCCTTGAGGCTTTCCAGGCCGGCATCCGTGACCGGGCTGCCGCTCAGGTCCAAGTCGCCCAAGCCAGTCAGGCCCTTGAGGTGTCTTAGGCCCGCGTCCGTAACGCGAGTATCGTTCAACTCGAGACGCCTCAATGCGGTCAGGCCCTGGAGATGCTCCAATCCTGCATCCGTGATCGGAATGTGGATCAAGGCCAGGGTCGTCAGCTTCCTCATGCCTCCAATATGCACCAGGCCCGCATCCGTGATCGGGCAACCGCTCAGCCGAAGCGAGGACAACTGGCTCAGGTTCTTGAGATGCTCCAGACCAGCGCCCGTGATCGGGCTGCCTCCCAAGAACAGGTCCTCCAATCGTGTTAGCCCTTTGAGATGTTCCAGACCCGCATCCGTGATCCGGTCGCTTCCCAAGGCAAGGCCTTGCAGGGCGGTCAAACCCTTGAGATGTTCCAAGCCGCCATCCGTGATGTGAGTGCCCCACAAGGCCAGTACCTGCAATCGAGTGAGGGCCTTGAAGTTCTCCAGACCCGCGTCCGTGATTTCGCGGCCGTTCACGAGCAAGCGCCGCAGCCCGGTCAGGCCCTCGATGTGCTGTAAATCCGCATCCGTGATCGGGCCGGGATTCAACTCCAGGGCCCGCAATTCGGTCATGTCGCGGAGGTATTGCAGACCCGCGCCCGTGATCTCGCAAAAGTTCAACTGCAACCGCCGCAACTTGGTCAGGCCCTTGAGATGAGCCAGGCCGGCGTCCGTGATCTTCGTGTCGATCAGACCCAGGTCGCGCAGGGACGTCACGTCCTTGAGGTGCGCCAATCCCGCATCGGTGATCTTCGTGCACGCCAGATCCAAATTGCGCAATGCGGTCGAGCCCTCAAGATGGGCCAGACCTGCGTCCGTGATGTCACTGGAGGCCAGATCCAACCGCAACTCGCGGAAGGTGGTGAAGTCCTTCAGGCGGGCGAGGCTCGCATCCGTGGTCTCCCGAAAACTCAGATCCAGCTTGCGCAATTTACCCAGACTTGGCAGGTGGGCCAGCTTGGCGTCCGTCATCTGGTAGGGGAAGGGCAAAGCCAACGCTCGCAGCCCAGGCAGGGCCTTGATGAGCTGCTCCACGCCTGCCTCCGTCAGCTTGGGGCCACCTAAGTTCAACGACCGTAGCCCGGTCAGACCCCTGAGGTGTCCCAGCCCGGCGTCGGTGACCTGGGGGCCGCGGAGTCTCAAAGACTCCAAGCGGGTCAGACCTTTGAGTTGCTCCAGGCCTGCATCCGTGATCTGGTTGCCGGTCAAGCCCAGGTAACGCAGTTCCGTCAAACCCACCAGACGGCTGACGTCGGAATCTGTGACCCCGTCCCACTCCAGACCGGGGACTCCGCTTTCCCGTATCTCACGGATCAGCGCATCTCGGTCCTGCACCGGCCCCGGGGCGTACACGGACCAAAGCCAGCAGGCCGGGATTTCGAGCGGAGCGGCGCTCGGCGTCTGCCCAAGGTACCATTCCCCCCAATAGCCCGGTTCGGATTCCGAAGTCTCCTGGACATACACGGAGAGCGATGTTTTGGCATTGAAGGTCCGCGCGGCGTAGCGCGGTTGTTCGGCCTTCTCGCCGGCCGTTGTGGGCTTGTCCGCACTTTGGGATGTCGGCTTTTCTTGATTTGTGGTCACAGCCTTCGGCTCGGCCGGCCGGGTCTGGGCAAAGGCGAAGCCCGCGGCAACACAGGCCACCAGGACCGTCATGCCCAGGGCCCACTTCGTTCCCGTCCGGGGATTGCCGCAAGCGTCGTTCAGGATGCGCCGGACCCTGGCCGCCACGCCCTTTTTGCTGTGGACTACCGCCGGCACAAAGGCCATGCGGCTCTGGGGCTGGAAACCCAGCAGGGACTCGGCGTAATCCTCGGCAGGCTGCCCACTGGCGACGACCCAATCGTCACACGCTTGCTCCGTCAGAGACACCAAGTGTCTCTTGGACAACCATAGGAATGGATTCCACGGCAGGGCACACACAACCAACTCCGCGAGCAGGCCACTCACATGGTCCCTGCGCTTCCAGTGCGCCAGCTCGTGGGCGATCACACCCACCCAATCGGTTCCGTCCCCGGAACCACTCACCCCTTCGGGCAACAACAAAACAGGCTGCCGACCCCAGCACCAGATCACGGGACTGCGAACGCCCGTGTCTCGCCGTATTTGCAGGTCCTTGGAAACCCCCAGCCTTGCCTTGGCGAGACGCATCGCTTGCACCAGCGGACCGTTGCTCAGAGGGCGGGCGCGGCGGGAGAGACGAACTCCGACGGCGAACGCGAAGAGTAGCCGCCCGAGAAGGGCGGAGCTGGCCGCCGCCCAAGTCCACAGTGCGACCGTACGCCAGGCCACGTGGGTCGTTCCCGGACCTGCGTCCTCCGGTCGTGCCGCGGGCGACGGTGCACGCGGCACCGGCGGAACTTCGGCGGCAGAGGTTGCCACGAATGCGCCGGCCTCGATTGCCCTGGACTCTTGCCGCCCCTCGAATTCAGGCACGGTCACCTGCCGCGCCAACAGGCCCAGATGGAAGTGCCGGACCACGCCGCTGAGGGCCGGCACCAGGACGGCCCCTATCATGGCCAAGAGGAGCACCTGGTGGGCCCGGGCCGGCCGCCGCCGCAGCAGGAAACTGCCCCCCAGGCCCAGGACGGCAAACAGGGTGCTTTGCCACAGACAGCCCCAGAGGGACACGTTGGGAAGAAGTAGGGTCCGGATCATTTCTGCCTCTCCTTTCGCTTGCTGTCGATCAAACTGCGCAGCTTCATGAGCTCTTCGTCGTTCAGCTCGCCTTCGTCCACCAGGTGCTGAAACATCAAAAAGGCGCTGCCCTCGTACATGCGCTGGATGAGTCCTTGCACCGACTTGACACCCGCCTGGTCCCGCGTACGCGTTGGCCGGTAGATGTTCTTCTTGCCCTCCATGTGGTGCCGCAGCCAGCCCGCCTTTTCCAGCCGTTGCATGGCTGTCAGCACAGTGGTGTAGGCCAGCTCCTTCTTGCGGCTGAGCTGTTTCCAGACTTGGCGGACACTGGCCTGCCCGAGCTGCCACACGGCCTCCATGACGGCCCGCTGCAGTTCGCCCAATTGGTCGAGGGGTTGCTTGCTCATACCTTGAGCCTCTCTTTCTGAAAAGGTCACGTTCTCAATTTACCTCTTGTAGAAGTACTTCACAATGTAGTATATGTCAACAGGAAAATTCCCCTGCGTAAAAAAGATTGCTGGAGCTTGTCCCCCGGCTTTTCTTCGTCGCGGCGGGGCTACAAAGAAAGCTTGCGCGGCTCACCTGCTTCGCGTGCTGCGTCGGCGGGGAGCTCCGGAAGGCCACAGACTGCGGGCAGCGTCCAGCACGATCTGCCCGTGGGTCGCCTACGGCTCACGCCCGCCCATTCAGGCCCGAGTGTCAGGGCTGCTGACCCGAGGGGGCCAAGGAATCGTTGCCATCCTTGGGGGTCTTGGCGTTCCATTTGTCGAGCGTCAGCGCCACCTTCCCGTTACCCCAAGCGGCCACGCAGTCCGTGCGCGCCGTGTTCCATGGGTCCTTGGTGTTGTAGTTGCTATGGAACGTGTTTGCGCTGGATTGCAGCACGGTCTTGCTACCCAAATCCGCCCACACGCCAAAGTGGGTCCCGGGTGACGCCACAATGAGGTTGCCGGTCAGTTTTGTCGTGGCGGTGGAGTAATCCTGCACGAATACCTCGGCTATGGCGCCATTCTGGTTGAACGTGTTGTCGGCGACCGTGGCACTGCCCGAATTGATGAGGGCCAGAGTCATCCCCGAAAAGACGTCTCCCTGAATCCCTGAAAGGAGGTTCCCCAAAAACTGATTGTTGCGAATCGACTTGCTCGCTCTCTGGTTGCGGATGAAGAGCAGATCGAAATCCCCTTCGTTGCCTGTGAACACGTTTTTCTCGATGATGAGGTTGTGATAATACCCATTGGTCGCGTCGCCTTCGAGCTGGACCATGGCGTCGGTGTTGTTGATCACCTGATTGCCGATGAACGTGAACGTGGGCGTATTCGCCATGGGGAGCGTACGCGGCCCCAAGTAGACCAAGGAAGCATTCACCGGGCCGACGACCACGCCTTGGATGATCGAATTCGTGACGGTGAGATTGCAGTGAGAGTATCGGCAGTGGAGAACCGTGCCATTATCGTAGACCAAACCGCGCCCGTCCCAAATGCAGTAGTCGAAGGTGACCTGACTGTCCGCCGGGGGGACGCCATCGAACTTGACCAAGGCAATAATGCCGCTCGCCGCGTTGGGCGTGTCCTTCTGGAAGGTGAAACCCCGGATGGTCACGAAGTTCGTTCGGATAATCGACATCGGGCGCACCGCGGGCTGGTCGCCGGTCGTGTGAATCGTGGTTCCTCCCGGCGCACTACTCTCCAGAGTCAAGGTCGCTCCCCGGGTGGTGGGGATATCCGTGATGGAAACGGACTCCTCGTAAGGGCCGCCGTCTTAAACCTCAATAACGACGTGCTGGGGGTTGGCCGTGAGGATTCCCGCCGCGGCCGTGACGGCCTCCTGGATGCTCGCATAATTGGCAGGACCACTCTTGCTTACCACGATAATCGTCTGGTCCGCATAGCCAGCCGTAGTGAATCCGAGCAATCCTTGCAGGACACAAATCCCCAGGATGCAGGTTGGTAGCATGGAACGTTTCATGGGTTCTCCTTTCAAGATTTCTGATGCCGTAAATGGTCTTCTCATGCGGTATGTATTGCAGCTCAATCGCCTATTCTTTCGCCCCGTGCTTCTGCAGCAGGTCGACAACCGAGGAGTGGGCCTTTTCTCGGGCATACGACAAGGGCGTCCGCCCATCCGGGTCTCTGGCATTGACCTCGGCTCCCTTGGCAATCAACAATTCCACGATGTCCTTGTGACCCTCTGCGGCGGCGTCGTGGAGAGGCGTCCAGGCCCAATTGGTTTTCACATTGACGTCCGCGCCCTTGTCGATCAGAAGTGCGGCGATGTCGGTCAGCCCGACACGCGCCGCCAGGTGCAGCGGGACGGTTCCGTATTGGGTCCGTTGGTTGACATCGGCCCCCTTTGCCAGGAGGTCTCTTGCCTGGGCCAGATCGCGCTTCTGAACGGCCAAGTGCAGAGGAGAGATGTCCGTAGCACCTTTGGCGATGAGCAATTCCACGATCTCCTTGAAACCGGCGCGGGCGGCCACCTGCAACGCTGTTTTGCGCGAGCTATCCTTGACGTTGACATCGGCGCCCTGTTCCAGGAGCGTCTTTACTTTCGCCAGGTCTCCCATCACGGCCGCGACGTGGAGGGTTGCCGCCTGGGGGCTTTTGGCCGCCAGGATTTCCACGACGCCGCGGTTGCCGCTTCCGACGGCGACATCCAGCGGCGTCTCGCCCCGCGGGGTCTTGATATTGACGTCCGCCCCTTTGGCCACCAACAGTTCCACCATGTCCTTGTCGCCCCATCCGGCGGCAGTGTGAAGAGGCGTCCAAACCCAATTCCATTTGGCGTTGACGTCCGCGCCTTTGACAAGGAGGAGTTCCGCCACGTCCGTGAAACCCGCACCAACCGCCAGATGCAGCGCGGTCATTCCCCACGGACTCCGTTTCTTGACATCCGCGCCATTCTCAATCAAGTCCTTGGCTTTGGCCCGATCTTTCCGCGCCAGAGCTACGTGCAGAGCGGAAATGTCGGCGCCCTTGGAGAAGAGCAACTCCACGATCTCGCTATGGCCGCTATGCATGGCAAAATCGGCGGCTGTCTTGTTCTCCGATCCGAACGCGCCAACGTTCACCTTCGCGCCCTTGGCCAGCAGCAGCTCAACTATCTCTCTGAGTCCGGCCTGGGAGGCGTAGCACAAAGCGGTTCTTCCCGAGCCATCTTGGGCATTGATGTCGGCCCCCTGTTCGAGGAGCGTCTTCACCCTCGTCAAGTCTCCCATCTTGGCAGCGACGGAGATCGTCGAGACCTCGGCCCCCTTTGCCGCCAGCATCTTCACGAGGGCTCCCTGGTTCCGCTGAAGGGCGACGTCCAGCGGCGTCTGACCACCGCTGGTCTTGGCATTCACGTCTGCCCCCTTGGCGATCAGGAGTTCTGCTATCTCCCGGTGACCACCCGCGGCCGCATAATGCAGCGTGGTCCACCCCGCTTTGGTCTTGGCTTTGGCATCTGCCCCTTTGGACAGGAGCAGCGCCGCCAGCTCCCGATCTCCACCCTGGATCGCTTGCAGCAGGGGTGTGCCGCCGTCGTTCACCTCCACCCGAACGCTGGCGCCGTTGGCGATGAGGAGCTTGACGACTTCTATCCGGTGCAGGCAAGTAGCCCAATAGAGAGGAGTCCAGCCCAGTTCGTCTTTCGTGTCCACATTGGCTCCCTGCTCCACCAGAGTCCTCACGCGGGCCAAATCGCCCCTGCATACGGCCACAGGAAGCGCGGGGGGATCAATACCCTTGCCGGCGAAGAACTCGACCAGATCGCGATTCCCTCGCGCCGCGGCGTGGCGAAAGGCCGTCCAGCCGTTCTGGTCCTTGGCCTCGAGCTTGGCTCCATGGTCAACCATGAGTCTCACGGTGTCGAGATTCCCAGACCAGACGGCAAAGTGCAGCAGCGAGTAGTTTCTCTCCATCGTTAGGTTGACGTCTGCACCCTTTGTGACGAGGAGCTCCACCATTGCGGGGTCATTGTTCCAGACAGCAAAGTACAAGGGCGTATAGCCGATCCCGTCCTTGGCATTGGTGTTCGCACCTTTGGCAAGGAGCGATCTGACCTGCTCGACATCCCGACCCTTGACAGCCTCATGCAAGGAGGCGGCCAACTGGGCCTGGGCCCGGCTTTCCGGCGTACTCTTTGTCAAGGTCACCTGCCAGATGTCCGAACCACCGAGCCCCGCCGGTCGGCGCGAGGAGAAGTAGAGGGTAGAGCCATCTCTGGTAATCTCCGGGTTGGCCTCCAAGACTGTGTTGACGGCCAGACCAAGTTTCACCGGGGTACCCCACGGGTCGTCGGTGCTTTTCCGTGTGGTTACCCAGATGGCGCGGACGCCGTCTCCACCAAATCCTCCAGGCCTGTCGGAGTTGAAGTAGAGCGACAGGCCATCCCCTGATATGGAAGGGGAGGCGTCGGCGAAGGGACTATTGACCCCAGGACCGAGATTGATCGGCGTCCCCCAGGGGTCACCGGTCGTCTTCCTCTTCGTCACCCAGAGGTCGGCTTCGCCCGAACCTCCAGGTCGCGCTAATTCAGGGGAGGCCGGGTGCCCGGAAAAGTACAGTTCCAGGCCCTCGGCGGAAATGCTGGGGGCAAGCTCATCCGCCGGGCTGTTGACCGTGGGGCCGAGATTGACCGGCTCGCCCCAAGGTGCACTCTTGGTCTTCCGCGTGGTCACCCAGAGGTCGTGGGCGCCATACCCTCCGGGCCGGTCCGAACTGAAGTAGAGCGACAGGCCGTCGGCGGAGATACAGGGCGTTTTATCACCCGCCGGACTATTGACGGTGAGGCCAAGATTCACGGCCTCACCCCAGGGGTCTGTCTTCGTCTTTCTCGCCGTCACCCAGAGGTCAGGGTTGCCGGTCCGTAAAGAGTTGAAGTAGAGTTCCAGCTCATCGGCGGAAATGCTGGGGTCATGTTCCTCATCGGGATTGTTGACCGAGGGTCCGAGATTCGTGGGATTCTCGAAGATGAGGTCGGCATCCGCCCCGTCGGTTGGTGGCAGATTTTCGGCTCTGACCGTCAGGACCAGGGTCGTTGGGACGGCTAACAAAGACAGCAAGACAACCATGGCTGCCGCAGGAAGACTTGGGTGTTTGTAGAATTCTCTGCCTGGTCTTAACATGGTCCTTATCCTTTCCTCGACGTTCTTGACGGGACCGGCGACAGCCAACGAGGGAACGGGCCGGGTGGACTTCTTGGCGTTGGCGAGCGTTTCTACCACGGCGCTGCAGTAGTCCTTCGCTGGTGTGCCCAGACGCGCGATGGCCGTCTCATCGCAGCATTTCTCACGCTCCACGCGAATCCGCCGGTTGGCCCACCAGACAAGAGGGTGAAACCAGAAGATCGCTTGGGCAAGGACCTGCAGGAAATTGACGGCCGCATCGAAACGGACGATATGGCTCAATTCGTGTGCCAGTACATTCCGCCGATGTTGGGGGTTCTCGATCCTGAGGAACCCGAGCGGAACGTAAATGTGCCCGCGCACCAGGCCCCACACGAAGGGTTGACCCACGCCCTCGACCATCCAGATTCGCGGCGTTTTCCGGACGCCACAGGCCCGTAGCATCTCAAACGCAGCCGCCTGTACCTCGGCGGGCAGAGGCTTGCGGCTCTTCCGCAGCCAGTGGTGGCCGCGCAGGGCGCGGAGCAGATTCACCGTCATCGCCGCGCCGGCGCCGGCGATCCAGAGGGCCCCGAGCCATCCCGACCTCGACAGCCAGGGCACATAGCGTGGAGAAACAGTCGGTGCCAGCGCTGGTTCCGGCCGTTGGAGGCTGGGGCCGCCGGGGGGAACCCCCTCAAGGACGAGGGAACGTTCGCTGCGCGCCGCTGGCTGTGACAGCGCGAAAGGAATCGAGTCCGGCCGTGTCTGGGGCAGGACCCGCAACGGAACCGCGTGGAGCGGCGGCACCAGGCACTTCGCGAGCACGATCAGCCAGAGCAGGTAGCGAACGTGGGCACTGCGATGGCGCAGGGCGAACGTGGCCGCTGCCACGACCAGGGTCAATACCGCGATCTGCCAACTCTGGGCGGTCAAATATCGCACCGCCTCGCTCAGAAAGGCGTCCATCCTCAGTACCTCCACAACCAGTGTCCTGCTACAACTTGTCGATGAGCTTCTTCAGTTCCTCGATGTCCTCGGCGTCGATCCGCCCGTCCTCGGCCAGAAACTGCATCAGGGGCCGGGGGTCGCCGCCGAAGAGCCGGTCCAGGAAATCGAGGACGGTGCGCTTGACGACCGCTTCCCGCTTGACGGCGGGGCAGAATACGTGGGCCTTGCCCTCCAATTTATGGGTCAGGTAGCCCTTTTCCTCCAACCGCCGCAGCAGGGTCTGGACGGTCTTGTAGCCTACTTTCCGGTGCGCCGGCAGGGCCTCGTGAATCTGCTGCACCGTCGCGGCGTCGAGCTGCCAGACGAGCCGCAGGATTTCCGTCTCCGCCGGGCTCATCGCTTTGAGTTTTCCTTTGCCCATGATCATCTCCTCTTACAGATGTCAGATGATATTATCCTACACCTGTAAGACATGTCAACACAAAAAATGCACTGGCCTGGAAGAATTCTTCGGCCCGGCGTATCTGGCCCTGCTCTCGGGAAAAGGACTTGCCGGCGGCAAGGGTGGCCGGTACACTGGCCCTGGTAAAGCGGAACTCGAAATCGAGCAATAGCACGATGAAGAGATGCTGGAGTCACACCCTTGCGGCGGCCTTGCTTCTGATTGGGCCGGCGTTTGCCTCCTCTGGTTCATTGCAGGTCCCGCCCTGTGACGGCAGCCCTTGCCCGGCAGGGGTTATTCGATCTCGCGGGACATGCCGTAGGGACCGTGGACGACGCAGGAAGACTCGCCTGCGATACGGCGGAACTGGACGATCATCTTGTCCTCCACTTTTGTGCCATCCTTGAGTCTGGTTAGGACTGGTATGGCGACGAGCGGGCCCAGCTTCGAGTGGCCTTCCTTGCAGATCTGGCCGATCTTCACGATCTCGGCCACACTGTCCTCTTGGCCTACCTTCAGGATTAGGGAGCGGAGGAACTCGTCGTCCATGCCCTTGCACAGGGGGCAGAGTCTCTTGATCTTCGCCAAATCCCCGTCGATGATGGCCTGATACAACTCACCGATGATCTTGCGACTGGCTTCGGCCATGCTCAAGCCATCGGTTGAGATGCCATATTCGGGATCAGTCAGGAGTGCGAGGGTGCTTTCGGGAATGGTCAGCTCTTTCTCGACACGTTTCGCATCTTTGGGATACTCGACCGCAAACGCGTCGTCAGGCAGACTCTCGCAGTAAGTGATACTCATGGCGTTGAGGGAGGGAGTACCCCGGCGGTCCATATTGTTCCAATTCATCAGCGTAAGGGGCAGCTTGGTTTCCACGTCGAACCTGATGGAGTATGATTGTGGCCCCAGGGAGCTTATGAAGCTGCACAGCAAAGTGGCTGTCTTTCGGCCGGTGGCCGGGTCGGTGCCGTTGATGAACTGCTTGTCTTTTGTGGTCGCCAGCATCTCGAACAGCTTAGGCCCCAGCCATTGCGACATGCCGATGGTAATGGCGTTCTCGCAATAAAGAGTATTGTTCTGCGGTACATAGGTATAGGTGCTGCCGTCCTTGACCGACAGAACGACGCCGCTGGTGATACGCATGATCGCGTCTGTCGAGCTGGTCCGCGATTTGTTGGCTCTCATCCACATCTCGAATCCCTTTTCCGCCCCGTATTCATCCATGACCGTGCCGACCATGTGTACGGCGCCGAAGCCCCGAAGTGCGGCGATGGTCTCGGTGAGAGCCCAGGCTGGCTTCGTGAAGGCGTCGAAAACACTGAGGGATAGGACCGCCGCGATCATGATGCCGGCGACGGCCAGTTTGCTCGTTCTGCTTGCCATGATCGTTCTCCATGTGATGCGGCTCGTGTCGGCCGCATATTGGTTCTTGGTTTTGTGCATTGCGGTCAGCGCATCCGCGAGGATCTTCCCATCCATCTCGGCGCCGTCGGGCGTCGAGAGGTTCGCAAGATACGCTTTCAACGAACGTTCTGTGTCTCTGGGATTGCTCATGGTGTCAACTCACCGTCTAACGTTGATCGCAGCTTGTCCAGGCCGTACCGGTACCGGCTCAGCGCGGTATTGATGGAGACCTCCTTGAGCTTGGCGATTTCACGAAACGCCAAGTCGCTCTGAAGGTGCAGGACAATAGTCTCCCGCTGTTCGTCAGGCAATTCCCTCAGCGCGGCGTCAAGCTTCGCGGCCAGTTCCCGGCTCGTCACCGTGTCCTCCGGGCCATCGGTAGCCGTCGGCTGGACGTTCATCTCATTCAGACTCACGGTGCCGTGCCGGCGTCCTGTGCGATTCAGGTCGCGGGCCCGGTTGGCGACGCAGATCGACAAATAGCCCTTGAGACTGCCCTGGAGCCGGAATTGGCCTGTGGTCTGCGCGAAGTCCACGAAGACATCGTGCAGAACGTCCTCGACGCCGCTCCTGTCGTTGAGCAGGGCCGCGGCCACTTTGAGCAGGCCATCGCGGTACTTCTCGTAGATCCGGCATAGCGCCGCCGGATCGCCGCGATTGAACCGCCAAATGAGTACTCGATCTTCGATCACCATCAGAACCGTCAAGTTTCAACAACCGGCTGTTCACCTGTAGAAACGCCGTGGCCCCTCATCTTAGTCTATTTTCTTTGCTTTGCCATCAGACGCCGGAGACCGCAACAGGGCAATTGCATGTGGCCGTTGTATCGACGTGGCATGGGCTTCCAGCCCATGGATCATCGGCAGGATGCCGATGCCACCAAGCCTCACGGGCAGGATGCCCGTGCCACAAGTGTACCTACCAGTCACATGCAATTGCCCTGGCGACCACAACAGGGCAGACGCAAAATCGCTTGGTGGCTCACATCTATGTCGTTGCGAGGAGCGTAGCGACGAAGCAATCTCAATCCAGAGGGTGAGAGATTGCTTCGCTGCGCTCGCAATGACATGAAGGGTGGGGCGATGCCACTGTTTTCAGGCGTAGTCAGCGGCGTTTGTGCCGACATGGCATTTTCCCTGTTGAAGGACCAAGCTATCCCATTATGATGTCTGTGCACCGCGACGGGCGGCGTTCGCCCACACGATCCAATCGGTAAGGAAGAGGTCACATGATTTGGCTTTGGGCTGGTTTCATTGCTCTTGTATTACTGCTGCTGACGCTGGATCTGGGCGTCTTTCACCGCAAGGCCCACGTGGACTCCGTGAAAGAGGCCCTCGCGTGGTCTGCCGTGTGGATCGCCCTGGGGCTGGCCTTCTCCGTCTTCGTGTACTTCGGCTATGAAGGTCAGTGGCTGGGGCTGGGCGTGGAGCCCGACCCCATCGATGGGGTGGTCAACGACGGCTGGACGGCCGTACAGAAGTACCTGACCGGGTACATCGTGGAAGAATCGCTGAGCATGGATAACATCTTCGTGATCGCCATGATGTTCGGCTTCTTCGCCGTCCCGGCTCTGCATCGACACCGAGTGCTGTTCTGGGGCATCGTCGGCGCGGTGGTGATGCGCGGCGTGATGATTACGGTCGGCGCCCGGCTCGTCGCGGAATTTCACTGGGTCTTGTACCTCTTCGGTGTCTTCCTGATTGTCACGGCCTTCCGGATGCTGTTCCTGGAGACCGGGCACAAAGACCCGAACCAGAACGCTGTGGTGCGGCTGGCGCGACGCTGGTTCCCGATCACCGCCCGGTACCATGGGGAGCACTTCCTCGTGCGGGCCGGGACGCGAGCCTCTCACGAGGACGGACAACCCGGCGCGGCTGCCGAGCGAGATGAGGTTATGGACCGGGCGAAGCCGGGGACCGTGCTGCTGACGCCTCTGGCGCTGGCCCTGGTCGTGATCGAATCGACGGACCTGATCTTCGCGGTAGACTCGATTCCGGCGATTCTCGCCATCACGGCCGACCCCTTCCTGGTATTCACCAGCAACGTGTTCGCCATTCTCGGTCTGCGCTCGCTCTACTTCGTGCTGGCCGGGATGATGGACAAGTTCCGTTACCTGAAACTGGCGCTGGCCCTGGTATTGATGGTGGTGGGAGTCAAGATGTTGACCGCCAGTTGGCTCAAAGCGGCCGTCGGTGAGCACTTCAACTTCTACCTGTTGGCGGCGATCCTCCTGATCCTGGCGAGCGGGATCATCGCCTCGTTGATTGTCGATCGTGCCAGGGCGTCTCGCAGGTCCCATTGATTTATTCAGCATGCCGTATTACGATTTCTGCCGTGAGCAGAAAGGTGGTGGTGACATGACCGACAAGAACTGTGTATCGCGACGGCGTACCCTTCAAAGTATAGGCCTGGCGGGAACGGCCGCATTCCTGGGAACCGCTCGTAACGTGCCCGTGAGGGCGTCCGGGGAAACGCCTTACGGCGTCACTACAAACGCGCGGGCAAATCCGGCGATTGCCAAGAAGGTGTTCGAGACACCGCTTATTGACACGCATGAGCACCTGATTGAGGAGAAGGAGCGGCTGGACGCCTCGCATCCGCGCGTCCAGGCTGACGACTGGAGCTTGCTGCTGAATCACTATCTGAATTCCGACCTCCTCGTGGCTGGCATGCCCAAGGCCATCTACGACAAGTTCTTCGCGAAGGACACCGATCCTGTCGAGAAGTGGCGTCAGATCGAGCCGTACTGGCCCGCCGTCAAGAACACCGGCTACGGCCAGGCCGTGCGAATCGCGTTGCAGCAGATCTACGACGTGGACGACCTGTCTGCCGGGACCGTGAAGAAGGTGCAGGCGGCGTACGAGCAGACCCGGCGGGCCGGCTTCTATCGGCGCATCCTGTGCGAGCTGGGCAAGATCGAGTCCTGCCAGGTGAATTGCCTGAGCCGGCCGTTCGGCGAGTCGGACATGCCCACGCTCTTGATGCAGGACCTCAGCATTGTCGGCATGTTCGCCGGCCCGGATTTCAAGGGCTTCGGCCAGCCGACCGGCATCGAAGTCCACTCTCTGGGTGACTGGCACCGAGTCATCGACTGGTGGTTCGACAAGTATGCCAAGTACGCCGTGGCGGTCAAATCGCAGAATGCCTACAGCCGGGACATCGATTACGAGCAGGTCCCCGCCGAGAAGGTCGAAGGCGTCTTCAAGAGACGATTGGCGAACGAGTCGTTGACGGCCATCGAGCGAAAAGCCCTGGAGGACCACCTGTTCTGGTATGCCGTGACAAAGGCCACCGAGCACGGACTGCCGGTCAAGCTGCACACAGGCTACTACGCGGGCCAGAACGGCATGCCTCTGGGCCGGCTCAGTCACAATGCCAGTTCGGCCACGGACTTGTGCCGCAAGGCCCCCGAGACGCGCTTCGTTTTCATGCACATCTGCTACCCCTATTACGAAGAGCTGCTCGCTGTGGCCAAACACTACACGAACGCCTACGTCGACATGTGCTGGTCCTGGATCATCAACCCGGTCGCGGCCAAGGACTTCCTCAAGAAGTTCCTCGTTACCGTCCCGGCCAACAAAATCCTGACCTTCGGCGGCGACTACATCCCGGTGGAGCCCGTCCTCGGCCACGCGACCATCGCCCGCCGCGGCATCGCCCTGGCTCTGAGCGAGTTGGCGGAAGAAGGCTGGCTGACTTTGTCTGATGCGATGGCGTTGGTCGACCCCATCATGCACAACAACGCCCGCCAACTCTTCAACCTCGCCGAGAAGACCCAGGTTCTTGCGAACATGAAGTGGACGTGACGCGGACGGCGCTCCGTGTAGGGTGGGGCTTGCCCCACCAGACCCGTGGAAGAATCGGTGGGGCAAGCCCCACCCTACCAACTTTCCTCAGCGTCATTCCCGCGCAAGCGGGAATCCACTTTTCCTACAGATTCGGTTGCACGGACCGATATGCCATGCTATCCTGTTGGCTATGCGTGATGATCTTCGTCCTGAATACCGCTTGGACTATTCCAAGGCTATCCACGGCAAGTGCTGTAAACGGCTGTTGCAGAAGGGAGTTGAGGTTGTTGTCCTTGAACCGGCCGTGGCTCCGCACGGGTCCGTTGAGCGCAGAAGGGAATCCCGCCAACGACAGAAAGAGAGAGAGGACGGAATGCCCGCCATTTCGATGTTCTATGGGATTCTCATTCGGATGTTCTTTCGGGATATTGAGAAACATCACATGCCACATATACACGCCGATTACCAAGGTCAAGTAGCCGTGTACTCAATCCGTGACGGAACGCTTCTGGCAGGTGAGTTGCCGCCGAACAAACACAAACTGGTCGTCGCATGGATCGAGATTCATCAAGAGGATCTGCTGGCTGACTGGAACTTGGCTGTGAACGGCAAGAAGCCGTTCCCAATTAAAGGGCTTGACCAATGAGAATTAGAGAAGTCTGTCCACGACCAAATTGGGTCTTGTCCATCGTTGCAGACGATGGTCGCGTTGGCAATTTTGATGTCAGTCCCTACCTGGAATGTGAGGCGTTTGCAGCCCTTCGCGACCCCAGCGAGTTTATGAGAATCTCCAATGGTGGATACTTCGTCGAGTGGGACTGTGGCGCTGATTTGTCCGCAGACACGATTGAGGCACATTGGCAAGTCATACAGGCAGGAAATCAGAACACCGCATCTTATGCGGATCAGTCTAATTCTTAGGGGCCACACGCATGGACGTCATTCAAGCCCAGCTCCGGACGAAACGCGGTGGAACTATCGCCGTGGAGATTCCTACTGATGAAGAAATGGAGCGGATTGCGATGCGCATGCACGCGGCTCGGAAGGCTTGCATCGAAGAAGTCCTCGGCTGGAAGGTCCTCTATCGCCCTCGCGGCGACCTGAAGTATTCAACCACAAGCCTCCACCCGTTTACGGGGCAACAGGGTGATACACACGATCACAAGTCGAACGTTCCTGCCGAGTTTACGTTCGGGTATGACGCCGATTGGAAAATCGTATTGATGTGGCGCGATGGCGATGATGCCCCGCCGGTCTGGTTCCGCTACGAAGATAGGCTCATTCGCGCCCCGAAGCGGGATACCGGGCAATTGTTCTGATCAGCGCTCTGACCAGCGGCTGCAGTTGACCGGCAACCGAGCCTATTGACGTTGACCAGAGAGGCAGAGAGACTTGCTTTGGCTTTGCTTCGATCAACCGGCTCTTGGGGAACCGCGAAGCAGTCTTTCGGTGCTGAAGTCATCCATGAGATCATCCATGAGATCAACTCTCACGGATGGTGCCGTCCGTTGACTCATTCATCAGCGTTCAGCGCCAAAATACCCACGCCATGCCTCTTCTTACACGCCGGAGACGACTACGTCGGTGAAGACTAAGCTGGGCGTCCGCAGGGAGGAGTAGGGCCAGGGGTCGTTGGCGACCTCCGTGAGCTTCTTCCAGAACTCCAGGTGGTTGCCGGCGATGTTCATCTCGGCGACCGCCTGGGTCGGCTCGCCTTTTTCGAAGAGCCGGCCGAGGATGCCTACCGAGGAGTCACCTGTGGTCGAGTTGGAGTTGCCGCCGATGAAGCCGGTGATCAGGATGCCGCGACCGAGGTCCTTCATGATCTCCGGCACCGACCGGCGCCCCGGCGGGATGATCAGGTTGGAGGAGCGGCCCGTCGTTGGCTCCCACTTCAACTTGCGGCTGTAGTACCAGTCCACGAAGAAGTCCTTCAGGACGCCGGACTCGATCAGGGTCCGCTTCTTCGCCGCGATCCCGTCGCCGTCGAACAGCCGGCTGCCCAGACCTCCGACGAGCAGCGGGTCGTCGATCAGGGTCAGGCGCTCGCTGGCGATCTTTTGGCCTTTCTTGTCGGCGAGAAACGACTGTTTCTGCTGGATGCTCCGGCCGGACATGGCCGCCAGCAGGCCGCTCAGCATCCTCGGGACACTCTGGTTCTCGATGATGATGGGCATGGTCTCGGTCTTGATCTTCCTGGCCCCGAGCAGATCGAGCGTGCGCTGAGCCGCCAGGGCCCCAATCTCTTGGGGGGCGGGTAAGCTGTTCCGCTTGACGCACGCGGCGGAATAATAACCGTTGGGCCGGCGGTCGCCTTCGTCCTGCATCGTCACCTCGGCTCCCGCTCCGAAGGTGGTAGACTCGCGATAGCCCTCGAATCCGTTGCTGGTTAGGACGACTTCTTCCGCGTGACCGTCGTACTGGCCCGCCGTCACGGAAATGACCTTGGGACCGCCCTTGGCCAGGCAGGCGTCCTCGACCGCCTTGACCAGAGCGTGCCTGTCACTCGGCGAAAATGCCTCATAGCTTGCGTCGCAGATCCCCAGGTCGAGCTTCGCACGGCCTTCGTAGTATTTGGGGTCGGGCAATGTGCGAAAAGGGTCCTCGGCCAGGAGCTTGGTGGCCGCCACGGCTCCGGAAAGGAAATCCCCAAGCGCATCCTTGCGTAAATCCGATGTGCTCTGGCTGGAATAGCGGCCGTTGACGTAGATCTCGACTTCGAGGCCCCGCTGGGCCGCCTCCTTGATGTTCTCTGGCTTGCGCTGGCGATAGGAGATCTCCACAAACCGCTCGCTGCGGATGCCCACGCGGCAATTGTCGGCCCCGGCCGCTTTCAGCGTCTTGATCGACCACGGTGCCAAATCGTACATTTCCTGGTTCATAGGTTCCTCTCTCCCGGTCAAGCCTTCACGCCGCCCACAGTCATCGATTTCACCAGACAGGTCGGCAGGCCGAAGCCCACGGGGACCATCTGCCCATCCTTGCCACAGAAGCCGGCGCCGCCGCGGGACATCTCCAGGTCGTTCGCCGCCATGGTGATATTGCGCAGCATCTTGGGGCCGTTGCCCATGATATTGATGTCCTTGATCGGGGCGGTGAGCTGGCCGCCTTCGATCAGGCGGCCCCGGGCGACGTAGAAGGCGAAGTCGCCTTCGCCGATCTTGACCTGCCCGTTGCTGACGTCCTGGACGTAGATTCCCTTTTCGGCGCTCTTGATGACGTCCTCGGGCGTCGCCGGACCGGCGAGCATGTAAGTGTTTCTCATACGCGGCACGACATAATGCTCGTAGCTCTGCCGTCGGCCATTGCCGGTCGGCGCCACCTGGTAGTGCTTGGCGGAGATCCGGTCATGCATGTAGCTGCGGAGGATGCCCTTCTCGACGAGAACTGTCTTTTGGCCGGGGATACCTTCGTCATCGATGTTGAGCGAGCCGGCGAGCCCCTCGTTCGTGCGATCGTCGATGATGGTCACGAACGGCTCGGCCACCTGCTTGCCGATCATGGTCGCGTAAGTAGAAATGCCTTTGCGGTTGAAGTCCGCCTCCATGCCGTGACCGATGGCCTCGTGCAGCAGAATTCCGGTGACGCCGGGACCCAGCACGACGGGCATTTCGCCCGCCGGGGGCTGCACGGCGTCGAACAGGACCAAAGCTCGATCCACGGCCGCCTTGGCGACCTCGTCCACGATGGCCGGCGTGTAAAAGGAAAAGTCCTTGCGGCCGCCGAGGTTCCAGGAGGCCCGTTCGTACTTGCCGTTCTTGGCGGCCACGGCGGTCGCGGACAGGTAGTTCTTCGGCAGCAGGTCCTCAGCCTTCACACCCTCGCTGGTCACGATCAGGGTTCGCTTCTGCTCGTCGTGGAACCCCGCGTTGACTTTGACCACCAGCGGCGACAGTGCGAAGCACTTGTCGTTGGCTGCCTGCACCAGCGGCAACTTCGATGCGAGCGGCACCGAGGTGAGGAGCTTCTGGAGTGGGTAGTGGTTCGCGAACTGGGGGGCCTTGAATTGTCCGGCGGGCTCGCTCGCCTTGGCGTCGGCAATCGTCGCCGCCGTGGCCGCGGCTGCGGCCATAGACTTCTCCGCCAGTTCCTGCGTGAAGCCGTAGCCGACCTGGTCGCCTTTGACGGTTCGAACCCCGACGCCCAGGGCGACGTCGCTGCGGGCCTGATTGACTTTGCCGTCTTCGAGCATAACCCAGTTGCGAACCGTGTGCTCGAAATAGAGGTCGGCGAAGTCACCGCCCTTGGACAAGGCGATGGCCAGCACACGCCGGCATAGATCGTCCGTAACGCCAAACGTCGACTCGAAATACCCTTTCTCATCCGCCCGAGCCAGGCTGAGCCAGCCCGGGGACAGCAGGGGCGCGACCACCGCGGCCGAAGCGGCCCCGCCGGCCTGCTCAAGAAACGAGCGCCTCGTGAACGGCTTCATAAAGCCTCCCTCGGTTGCATTGGCACGAGCCGGAGCACGTGCTTCCTATTTGATTTTGTAGCTGACGGACATGCCGTCTTTCTTCTCCAAGGAGCACCGGATGATGACGGTGTCGTAGTTGGGGCTGGTCTGGACGTAATCCAGATAGTCTTTCATTTCCCGGGCGGACACGATGACGTTGTCGGCCACGACGACGGCCCCCGGCTTGAGTTTGGGCTCCAGGATCTGGAAATACTTGAAGTAATCCCGCTTGAGGGCATCGATGAACACGAAGTCGATGGGGCCTTCGATCTTCGGGAGCGTCTGGAGGGCATCGCCTTCCACACAGGTGACCACGTTCTCCAGGCCCACCTTCTTGAGATTCTCCTGGGTTTCCTGGATGGCCTTGGGATTGATGTCATGGGTCCAGAGATGACCGCCGGTCCGCTCGAAGGCGATCCCCATGTTGATCGCGCCGAATCCACTGGCCGTGCCGACCTCGACGCCCCGCTTGGCGCCGGAGCTCTCGACGAGGATGCGAAGCATCATCGCGTCCTCCGGCGTGGTATTGAGACTCGTGCGGTGAAAGCCGTCGAGGAACTGTTTGCGGAATTCGGGACTCACTTTGTTCGCCTCCCCGGCGTAAACGATCAGGCCCGCGAAAGTCAGTACGAAAGTGGACAATGCTGCCATTACCAGGTGCTTGCGTTTCATTGTAGGTGCTCCAGGCCAATTCACGATTTGCAGTTTTCGCGAAGTGTGCTTCGCACTTCCAACATCAAACTTCAGACTTCTTATGCCCCTTCGGCCAGGGCGCTATTCATGCGTTTGATGGCTTCGTCGATCTCCTCGGGGCTCTTGAAACCGATGGTGACACAATCGAGCAGGCCGGGTTGCATGGCGAAACGGATGGACTCCTCGCGGTCCTCGGGCTTGGTGAAGCGGCCCTCGCCCATAATCTTCATGCCGATGATGCCGTGACCCTTGTCGCGCATCCGCTTGATCTGCTCCACGACGGGCGGTACGTGTGCGGCGTTGCTCTCGGCGTTCCAGGACTTCGATTGCGCCGTATCCACCAGCACGCCCTGCGGATTGACGCGCACCAGGTTGACATCGACCCAGTCGAGTTCAGCCGCGCGTGTCAGGGCGGGCAGGCTATGACAGGAAACCCCATGGGCTCGGATGATCTTCTTGTCCTTGGCCTCCTGCATGGCATCCATGACCCGCTTGCGTTCTTCCTCCCAGTTCGGGGTGATCGTGCAGTGGACCAACAGGCTGTCGATATAATCGACGCCGTAGTCCTTGCGATAGAGATCAATCTGCTCCAGCGGCTTCTCGGGATTGCCGCCCATCTTGGTCTGGATGAAGAGCTTCTCCCGCGGCAGGCCCTTGATGGCCTCCTTGAGCATCCCGTGCGTCCGATACGACCGCGCGATGTCGATGTAGGTGATGCCCTGGTCGTAGGCATAGCGGACGAGCCGGTTGAAGCCCTCCTGACCAAGCTCCTGCTGGACCCGGCCCGAGGTCGTGCCGCAGCCGATGCCGAGCCGGCTGGGCTTGAGGCCCGTCTTACCCAGCGGCACCAGATCGACCGCCGTCTTCTTGCCGGCCGCCCGTGCCACCAGGGGCGACAGCAGGACCCCGCCGGCAATCGCGGCGGACCGCTCGATGAACTGTCGTCTTGTAATCACTCTCGTGTGCATGAATGACTCCCCTTGTCGATCTACGATTTATCATTTTCGATTTACGATTGCTCTATGCTGCCAAAACCACCCGCCAAACGCAACTGTTTTGTCGGACCAGGGCAAACGCAGAGTCCTGAAGGTGGATCTGTCAGGAGCGTCCCCGTCTTAGGCGACAGGTGGCAGCGTCAAGGCCGAAGGCCTTGGCTAACCCCTAACCCCTAACCCCTAACCCCTAACCCCTAACCCCCGACCCCTGATCCGCGTCTTGCCGACTACCGACTACTGAATACCGCCCTTCTTTCCCCTTGCCTCCTTTGCTCGTTTTTGTCACAATGTCCCTCAGAGAAGCACCCCTGATGAAGCTGCGACGAAGTGGTCGCTGGGTCTGGTGGGGCCGACAGGAGTCGAATGGTGGCGGGAATCCGAGGCATGAAGAGATACCCGACGATTGGCGTATGTGGCCTGGATTGTGGCTTGTGCCCGAGATACTACACGGCCGGCCCATCCCGGTGTCCCGGCTGCGCCGGTCCCGATTTCTCGAACAAGCACCCTTCCTGCTCCTTCATCACCTGCTGCGTCAAGAAAAGGAACCTGGAGGTCTGTGGCGAGTGCCCGGACTTTCCCTGCCCCAAGTTCAAAACCGAAGAAGAGTATCGGCAAGCGAAGGAATCCTCTTCTTACCCGACGTATAGAAAGGTCATGCCGAATCTGAATTCCATAAAGGAACACGGAATCGAATGGTTCATGCAGCAGCAGAGAAGACGAATCCAGTTGCTGGAGAGGATGATCCACGACTTCGACGATGGCCGATCGAGGAGTTACTACTGCAAGGCAGCGGCTTTGCTCGATCCGGCGGGTCTGGAAGGTTCCTTGGCGGCGGCCGGGCGCAGAATCCAGATGGACCATATCCCGCCGCACGACGTCAAAGCCAAAGCCAGGATTCTCCGAGGCCTCCTCGACGCGCTCGCTTCCCAGGAGGGCATGACCACCTGATACGAGAACCCGGGAATCCAGGTTTCGTCTAACCGCAGAGGGTGCAGAGGGTAGAACATGTCTTTTCTCTGAAGGCCACAAATCCTGTCTCGCGCGGAGACGCTGAGGCGCAGAGGACAGCCAACCATCGTCGTTATCCACAGACACACTTGCCCCCGCGCAGGCGGGGGTCCACGCCGATCTGCCCAGATTTCCGACCGAGAACCGGGAACTGAGAGCTGTCCGTCAACCGGCTGCCGACAACCATTTTCCCTCCGTCGCCCGGTGCTCTCTCCGTCTCCCTCGGAAAAGCAGAAGGGCTCTACTTCCTCCAAAACTCGCACTACCGGTGAGCGAGAAGTTGCCGCCATCGGCTGCCAGAATCGGCCGGTGCCACAATCCGATACCCTTTTCTCCTCTCCCTCGGTTGGCCCAGAGCCCTGGGAGGAGCGGCAGAGTACCTGGCGTCTCCGATTCGCTCCAAGAATGTGAAATGTGTAGGTGTGTCACTGAGTTTCCTTGATTAGGGCAGGCACGGGGTGGGGACCCCAAACGCGATTCAGCGCGTTTGGGAACCCGGCCTAGCCCTACGGACCACACGATGCTCGCGCGGACGTTCGGCCCGGATACGCTCCAGGAGGACACTGGCGGGTTCATAGGGTCGGCCTTCTTGGCGAGCCAGTTGGGCCTCGGTCGGCACCAACTCCCCGCGAAATGCCTTGGCCAGAATAGCCTGCGTGATCTTTTCCACACGCGCCGTCGCCGCCTGCACGCGGGCCTCGATCTTGTCGGCAAGGGCGAACAGAGCCTCCACCCGGCGGACGATTTCGCGCTGCTCGGCAAGTGGGGGAAGTGCCACCTCAACGTGACGAATGTTGTCCAAGTTCAATCCGGGCTTGCCTTGCCCGTAAGCCACCTCCTGTAATTGCTGCCGTCCGTGTCCTGGGCTGATGATCCATCGGAACAGGAACTCGCTGAGCTGAGGATCAGCCAGCCGCACCAAAGCAACGTGCTGGCTGACAAAAGCATCGTCAAGATCAACGTCCACTCGCGCCGATTTGGTTACGTTTGCCCCTGTAATTGTTATGAGAAGGTCATCCCTCTGCACCTTTGTCCGCAGACCCTCCGCGCGGTTGGGCAGGCGGACAAATGCTATGTCATCCAAGTTGAGGCAGTCGGAGTTGATATTCTGCGCGCGGATGAAAACCGAGCCGGAATCGGCATAATATTTTGCCCAACCCCGTGATCCGCTTGTGACAAGGGTTAAGAGATGGCCAAGCCTTGTTGGTAGCCATGTCGATGGGAATTCATCTCCCAGGTTGGATAAGGTCTCCCCCGGAACACCACAGTAGGACACGGCATCAGGGTTAGTTCTACGCCAGTCGGCGGTGAGTTGGCCGGAGCAGGCGGCGCCGAGGACGGATTGGCGGAAGCGTTTGAGGAGGGCCGGCACCTTGGCCAGCCGCTCCCGGGACGCGTTCACCCGCGCCAGCAGTGCCTCCACCTTCGCCACAATCCGCTTCTGTTCGGCAAGCGGGGGCAGCGGGATCGGCACCGATGCAATCCAATCTGCGGGCACACGTTTCTGGCCAACTGAACCAGTCATGTTCTCGGCACCATCACGGCGAAACGACTCTTGTCGGACGAAGTGATACACGTATTCCGGGACTACGGCACCATCGGCGCGTAGAACATGGAACTCTGTGGAACCGAATCCCACCCCGTTGAGCAGATCGTGACAGATGGCCGCTTTTCCGTTCTCAAAGCACGGTGTGATCTTTGCCAGAATGACATCGGCGTCCCGGAATGATGTGAACCCCTTTCGGACAGCACCAAAGGCCCGCGATTGAGGGTTAGTGATCGCGCCGGCATCTGCATCGACTGCCGACATCGGCACGAACGTAACGGGTGTCGTGTCGGCCAATTCGTTAACCGCAGGCTTCGGGGGAGTGAGGGTACAGATCTCACAAAGAAGGGCCTGCGCCCAGCCCTCGGGCGGGTCTGCATTAGACCGCACCATTCCGCCTTGCATGTCGGTCATTTCGTGCCCCGTTTCTTTCCCTTGCTCGGCCGGTGCGCCGGCTTCGTCGTGGAGAGTTCGGCCTCGATTTCCTTGATGGAAGGCAAACTGGACTTCAGCTTTGCGGGCAAGGCGCGGGTGAGCCGGTACTCGGAGACGCCGATAGCCTTCGTGACGCCCCGGAGGGCGTACTCGGCCACCAAGCGGTTCTTGTCCTGGCAGAGGATCAGGCCGATGGTTGGTTGATCGCTCGCATGGCGGAGGCGGTCGTCCACGACATTGCAGTAGAAATTCATCTTGCCGGCGTGCTCGGCTTTGAAGGGACCTTTCTTGAGGTCGATCACGACGAAGCATCGCAAGCGGAGATGATAGAAGAGCAGGTCGATGTAGAAATCGTCTTGACCGACATCCAGATGATACTGGCGGCCAACGAAGGCAAAGCCCTGGCCCAACTCGAGCAGGAACCTCTCCACGTGGGCCCGCAGACCCGTTTCCAATTCGCGCTCATGAAAGGGCTCTTCGAGGGTGAGAAAGTCGAAGATGTAGGGGTCTTTGATCGCTTGCGCCGCCAAATCGGATTGGGGCGGCGGAAGTTGCTGCTCAAAGTTCGTGACCGCCTGGCCCGGGCGCTCATGGGCGCGGGCGTCGATCATCATGGCCAGAACGCTGCGGCTCCAGCCCTGCGCCAGGGTTTGGTGCATATACCAAAGACGCGTGGGGAGATCCTTGATTCTCTCCATCAAAAGGACATTGTGCCCCCAAGGCAATTGGGCAACCAGTGGTTGCCCAATGGCCGCCATTTGGTCCGCTGACAATTTTGCCACAGCCTGTGGCAAAATTGGAGTGATGGCCTGATTACTCTGAACGGTGTCAGCACGGCGCGCAATGGGGGGAGTCGGCAATTTTGCCACGGCCTGTGGCAAAACTGGCTCCCAGTGCGGGTACTCGCGATGGAAGGCGATCATGCGGCCGATGTTCCGCTCGGAAAACCCCTTCACCTCCGGCATCTCGTTATGAAGGTCGCGGGCCAGCCGGGGAATGACGGCCCGGCCCCAACCTTCCTGCTTCTGGCGGGCGGCGATGGCTCGGCCGATGTCCCAATACAGATGGATCAACTCTGCGTTGGCGGAAAGAGCGGCCCGAACCTGCGCGGTGCGGATGCGCTGCGTAATGCTCTCCAGAAGTGCCGGATAGTCGGCCGGCAAGCCGGTGACTTTCGTCGTGCACTGCATCTTTGTCGGTTTGCGGGGCATGGTCGCCTATTTCCTTCCGTTTCCATTTTCCAGCAGGGCCAGAACCGCATTCAGTTCGTCCACCGCCGTTTCCAGTTCGCCGATGGCGTCGGTCGCCAGTTCTTCCGGCGGCGGGAGTTCGTCGGCGTCTTCCAAGCTCTCATCCTTGAGCCACTTGAAGCTATCGAGCTTGAAGTCGCGGGCTTGCACTTCGGCCAGCGAGAAGCGCCGCCAGCGGTCGCCGCCGAGGTAACCCTTTTCGGCTGGGGAGTCCTTCTCCTTGCGTTTGCCCTTGCCGTTGGGGTCGGGGCCGAAGCACTTCACAAATTCGGCGAAGTGGTCCGGGGATAAGGGCCGGTCCTTCTTGGTGATGCCGGGGACGTTGGAGCGGGCGTCATATATCCACACCTGTTCCGTCGGAAAGCCCTTGGTGAAGAAGACGACGTTGGCCTTGACGCCTTGGCTGTACGGCGTGAACGTACCACGCGGCAGGCGCAGGACCGTATGAAGATCGCAGTCCTCACAGAGAATCTTGAACACTTCCCCGGCTTGATCGGCAAAGAGGCAGTTGTCGGGCAGCACGACGCCGGCCCGCCCGCCGGACTTGAGGACCGTCAGGATATGCTGGACGAAATTCAATTGCTTATTGCTGGTCTCGACGGTGAAGTCGTCACGGTTGGGGGCCTGATTGGCGCCTTTCGTGCCGAAAGGCGGATTCGTGAGAACCACGTCAAAACGGTCGGAGGATGGGGCCTGGTAGATCGTATCGCCCAAGACGATATTAGGCTCGATGCCGTGCAGGTACAGGTTCATCAAGGCCAGACGGCGGGGCCGCTCGACCAACTCCTGGCCCCGATAGGCGTTCCTCTTGATCCGGCGGACGACATCCCGGTCAATGGCGCCGCCCTTGGTCTGCCCCATCAGCCATTCGTAGGCCGCAACGAGGAAACCGCCGGTGCCGCAGGCGGGGTCACAGATCGTGAAGTCCGGGCGTGCACGCGGGTCCGGCTTCATGCACCGGACGATGGACTGGATGAGGATACGCGGCGTAAAGTACTGGCCCGCGCCTTTCTTGCCTTCACTGGCGGCTTTCTCCAACAAACCCTCGTATGCCTGGGCCTTCACGTCCACGTCCAGGCTGGTCCAGTTGGTCTCGTCGATCAGCCCTGTGAGCCGCTTGAGGTTGACGGGGTTGTTGAAGCGATTCTGGCTCTTGGCGTAGATGTCACCAAGGATACCGGTTTGCCTGCCCAAGCAGTTGATGACCTGGGTGTAATGGTCGAGCAGCGCTGTGCCGGACTGGTCCGCCAGCGTTGGCCACGAGCAATCGCACTGTACGTCCTTGCCACGGGCGTCCTTGTAGCTTAGGGCATCGAGCTTGATTTTGCGCTCGTCGGCCATCTTGATGAAGAGCAGGTACGTGATCTGCTCGATGTAGTCGCCATAGTCCACGCCATCGTGGCGAAGAGTGTGGCAAAAGCCCCAGAGTTTTTGAACGATGTCAGCCATTCAATCCTAACTCCCTTGCGTGTACGCTCGGGATGAACATGTCTTTGGTTCGTCAGCTTCCGACCGTCAATACTTACCGTGCCATTGTCTTGGTTGTCGGTCCCTCTATTATTACCTGTGTCCTTTTGTCCCGTTTGGCATAGGTCCAGACCGCCGTGGCTGCGACACTCGCGAAGAATCCGATGACGAATGAGAGTCCCCTCTCCACCCATAGCGAAAACGACCTTTGTGATGCCTGATAGTCCACCAGGGCCGCAATTTGCGAACGGCTGATAGTCATGACTGACTCCAGTGTCTGCTTTTCCTCCTGCAACTTCTGGACCGAGGTTTCAACCTCCCTCATCACACGCTGCTGCCCATCCAGATAGTCCGCCAAGTCCTTTAGCGAGGTTTTCATTTTCTCCAACTGCTGTATCCGATCATCGCCTGTCTTCACATGTTGAGGCACCGCCCAGAGAGACAGAACGGCCGACACAACGGATGCCAACCCAATAACGACTGCGGAGGTTGACAATATCATGGCGAGTCTCCCTGCCGGTGACAATCTGTCACGGAAACGATCCATACTCTCAAAGAGCGCTTTTGTCTTTTCTCGCATAGGCATGTTCCTTGTTCCCCTCAATCACAATCACGCTGCAATCGCCTCATTCACTTCTCGCAGGAACTGCACAAGCTTGCCACCGAAGTCCTGGTCGGCCTTCCTCCAGCCGCCGTGGCGCGTGAAGACGGGCAGTTCCTCAAAATCCTCACGGTCGATGGACAGGTTCGCGACCAGATGCGCGCGGATGCGGTCGAGCCACGCTTGCTGGGCCTCGGTGAATGTCTTACCGGCTGTGAGCTTAGCAAATGCACGCGTGACACGCTCCTGAGCAGTCAACAACTGCTCCTGCTCGCGAGCAGCGTGCTTGACCATGCTGATGATGTCCACCAAGGCCTTGCGGTAGTGAACTTCATGGGCCTTTTGGAGTTGCTCCGGGGTAAACCGCTCGCGAGTCTCGGCCAGTTTGGTCTTTAGCTCCGTCAGCGCCTGCGTGCCCCACTCGCGTGGGCGGTCCAACAGGATGCGGATGGCGTTGATCTTGGCGGGGTTCTCCTGTACGAACTTGGCGAACATGGCCAGATAGTCGCCCGGCTTGAGTTCCTTGCCTGTGCCGTCGCGGAGCAGCCATTCGGTGGTGACGGTGTCCTGGACGCCGAAGGCGCTGATAAACGGGTCTTTCTTGCGGGTGTAGTTGACGAGCACGTGCTGGAACTGCTTATCCCGCAGGAGCTTCATCGTGCCCGTAAAATCCCGTTGGAGTTGCTCGGGCAGCGTTCGGGCGAAGGCGGCCACGTCGCCGTCGGGGAGGTAGGGTTTGAACTCGTCGCGGGCTTCACCCGCCATTTCCTTGTCGATGCGCTGGAGCCGTTTGACGAGGCAGCGGACATTGTACGGGCGGTCCCGATTATTCCAGATGTCCTCGATGATCTCGATGATGCTGCGCGAGGGACCCACCGGGGCCTGCTCGGTGATCGCGGTCGCCTGCTTGAACCGCTCCAAGAGAGCGCCGTCGAAACAATCGAACACGGTGAAATGGGACTTGTCCGAATACTTCTCGCCCCTGCGAGTGCCGCGACCGAGCATCTGCTCGAAGAGGATACGGGATTGAACGGGCCGCAGAAAGACGATGATCTCCAGGTCGGGGATATCCACGCCGGTTGACATCAGGTCCACGGAGACGACGATGCCCGGATTCTGGCGGTTGCGGAATTCGCGGATGCGTTGCAGCGGCCGGTCGGCACGGCCCGTGATCTTCTGAACGAAGGCGTCGCCACGACCGAAGACATCCTGGCAGATTTTGACAAGCTGATCGGCGTGGGAGATATGCGGCAGATCGTGGGTGGCGAAGATCAGGGTCTTGGGGAAGCGGCCGTACTTCTGCTCGTGCTCAAGGCAATGAGCTTTCAGGGCCTCCACGATCTTCTTGTTGGAGTCGGGAGAAGTCACACACCGCTCGCGGATCACTTCGTCAGACTCGAATTGCCTTTCATCTTCCAGCAGGTCCAGTTGATCGGCCCCGGTCTCCCGGTCAACGGTCTCGACTTGTTCGCCTTCCTTGAGGAAGATGCCCTTGAGGCGAACGTCGGATTTGACTTTCACTACATCGTAGTCCACCAGAAAGCCTTCCCGGACAGCGCGTTCGTACTCGTAGCGGAAGACGACCTCCCGGAAGTAGCTGGTAGTGTGGGCGGCAGGCGTGGCGGTCAGACCGACGCGGATGGCGTCGAAATGGTTGAGGGTGTCCCGCCAGACGGATAGCTCCTGGGACGTATAGCCGCGATGGCACTCATCGGCAATAATCAGGTCGAAGGCATGGATCGGGATGTCGAGTTTGTCAGCGTCTTCGTCGCCCGCTTCGATTTCCCCGAAGCTGGTGCCCGCCTGATGGCCGAAGAGGTTCATGGCCATGCGCTGGATCGTGCAGACGTACACGAAGGCATGGCCGGGCTTCGGAGCCAGCAGATAGTTGGGCGGCAGAACGGTCGGGTCGAACTTCTCGTTCTCGTCGAAATCCTCCCGCTTGAAGCGCTGGCTGAAAAGCTCATAGATCTGGTCGAACTTGAGAGCGGGCTTGGGCTCAAAGCTCCTGAAGGTCCGGACGGCCTGGGCGGCCAGAGCGCGGCGGTCCACCAGAAAGAGGACACGCCGGGCAACGCCCGCCTCCATCAACTGGAATACTTCATGGACCATCGTGCGGGTCTTGCCGGTGCCCGTGGCCATCGCCAGCAGCATCTCCCGCTTGCGACCGGCGATAGCGCTCTCCACAGCCTTATTGGCCTCGATCTGGAACGGCCACAGGTACTTGTGATTGCGTGGCAAGGCATCGAGCTTGCGGCAGGCACCCTCAAAGTCGCGGTCCAGCATTTCCGAGAAGGCGGCTGGGGTGTGGAAGCAGGCGACCCGGCGCGAGGTGTTCAGGGGATGGCGGACATCGTGGAACCATACAACCTCGCCGTTGGTCGAGTAGAGGAATGGGACGTGAAGACCGCCGAAATCGAACCCGTTGCCCGTGACGCCGCGAGCGTAACGCTCCGCTTGCGTCAGGACGTTTTGGGGGCCGAGCGTGAGCTTCTTGGCCTCGATGATCCCCAGGACGCGGCCGTCCTGGCATAGAGCGTAGTCGGCGGGGCCGTTGTCGGTGTCGTATTCCTCCAACCGGTAGGCACCCTGCTGATGCCGATGCTTCTTGGCCCAGCCGAGGGTGTCCAAGAACGGGTCGATCCGGCCCGAGCGGGTCCGGGATTCGCTCTCTTGCGTCACGGCACAATCTCCCCGATTGCCAATGAGACGCGGCCGGGAGCGTGGAGAGCAGCACTGTCGCCCCAATAAGCGATCCCGACGAGCGGTTTCTCGACCATGTCGCAGCCTCCCAACTCTGTCACTGCTCCTGGATTTGTCTGAATCCTACCCCGTATCGTAGGCTGGAGCAAGGGGATTCTGACAGCCAAGGGGCGGTAGCCACTGCACTTATGATCGATGATTTGTAGGGGAGAAGGTGGGCACGGGAGCCACAGAGCTGTCCAGTCGAGTCTTCGGGAACCGGAACCAACTCACACCTTCGCGGGAATGACAGAGCCAGTAGCCGCGTTCATCGGCGGTTCCACTTGTTCAACGGAGCACACATACCTACGCGAGCGTAGGCATGGCACCCGGCCTTAGGGCAGGATGGGGATCTGGGAGGCAAAGGCTTCCACTTTCTTCTGCCAACCCTCTTCCAGCGGCCCCTTGAGGCCGGTCACTATGATCTTGCCCTCGGCGACCTTGACCAGGCCCTTTTCCTGTAGTCTTTCGTTCATGATCGGGATTACGCGCTGCCACTTGGCGCGCTCCTCTGGGGTCGGCATCTCCGTGGTCAGGAGGGCGTACTTCGCTCCCGAGGGCAAGTTGGCCTTCTTCAGGAAACGGCGCATGCCCCAGCGGGGCTTGCCGCAGCGCCCCGGGGAGCTGAACAGGTACAGGTCGGCCGGCGGCATCTCCTTGGGCCGCACCTCCCGGATGTGATGGACGTTGACCGTGACCCCCTTGGCCACCATGTGCTTGCGGAACTCCTCGGCGACCCTGGCGCCATTGCCATATTTCGAGGCATGAAGATATTCGATCTTCATGGCGAACCTCCCGGCATCAGCGAAAGTCCTCACCGTCAGATTACCGTGATCTAACAGGATTTCATAGGTCATCATGTCGAATGACAGACCTTTTTCGCTTCTTTCTTGCAGACAACTCACCGCAGAGGCGAAGGCTTTCGAGGACAAGGGCGGCCTCACCGAGCGCGCTGCCTCCACCTACAAAAGGGCGATCCATGACGATGTGGTCTCTTTGCCGCTTCCCCAGAAGAAGATCGTGATCGCGGTCTACAAGCTCCGGGACCAGACGGGGCAGTACAAGACCTCGTCACCGGCGACGCCGGGCTGGCCTTGCTCGGCTACGGCGGGAAGGGCAGGTCCGCTGCGACCAGATGACGATCTACCTGCGCCTCGTGTCCACGCAGAATGGACAGGTCCTGAAATCCATGTCGGTCAGCAAATCCGTTCTCTCTCGCGAGGTGGATTTCGGGATCTACCGCTTCGTCCGAACCGACGCCCACTCGACAAGAGGCCGAATCTCAGGTCAGAGGCGGCGTGCCACCTGCCTCTCTCGGAAACCGCATGGCGATACCAGGGCTGCTGGTTTACTACGCGGGTATAGCTTTGGTCGTACTGGTTGTCTTGGTTGTAGCTGTCATTCGGCCCTTTCTGTGCGGATATTCGCATAATAAGTGTCAGCAAACGGTGTTGGCCGGGCTTTGCGGTCCGGCGGCGGGGGGAGGGCAAACAAAAGCCCTTGACGATCTCTCGTGTGTTCTTTATCATTTGAGGGTGGTTGTCAAGCGGTTTGCCCGGTTCGCCGGGCGAGGCCTCTTGCATGCCAGTGCGGAAAAGTGAAGAATTTTTCGATTTTTCCGATTTCCGCGCTTGACGGTACCTAAGAATCGTCTACAATACAGAACTCACGGTGAACAGGTAACGTAATAAGAGAGCCTGTTCGCCTGTTTTGTTGGTGAACAAGACAAGCTCTTTGACAAGTTAACAGTTAAGCCATATGAGCAGCGAAAGTGCGGCCGCTGCGGTGGGATACGCCCCCCGCGGATGGCCATCCAATGTGAATGAGTAGTACATTCAGCACTTTCGGTGCGCTATACCAGAAGTGTTGAGCCTACGACGGTCCGCGTAACAGCGGAATCGCCGAGTCAAACTGAAGGGTTTGATCCTGGCTCAGAACGAACGCTGGCGGCGTGGCTAAGACATGCAAGTCGAACGGACTCGTTAATTTATTAGCGAGTTAGTGGCGAAAGGGTGAGTAATGGATAGGTAACGTACCCCGAGCTCTGGGATAGCCATCCGAAAGGATGGGTAATACCGGATAACCTCACGAGTCGATGGGCTCGTGAGCAAAGATTCATCGGCGCGGGAGCGGCCTATCTCCTATCAGCTAGTTGGTGAGGTAATGGCCCACCAAGGCGAAGACGGGTAGCGGGACTGAGAGGTTGGCCCGCCACATCGGAACTGAGACACTGTCCGGACCCCCACGGGGGGCTGCAGTAACGAATCTTGGGCAATGGGCGAAAGCCTGACCCAGCGACGCCGCGTGCGGGAGGAAGTCCTTCGGGATGTAAACCGCTGTCAGGGACGTGAAAGTCCACTTCGGTGGATTGATCTAACCCAAAGGAAGTCACGGCTAACTCTGTGCCAGCAGCCGCGGTAAGACAGAGGTGGCAAGCGTTGTTCGGTATCACTGGGCTTAAAGCGTGTGTAGGCGGGAGCGTAAGCATTTTGTGAAATCCCCCGGCTCAACCGGGGCATTGCTTGATGTACTGCGTTCCTTGAGGCAAGTAGGGGTGCGAGGAACTCTTGGTGGAGCGGTGGAATGCGTAGATATCAAGAGGAACGCCGATGGTGAAGACATCGCACTAGGCTTGTCCTGACGCTGAGACACGAAAGCGTGGGGAGCGAACGGGATTAGATACCCCGGTAGTCCACGCCGTAAACGATGCCTACTAGATTGTGGCGGTTCTGACGCCGGCACAGTCGAAGCCAAAGTGTTAAGTAGGCCGCCTGGGGAGTACGGTCGCAAGGCTAAAACTCAAAGGAATTGACGGGGGCTCACACAAGCGGTGGAGCATGTGGATTAATTCGAAGCAACGCGCAGAACCTTACCTGGGTTTGACATGCTTGGATGCCTTTCTGGAAACAGAGTAGGCTACCCTTCGGGGTGAAACTTGCACAGGTGCTGCATGGCTGTCGTCAGCTCGTGTCGTGAGATGTCGGGTTAAGTCCCTTAACGAGCGAAACCCTTACCGTTAGTTGCCAGCGGGTCATGCCGGGGACTCTAGCGGGACTGCCGGTGTTAAACCGGAGGAAGGCGGGGATGACGTCAAGTCATCATGGCCTTTATGCCCAGGGCCTCACACGTGCTACAATGGCCGGTACAAAGTGACGCGAGACCGCAAGGTGGAGCCAATCGCAAAAAACCGGCCCCAGTTCGGATTGCAGGCTGGCAACTCGCCTGCATGAAGTTGGAATCGCTAGTAATCGTGGATCAGCTATGCCACGGTGAATGTGTTCCTGAGCCTTGTACACACCGCCCGTCAAGTGATGGGAGTTGGGAGTACCCGAAGTCGGATTGCTAACCCGCAAGGGGGGCGTCTGCCGACGGTAAGCCCGACGACTGGCACTAAGTCGTAACAAGGTAGCCGTAGGGGAACCTGCGGCTGGATCACCTCCTTTCTAAGGATAACTTAGAACGTGTCCTTGTCCTCCTCGCGCAAGCGGGGAACCAATCGACAGGGATGCGTAAAGTCAGGCACTTCGTTGCTCAGGCTTAACTGTTTCTTGAATACCAAGCCCTGTCGGGAAACCGGCGGGGCTTTGTTTTTGCGCCTGGGCTGAGAGGAGTCTGGTTGGGCCGGTTGTGACGGTGGTGGAGGCCGCAGAATGCTTAAGAAGGCTGCCTTGCGCACTCGTCGGGGAGGCAGGCGTTGAGTTTGAGTCTTGATCGGTTTGTTGGCCACGATCTACGCCTTTGCTTGCTTGTCGCGTGTTGTTGTCCAGCTTGTTGCCAGATGGCCAGGGTGAATGTGACGTTGCGGCGGGAATCTCAGGGGAGATGTGGTGGTTGGACGCTGTAAGGGCTTACCGGACAAGCACTTGTGTTAGAAACCCATGGAATCTCAAATCCTATCTCGGTCCGGAAAGAATGAAGAAATCTGCGAAAAATACGTAGTTGTACGTATAGACACGCCAACAAAGATCCTGTAATATGGTAGGAGTTGTCCACGGGTCAGGCTGTCACGCAAGAAGCGTGATGAAGCTGTGGACCGTGCCCGCATGCTGACAGGCCGGATTCTCGCGCACAAGGGAGAAGCGTGCTGAAGAGGCTTTCGATTTGGTTGGGGGCGAAAACCGGGGTCCCGGTAGGGGCGAATAATCATTCGCCCGTACGGCCCGCCGGAGCGCCCGCTT